>Ga0187814_10000014_pt1 | contig 37956 bp, 61 predicted proteins | sample NC_S_4_FD_132450 | JGI IMG/M metagenome (GOLD analysis project Ga0187814, IMG submission 132450) | Wetland sediment microbial communities from Neuse River Estuary, North Carolina, USA - ASW-S_4 | ecosystem: Environmental > Aquatic > Freshwater > Wetlands > Sediment | place: USA: North Carolina... | reverse complement strand
GGCGCCTGACGTGGCGTCTGACGCTGGGACGGAAGCGGCCACGGTGGCGGTAGCGGAGGCATCGGTGAGCGATGCGGCTGCGGACTCTGGCGCCTGGTGGGCATGGCAGGTAGACGGCGGGGCTTCGGGCTTTTACTCCGTGTGCTCGCCCACGAGCGACGATGAGTGGCGGTCTCAGACTGGCCTGCCGTCGTGCGCCGGATACGTGATCGAATGCATGGATCTTTCCGTATCGGACGAGTCCGCGGTGATGCAGCACGGATGCGCGCAGGGCGGCCCCGCTCGCGGATCTGCCAACGCAAACGCTAGCAACGGCATCACGGATTGGTGCTGCCCCTAAGGAGTTGTGCTCGCCCAGCTCTCGAGCGTCAGCCCGGCGCCCACGTTGCTGCTGTTCGGGATAATGAGGATGCCGATGCCGGTCTCGGTCAGGAATGTCCCCGAAGCATGAGAGAAAAAGTCAAGCCAGTTGAGCCCATCGGAAGACCATGAATAGTGCCGATTTGCCCCATCGTTCTTGATGCGGAACCAGCTGCGCGCGTTCACAGAGATGTCGGTTGCCGTCGGCCCTTGCAACGCGCTCGGAGCACTCGTAGCGGTCGCTGCGGTGTAGACCTCCAGCTGACCGATTCCTCCGCTCGTGTAGAACAGAAAGACAATCAGTTTTGTGCCGTCGGTGATGCACATAGCGATCCCTGCCGTCCCGCTCATGAGCCCGCGCACCGCCGCGATCGTCGTGTAGTTAGCGCCGGGCGTCGACTGATAGGCGACGTGGCTGTTGTTCGAGCCTCCGCCGCTGAAGTCTGCAAGGTAGACGGTTGGAAACCCTACTCTGCCGGAGTCGGTGATCGTGGTGCCGCCGCCGAAGTTTATGTGCGTCCACGTTGCTGCAAGCGGCGGCGCGACGATGACGCCAGGATCGCCTCCAGTGAGCGCGATGTCCGTTCGGTTCTGCGCAACGTTGTCCGTGAGCACCGCACCGTTGACGAAATTCGCGACCGGCCGTATTGGCAACGGAACCGCGTTCTGGTCAAGCTGAAGACCAGGGTTGAGCAGGAAGCCGAGCCATGTATTTGGGTTCATCTCTCAGGTCTCCCTCATGTGGCAGGATAAACTTGCGTCGCGCGAAGGACGTCCATCGTAAGCAGCGAGTCTCCGTAGAGGGCGGTCTGGTAATCGCTCACGCTGCCAGCCGTTTGCCCGGCGTACATCTGCACGTCGAGCATTCCGCTGGTGTCCACGGCTCCGTGTCCCTGCGCGTGGCCGTTCAAGTTGAACACCTGAAAGCGGCTGCGCAGGGTGAGACTTCCGCCTTGCGGGTACGCGGCGGTTCCGGCCGCCGCGATGTACGAACGGAAGACACGCGCGGAAAACGGCAACTGAGTCCACGTCTTCGTACCGCCGAACCCCGGCACGTAGTACGCACCGAAAAGCGATAGGAAGACGTCCTGAGAACCGGTCGCGGCGCCATTGCCCGTGCCGATCTGGTGCAGCGAGACCATGACCGATATGTCGATGATGTCCGCGTCTCCCACCGGCACGGCCCCCGCGCGCAAGAGCGAGCCGAAAGCTGGCTGCGCTCCGCTCGATGACGACGTTACGATCGGTCCTGGAGCCGCCGCCGTCTTTCCGTTGTTGTAGTTGACGAAGGCCCAATTTGTTGTGAAGCCAGGATCGGCCGAAGCGATCGACGTCAGCGAAAATACGCCGCCCATGAGCCGATAGATCCCGGTCTGCGACAGTTGCCAGGCGGTGCGATCCGCCTCACACGCAGCTGCCGGGATGTACGTCGCCGCGCTGTACGGGTCTGAGTTTGCTGGTAGCAACGTGACGTTGCCGGTGAACGCGCGCGGATAGACGGCCCCGGTGTTCGCTCCGTTCGAATATGTGCTCGTGTCGATCGGCACTGAGAAATGCGTCGAGTCGACGATGCTGGCGACGAGACCGAAACCGTTCGCTCCGGTATTCACCGAGTGGTCAGTTATGTCCACTACGTCACCCGAGCGCAGGCCATGCGCGGACGATGTACGGATGACGGTCGGATTCGCGGCAGTGCTCGAGAGAATCGAGACGTACGTTGGCAAGAGAATATCGCCGGGGATTCCGTTGAAAGGTGTGCCTGGCACGAGTCACCTCAATCCGAGTAGATGCCGTTGACGATCGAAAAGCTGAAGCCGATCGGGTTAGTCACGTTGTTGGCCGAGCCGTTGAAGTTGTAGCCGACCGGAAGCGTCGCGTTCGGCGATGGGACGTACTGTCCCTGCTGAATCGCGAAGCCGAACGGGCAACCGCGCGTGTTGGCCGAACCTCCGCCGACCGTTGGCGGTTGCGCTGGCACCGGAGCGAGCCACGAAGGCCACGTAGCAGTGTAGACGCCTGCCGTGATGACGAAGCCTAGGCCGTAAGTGCCGTCCGGATTGACGCCTCCAGAAGCGGGCAAGTCCGGGTTGAGCTTGGTGCGGTCGAAGCAGATCAGCAGCCACCGTAGCCAGCAATTGCCATCTACGAACGGATAGACGTCGTCGAGCAGCGTCAGGAAAAACGCTTGCGGCTGATTCGCAAAGCCCAGGCTGGCTCCGGGCGCGTTGCCAAGCGTCGGCTGGCCTGCTGTGCCCAGCGTTGGCCATTGCGTGACCCAGAGCGCAGGCGTCTCGCTGTAGATGATGAGCCACGCGCGCCACCACGGCTCAGCGCCTGGCGCGAGCGCGTCCCAGTCTTTGCCGGCCAGCGAGAATCGCGCCTGGCCGTCCCAGTTCCAATTCGCGGTGCCGCCGCTCGAGTTGTAGTGGTGCGGCGGCAACGTGTCTGACTCCCCGATCACGTACCAATCCCACACGCTCGAGTTACTCACCATGCGGCAGTCGGGCACGTACGCCGCTTGCCCGTCGAGGTACGCGCGCGCTGCCTTCAGGATGCTCCACGCGTTGCCCGCGAAGGACCACGTCTGACGCCATACGAGAAGGCGCGCAATGTAGTCCGCGTTCGGCTCGAGCGGTCCCTGAAGCAGCCCTCGGTCCGCACCGATGAGAGGCAGGCTTGTGGTCGTGAGTGTGAGGCCGGGGAACGACGCGAGCGCGCCTTGATTGATCTTCTCGGCCAGGAAGTCGAGCGCTATGCCTTGCAGGAACTGGTAGCGACCTCCGGTGCCTGGCGAGCCGTCGCCGCCGACCTGTAGCCACGGCGGCGCAAGCGTGAGCGCTTCCGTGGAGAACAGGTAATTGCGGCTCGGGACGACGGGCATTTGTGGGCTCGCTAGACTCCGATGACCGTGATGCCGGTGAGGTTCGGCACGGGGAAGCCGGTGCTGGTCATGTTCACGTCGGCCGTCGAGCCGTTCACGAGCACGCCGAACACGCTTTTCGTGTAGATCTGCCCGTTCTGATTGCCGGACGAGTAGAGCAGGCCCACGATGTCGCCGTACGGAAGCAGGTTCGTGCCGGCGTCCACGTTGAGCCCACCGATCGGAAATCCCGCGAAGTAGGCCGTCATGGTGCTCTGCATCGACGCCTGATACTGCGCTACGAGCGCGGCAGGAACGTAGACGGTCCCGGTCACCGTGACGGCCACCGCCGTGCCGCTCTGCTCGCTGGCCGTGACGCCTTCCGGCACGCACTTGGCCTGAATGATGAGGTCGATGGCGTAGAGATCGCCTCCGCTCACGGTCCCGGTCGCTGCCACGTACGGGGTACCGCCGTAGGTCGACGTGTTGAGCGAGAAGTTGAACGCGTCGATAAGCGTGATCTGCCATTGTCCGTTTGCGTTCGTGTTGCCCTGGACGCCGTTCACCTGGACGTAATCCCCGCTCACGCAATTGTGAGGCAGGAACGTAGTGATCTGGATCGGTGACGTCGCGCTCGCAGCGGTGATCGAAAGCTGCATGCAGCCGCCGACCGTGCCGCCAGCATTGCGCATCGTGGTCGTGACGATGCCGTAGGCCGTGTTGACCGTCGTCACCGCGTCCGTGATCGGGCCTCCGTCGAGTGTGATCGCTGGCGTCCAGGACTGAAGCAGCGAGTAAGCCGACAGCGCGAAGTATTCGTAGGCTTGGCTAGGGCCGTTCGGACTCGCCAGAGCGGTCGACGCGCGCGCGCGAGAAGCATACGCCAGATTGCTTTCCCACGGCGCCCCCGACATCGCTGCTGGGTTGCCGAAGAAACATCCGACGGTGCTCGTGATGCTCACCGATGCGGCTCCAGGGATGGCGTTACCGGATGGTCCCAGCGTCGGACAGGAGAACTCGACGAGCTGGGCCACGTAGATCGTCCCGCCGCCACCGTACACGCCTGACGTCGCGATCGGGATAGAGAAGTGCGTCGCGTCGATGACCGTAATCACATAGAATTGCGCGGTGATCGTGATGCCAATCACGCCCGTGATGTAGATCGCCGCACCGCTAGATAGTCCGTGTGGCGTCGAGGTTGTGATGGACGTAATGGTGCCAGAGACGACACCTGACACGAGCAGGCTCGTCGACGACGAGAGGGTGAAGCTTGCCTGATTCGTGTACGTGGCAGACGTGAACTTGTTTCCGACCGTGAATGCGCCGATCGCGAACGTGCCCTGACTCGTCGACGTCGTGTTGACGATCGCGATGTTGCCTGCCGCGTTCGTCGATTGCAGGCGAATCGTGTTGTTGTATTCCTGCTGGCAAAGGACATCGAGCCACGTCGGGTCGCCGTTCGGATTCTGCCCAGGCACTGACGGGTCCGGAGAAACCGGCAGCGTGATCGTGTTGCCGTCGAGGTCCGTTCCGGTGACGGTGCCGCTCGCGGCGTAGTCCAGAAACCGACCCTGGATCATCTGCGAGGCGAGCGTGTCCGAGTGGCCGAGCATGACGCATTCGATCGCGAGGATCGTGCGGCTCGGATCGCCGCTCTGCCACGCGGTCGTGTCGAGGCCGAGCGCGGCACCCTGCGTCAGAAGGAACGACAGCCAGTCACTCGGCGTGGCCGGCTGAAAGAGCGAGTCGACGGGGATCACCATGTCAGCCTTGGTCTCCTAGGATCGTAACGGTCACGCCCGAGATGCCGAGCACAAGCGGGAAAGGCCCGTCGCCGTCCGTGATCGTGCTTGTGGTCGTGAGCGTTTGCAGGCCGCCAACGACCGATAGCGTGGCCACGGTCGACGAGTCCACCACGCGCTCGTCTTTGCGAAACTCCGTGTCGATGTTTCCGGCGATGACAGAGACGTCGTTCGGACCCAAGTCGTCGCCAAGCTCGCCAGCGACGTCGTATCCGTAATTGGCGTCGTCGATGAGCCGGCCGCGTGGCGTCAGTAGCCGACGCGCAAGGGCCTGCGACAGTACGGCGCGGCCCGTGACGAGGTTGCCTGACAAGTCGATGTCCTGCACGCACGGAATCGCCGTGCCGTAATCGGTCGTTGTCGTTCCCATCAGAGTGCTCCCATCATGGGCTAGCCTCCACGGTGGCGGAGTAGTTCGGCGTGGTCAGACTCAGATTGAAGGCGAGCACCGCAGCGTCTACGGCTGCGTTGAGCGGAGTAGTGGATGCCGTCGCTATGGCCGGCATACCAGGCGTGGCTTGCACGAGGTTGTCCAGCGCCGCCTGAATGGCTTGCAGAGCAAGGGACAGGTTCGTGAGCTGAATCGCCAAAAGCTGCGCCAGCACGACCCCTTGCTGACCGGCTTTCGGTGCCGGGCCGAGGTTGACCGCCAGAGCATTCAGCGCCGCCGCAACCGCCTGCGTCGCGTCGTACCCACCCATGACGACGTACTTGGTGAAGTCCGCGTCAAGGAACCCCACCTCGAAGCGCGTCCCTGGGGCCGGGTTGACTGTCGCGCCAGGGATGCCGGTGCGGATCGGAATGCCGGACAGCGGAGGAAGCTTGGCCGTTCGGTCGTACGGCATCGCGGAGAGCGTGTTCGCGACCGTGTCGACGCTGGCGACGACGTAATCGTAACGGTAGAGCGCGGCGAGCTCCGGCGTGGCCGAACGAGCAAGCGCACGGAAGCCGCGAAGGATGCGATCCTGCGTGGTGGGGTCGATGATCATGCCGTCGCCGCCTGGTCCTGCACGAGCACGTGAAGCCGCACGGTGCCATCCCGATCCATCTTCAGCCGCGTCATCGAGATCGTTTGCGGCGTCGTGACGACTGGCGTGGAGAAGATGGCCCCAGGCACCCAGCTTGCCGGATCCTCCGTGCCCACCTCGAATAGCCCCTTCCCACCGGAGTACGACAGCACGTCAAACTGACTCGTAATGGTCGACGATGGCCGGTTCTGCACCTGCGTCACGCCAGCTCCGTCCACGTACCATACCGGGCCTGCGAGTGCGAAAAGCACCTGCGATGCGTTTTCGTTGCCGGTGCGGAAGTAGGAAGGGATCGTGCGGTTGACGGGTACGTTCACCTTCTCGCCGCACTCGGCCGCGGTCGACGTTAGTACCTGAGCCATCGAAACTCCGCCGGGCAGCGACCACGCGCGCGGTTCGAGCTGCGTGCCCCAACCGCCGAAGCCGCCGACGAGCCTCGCCGATCGCGAGCCGGAGTAGCTTGCCATGCGAACGACCGATGCCTGATACGACGCGTTCCCCCACTGGATCACCGGCTGCTGAGCGATGGCGTCCGGGACTGCGAGCACGACGTCAACCGTGATCATGCCGTAGAGAGGGATGATGATCTCGCCCGAGATGATGCGCTCGCCGCCGAGCGTGGCGTACCACTGTCCGGCGGTCATAGGACTGGCCCCACGAAGCCAGGGTTGAATAGGCGCACGTTCTTCAATCGCTGAGCCTGGATCTCGTTCTGCAAGTCCTGATTCGGGTCCGGGGGCTTGTTTGGGTCCGTAGCGGACGTGTTCGGCTTGCTGCCGTTCGGCGTGGTCGTGACGTTGCTCTGCGGCGCGTTCTGATATTCGTAGAGCTTTACGATGCGCCGTTGCCGCGTCGGGTCCTTACGGCTGATCGGCTCGAGCGCGCTGATCCACTCGCACACGACCGACTTGCAATCGATGTCGGCGAGCGACGGATGGTAGATGTCGAATCCCTGCTTCGGCTTGCTCTTGTCGTACTTGAAGAGCGTCTGAAACGAGCCCCACGCGACGTAGTGGGCAGGCAGCCAAAGTTCAAACTCCACCTCGCCCTCGCACGGTGGCAGCGTCTGAAAGGTGATCGTCGTGACCGGCGATCCCTTGCCCGTCTTCTTGTCCCAGCCGTACGGACGCTTGAACCCTCGCAGCCAGCAGATGCCCGGCGACGTCTGTCCGGCGATCCGGATCGTATGCCAGAGGTCCGGGAACCTGTCCGGCGTGACCTGCGCTGAGCCCTGATTGCCCACGTTACACCCCCTGCGTCAGCCGAAGCTGCCCGAATAGGAGCGCCAACTGCTCGGCCACCTCATGCCCGATCTCTCGAGCCTGAACGTCCGCGGGTGCGCCCGGAGTCGCGTAGACGTGAACGTGCACTCCGCCAACGTCGACGTTCGAGCCGCCTCCGCCCATGCCTTCGATCGTCTTGCCGGCAGGAACGATGTGCTCGCCGGGTTTGACGCTGGCGACGTACTCTCCTGGCGCTGGCGCGGTCACCTCTCCGCCGGTCGCGTGCGGCTTCATCGGCAGAGCCCCAGCGCCCCAGGACGTGATCCCGGTGCCGGCCGTGTCGGTCGACAGGGTGTGACTCAGCGCAGCGGAAGAGCGAAATGGGTTTCCGAGGTCGTGAAGCGTGACGCCTTTCATCTCCTTTGCCAGCTTCGAAGCCTGGTCAATGGCGAGCCCCACCGCGGCACCTGCAGCGATGAACGGAGCGGCGGCGACCATGAACGCGGAGATCGCTGCGGTCGCTCCGGCGATGGCTGTCCCTAGTCCTACGACGCCTGCGATGATGGCCGGAGCGAAAACGACCGCGAGTCCTGACGCAATCGCCGCCCACGGTACGTCAGTGAGCGACTTGCGCAGCTCGCCGAACGCATTGACCGCCTTCAGCGTGTACAGCTCGGCGTAGAGGAACATGCGCGTAAAGGCGTGCGTCGCGTCGCCAGCACCCTTGAAGACGACGCCGAGCGTGTCTTGCAGGATGTCGTGCAGCGCCGCGCCGCTGGACTTGCCCTGGTCGAACACGTCGAAAAAGTCGCGGATGCCCTCGGTCAGCGGCTCGACGTTGATGCCCTCGAATAGACGCTTGATCGCGTCCGTGCCTTTGGTGACGATCGAGCCCATCTCTCCCATCGTGGCGGCAAGTGATCCCTTCGTCTTCTCCTTCAGCACGGCAGTCAAGGCATCGCTGATCTTCGTCCCGGTGATCGTCCCGGCCTTGACTGCGGCCTGGAAGTTACGCGGCGTCATGCCGAGTGCTTGCATGAACTCTTCTTCGGTGACGCCCGTACCGGCCAGCATGCGCGTGGAGAACTTTATCTTGGTGCCGGCGAGAGCGGCCTCTTGCAGGTGAGTCACCAGGCCAAGGAGCTTTTCTGCTCCACCAGCGACGAGCGTTTCCGCGCCCGCCGCCGCCGTCAGCGTGTCACGCAACCCGCCCATGTCGACGAGCCCGGCCGCCATAAGCTGCTGCGTCCAGCCACGGAGCTGCTGTTCGCTGTTCGGTACCTCGCGCGAGACGTCCGCGACCATCGTGAGCACTTCCTGGCCTGTGATGCCCGCAGCCGCGCCCATCGCCTCGAAGGAGGCTTTTGCCTTGTTGTAGGCCCCGCTCACCTCCAGCGCCGTCTCTGCCGCGTGCAGCGTTGCATCGGCAAGCGCGACAACCCCGACAGCGCCGGCCTCCAGAGCGGCACCCGCGAACTCCGCGAGCTTGGCCTCCATGCTGACGCTCTTCAGAGACTGTTCGATCTTCTCAGTCATTCCGCCGAGCTTGGCGACCTTGGCCGTATCGCCGAGCGCTTGTGCTCGGACCGCCTGGGCCTCCAGCGACTTCAGCGAGCGCTCGAGAGTCGTTGCCTGCTTGACCGCGCCGGACATGGCTTCGGCGGCCTTACGAGCTGGGTAGCTGATAAGGTCTTCGAGCTTTACCGGGATGACGATCTCAGGCACGCGCTCTCCTTGCTGCTAGCCGCCCTGCGAAAACTTGTTGTCGGTCAGGAAGTTCACGACGCGCAAGAGTATCTCCGCGAGGTTGATCCCGGCGGCCTCCGACTCGTAGGAGCCGTCGCCCCACCGCTGGAGGCCGTCCGAGAATCGAGCCGGTGACTGCCGCTGCACTTGGATCAACTCCGTTAGGATTTTCCCGATTCGTCGCCTTCGAGTCCGAGCAGTCGCGTCATCGCATGCGCCGCGACGACGTGCATCATCGGGTGCGTCTGCGCCCACTGCTCCACGGTCGACTTGTCTGGGAACACCACGAGCTGAGCGAACAGCGTTTCGGACGCGTCCACCTTCACCTGAGGACTCGGGCTGTTCACGCCGGCCTGCCACTGCTTCGCCTCGGGACGAGTTGGCGACCGGAGTACGACAAGCCACTCATCCCGGTACTTCTTGAACGGGACGGACTGCACCACTTCGAGCCGACGCCACTTGCCTTCGAGCTCGAACGCCTTGGCTGCGTCGATATGCTTGGTCACAACGCCGAAGAACGGCGACGATGGATCTTCGCTGATGGGAACTGGCTGCTTCTCGTCTTCCACGGCTTCACCTCCAGGGGGTTTGGAGGGAGGACGCGACGCTGCCCGTCATCGGGGCTCACGGCGCGTCAGGCCGCGTTACCAGCCACGACACCCGAATCCAGCCTGCCACCGTCCGCGCGCGACGTCAAGGTTGCGGAACCGGCAGGAGCTGCGAAGACATCTGCGCCTGATTGAACAGGATGTAGAGCGGCGACAGGTCCACTTCGACGGCGATGGCGGCCGGACCCTTGGCCATCGCGTGCTGAAGCGTGTCGATGGTGCACCCGCCGATGAAGTCCGTGATCGGGAGCGAGCTGAAAGGGTTGGTCGTGTCCGTATACGACACGGAGATGCCGAAGATCTGATCGCCGAAGCTGTAGTTGCCGGTCGGGTCCGCCGAAGCGAGCTTGGTCAGAATCTGATTCAGCTCCGACTTGAAGATTTTCATCTTTGCCTCGTAGTCGATCTCGCCCTGCGTCTTGCTGATCGGGTTGACCGCGAAGCCCCACTGCTTCTCGCGCGTGCGCTTCGGGTTGTAGTCGAGCGATTCGCACGCGACCACGACGGTAGTGAGCCCTGTACCGATGAGGGCTTTCATCTCGATCGATGACCAGCCGTACCGGAACCCGTTGATCAGCGGGTACTGATTCGGGGGTCCGAACGACAAGCCTGCGTTGAAACCGATGGTCATGGGTGGCTACCTCGCGCTCATTGCAGCGGAATCGAGTACTGGATCGTGATGGCGACCGACAGCACGATCGTCTTCTGGACGAGCTGGATCGCGACGTTGACGTTGTTCGTGGCCTGGACGCTCGACGTGGTGTCCACGACTCCGCTCGCACTCGTGACCATGCCCTGCTGCGTCATGCCTGCGTTCAGGGCGTTATTGATCGCGCTCTGAAACGACCCGGCATCGCGCGGGTCGAGCGCTCCTGTCTTGGCGATGATCCGGACGTCCTCATTCAGCTCCGTCTGCCCGACCTGGAATGCGATGGCGCGCGCGACGTTCGCCACTGCCGCGTACGGGCGTAGGAAGTACTGCGAACCCGTGGGCGCCATCGTGTACGGCGCGAGCAGGTAGTAGCCGCCCAGGTACGCGCGCGTCGTCAGGGCCATGAAGCGCTGCGTCGCGTTCCCGAGTCCCGGAGTCGTCGCCTCGTTGTGGTAAATGAAGCCATCGAGCGGATCGTTGACCGGGTCGATGATGATCCACGGCAGCGAGCCGTCCTGCACGCGGCCCCAGCTTCGGTTCGGCGGGTCCGTGATGGCCCTGGCGCAGAGAGAGAACGACGCGGGCCGACGGAAACGAGGCGTCATGCCGAGCAGCGTGTAGTAGTTGCTCTGCATGTTGTAGTGGCCGGCGCTGACCGACACTTGCCCGTCCGCCGACGACACGGCAGAGAAGCTCGTTTCGATTGACGACATCCACGCCGACTCTGTCTCCGCGGTACCGCCCCACGGACTGACGGCCGGCGAGGCGTCTCGCGCGTGCATAAGGCAATCCGTGTAGACGGGCTGATTCGCCGCGGCAAGCGTGACGAGATACCCGGAGACCGCCGTCGCATCCGTACCGGCCGCCTTGCCGGCGATGACCGCGAGCCCGATGCCGGCCGTTCCGTACGGAGATGCCGCGAACGCGTTGAGTGCGCTCTGAAGCTCGCCGTCGGTCCAGAGAGGCTCAGTGGTCGACGTGGAGAACGTATCGCCGAGCGCGATCGTGGCCGCGGTGAAATTGAGCGTGATGCCCGTGTTCGGAATCACGTACGTGGTCGCCACGCCGAGCGCGATCGATGGCGTGTAGTTTCGTCCCGCGTCGAGGCTGATCTTGATGCTCGCGGACGTGCCGATCGTGCCTGCGGTCGTGCATTGCACGATGAGGTAGTACGTATCGAAACAGCCGTTCGTGCCGTCTAGCGTCAGCGTCATCACGGTCGCGCCGGTGTTGCCGGACCCAGCGACGACAGCGTTGGCCGTGCCCTTGGCGCTCGGTGCGACCTTCGTGAAGATGACCGTGCCGCCGACCGCAATCGAGTTTGCCGCCTGCTCCGGACCCGGACCGTACCCAGCGCTCGTCTTCAGCGTGGACGTCTGCCGCGTCGAGTACATCTGCCCGACCGTGCCGCCTGAACTGCATCCAATGTGAAGCTGGACGCTCTGCCCAGGGACGGACACGTTCGTGCCGCCATTGTCGATGAGCGTGATCGAAACGTAACCGGGGGTCGTCATGTCGCCTCTAGCTCGCGATGTTGGTCAGGGTTACGCCCGTGACGTTGAGTGTCGCTCCGCCCACCACGAATGTCTCCGAGACGTCGAGCACCGGCACGTGGATCTTGAGCTGAAACACGTACGTCTGCCCGGCGGTGTTGAGCTTGGCCCCATCCTTCGTCGCGCTGATCCAAAGGCCATTGCTTGCCTGCCAGCTCGAGTCCGTCTGAGGCCCGCACGCCTGATTGACCGCCAGCACGGTCGTGTGCGCCAGCGCCTGCGCGAAGTCGTAGGCAAAGTCCGGGTCGGCTTCCTGACTCGGCACGTCGCCCCAGCAGTGCACCTCGAACGTGATCTCGTCGTTGGCGATCGGCCGCTGAAGCAGCCGCGAGCGCTCGCCCCGCGTGAGGTTTTGCGGATCGCCGGCGATCTGCTGCTGAGTGTTGTTCGCGGTCGACGACGGTTGCGACGGGCCGAGCGTGCTGCCGAGCGGCACGAACACGACGCGAGGCGCAGACCCTTGCTCGCTCAGATGCTGAGGACCCAGCAGGATCTTGCCGTCCGAAAGTGGCGGCAAGCCTCGGTCCTGAAGCAGCGGCAGGAGCTGATCCGAAATCGAGCGGACAAGGTAGGCGATGCTCATGCACTTTTCGCCAACGCTTTCCGTGCCGCCTCGTCAACCGAACGCGCGATGGCCGAGCGCCAGGTCGGCGGCAGGACCCCAGTCGGCAGAACGACACGCTGGGCCATGTGGCGCGTGCCGAGCTGGTGGAACGCGAGGTAGCCGTGCGAGCTCGTCATGGTCATACCGGATCGCTGCGCAGGCTTAACCGACAGACCGCGTCGCATGTCGCGCGTTCGCTGGAGGATCTTCGTCTTGTTCGCTCGCTTGCGTGCCAGCGTTGAGGCGGTGAGCGGCTCCCATGGCGTGCCGTAGGGGCTTGTCATCGTAACGAACTCCTGATCCAGCAGAGCCGACAGGCGCGGCGCAGCGAGCGTCGCGGCCTGACTCGGCACATCGGCGAGCGACCGAACCGCACCGGCCATGGCGGCGAACGCAGCGATACCAGCTCGCGCATCCACTAGCCTTGCCCTCCGGTGAAGTATTCGACGAAGTACGAGTCCGTGTTCGTGAAGACGATCGTGGCGTTCCCGTTCGCCAGAGTACCGCCGCACATGTCGTGCATGAACCGAAGGCAGAGGTTATCGCCGCCGATCGGGATGCTGGCGCCACCGAAGATGCTGACCGTGCCGGTGCCGCTCGACGAGTGGACTGTGATCTGCGTGATGAAAGCGCCATTCGGTACCGTGAACGTGCCGAACGCGCCGGCCGTATAGTTCCACTTATTGCCCTGGAGCTTGCGGTACATCACCAGCCCCTTTGCGGAGCCGTAACCCCGCTGCCGAGGCCAACGACACTCGAAGATAGGATCCGAGGCTGGCTGAATCCGGAACCGCCCGCGTTCACCGGTGCGGCCTGGAGGTTGATCCCGGTCAGCGTGATCATCTGCTTGGCAACCTTCTGAAGCCAGCCGATCTCACGGTTCGGACCGCCGCCAGCGATGTAGTAGTAGCGCTCGAGGAAGTTCGCGTCCGCGCCGTCCTCTGCGGAGAACCCGCGCACGGACAGGATCCGGTACGCCGCGATGACGCACGTTGCCTCGACGACGCTCGACGGGTACGGAGCGATGAGCGGAAGCGCCGCCGCACCATACCGAGGGATGAGCGCCTCTTCGTCAACCTTGGTCGACGCCGCGATGAGCTGCCCGGTGATGACGGCCGGCTGACTCGCGAGCTTGCCCAGCGCCTGCACGGGCAGGCCGAAGGTAGCAAGATCGGAAGCGGCGGCGTACTGACTCACGGGCGGGCCTCACGGGACACGGGCTCAGGGCGGGGACTCGGGTGGGACCTAGGAGCTGATCGACGAGAGGAACGGCAGCGACCAGGCCGGATTGCCTCTGGCCCAACTGCCGAACGCGTACTGATGCTGCTCGAACACGATCGGGTCGGTGGGCGACAGACGCGCCACGAAGTTCGGCGCCTCTCGCAGGAGGATCGAAAACGGCTTCAGGCCGCCATGCTCGCAGGTGAGGTACCACGTCGTAGGCTGCGCGCTTAGGTCCGGCACGTTCATGGCCGTGGCCCACCCGCGCACCATGTTCTCCGTCGCGCCGACCATCGTGCCGGCCGCTCCGGAGCCGGAGCCGAGGTAGCCGAGCTGCGGGGCGCCGATGAACTGCGCCTGGAGCACGGTATTCGCCGTCTGCCGGAGCATCGGCGCGTGCATGAGCCGATCCGGGTTCAGGCCGAGTGCCTCTCCGTTCGGCGAGGGGCGCGCGCTCATGTCCTGCCAGAGCGTCGCGAACGCGTTAGCGCTCGTCAGCGGGCCGCCGCACACCACACCGTTGCTCGTGAACGTGCCGCGGTAGTCGTTCGAGTACGTGCCGAAGCTGGCGTCGTACACGTTGACCGGGTGCAGCGTGTAGAAGTTCGCGTTGCCGTCCGTGCCGTTCTGGCGCGATCCGGTCTGGATGCCGGTGTTCTGGAGCAAGTCTCGCAGCTGGTAGTCCCAGAGCTTGCGGCCCTGGAGGCCCATCTGGCTCGAGATGGGATAGTAGAGCTGGTACTTGTCGTCCATGATCTTGAACATGTCGACGCCGACGGTGAGTTCGTACGGATCGATCGGGACGAGGTACGTCTCGAGCGCCGGAGCCTGAGTCTTGCGCGGACCCTGCCAGAGGCGGAACTTCGGCAGGATGTCCATCCAGCCGCTCACCCACTGCTCGGTGCCGACCGGGAAGATGTTGCACACCTGCTCGTGCCATTCGGCCGCCGCGGTGTACGCGGTCCAGAAGCGCGTCTCGAGCGCGGTGTAGAAGAACGCGAGATTTGACGGAGTGGTCTGCATGGTCGGGTGTCCTTGTCCTTCGTCCCTAGATTCTCGCGGGTCACCAGTTGATGATTGTCACGTTGAGCTTGCAGTTGTCGCTTGCGTCGACAGACGTGCCGGCGGCGACCATCGCGCCGACGATAGCTTGCCCGGTGTTGATCGCGCCCTGAGTGAAGCCGCTCGCGGCTCCGTTCGACGATGTCACCGCATAAGTGACGGTAGTCGTCATGGTGCTGGAGTTGAGAAGGGTGCGAACGATTGCGGCGCTTGTCTGCGTCAGGCTCCGGATGCCAACGTTGGTGATCGTGAACGTGCCCGAAGAGAGCGTGATCTGCTGCGTCAGGCGTCCGACCCAGAAGAGCGGCGCATCCGTTCCGATGACCTTGCCCTTGGCGACGAACGATTTCCACGAAGTGCCGCCCTTGAGCGTGCCTTCGCCGCCGACTTCGATGATCGCGCCCGGGACGATCGTGACTCCGTTCTCCCACCAAGTCGGCCGGGTCAGGACCCACTTCACGCTGGCCGAGCCGAGGTTCGTCACGACGTACGGGCCGGCATCCTTGGCCGCCGTGATGTTGGTCGTGCCCTCCTCCAGAAACACGACGTCGCCCACCACCAGCGTCACGCCGTCCTGCGTCCCGAGTCCGCTCGAGGCCGTGGTCTCCGTGAGCGTGTTCGTGCCGGAGCCGCCGTACGCGTCGATCGACGTGATGACCGCGCGCGCTCTGAACGCCGTCGATGGGTTGACCGAGGCAATCGCCTGGCCGTAGGTCATGCCTAGCGCGACGACGGGGCGGCTCGTGACGCTGTCCCAGTCGATCTGCGTGCCGGCCCATAGGCGCCCGCCGGTGTCCGTCAATGCCGCCGTGTTCGCGTCCTGAACGTAGACGGACGAGCCGATCGTAGCGGCGGAGCAGGCATCGACGCCCGTGCCGTTGTTGAACGTGAAGGCGCCGCGCTGCATCTGGACGAGCGTGCCCGCGGTCGTACTCAGCACCTGACGCAGACAGAGGCCAAGCACCTGGACGCAAGAAGCGTCGTCAGCCTGCCGTGCGTTTCCGCTCGCATCGACGCCGGCCATCGCGCCGCCGTAGATGTTGACGGAAGAGGCGATCGGACGCGATATGAGGCCGGGGATCACCTCGTCGGCGGCTCCCCATCGTGCGGAGCCGGTGAAGTCAGCGGTGACGGTCATGGTCGTTTGCTCCTACAGGTCCGGCTCAGGCTCGGGGGATGCCGCCGTTTGCGGCGCGGTTGCGTGCGTTGTCGGACGCGGTCTTCATGGCCGCTTCGAGTTGCGCCTTCTCGGCGGTGGACAGGCCGACCGACATCGAGGCCAGGATGCGCTTCTGATCGTCGTTCTGCGGCGTCTTCAGGTCGATGACTCCGGCCTCGCTCCGCACGTGCGTGCTGATACCGTCCGGGGCCTCGTCTGGCGGAAGCATCTCGGCGTTCTGCTTCGGGAGCGCCGCGAGGATCTTGCCGAGCCGTTCCGGGTTGTCGAGTCCGACTTCGCGCATCTCGGGAATCATCGCGGGAGTCAGCTTGCCTTCGCGCGACGCTGCGAGAAGCATCGAGTGGACTTCCTTTGTCCGGCTCTGCGCCTGCGTCTTCGCATTGCTCTCGGCGAGCGCTTCGACTTGCGCGCGGAGCAGTTCGATCTCTTGCGACGCGCTGACGGCGGCCTGGGCCTTTTTCTCTTCGTCGTCCATCTTCTTGATGGCGGCGCGGTACTTGGCCTTCTGCTCCTCCGTCTTCGCCTTCTTCATCTTCGCGCGAAGCTCGGCCTTCTTCGTCTTGCGCTCTTCCGTGCGCTTCTCCTCGGCCTTGCGCTCTTCCTCGGCCTTGGCCTTCTTCTCCTCGTCCTCTTCCTCGTCGTCATCGTCGTCATCGTCGTCATCGTCCCCGCCCTTCTTCTCTGCGGCTTCGAGCGCGGCGAGAGTCGTGAGCGGTCGCGGAGTCTCGGCGGATGCCTGAGCGAGCGCGGTTGCGGCGGCCTCGAAGGTGACCATCGCGGCCTTGCGCTCGGCCTCCGTCTTCGCAGCGAGCACGCCAGCCATCGCGGTTTCGCGGGCCTTGACGAGTGAAAGGAGATCCATGTTTGCCTCTGGAGACGCGGACTCTTCCGCTGACACTCTGACACTAGCACGTGACTTTTTGACAAGCGCAAGGAATTTTCGCCAACTCGACACACCATCCGCTAGCCCTACGTCCACCGCCTCCTGTCCGGAGAAGACTCCGGCCTCGAAGCCGCGCACGGTTTCGACCGACAATTTGCGGGCTTTCGCGACGTCTTCGATGAAGAGATCGCCCACGTGATCGATGCGCTTTTGCACTGCCGCGCGCACGTCATCGGTGAGCGGACGGTCCGGGCGCGAGTCGTCCTTTCGAGCGCCCGTCTTGATGTACTCCTTTAGGATGCCGGCCTTCTCGTTGGCGACCGTTCGATCCTCAAGCTCCGCGATGGCGCCGATCGACCCGATCTCGCCCGCCGGAGGCAGCCACACCTCCGAGCACGCGGCGGCGATGTAGCAAGCGGCGGACGCCGCCAGCTCATCGACGAACGAGCACACCGGCTTGTCCGACTCAGCGCGCATCTCTAGAATCTTTCGGTGCGCTTCGGTCACGCCGCTTGCGTCTCCGCCCGGAGAGTGGATCTTGAGTGCCACTGCTCCAACGTCGTCGGACTCGAGAGCGCACCGTATGCGCTCGCAAATCGCGTCGTACGAATCGAAGATCGGATTCGCATGGTGCATGAGTGGACCTGAGATCGTGACGATCGCAACGCCATCGTCGATGACCGTTCGCCGGTCGCTCGCGAACAGAAGGAACTCGACGCCGAGCGCCTCTCGCTGCACGCAAAGAAGGCCCTGCGGCGCGTACGTGGCCTTGGTGAACTCGTCAGGCATCGGCGCCTCCCTGGGAACTGCCACCGAACCCGCGCCCGCTCTCACCGCCTGCCACCGGCTCGATGTCGGAGAAGTCGCCGGCTTCCGCGGGGAGACCGAAGCTCTTTGCGAGTTGCTTCGGGTTCTTGATCTTCATGCCGCTCTTGCGCATCGCGGAGACGCCCATCGCGAACTGATTGAACGCGGTGGCCATCTGCACCTTGTCCTCCGGCGGCGTGATGTCGAGCACCATCTCGCACGCCACGTCCGGGTCGCCGTAGTTGACGAACGCGAACGGCCGGATCCATTGCTGCTCCACGTACAGGCAAAGCGCGCGGGCGATGGCCGCAAGGATCACCTGCTCCGCGTCGCCGTGCTGACGGGCCGCCGCCAGCGAGCCTTCCTTGACTTCGGTGGTCAAGTTCTGGCCGAGGTAGCTCTGCGCGATCTCGCCGGAGCAGCATTCGATGAGCCTTTGGAACCCCTCCCAGTTATTGACCTGGGCCTCCAGGAGCTCGACGTTGAAGTTGCTCCCGATCTGCTCGTTGTACTGCGGCAGCTGCATGATCGTTTCTTGGCCCAGCGTCGCAAGAGAGCTGAGAAACGCCGCGATATCCTGCGGGTCTGCGCCCGCTGGGGTAAGCGCCTTGATCCAGGGCATGCCGTTTCGTTCTTCGTACCGGCCCCAGTCCCTGAGCGCGTACTGGCGCGCTAGCCACCACGGAGCGACCGCGCGCATCGCGCCGCGCAGCCAGCCTCGGTAGAGATTGTGACGGCTGAAGATGCAGAACCGCCCGTCGCCGGGTTCGATCGGGTACTGCCCGTCGAGCGTGATGGCCATGTACCGGCCTCGCCCGCCCGAGCCCCAGTAGTAGTACGAGTACCGCCCGTACCAGTTCTTCGGGTGCGGCAGCCACAAGTCGCGTTGACCCACCGATCGCGTCGAGTCCCAGATGAGCTGCGTGATCTGAAAGCCAAGCGTCGCCTCGTTGGCGATGATCTCGCTCAGGACCGGCTCGCTGCCGATGACCGGCCACGCGTTCTCCCAGTCGCGCAGGCACTGCTTTGCGAGCGCGTTGCCCTTGTTCTGCTGCCGGATCTTGAACTTGACCGGACGCGCGAGGATGGCCGTCAGCTTGGCCATGGCGCTCTTGACGCGCGAGTCGCCCAGCATCTCGTCCAGGAGCTGCGAGGGAAGGTCGAACAGGCCGAGGATGAGCGCGGCAGCGGTTTCGCGAACCTGCTGCACGCTCCAGTTCGTGATGACCGTCGTTGCCGGGATCTCGCGGACGTAACTCCGAGCGATGACGCGAGGGATCGCGTTCTTCAGCGGGTCGGACGGGATCCACGGCGCGTCGAGGTCCGCGTTACTGATCGGCCTTCCGTCCGTGCCGAGGATCGGACTCATCGGACCGAAGCCGCGCGGGTCGGCAATCGGTGCCGGTCCCTTCGGTCCGGTCGACACGATCGCGCCCGGCGAAACGCGCGTGGATGCCCCCGACCCGATCAGGATGCTCGGAGAGGAGGCCACGCCGTCACTATGTCACGCCGCTCGCCAATTTGGCAACGTCACTGAGCTAGCGCGTACACCGGGCCGGAGAAGATCGTCGTCTGGACGCCGAACGGATCGCTCACGATGAGCCACCAGAGATAGGTGATCGTGTCCGAAAGGCCGATCGGAAGTAGCTCCGTAGCTCCGCCCGTGAAGTGCCACGTGATCGTGCCAGGCTGAGCGCCCAGGACGATGCTGCCTAGGACGGGGTTGTTCGTGGTCGTGATCGTCACGATGTCCGGGCTACCAGGTGGGTCGGCTCGGATGTACGCGACGGCCGTGTATCCGGTGAGGTTGACCGGCGTCAGGCTTTCAGGCTCGTACCAGACGAACACCGGCGACGGGCTGAAGTAATCGCTTCCGACGTCGATGGTTAGCGCGAACTCCTGGACGGGCACGAGCCTATCCTAGCAGGACTTTACTCGCCTTGGTCCAGCTCGGAGTCCGAGTAGAGCGCGCGCACGATCGTCTTGCTCTTGTCCGCGCCGACGATCTCCTGCTCCTGCCACTCGGCCCACACGTGCGACTCGCGGTTCTTCTTCATGATCCGCGTCTCCGGGTGCGCCGCTTCGAGGTCTTCTTTCGTCGCCCAGTCACGAGCGCACGTGAGGCAGCGCGCGACCGTCTTGGTGCCCTTCTCGGCCCGGACTCGGTCCTGAGCGGTGAACTGCCGCGGGGTGCCGTCGCTGCACTGGACGGTGGCCATGCACCCGATACGGAGCTGGAGCAGGCCGTACTTCATGAACTGATTTGCGTTGGCCTGCTGCCGGAGAATGTTCGGATACTGCGGGGTGTGCCCGGCCTTCAGGCCCATCGGTCCAACGCCTTCGCTCATGATTTGTCCAGGCTAGCCTGCCTGCTCCTTTGGTACGAGCTGCACCGGACTCGGGGCAAGCTCTTTGACGATCAGAAAGTCGCAGCCTAGCACCCGCAAGGCCGCCGCGTAGTTTCGTTCGATGTCCGTCTCGGCCATGGCTTCCGTCTGAGACCGTAGCGCGATGGTCGGCACCTCGTGTCCGAACTCGAAGCCGACGAGCTGCATCATGGCCGATACGAGCGTTTCCGATGTCCTCACCAGGCGCTCGCGGTGGACTGCCGCGTTGAAGCTCTTGTCGTAGTTCGGATCGTGCTTGCCGAAGAATCCGCGAGCGCTCGTGAAAGAGCGGAACGCCATGCGGCAGTCGGATGCGCAAGCGGTGAGCGACGCATCGTGACGGAGCGAGGCCAGCTGAGTGTCGGTCAGAAGCATCACGTCCTCTCGAGGTTGTAGAAGTCTGACGCATTGTCCGGGTCGTAGTCCCAGAAGCGGTCCGACTCGCGCACGACGGCAATCTTGCCTACCGCCTCTCCGTTACGGAGAAGGATGCCGTTGATCGTGCGGTTGCCGGTCGTGCTTCCGCCGCTGCCGGAGATGCGTGACCCGGTCCCGTACGCGCTCGTCGGCAAGTCCCAGCGGTGACGGATCGGGTCAAGGCCGAACGCGCGGCAGAGCGTCCCGTGCTCCATGTTCGGCACACCGCGCCAGTACGAGTTAGTGGCCGATCCTTCCTTCATCTCGAGACGGACCGGGATCAGTGCGCCGGACGACTGGCGAGCGGCGCGCATGACAGAGCGGGGGGATTCGTAGTGGGTCATGGTTGTTCGGAGCCGTCAGCATTTCTCTTCCTTGTCCGGCATGAGCGCCCAGATTCGGTCAAGGCAGGCCGCGAGCTTGACGTTGCGATCCTCGATGCTAGCGCGAGACAGCATGAGCGGCGAGGCTCGCGTGAGGTAGCGGATGGTGCGCATCTCGGCGTTGACTTGCTCGACGAGCCACACCATTGCGTCCAGCTTCCGCTGAATGTCCAGACGATCCTGTAGCACCTCCTCCACCGTCAATACCGGGACTGTCGCGTTCATAGGTCCGACTTCTCCAGCCTCTCAAGCTCGTCCGCGAACGCTCGAAGCTCCGCGATGTAACCGTCCTCTCCGCCGAGCACTCGCTGCTCCCCGGTTTCGATCGGACGGATGACGTGCCAAAGCTTGACGCACTTTGAACGCCAGATCGTGACGTGGCGCGTGTGGAAGAAAACGATCGTCTGCCCCCTGTCGATCGCGTCGGCCACTTCGGGCGTTGACAGTCCGCGGCGGATTGCATCTTCGCTTCCGGCTTCCCTCGTGCTCACCATGTCCAGAGCCTCCGTCATCCTGCCCTCTTGATGAACCCGATCGGCGCCTCGACCTTGCTTCCTTTGCGCCTCAATGGTCCGTGCCGCATGCGATCCCACCATACCGCTAGCACAAGGGCCGAGACAAGATCGCAGTGGCCCTCGCCCGCGACGCGAGGCAGCACCGGCTTGATGCGCCCGGTCGGCTCGTGTGAGTAAAGGACCGACTTCAATTGCTCCGCGAGCGCATCCGAGTCCGTGTCGCCCACGGGGCCGATGGCCAGCATGCCTTCGCGGAAAAGGTCGCGCACGTGTTGGAATGCGGCATCTGAGTCCGAAGGACTGCCGGGTCCGGTCGCAACCTGGAGCCCGTGGACGAGAGCGGCCTCACGCAGGCTCGCGGCGTAGTGGTGGTCGCCCACGATGACGCGGCATCCGTTTTCGAGCGCGCGAAGGGCAAAGGTGGCGAGGATCGCGGACGGTTGCAGCGGCTGCCCGGGTGACGGTTTGAACAGGTCGAGCGATACGACGGCAAGCCGCTGGCCGTCCATCACCGTCTGACGCTCTACGATGATCTGCGCGCACCCATCGGACAGGAACGCTAGGTCAACGCCGCAGCTTGTTCGCCCGCTCGTTCGCTTCAGGTCCGACAATGAGCGCGCGCGGTCGATGCTGGACGCCTCGAAGTAGTACCCGCTCGCGTCCACGTCCTCGCAATCGAATTCGCGCGCGGCATCTTGCGGAGAGCGGGCCTTGCGCGCCTCGTACCGTGCGCGGTTCTGCTCCGTGTCGCGCAGTAGCAGCGTCGGCGCCTTGCATGCGATCGAATAGTTCGGATGCCCATAGCTGCGGCGGAACTCGTCCTTCGTCATCGAATCGCCTGGCCACGGAGTCGATGCGAGCACGATCACGCCGTCCTGCATGAGACGCGGGACCACACCCTCGACGATGTCCCGATCGCGCACGGCCCCAGTGTCGCGCGTCGGCAAGAACTCTGACTCATCGACGATCATGCCGAGGATCGATTTGCCTCGCCCGCTCGCGCCACCTGCCGACTTCGCGATGGCCGTGCATCGGACCGTGACGCCGTCCGGCCGACGAATCTCGAAGCTCTCCGCGAGCACCTTCGGCATCAGGCGTTCGATCGCGTTGCAGTTGTTCGCGAGCTCCTTCGCCTTCTTCAGCGTGTCCTTCGCGTGGTCAAGGAGCGGTCCGACAAGCAGGAACGTCGGATCGTCTCCGGGGCCGCACTGCGAGCAGTCCGCGGTGAGCATCCGGTAAAGGATGTACGCCGCCGCGATCGTGCTCTTGCCGCCGCCGCGACCGCACCGGAGCACGACCATCGCGAGCGCTTCGACGGGAAAGTTCTTGAAGTCCGCTCCGCCGAACATGAGCTGGGCCATCAACTCTGCTTGCGGGCTCCACTCCGATCCTGGCGGGTCGAAGCACGCGTGTGCGAGCGCGTACTGTCCCAGCGTCAGATCCAGTTTCAGTACGCGACGGCAGAAGTCCGTGAACGGGATGAATCGACGCGGGCGGCTTTCGATTACCGGAAATGCCGCGTCGTTCGCAGCGTCCTCCGGCGGCCCAGGGTACAGCCACGGCTCGTCATCGACGGGCGATCGGAGCGAGACGCCTTCAGTCATCGCCCAAGCTCTCTCTCCAGCACCTCGCGCACGAAATCGCTTCGTGTCAGCTTCGGACGTTGCTCCAGCTCCTGCGCCATCCGCGTCTCGAATCGCCCGCAAAAGTCCTCATCGACACGCACGAACAGGACGCGCACGGGGCCATCCTTGAACTTGCGCGCGACCACGCTTATCCGCTAGCGCATCATCGTCCTACGCGCAAGGAAAGTTTCGCGGTACGGTAGGGGCATGCTCGTCCGTATCGTTGTCGTCGCCGGGATGCTCGGCGCGTGCCTTTGGGGCGGATGGATCATGGCAAGCCCCGGCGCGGCCATCTCGAATCCGTCCACCATCGTGGATCCGGTATCTGGAGTCGCGGCTAACGTGACCGATGCGGGTCGCGTCGTGGTGGCGCCGTGAAGTCCGGTCCGGCAGTGCTCACGGTCGCGATCGTGTCGACGTTCGCGCTGATCCTTTCGCTCATCGCCATCACCAGGCACTTGCCAGTCTCTCCGGTCCATTTCGGTGCCGCCGCCATCAGCAACGCGATCACGATCGTCGACCCTGTTACCGGGCAGGCAGCCTCAGTATCTGACGCTGGCGGCGGCCTGAATGGCCTGAAAGTCTCCGGCCTCACCGCCGCAACCGGCGCCACGGCCCCCGGCACGCCCGCGTACAACCCGAGCTGGTACGCGGCGACGGACATCTACTGGGATCCGGCGGGCAACGCGCCGGGCGACACCGCCTCCGATTCGAACAACTGCACGACTGCGACGACAGCCTGCCTCACGATCGCGGAGATTTACCGGCGATACGGCTCGCACTACGCCACACTTACCGCAGGCCAGAAGACGACTCTGCATATCCTCACGACGCAAAGCTCGGCTCAAGCTGCAAGCGATCCGATCGGTGTCATAGGATTCACGGCTCCAGGCAACGGCGCGTTCGTCATGGTCTGTTCGCTCCAAGCCCAGGGGCCAACGTTTCTCGCGGGCACGGTCACCGCGATCTCGCGCGCGAATCCAGGTAGCGATTTGCAGGTTGCTCTAGGAGCAGGAGTCGACGCCGGAGCTGCGCCGGTTGCGGGAAACATCCTGTACGACTCGACGGTCGCCAATGGGTCGTATGCCTTCATCGACTCCATGAGCGTCAACACCGCTACCCTGACTTCTCCTCACACCGCCACGTCGCTAACTACGCCTGGAATCTCGCCCACCTTTACGCAGAACGGATCGTCGTGGGCGATCAACGACACGCTCCAAGTCTACACGCAGCCGGTCATCTACCTGGAAGCATACGAGGTAACCGCAGGTACGGCATCGAACGTGAGCACCCTTGGCTTTTCCTGGGTTCAGGGGTGCGAATTCGGGGAGCTTTACAACTTCACCGGGACCAGCGTCACGCGGATTGCCCCGAGCGGTCGTTCGATCTTTTCGCTCGTGCGTGGTGACACGTACGTGATCACCGAATCTCCAGCGCCAATAAGCATCTCTACGTCCTACCCGCGCTTCGCTTCCCCGTGGTTCAACGGAGGCATCGCGGCGCATGGCGCAACGTTCTACGGAGGCGCCGTACAGAGCATCAACGCAGGAGGCGACAAGAGCATTTTTGAGCGAGTGGTGTTGCAAGACGACATCATCATGCACGGCACGTCGTATATCGCGTCGTACTCCCAGGTTCTAAACGCGCACATCGTGAGCGGCGGAATCTTGGAGTCGCTTGCCGGGGCCTACACATCGATCAAGGTCCAGACGGCGCCGGAGATTTGGGGAGCTGGAGGGATGCAGGCCGACCAAGGCAGCGCATGGGTGAACATCACCGGCACCACGTGGCAGACGGCCGTCACGGTGGCGACGATGACGCTCACGACGAACGCGACAGCCACCGGCGCCGCGTACCAGCCCGGAGGCACGTTCACCACGGGTCTCACGATCACGCCATACGCCATCGACGACGCGGGCAACGTGCAGGACCCGAAGTCCGGCGCGAGGTACAGCAATTGAGCTTCTCCGACCCCGAGTGGCTAACGCTGACGGGCCTCGCATGACGAATCCCGATCAGATCCATCATCCGCTCGTTACCGGAGCCGGCGCCGCAATCGTCGCGCTCGTCTACCCGGATGGGCTGCACTTCGCGGCCAAGCTCGTGAGCGCGCTTGCCGTCGGGTGCGTAGCGAGCTTCGGCCACCTGCTCGGCAAGCGCATCTTTCGGCGCGTGATGGGCGATAGTGTGCGTCCGCCGCCTCGCGGTTGACACTGGCCGCGGGCTGGGGCAGGCTGACGGGCAAAGCGGGGTAAGTGGCCCGCGTTCGGAGGATGCATGCAAAACCCTACGCTGCCCGCATGGGCGACGATGATCGCGGCGGCCGGACTGACCGTGCTCGTGCCGCTCTCGCAGAGCACGACGCTGCCGTGGTGGGAGGTCGCGCTGGCGGCGGCCGGCGTGGGCGCGCTCACGTACATCTCGCATCTCACGACGTCGCGCAAGGACGCGGCAACGATCGCCAAGCTCGGCGGAGGATTGAAGCCATGAAGATGATTGCGTTTGCTGCATTGATGGCGGCTTCTGGCTGCGCTCTGTTCGCCAAAGGCTCGTCCTTCCCCGCCGACCTTCAGACGATCGAAAACTGCGTCTACACCCAGGTCGTGACGGACGGCAATTCGGACCCGGCTGCCATCATCGCTGCGTGCGGGCCGGATGCTGCGGTTGCGGTCATCGACGCGATCCAGATCCTCATTGATGGCAAAAAGGTTTCGGCCGAGCGCGCGCAACTGCTGACGTCGAACGTGGGCAAGTACAAGGCGGCCCATGCCGCGCCGTAAGGGCCTAAAGCGGTCGACACCTCACAAGGTCGCGCACCGGCTGGCAGCCGCATCGCATCCGCTCATCAAGGCAGCGCTCGGGGCAGCGCTGGCGGCATCGTGTCAGATCCCCGTATCGTCCCACGCCGACCAGGGCGAAAGCGAGTGTTGCGCCGAGCATTCGGCGGTCGGGTGCTGCGCCATCCACAAGCCAGGCATCGGCTCCCCTCTCTGCCTTGCCTCGTGCACGTACGGCGACGTGCGGGCCGAGCTGACGCCGCCCGGCGATACGCTGCCGACACTAAGCGACACAGGTGCCGAGCTCCAGACCGTTTCCGATGCGCTCCGAAAGTGGGGGCTCGCACCGATGGGGACGCAGATTGCCGGCCGCAACGGCTGGTCCGACGTGCCGGACGACGTGCCTGGCGTGCCATTCCCGGAGCCGGACGTGTCGCAGCTCGAAGTCGCGGGCCATACGCTCGTCAGCGGCGAGTACGCCATTGCGGTCGACAGCAATGCGCCGCAGACCGTCGCGGCGTGCATCTCGGCCGGCATTCCCGTATGGCTCGGCTGCTTCGTCGACTCTGCGTTCGAGGCGCTGACAGCCGGGCAGGTTGCGCAGCCGCCGAACGCATCCGACCCGAACGGCGGCGGACACGCGATGTATATCTCGGGATACCGCACCGCGGCTGATGGCAGCCTCGAGTTCCGCGTCGAAAACTCGTGGGGCTCGAATTGGTGCGACGGCGGCGGGTGCTGGGCGTCGACGGCGTGGCTCCTCGCGTGCTGGGAGCTTTGGCCTTTCCCCGCGGTGACGACATGAGGTTGTATCGACCTGTTTCTATGTGGCCGTCTCCCGTTTTCACTTGTCTCGCCATATCGATTTGTGTGGCCATGTGCGCCGGCTGCCCCTCGCCGGTCACGCCGCCACCATTCGACGCGGGCGATGGGGGCCGCACGCCCTGTCAAACGGACCAACTCATCGGGCCGAGCCGGCTCATTCGTGGGCCGGACGGGCAGGCGGTACAGGTGCCGTGCCATGACCCCTAGCGCGTTGGCCCTGAGCTTGGCGACGCTCCTCGGCCACCACTCCAGCGAGGCCCGCTCTATCGCGCTCAGCCTGGCGGCGGCGTGCGGGGAGGACTTGGCGTGCGTGGCGGACGGCGCCGTGTACCTGGAGGCCGAATCAGGCTGGCAGCGCGCGCCGCACCCGTACAGCGCCGACGCCAGGGCCGGCCAATCGTGCGGCGAGCTCCAGACCCCGTGCGCGGTGCCTGCTGCCGAGCGGGTGCGGTATTGGGTGCGCCTCCGGGCCTGGAGCCTGGCCAAGTGCGGCGATCTCACCGGGCTCGCTTCGGGACGGTGCGGCAGGGCGAGGCGGCTGGCAGAGGAGCGGGCCTTCGAGGCGAGGATGCTCAGCGAGGTTGCGGCAAAGGACGGCTACCGCGTCGTGACGAGCCGCAACTACGTGAGGCGGCTGCCATGATCCGCGGCCTCGACCTCAGCTCCTATCAGGGCCGCCCGGACCTCAAGCTCCCGCCCGCCGACGCGATGCGGTTCGCGATCGTCAAGTGCGCCGAGGGCCACTCCAACCTGCAAGACGTCGACTTCATCGCGAACCGCGATAGCGCGCACGCCGGGGGCCTCATCGTCGGCTGCTACAACTTCGCGCACCCCTTGCCTAGCAATGACCCGAAGGTGCAGGCCGGCCTCCACTTCCAAGCCTCGGGCGGCCTCGGTGGCGATGCTGGCGAACTGGCCCCATCGCTCGACTTCGAGTGGCCCGACCCTGACAAGTGGGCCACGCAGAACTGCACCCCGACGCAGCTCTGCGACTGGGCGCTTGCGTACCTCGACGCCGCAACGTCGCTTTGGGGCTGCAGACCGATATTTTACAGCTATCCGAGCTTCATCATGGCGATCGGCGCCGGGCATCGCGCGGACTTCGCGGCCTACAAGCTCTGGCTCGCGGACTACCGCAGCCCGCTTGCTTGGCCGAAGGATGGCGACGCCCCGACCGTCCTCGCCCCGTGGCCAGAGGCGACGCTTTGGCAGACGTCGGGCGGGTCGTTTTACAAGCTCCCCAACGGCGCGCGGTGCGATACGGACGTCTTCATGGGCACCGCCGACTCGCTCGCCGCGTGGTGCGCGGGAGACGCGCTGTAGCCTACTTCGTTGGCGTCTGGTCGCCCCGCGGGGGCATCGTCAGGCCGATCCTGACTACAGCGCCACATCGGTAAATAACTCAGCCGGCCTGTCGTCGATGCTGCGCAAGGCAAGCGAGAGACGTTCTGCGCCATGGCACGGCTTATCAGGCCGGTGACCTTCGAACGCGATCCCGCTCCCTCGCAGGTGGCTTGCTGCGACGATATCATCGAAAGAACCCACGCGGCGGTACAACAGCGGGCGTGGCGGCGATGGCCTCCGCTCGTGCGCGTAGCCCCTCTTCGAGCGCAGCTTTGACTTGCTCCTCGGAGAGTGGCTGCACCTTCGCGAGATGCGCCTCGCATAAGCTCTGTAGGGAGAGCTTCACGGGGTCGGCCTCACCGCGGCAGACGGGGCAGCTTGATTCTGGCATTTTCGTCTCCCTTGCGCGCATCACTTCGGGGATGCTTCCGACATCATCGCGATACCTATGCGCGCCACGGTCCGAGGCATCACATTGAGCCTACGTATCGCCCGGCGCCCCTTGCGCCCGCCATACCCCGCACGACGCATGAGAGTCTCGGCGCTCGCCCCAGGTTCTAGCTGATGCCAGATGACAACTTCCTTTTCCGTCCACGTCGGCTTGTTCACGGCATTCTCTCCCGGGTCGCGCGCATCACTTCGTGATTTTCAACGACTCGTCCTCACGCTCTCGGGCTTTCTGGTCCAATGCAGCAATTAGGCAGGCGATGCCGCAGAAGTCACGCACGGACCGTAAATAGTCGGTCTCGTACGACGTCGGCCCCATCCTCCCTACGGAGCGTGAGATTGACACCGCTTCGATGCCACGAGCGGCGATCTGGAGCCATCCGCGCTCAGCGTATGGGTTTTCTACACGCTTGCCGCAGTGGTCGCAGCCGGTTATCCGTATGTCTCCCATTCGCTCGTCTCCTCTCTCAATGCGCGCAGCTAAGCGCGTTTCTTCGATACCTTGCCCGACCATTCATGCGCGAGCGGGTCTTGGTCGCAACCGTGCGGCAGGTTCACGCAAAGGTGACCACCGAGCGGGTGTGCCTCTACCTCTTCGCCCAAGAGGTCGTAGCAGCACTCCTCGCAATACTCGATGCCCGGTCTGGACACCTTCGCGCCGCATCGGATGCACTTCTTCACGGTTCGCGTGTCTCCTCTCGGGTTGCGCGCAGCGTATCGAACATCTTCCCTACATTGCGGCGCGTTGGCTGACGCGCTCTGCGCACGCTTTCCGCTCAGCCGCAATCGCCTCCTCGTACGTCATCGATGGACTGCGCGCTTTTCGGCCATCGTGCCCTGGAAACATAAAGCGCCACACGTCGGCGACGACGCCGTGGTGCCCGTCATTACGACGTGCGTGCATCTCGCGGTGGACGTACTTTCCACCGTTGCCCCATACGACCTTGCCACACGTGCAATGTATGCCGTGCTTCGTGTGCGCTCGCCGCATCGCCAGTCGTCTCGATTCGTCCACGTCGTCACCTGTCCTTCGTTTGCATCGAGGTTGCGCGCACTCCCGCGCCGTTGTTCCTCACCTTGGCACACCATTTCCCCAATCGGGGTCCACGTTTTCCGGCTCCTCGAAGGTCTCAAGGTACGCGTCAAGCTCCTTCTGGAATGCCTTGTTTTCGTCGCTCATGGTCGCGTCCTCGCCATCGCAGCAGTTGCCGCCACGAAGCATTTGAAGGGCCTTCCGGAGTAGGAGCACGGCTTGCCAGTTCCGCTCGCGCTCGCGCTGAACGTCTGCGGCCGTAGGCCATCCTGGAGCCACGAGCGGCGGCCACGGCTGTTGCGGCTTGGCAGAGCATGAAGGGCACTTGCCGGTTTCGTTGTACCCGCTCGCGTCGTGCTCAGCGCAAACCCAAGGGTGCTTGTTCACTTGCTCGGCTCCTCATCCCCGAGCCCATCGGTCGGGTTGTCGCTGTACTCGTCGTCGCAGTCGCTGTACTCGTCGTCGCAGTCGCGGCCTAGATGCACGCAGTCGTCAGGTTGAGGATTCTGCATGTCCTCGCCGTCGCAGTCGCACTGCATGCCGCATATCTCACATTCGTGCACGGCCATCGACCTCGCCTCCGTTTGCCATTGTCCTAAAGCCCCTCGCGCGCATCACTTCGGGGATGCAACCGGCACCACACGACCGCTCACGACGTGTAGCGTCTCGTCGAACTCAAGCTCCAGTGTCGCGTATTCCCCGAACTCGAAGTGTGCTCGGCTCACCGCATCAGACAGGGCGAGGTTGTGAATCAGGTTGCCCCATTCGTCGGGCGACTTGACATCAATACACACGGTCGCGGTTCTCATGATTGTCTAGCTCTCCCTTGCGCGCAGCCGCGCGGCTTTCTTCCACACATCAGGCGACCTTCGGAGGCTCGGGCAACGGGTCTCCGGGACGCCAGAACGCGAGCGCAGCCAGCCACGGCGGCGCCTCCTCCTCCCACCGTTCCCGGTACGTATGACCGCAATTTAGCTCTTCGTCGCAAAACTCCTCGGAGTCACCCTCTGCGCTGATGCGACCGCTCAGGTGCTCGAAGATGGTCTGACAACGCTCGCACCGTTTGACCGTGTGCGCGTCGCCCTCGAAGATGTAGAACGTAAGGTGATAGCGGTGCCCAACGGCGATGGGCTCGTGACACGCGCGGCACTTGTGCTCTTTGCGCGCCCGGTGCCAGGAGTCTCGCCACACCGTGACCGTATCTCCGTCTCCAAACTGGCTCACCCTCGTCTCCTTTCAGGTTTGCGCGCATCACCTCGTTGACGTTCCAGACACGAGCCCACCCTTGACCTTGTGTCGCTGAGACAACGGAGCGCCTTCGAGGCGTCGAATCGTCTCCAGAGCATCCTCCTCGTTGTCGACCGTCTTGAGCATCGTCGGTGTGAGCACCTCAACGGCAAGGTGCACCTCGTAGGTGGTCCGCTCCTCGAGAAGGTGAAGTAGCCGCTCCAGCGTCGGTCGCGTGATTCGGCCACCCTTGTGCACGGCGAACCGTACTTCGTCAGCACCGCTCCGTTTCGTCGTCATCGCTTCACCTTCCTTCCGTGTCTCGACCCATTGCGCGCAGCGTCACGGCGATTGCACCCACACCTAATCCTTGTCCCATCCCTCGTCGAAGTCCGGTGACGACGGTTCGGTGATGTCCTGCTCTGCGCCGTACGTGATGCTCGCTGAGATGACCGAGTGCCCGGCCGCTTTCAACTCACGGACAAAACGGGCAGCCATGCGGTTCGCGTCGCTTCGGTTCTTTCGGTTGTGGTGACTTCCGACGCCTCGAACGGTGATGTTCCAGTTTCCCATTGTCTGTTCTCCTTCCGTGCTTTCCTCGATGACCAGGCTTGAGCGAGCATCGCTCAAACGAGCGTTGTGGGTCCAGCGGCACTCCGCAAATGGGTGGCAGCTTGGCAAGCTCCTCTGCGAGGCGTCGGCCAAGCTCGCGAGGGTCTGAGCAAGGTCCAAAGTGACCGGCCGGCTTCGTACACGTCGGCGAGCGATGGCACGGACCGCCCATGACGAGGTCGCCGCGGCTCATTCTTCGTCTCCCAGCCCATCGGTCGGGTTGCGCACGAACACCGTCGCGGGCCGGATGTAGGTCATCGCGACCCGCTCGCTCTTGTGCCGCGTCTGTCTCATAATGTCGTGCAACGTGACGCCCTTGGCAATTCCGGTCGGCGTCACCTCGACGTAGCCGTCACCAAGCGCGCTGAAGTGTGACGCGACAGTGCGCTCGACAACTGCCGAGGCATCGGCCGACCATCGGTACCACTCGCCGCGCACGTGAAGCGCGTGCAATTCGAGATGCAGCGCCGCCTCAAGTCCTGCGGGGTCTAACGTCCGCACCACCGCAAGCAGTTCCAGCGGATGCGGGCTAGCCGTCCCAAGCGCCGCGACGCGCTTCTCTACGCTCGACTCGGACATCCCGACCTTCACGAGGTCGCACACGGTGTCGGCCAGGAGGTAGACACCGCCAGCAATGCAGATCGGTTCGCATCCAGCGTCAACGCTCATGACTGCTTCACCGAAGGTTTCGCGCGCGGCATCTCCGCCGAGCGAGCCAGCATCTCTACGATGCCGCTGCGTGTCTCGCCTCGACGAGCCGCTATCTCGTCCAGGCGAGCAACGGCGACTCGGGAGAGCGTGAGTTGAACGACTGGGCGAAGGCGTCTCATTAGTGCTCAGAGTGTAGCGACAGTGTCGTTGCGCGTCAAGGAGCCTTCAATTTCAATAGGAGATAGTCCGAAAGTTGCCGAAAGGCGGCTGATGGCTCGGCTGGCGCATAGGGTCTAGCGTTCCTCTCGTGCTTTTCGAGCCAGCGGAGTCAACGGCTCGCCCCTAGCAACGGCCAAGATTCTACCTTCGCATAGATGCACGTAGCTGTAGGCCAACGCCGTTCTCGGGTCGCCGCGGTGCATGAAGACTGACCATGCCTCCCACCAGTCCCGGTAGTCGGCAATCGCCTCGTTGAGGTCTTCTTGGGACGGCGCGCGCATAGGACGTCCTGCCCGCTTACTTCCCCGCCAGCGCGTTCAGCCGGCGCTCGGCTCTCTTTGCTTCTGCCAGATCGGTCACCATCGTTACCGCGATCAGCTCTCGCGCAACCTTTATGGCCTCGTCGCGCTCGGCTTCAATCGGCGCGGTCTTCGCGGTCCATGTCGCCGGGCAGTCGGGCACGAACCCGTTAGGCCATGGGTAGATCCTGCCTTCGTAGTGGAAGACGCCGCCGTCCCAATCGGCACGCTCAAGAGCGGCGCACCATCGCGCGTCGGCGGCTTTCTCGGCTTCGGCGGCGCGGGCCTGGGCGGCGTCGTAGAGGTCGGCGCGGATGTACTGGTGCCCATCGCATGCGGCTTCCGTCCAGTAGAATTCGCCATCCTTGTTCCACATCGGCACGACCGCGAGACGATCGGGCGGTGGTGGCGGCTCACGATCGTTCGGGTCTTGGGCTGGGGCAGGCGCGGGCTCTGCGGACGTCTTCGGCCCGTTGCACGACGGGCAGGGGCGGCGGTTCTTGTCGCATCGAATCCGCGAGCATGGCCCCGTGCCGACCACCTCATCGGCATCGCAGATGTATCGGCATCCTGCGCATGTGCGGCAAGGACGAGTCTCCGCCATCGCCTCCGCGATCTCGGCCTGGACGGCGGCGCGGATGTCCTTGTGCAGCGCCAGCAGTGGCCGCGTCGAGCTGCATACCTCGGAGCGGTAGCGCAACTCTTCCCACGCCGTGTCGGCCGCCTCGCGGGGGGTCATGCTAGCCATCCCTTCGTCCGTGCTTGCGCCGCCATGTCCTCCAGGGCTCCGGCAAAGGCGCGCACGGCAGCGGACAGAACGCCGATGAACTTCTCGTCTCGCTCGACCCGAACGAGCGCTGGCGGCATCTCAGGGTGATAGCTCAGGATGTCCGCCCAGGCGCGCTCGGTCACCCAAAGCTGACCCTGCACCTGCGGGTAATACTCCGCGTCGACCGCGTGCTTGAGCAGGTAGCCGACGTGCGTGTGCTCGGCGGGCACCTTGATTTCGAGCAGGCCATCCACACCGACAAAGCGGTCTGGCGAGGCGCCGATCGTGCGCGCGTCGTCCGTAACGAAGCCAACGCGCTCAGTGTCTAGGTCGCGCATCTGCTCGTAGTAACTGACGGCCTCGGCCTCCATCTGATTGCCGCGCCCCATCCAGTAGGACACGTGCTCGACGACGGGGCGACCCATCATGCGTTCAGCCAGAAGCTTGTGCATGTACTTCTCGGCCTGCGTGCTCGGCTTACCGCTCTTGGTGATGATGCGGTCAAAATCGCTTGCTGTCGGGATACCAGCGCGGAGCGCCAGCCATTCGCTCGTGCCTTGGAGGACGTTGTGGACGATCACGCCACACCGCCTTTCTGCCGCCTTTTCTCATCGATGCTCCTGAGCGCGCGCTGATAGTTAGCGGCCCGCACCGTCTCGAAGCTTTCAGTCGCAAGCCAGTTCAGAAACCGCGCCTCGTTGCCGCCGACCGCTGCGAGCTCCGTTCGCAGGTGCGCCGCCTGCTCTGCGGTGATTGGCTCCGAGCCTTGCGCATTACCGTCATCGTCCTCGTCGCGCGTCACGAGGTTCAGGTGCATGCCGAGCAGGTACCGGCGCGCGTAGCTCGTCGTCGACCCGATCGATTGCACCGCGTTTCGCCCCGCACCGGCATCCACCGGAAGCGCGAGCGCCTTCGTCTCCGAGTGCCCGTCGCGGTGGCTCATGGTGCACGTGTATTCGATGTCTTTTCCGGCAGGCTTCGAGTCGAACGAGAAGCTGAAGCCTTCCGCGGCGCACATGGGCCGAATCACGCGATCGATGTCCTCGATCTTGGCGAACTTGTTTCGCTCGCGTCCGTCGCGATCAGTAATCACGCCGGACTTCGCAATCTGCGGCATCTTCTCCTGCAACCGAGCGAGCGCCGCCATGAAGGACGTGCGGCGCTGATCTGCCATGATCTGTTGCTGAATCGCGAGCAGGCGTTCGAGCTTGTTCACGTCGACACTCGGGTCCGCGGCAGCACGGGCAATGGCGTCGATGATTGTCGCCGGCTCGTGCGTCGGCACAGCGGGCGGGTCGAGAGTGGCCAGTCTGTCGCTCTCTAGGTCGTTCATGTCCCCTGTCCTTTCGTCAGCGCCTTGTAGTGGACGTCGATCTTGTTGCCGGAGTCGATCCAGGGCAGCTCGCGGGAGGTCATTGGTGCGCCTCAATCGCTCGGTCGAATGCAGCAAGGACGTCGGCCTTGGTGCGGCCAGGGGCATCGTTCCAGTACGGTATTGACGACACGGCCGCGAACACTCTCAACGCAACTAGTGATCTCTGCCGCAAATCCTCGTTGGATTCGGTAGCCCAAATCGCCCCCATAGCGCAGAAACAATCGCCGGTGCGAGCTGAAAACACATCGCTCTGAACACCGTTCCGTTCGCACATATTGCCGCGCGTCCACCCGTTGTGCTCGAGTATCCACCGCGCCGCGATGAGTACTTCACGCACGGTTTTGGCTGGTCTAACGCTCGTTGAACCGCTCATCCCATCTTCTCCGCCGCCCGCAAGAGCGCATCCGACGCGTCGCTGATTGCCTCATTGAGACGGTCGTCCTCTCGCTTGCTGTCCGCGTCCGTCACCTCGTGTGCGAAGAATGCCGCGCGGGCGGTGGCGTACTGGCGGGCCATGGCAAGCACCATGCGTTCGGTGGCGGTCATTGCGAAACCTCCGCGCCAGCAGAAGGCCAGCTATTGAGTGAGCCGTAGCCGGAGCCGTAGCCGGAGCCGTAGCCGTAGCCGTAGCCGGAACCGCGCTTTGTAGGGATCACTGGCGAAAGCCACTCCAGTTTCGATCTGTCAAGCTTTTTAGTATCGGCCTCCAACGCATCCGCATCGGTTGCCTGATACGTTCCGGACGGAGCGATCCTGTCAAACAGCTCCAGTCCTTTGCTGTCGGGACATGGGGCGAGCGCGACGAGCTGCGCCCGCGTCAGCTTCACGCGAATCAGCCCCACGGCGCGGCCTCGAACGCCTTGACGGCATCATCGGAGCACTCGAACACGGCCGTGACCTCGCGCAACTGCGCTGCCGGTGCAGCGGCCGTCACGCGGCAGTTCTTCGTCGGGCCACTCGCAGCCAAACCGATGATCCCTTTCGTGTCGGTGCTCCAGTACACGACCATGCGGACATTCTTCGCGTCGATGGTGTCGCCGCTCACGTCGTCGGCGTATCCGAAGAACACGCCGCGCTTGGCGGTCGTGATGAGTACGGGCCGAGCCTTGCCGTTCGCTGCCTGACCTGCTGACGTCGCTTTCTTGACCATGCGTCCCTCTCTTTCGTCCCCCATTCGTACGGCAGGCGGGCGAGCGTGTCAACCTAAAAAAACTAGTTGCGCCGTTTCTGCACCCGTGACAATCTTTAGCCCATGGCAGACATGACGGCGTTTTCGATTCGGGTGGACGAGGGGCTTGCCAAACGCATCGAAGCGTGGCGCGCAAAGAAGACGGTCGAGATGAGGTTCACGGTGACGCGCCAGGACGCGATCGTTGCCCTTCTCGGTCAGGCCCTTGACGCATCGGAGAAGAACGGGAGGTAGTGGCCGGTTTTGAATCCGGCGCTGGTGGCCTCTGCCACCTCCGCGCATCACGCTTCGCTCATGGCGATCCTGCGTGAGCGAACGGTGTGGAAGGCGCCTCGGCCGGCCAACGAAACGAGACGGTCGACGGACCTGACGCCAGAGGAGCAATCGAACGCGAGGGCCGCGATACGCTTCCTGGCGAAGCGCCACGGCACGCTCGCCAAGCTGGCAGCGGCGATGCGGACCAAGCACGGCACGCTTCAGTCGGCCGTGAAGGAGCGCGAGGTAATCAGCGCGGGGATCGCGCTACGCGCGGCCAGGGTTGCCGGGGTGCCGCTGGAAGACGTGCTCAGCGGGGTATGGCCTCCCGTAGGCGCTTGCCCACACTGCGGTCGAGGCCCCGTAAACTCGTCGTCGTTTCTGGACGTATCTACAGAGGCGCGCTGATCATTTTGGGGGACACCTGAACGAAGATCAACCAAAGCCACGGAAATCCCTAGCAATTTGATTGCGCGTCGCCAGCGAGCTGATTACACTTTGTAGTCCGGAAGGGACCGACGCCCATGCACGAGAAGAAAGACGAGGTTTCGCCAATTCCGGCGTACTGCTCCCCGCCGTCGCACCCGACAACGCTCGGTGACGTTTGGGTAGGCATGACGCAACCGTCCGCGACCGCGATTGAGTCCGCGCTGATGAAGACGCCAACCGGCGTGCATCTAGAGAAGTCGGGGGACGACTGAAACGTTGTTCAAAGAGAACACCATCACGCTATTCGGAGCGCCGTTTCTGGTGGCAACTGTTTTGTGTGTCGGAAGTTCGCGCGCAGCGGCGTGTCGATGCTTGGAACGTACATCGGCAGGTCATCCGTTTCCATGACGCCGGACGCTGCGAGATCCCAAAAACGCCTCGGTGCCGGATTTAGCGCGAAGACTTCGTGGATAACTTCCTGGGCCGTTTTTCCTTGCGCTGCAAGGGTCTGTACCCGCTCCATGAAGTAGGTCGCCATCGCCCTAGCGAATCGCTTCTTGAGTTCTTCGAGCGACGGAGCTTGAACAGCAACGTTATACTGCAAGCATTGCCCGACCAATGGACGACCCTCGCGCTGCCAGTACAGCACGTCAAACTTCAACTCGGACTTGTTCAATTGGGGGTCCATGACACACACTCTCTTTCTCCGTGACAGCCGGAGAAGCCTCCTTGTTCCAAAACCGTGCAACCTCCGTGAAGCGGTCGATACACCGCTCCGTGGCTAACTATACGCCATCATTGCCGCTCGCGGACACAAGGCGCAGCGTAGGCATTCTGATACCCTCGCGCCATGAGCGATTCATTCAAGGACGGGGATGTGGTCCAGCTCAAGTCGGGTGGCCCACTGATGACGATCAAAGAGCCGCACGATCCAGGAACCTTTATTTGCGAATGGTTCGAAGGCGCCAAGAAGCAGCAGTCCGTCTTCAAGGGCACCTCGCTAGAGAAAGTGGACGACAAGTAGTCAAGGACCGTGCCGCAGGCATGCGACACGATTTTCAAAACCGGCCACTACCGAACGGGAAGGTGCGCCCATGACCGACGCAATCCGCCCTCCCGCTCGCCTCGTCGCCCCGGACGAGCCCCGTCCGACCCTCGAAGCCGTCCAGGCGCTCGCGCAGATCGCGCGCATCCTAGGCCGACTCTCCGAGCCCGACCAGCAGCGCGTGATGGCGGCGCTCGGGGAGTTGCGGTGAACCGCTCCGATCCCCTCCACTCCTGGGACGGGACGGCCCCTCCCGAGGAGCCCGATCCGGTGCCGGCCACTCAGCCCGAGCCATCCCCCGTCGTCTACCACCGCGTGACTCTCCGCTCCCCCACCCACGCTTGGACGCACGTCATCCAAGACATCTGGCCGCTGCTGGCCGAGGCGGAGGCGAACGGGTGGAGCTGGAGCGTAAAGTAGCGCCCCGCCGTCTACCTGCCATGCCCACCAGGCGCCAGAGTCCGCAGCCGCATCGCTCACCGATGCCTCCGCTACCGCCACCGTGGCCGCTTCCGTCCCAGCGTCAGACGCCACGTCAGGCGCC
>Ga0187814_10000013_pt1 | contig 38858 bp, 28 predicted proteins | sample NC_S_4_FD_132450 | JGI IMG/M metagenome (GOLD analysis project Ga0187814, IMG submission 132450) | Wetland sediment microbial communities from Neuse River Estuary, North Carolina, USA - ASW-S_4 | ecosystem: Environmental > Aquatic > Freshwater > Wetlands > Sediment | place: USA: North Carolina... | reverse complement strand
CGGCGATCGGAAGATCAGGGTTTTTCGATCTGTCGGAGCCGGGCGGCTTCGACGCCGCCGCCCGCCATTATCGCTTCGTAGGCCATGCCCGCGGCGCCCTGTTCGGCTTCTTTTTTGTTCTTGCCGGTGGCCGGGCCGTACTCGCTCTCGCCGACGGCGCAGACGATCCAGAAGGTGCGATCATGATCGGGGCCGGATTTCCTGACGAGACGATACGCCGGATAGCTCCTGTGGAATTTCTGGAGATATTCTTGGAGGAGAGTCTTGTAATCCTTGTGGTGTCGGTTCTGCAGAACCTTCTCGATCTCCGGCTCGACGAGACGAAGCACGAATTTCGTCGCGTTATCGAAGCCCGAGTCGAGATAATAGGCACCTATTATCGCCTCTACGGCGTCTGCGAGTATCGCTTTCTTCGCGCGCCCGCCCGAAAGCTCCTCCCCCTTTCCGAGCAGCAGGAGCCGATCGACGCCGAGAGCGAGGGCGATGCCGGAAAGGGATTCTTCGGAAACGACGAAGCTCTTGACTCTCGCGAGATCGCCTTCGGCCTTGTCGGCCAGGAGTTCGAAGAGTCGATTGGCCACGGCCATGCCGAGGACCGAGTCACCGAGGAACTCGAGCTTTTCGTTGTTGGGGGACTTGTCTTCGTTGGTGCAGGATCGGTGGGTGAAGGCGAGATTCAGAAGACCGACATCCCTGAATCTCGCCTGCGACTCTTTCTGAAATGCCGCGAGTTCGGCCTTGCGTTCGCGGGTCAAGGTGCTTTTTTGCGAAAAAAGCGTCACAACGACCCGCGAAAAGCTTACTTTACCGCGGACTTGATGAAGTCGTAGGCGTCTTTGACTGTTTCGAACTCGTTGGCCTTCTCGTCGGGAATGGTGATGCCGAGCTCTTCCTCGATGCCGTATACGAGTTCGTAGGTGTCGAGGCTGTCCGCGCCGAGGTCTTGGCGGAAGCTCGCCTCCATGGTGATCTTGCTCTCTTCGACTTCGAGCTTCTCGGCAATGATCTTCTTGATCTTCTCAAAGAGTTCGTCCATCCGGATCTCCTTTACGCTTTCGAATCGGGCGATATGACCTGCCGCCCGCGATAGAACCCGCACTTGGGGCAGACCCGGTGAAGAAGGACGGGGTTACCGCAGTTTCCGCATGTTACAAGCGAGGGAGCGGTAAGCTTCATGTTGATCGAGCGCCGCCTTCGTGTCCGGGCCTTGGAAGTCTTGAATTTCGGTACAGCCATGGGAAAACCTCATTCGCGCAAGAATTTGCGAAACGAAAATCGACTCGGTAAACTACACGCAGCCTGAGGCCGTTGTCAAGCATGGGCGATTCCGGCCCCACCTCCCCCCTCTTCCGCTTCCATCTTCGCTCGGAGGGCGACCGCCACCTCGGAGGGCACCATCGCCGAGAGATCTCCTTTGAACGAAGCGAGTTCCTTGATGGCGCTCGACCGGAGGACGAAATACTTCGGGTCGGTCGGCATGAAAAAAGTCTCGATGTCCGGACCGAGTCCCTTGTTCATTATCGAAAGTTCGAATTCGTAGGAAAAATCATGGATGCTTCGCACTCCCCTAACCAAAACCTTGCAATCGTGTTCGCGCGCGAACTCGACGATGAGGCGATCGTGGAGATGTACCGAAACATTGGGCCAAGGGGATATGAGGTTCTGAAGGAGGGCCAGGCGCTCTTCGGGATCGAAGAGCCCACTCTTGTGCTTGTTCACCGCGACGACGACGTACAGATGCTCGAAAATGCCCTTCGCCCTTTCCATGATGTTCAAGTGACCGAAGGTGGGAGGATCGAAGGACCCCGCGAAAACTGCCTTGACCATTGAATTACTCTACACGGGCACTTTGACAAAGTCAACCACAATGTCAAATATCCACGAAAAGAAGGTTGATGGGCTTTCTTGTCCCCCGCTCGCCCGTGATAAAGTGGGTCATGCGCCCTGCCCGCCCCTGGCTTCTCGCCCTTTCGTCTTCGCTCCTCTTCACGCTCGGCCTTCCGAACGAGCATTGGCTTCTCGGTTTCGCGCCGCTCGGCTGGATAGCTCTCGTTCCTCTCTATTTCGCCGTTTTGGACGCGAAATCGTGGAGAAGGGCCGCCCTCGTCACAGCCGTCTACGGAGCCGCTCTGCACGCGGCTTCGAGCTATTGGCTCTATTATTTTCGCGATTATGCGTTCTGGACACTCGGCGCCACGACGATCGCCTATTTTGTCGTCTATTATTTCCTGGGTCTTTGTCTCGCCTTCCTGCCCCGTCGAGCGGGGATTCTCAGGCCTCTCGCCTTCGCCCTCGTTTGGTCTTCTTTCGAGCTCTGCAAGTCGAGCGGCTTTCTCGGCTACCCGTGGGGACTTCTTCCATATACACAGTCCTCCATCCTGCCTCTTCTTCAGATCGCCGACGCCACCGGTGTCTACGGACTCAGCTTCCTTCTTGCGCTCTCGAACGCCGCGATCGCGGAATTGCTCCTTTTCGCAACGCGACCCTCCCTCGCTCTCGGGGCTTGGGGCGAACCCTCCCATAGCGCCGGAGAGCACGGCGGAAAGTCGCGCGGCAAATACAAGCTGAGCCTGTTGCGCTATTCCGGGCTTCCCCTACCCGTGCGGTTCGGCTACTTCGGGTTCTCCCTCGCGCTTGTCATATGCACCCTCTGGTACGGCGACCACCGGCTTGCGACGCGCGTGGAGAATCGAACTTCGCTCAGAGTGCTCGTTGTGCAGCAATCTTCTGATCCCTGGACCGAGGGGGCGGAAACCGCAGTCGCGGCGAATATGAACCTCGTCAAGAAAGCGCTCGCATCGGGTGCGCCCAAACCCGATCTCGTCCTGTTCTCGGAATCGAGCCTCGGCTATCCCTTCAAGGATTCGAGGCAATGGTATGAAAAATACCCGCGAACCGATCCCTTCCTTCCGTGGTGGCGGTCGCTGGGACTTTGGCTGTTCACGGGAACGCCCGTCGTCCTCGATTGGAAGGATTTCTCCGCCACCAACTCCGTGATGCTGATCGATCCACAGGGCCGTCCCGAAGGCGATTACGCGAAGATTCATCCGGTTCCTTTCGCCGAGGCTATCCCGTTCTATGAATATCCGTGGTTCCGTAATTTCCTCAAGCAGGCGGTCGGGCTTGAAGCCGGTTGGACGATGGGCACGAAGGAGATCGTCTTCAATTTCGAGACCAAGGAAGGTTCCGTTCGATTTGGAGCGCCGATCTGCTTCGAGGACGCCTTCGCGCCCCTGTGCAGAGACTTCGTCCTCGGTGGGGCCGATCTCCTCGTCAATCTCACCGACGACTCCTGGTCGCAAACCAAGAGCGCCGAATGGCAACATCTGGCGGCCGCGCGATTCAGGGCGATCGAAACGAGGAGGCCACTCGTCCGCTCGACCAATTCGGGAGTCTCCGCGCTCGTCGACACTAGGGGAGCGATACGTGACGTCCTGCCCTTGTTCAGCCCCCAATGGGAAATCATCGATATCCCGATCCCCCGTCCCACCGAGACACTCTATTTGGCGGCAGGCGAATGGTTCGCCGTCCTTTGCCTGTTACTTTCCTTCGGATGGGGGATTATGATTGTGGTAAGGGACCGAGTATCCCGAAGGGAGGGACCATGAGTATCAGAGCTTATCTCGAGGCCGAGCCTCTCTCCGAAATCGCGCGATGGCACGGAAATTCGAAAGAAGCCGGCATCGCTTTCGTGGGGACGCTCAGGAAACACCCCTATGACGAAGACAAGTGCCTGTTGATCTCCGACCCGGGCGAAGTCGAACCGGCGATTTACGAATTCAAAGTTTCGGACATCGTCGCCGCCGAGGAACTCGCCTCCCCCGTCGATCCGGCGGGCACTTCGCGCAATCTGGCCCGGCTTTGGGTGAGGAAGGGAAGCCTCGGCGTCCGCTACGAGCCTTTCGAGGTGGACGATCCCATTCGACCGGCGGTCGCGGTTTCGGGAGTCCGGAACCCCCATCGTGCAGAGGCAGTCATGCCCTGATGGGACCGGCCTGGTTCTCGGGAGGGCCGGAAGGGCGCATCGTTTGCGAGCTCTGCCCCCACCACTGTTCGCTCGGAGACGGCGCGTTCGGCCTATGCAAGGTGAGGGGCAATTCCGGAGGCTCTCCGATCCTGCCTTTTGCGGGGCGGCCATCCTCGATCGCCGACGATCCGATAGAAAAGAAACCTCTTTATCGGTTCCTGCCAGGAAGCAGGGTGTTTTCCGTCGGTTTTTTCGGCTGCAACATGCGCTGCCCCTTTTGCCAAAATTGGGAAATATCCCAGCGCACCGTCAAGAACGTCCCCTATGTCGCGCCTGCCGATCTGATCGACGCGGCCCTCAAATCCGGCAGCCCCTCTGTCGCCTTCACGTATTCCGAGCCGACCGTCCACTTCGAATATGTCCTCGAATCCTCCAGGCTCGCGCGAAAGGCGGGGCTTCGCGCCATCCTGGTCACGAACGGGCTCCTCAACGCCGGTCCGGCGGCGGAACTCCTCGAGGAGATCGACGCGGTCAATCTGGATATCAAGTGCTTTTCTCCATCGGTCTATGCCAAGGTGCTCGGAGGCGATCTCGAAGTCGTGCTCGATTTCGCTCGGACGGCCGTGCGCAGTTCGTGGCTCGAGGTTACGACCCTCGTCGTGCCGGGACTCGATGAATGGGAGGGAGCGATAGCTCGAATATCCTCGTTTCTGGGGGAATTGTCCCCCCACATTCCGCTGCATCTCTCGGCCTATCATCCCGCATGGAAGCACGACGCTTCCCCTACGTCTCCCGGCCTGCTCGAGCGCCTACGTGAAATCGCATCCTCCCGGCTCGAATCGGTCTATGTCGGCAATGTGGGCGGCAAATCTGCCGTCGATCGATGCCATTCCTGTGGAGCCGCACTCGTGGAACGTTCGGGTTACGGCATCGTAAAGAAGAATTTGGCAAGAAATGAAGACTTCACCCCCCCCTCATCGACCCATGCCGGTGCGCGTTGCGCGGTCTGCGGTCATCCGGAATTCTTCATTATAGATTGAATTGGTCCTTCCCCGACTGTTCCGAAATGGCTTCCGCTTGACTCTTTGACCGAAGTGAGGCATTCTGCGTTCCGCCGATTGCGCGGTGGGTGTAGCTCAGGTGGTAGAGTGCCAGACTGTGGATCTGGTTGCCGTGGGTTCGAACCCCATCACCCACCCTAGGCCGCATCCGCACAGGGATATGGTCGTGCGCCCGTAGCTCAGCTGGATAGAGCGACGGACTTCGAATCCGTAGGTCGCAGGTTCGACTCCTGTCGGACGCAGAAATCGATCGATTGCGTTTTCGGCGATGACATGGGCCGCTAGCTCAGCTGGCAGAGCAGCAGACTCTTAATCTGCGGGTCGCAGGTTCGATGCCTGCGCGGCTCAACGCGATGGGGTCGCGAAGCGGTCCCACCGCCTGGAAGTTTTCGCTTTGCAAAGACTTCCAGGGCTTTCGAAGAGGAGATTTTTCTTTCGGACGGGGAGGCTGCTCTCCTGCGAGAGTGGTGGAATGGCAGACACTCCAGACTTAGGATCTGGTGCCTTCGGGCGTGAGGGTTCGAGTCCCTTCTCTCGCATCCGCGCCGTCCGAATGGTCGCGGCAGACCATCGGCGGTTCGGCGGCAAATTCTCATCGTGCGGGAATAGCTCAGTGGTAGAGCGCCACCTTGCCAAGGTGGATGTCGCGGGTCCAACTCCCGTTTCCCGCTCTCGCAGCCGACCGGGACCTGTATTGACTAAGTCGAAACGGGTCGTTATTGTCGGTCCCCGGATCGTAGCCCTGACGCGACGATGCCGAGACATGGGCCGCTAGCTCAGCTGGCAGAGCAGCAGACTCTTAATCTGCGGGTCGCAGGTTCGATGCCTGCGCGGCTCATCGTGCGGGAATAGCTCAGTGGTAGAGCGCCACCTTGCCAAGGTGGATGTCGCGGGTCCGACTCCCGTTTCCCGCTCTCAACGACGAGGCGATTCGGACGACCGAATCGCCTTTTTTTGTTTCGGCGCTGCGCCCGCCCGAAAAGGCGCGCATCAGAGTATCGAAAGAGGAACCCTATGGTCGCGAGCAAGAACATCGAGCGTCTCGAACATTCCAGCGTCAGGCTCACCGTTTCCGTAGCCGCGGAGAATTGTCGGAAAGAATATGACGCTCTGCTCGGCGAGTATTCGAAGAGCGCTGCCATACCCGGGTTTCGGAGGGGCCATGTCCCCGCTTCGGTGCTCGAGCGGAAGTATGGCGACGGACTCAGGCTCGACGCGATGGGCCGTGTGCTCGAAAAGGCCATCGAAGAGGCAGTCGGCGAAATTCCGGAAAAGCCTATCGCATATTCCCGACCGACCCTCGAGGGCGAGCCGGAATTCGCCATCGACAAAGATTTTTCCTTCGCCGTCAAGTACGATGTATTCCCTGAATTCGCCGCTCCCGACTGGAAGGGTCTCGAGATCGAGGTTCCCGAAGTGAGGGTCGAGACGATGGACGAGGAACGCGAAATAGCCGCGATCCGCGATCGTAACGCCATAGTCATTGAACGGGAAGCCTCGGCCTCCGCTGCCCGAGGGGATGTCGCGACCGTCAACTATCGCCAGATCGGCGAGGACGGCCTGACTGTGGAAGGCAGCGCCAGAGAGGATTTCACCTTCGAGATCGGGTCCGGTCTCAATCTCTATAAGTTCGACGATGAAATTCTCGGCATGGTGAAAGATTCGACCAAGACCATCGAAAAGAATTTCCCGGAAGATTTCGAGTACGCCGAGCTGGCCGGCAAAACGGTCAAGCTCGAGATCGTGCTCACCAGGCTCAAAGAAAAGAAGCTTCCCGACCTCGATGACGACTTCGCCCAGGACGTATCCGAAAAGTATCTGACTCTCGCGGATCTCAAGGCCGACGTCAGGCGTCAGCTCGAGAGACGACTCGACGACAGAATGCGCCAGATCCGGGAAAAAGCCGTCGTCGACGCCCTCATGACCAGGACCACGGTCGATCTGCCGATCTCCATGGTCGAGGCGGAGCTCGCCTTGCGACTCGAAAACATGATGCGCCAAATGGGAATGGACAGCATGGACAAGCTGGATAGGATGCTCGCCTATTCGGAGAAAACGCGGAGCGATCTCCTGGGCGAATGGCGGCCCGGAGCCGAGAAGTCCATCGCCACGAGACTCGTCCTCGAAAAGCTCGCAAGCGACGGAGACTACCGATGCACGGACGAGGATCTCGAGGCCGAACTCGGGCGCATCGCGGGGGAAAGCGACATGAGCGTCTCGGAAGTGCGAGCCGAGTACGAAAAGCATGGAAATCTGGAATACCTTCGCGATAGGATCAAGGAAGATCGCTTGATGGCCGACATCCTGTCCGCCGCCAAGATCGGCAAGGGCCCCAAGCTCTCCTTCGTGGACGCTTTCGCCGATAATCAGTAAGTTGACACTGCCGCTCCCGCCTGCCAGGGGGAACGGCCATTCCGATACGAAAGGCGACTCCCATGGATGAGCGGATGCATAATCTCGTACCCATCGTCATAGAACAAACAGGAATTGGAGAGCGTTCCTACGACATCTACTCGCGGCTTCTCAAAGACCGGATCATCTTCATCGACGGGGAAATCAACGATCTGACCGCCGACCTGACGGTGGCGCAGCTTCTCTTTCTCGAATCGCAGGATCCCGAAAAGGATATTTCGCTCTACGTCAACAGTCCGGGCGGTTCCGTTACGGCGGGATTCGCGATCTACGATACGATCCAATACATCAAGCCGGACGTGCAAACCATCTGCCTCGGCCAGGCATCTTCGATGGGCGCCCTCATCCTTGCCTGCGGCACCACCGGAAAACGGCTGGCCCTGCCCTCCTCCCGCGTTCTCATCCATCAACCCTGGGGAGGCGCCCAGGGCCAGGCTTCGGACATCAGCCTACAGGCGAGGGAAATCCTCCGGCTCAAGAAACTCACGATCGAATACTTCGCGATGCATACAGGCAAGAGCGCGGAAACCATCGCCGCCGACATGGAGCGAGACTTCTACATGTCCGGGGAAGAAGCTCTCGGCTATGGCCTCGTGGACAAGATCCTCGAACGGAGGGACCATGGCACGCACGAAACAAAATAGCGGCAACGGCAACGGGGAGGAGCGTCAATGCTCGTTCTGCGGAAAGAGCGCCGAGTTCGCCAGACGGCTCATTTCCGGGCCCGGTGTGTATATCTGCGACGAGTGCGTTCACATTTGCGCCCAGATCATCGCGGAGGACGAAGAGGAGATCGCCGACGGGTTCACCGGCGAAGTGCCCAAGCCTCATGAAATCAAGGAATATCTGGATCAGTTCGTGATCGGCCAAGATTACGCGAAAAAAGCCCTCTCCGTGGCGGTCTACAATCATTACAAGCGGATCGCCCATATGAGCGACGAAGCGGCTGAAGTCGAGCTGGAAAAATCCAACGTTCTCCTCATCGGCCCCACGGGCACCGGGAAAACGCTGCTCGCCCGCACGCTCGCGCGCAAACTCAAAGTCCCCTTCGCGATGGCGGACGCCACCACGCTGACGGAGGCGGGCTATGTCGGCGAGGACGTGGAGAACATTCTCCTCAAACTTATCCAGAACGCCGGCGGCAATATCGCCGCGGCCGAACGCGGTATCGTCTATATCGACGAGATCGACAAGATCTCGCGGAAAGGCGAAAACATTTCGATAACCCGCGATGTCTCCGGCGAGGGGGTGCAACAGGCCCTTCTCAAGATCATCGAGGGCACGCAAGCCAACGTCCCGCCCCAGGGGGGGCGCAAGCATCCCCAGCAGGAATACCTCAGGATAGACACGAGCAACATTCTCTTCATCTGCGGCGGCGCCTTCGTGGGGCTCGACAGGATCATCGAGGGGCGGGTCGGGAAGACGACCCTCGGCTTCGGCGCCGACGTGAAACCGAGGGGAAAGAGAGAATTCTCCGCCCTCTTCGCCCAGCTGCACCCGGACGACCTCGTGAAATTCGGGCTCATTCCCGAGTTCATCGGAAGGCTCCCGATCCAGGTGGGCCTGGACGAGCTGTCGAAAGACGACCTCAAACGCATTATCACCGAGCCCAAGAATGCCGTGCTCCGCCAATACCAGGAGGCGTTGCGCATCGACGACGTAGAGCTCGTCTTCGACGCCGGCGCGGTAGACGCCATCGCGGAAAGAGCCATTGTCCGGAATACCGGCGCGCGGGGACTTCGATCGATCGTCGAGAATCTCATGATGGAGATCATGTACGATATCCCCTCCATCGAAGGGTCCAAGAAAGTCGTCGTAGATCGCATGTGCGTCGAAGAAAACGGGATTCCGGTCGTGGAGGTCCTCAAAAAGAGCGCATGAGCTTGCTCGATGCACTCACGGGCGGCTCGCAAGACGAGCTTCCGCTCGTCTATGTCCGGGACGTCGTCGTTTTCCCCGCCAGTATCGCCCCTCTCCTGGTAGCGACAAAGTTCGGAATCGCCGCGGCCGCGGAGGCGCTGCGAGGGGAAAAGCGCGTCGTCGTGGCCCTTCTCAAGAGCGATCCCGATGAAAAGAAAGCGGAAATCGAGGTGCATGGAGTCGGGACTGTCGCCCATCTCGTCCAACAGGTCAGACTTCCGGACGGTGCGTTGCGCCTGCTTGTCGAAGGTGAGCGTCGGGTGCGCATACGCAAGACCGTATTTCGCAAGGACCATCTTGCCGCGGGAATCGAAGCTCTCGAATCTTCGATCGGTCCGGAGAGTCGCGAGGAACTTGCCGCGACCATGACTTTCGTCAAGCGTTCCTTCGCGCAATATGCCGAACTGGCCCGCAAGATACCCCAGGAAACCTTGTCGGCAATCGACCGAACCATGGATGCGCATGAATTCTGCGACCTCGCGGGCAATGCGCTCATGGTGAAACCCGAGCGAAAACAGCCGATTCTCGAAACCGAAGGCGCGCAGGAGAGGCTCGAGACTCTCGGAGAGGTTCTCGAGTCCGAGATCGAAATCCTCACGATCCAACGGAGGATCAGCGGCAAAGTCCGCAACAGGATCGATAAACAGCAAAAAGAGTATTTCCTGCAGGAGCAGCTCAAGGAGATCAATCGGGAACTGGGAAAGGAAGGCGACGAACCAGAGACAGCCGAGCTCGAACGGGCCATAGCGGCCAAGAATCCTCCACCCGAAGTGCTCGCCAAGGCCAGGAAGGAACTCGCCAGACTCGGAAAGCTTCAACCTTTCTCGCCCGAAGCCGGCGTCCTCCGTTACTATTGCGAATGGATCGCCGATCTCCCTTGGGCGGTCAGAAGCGCGGAAAATCATGACCTCGATCTCGCGGCATCGATCCTCGACGAGGATCATTTCGGTATGGAAAAGACCAAGGAGCGCATTCTCGAATATCTCGCCGCAAGGATTCTCTCCGGGAATTCGCGGAGTCCGATACTTTGTCTCGTCGGACCGCCGGGAACGGGCAAGACCTCGCTCGGACGATCGATTTCACGGGCTCTCGGTCGCAACTTCGTGCGGGTAAGCCTCGGGGGGCTCCGCGACGAGGCCGAAATTCGAGGACATCGGAAAACCTACGTGGGGGCCCTTCCGGGCAAAGTCCTTCAATCGATGAAAAGGGCCGCTGTCACGAATCCCGTCTTTCTCCTGGACGAAATCGACAAGATGGCGAACGATTTTCGCGGCGACCCGGCATCTGCCCTCCTCGAAGTGCTCGATCCGGAACAGAATTTTTCCTTCGTCGACCATTATCTCGAGCTTCCCTATGACCTCTCCGATGTCATGTTCGTGACCACAGCCAATTCCCTCGCAGGTATTCCCCTTGCTCTCGTGGACAGGATGGAGATCATCGAGATTCCCGGATATTCGGAATTCGAGAAGCTGGCGATAGCGAAACGATATATCGTCCCCAAGGCGGTCAAGGCCGCCGGATTCGGCGAAGGGAGCCTCGTTTTCAGGGAAGAAGCCATTCTCGAAATCGTAAGACACTATACGATGGAATCGGGCGTGAGGAATCTCGAGCGTGAAATATCCCGTCTCGTGCGAAAGCTCGCGCGCGAGGCCGTGGCCAAGGGATGCGCGGACGACCCGGAAAAGCTGGCATCGTGGTCGACCACGGTAACTGCGAAACGCGTGACCAAACTCCTGGGCAAGCGCCGCCGCGACGAAGACTTTCTCGTGCGGGAAAGCAGAGCCGGCGTCGCAAACGGTCTCGCCTGGACGGAGACGGGAGGTACGATCCTTCCTATCGAAGCGTCTTTGTTCGCAGGCGACGACGGGCTCATACTCACCGGGAATCTGGGAGAGGTCATGAAAGAAAGCGCACGCGCGGCACTCACCTACATCCGTTCCCACGCCTCCAGCCTCGGTCTCGCCGAGAAAGCTTTTGAGAAGAAGGCGATCCACATTCATGTGCCGGAAGGAGCCATTCCGAAGGACGGGCCTTCGGCCGGAATAGCCCTCGCTTCGGCGCTGCTTTCCGCTCTATCCGGGATTTCGCTTCGCCCGCGCGTGGCGATGACGGGGGAGATAACGCTCACAGGCCGAATTCTTCCCATCGGCGGCATAAAAGAGAAGGCGCTCGCGGCGCATCGCAACGGGATGGCCACCATTCTGCTGCCGGAAGGGAACAGGAAAGACCTCGACGACATCCCGCGGGAAGTGCGAGACAACGCCGAACTCGTATTCGTCACGACGGTCGACGAAGCGTTCGGGCGGCTTTTTCCTGAATCGTCCTTTCCCCTCATGAGCGACTGACCAAGGATCCCTCAGTCGGTCCGGGGATCCTCGATATCGTATTCCTTCATTTTGTTGAGCAGAGTCCGCCTGGTGATGCCGAGTTCCGTCGCAGTTCTTTCCCGATGCCAGTGGTTTCTCATCAACGCTTCGCCGATCGCCTCGCGTTCCAGATCGGCCAGGTTTTTCGGCTTGTCGTCCGCCCTGGCATCGCCCGCAGCGGATTCGGGTCCGAGCCGGAAGTCGGCGGGTTTGAGCAAGGGCCCTTCGGCGAGGATGATAGCCCTCTCGATGAGGTTGGAGAGTTCGCGCACGTTGCCGGGAAAGGGATGGCGTTCGATAAGGTCGAGGGCCAAAGGAGAAATTCCTTCGAGTTTGCGCCCCAGTTGTTTCGTGAGCACGGTAAAAAAATGGCCCGCGAGCAGGCTCCGGTCCCCTCCCCGTTCCCGGAGAGGCGGCAGCCGAATCCTCACGACGTCGATGCGATAGAATAGATCCTCGCGAAAACGGCCGGCTTTCACTTCGGCCTCGAGGTCGCGGTTGGTCGCAGCGAGAAGTCTGACGTCGACGGGGATGCTCGACGTCGAGCCCAGACGCTGCACTTTTCTCTCCTGGATAGCCCTAAGAAGCTTGACCTGAAGATGCAGCGGAAGCTCGCCTATCTCGTCGAGAAACAGGGTGCCGCCCTGAGCTGCTTCGAAAAGGCCGATTCGACGCGCGTCCGCCCCGGTGAAAGCGCCCTTCTCATGGCCGAAAAGCTCGCTTTCGAGCAAGGTTTCGGACAGGGCGCCGATATTGACTGCGACGAAGGGCCCGTCCCTGCCCGAAAGGGCATGGACGCTCCGTGCGGCGACTTCCTTTCCCGTGCCGCTTTCGCCCGTAAGAAGTATCGTCGCGGGACTCGGTGCGGCTTTGGCGATGAGCTTTCGTACGGCGATCATGGCCGGGCTTTGTCCGATGAGTCCGGTTTTTTCCTCGGAGCCGCGCATCCCGGCGGCCAATGTGTCCAACGCGCGTCTTTCGGCCACGGCCTTCCGCAGCCGGATGACGAGTTCCTCGGGATCGAATGGCTTGACGAGATAGTCCCATGCCCCTCCCTTCATCGCCTCGACAGCCTCGCTGACCTCGCCATGGGCGGACATCATGATGAAAGGAATGCCCATTCCGACTTCCCTGACGTGGTCGAGGAGTTCGAGGCCGCCCTTGCCGGGCATTCTGAGATCCGAAACCAAGGCGTCGAAGGGCATTTCACCGAGCAAGGCTTCCGCTTCGGCCGCACCGGCCGCCGGCACGCCTTCGATTCCGTCCAAGGCGAGAAAATCGACGAGGGACGACGTCATTCCCTTTTCGTCGTCGACTATCAACACCTTCATCCGTATCATCCTTTCCCTTGCGACCGGAGGGCCGCGACCTATACTGTAAGTATGACCGACAGAGACGGTAACATGAAAGTCCGGGAAGCCACCTGGGCGGGCATATTTTACGACGACGATCCGGCGGGACTGTCTCTGAACGTCGATGCCCTGTTCGCCGGATCGATGGTCACGACTTCGACCTCGGCAAGGGCCATCATTTCGCCCCATGCGAGTCTCGAGTATTCGGGCGACCTTGCCGCCCTCGCCTGGACATCCTGCAGAGATCGCAAGCTTTCTCGCATCGTTATCGCCGGACCTTGGCACAGGACGACCGACGCCTCGCTCTGGCTCCCGGAGTCTCAGCGATTCGAGGGTCCCTTCGGCAGCGTGGAATTGGATCGCCGCGCGGTTTCGGATCTCATGGATTGCGGTACTTTCAACGTGATGAGCGATGTCCCGCATCTCGAGGAACACTCAATCGAATTGCAGCTTCCGTTCGCGGCGCGGCTTTTCCCCGGTGTTCCAATAGTGCCGATCCTCGTGGGGCGTCCCAACCTCGCCCTCGTCAAATCCCTCGCCTCCAGCCTCGATATGGTCTTCGGCAGGAGGCTTTCGTCGACCCTCCTCGTCGTTTCATCGGATCTCGAATTCGCTTCAACTCCCGAGGAGAGCGCTTCGCGTTCGGACAGACTGCTCCGTTTCATCGAAGACGGCGATTGGGAAGGCCTTGTCGAAGCGGGAACGGCGGGAAAACTCGGCTCATGCGGCATCGCGTCGATCGCCGCCTTGATGGCGAGCCGTTTCGCGGCAGGGCCACGGCTGCTCGGTCGGCACGGCTCGGGAAATGCGCGGGAAAGCGAGGATGACGCCCATGGCGAATATGCGGCCATCGCCTTCGATTGAAGACCCAGGCATTCCTTTTGCGGAACCTGGAGGGGAAGAACGCGTACGGCTGCTTGCCATCGCTCGGGAGGCGATCGGCGCGCGGCTCGGAGCGGGGCCACGGCAAGCGAGCAAACCCGGGCCCGGCGAAGCCCGCGTCGGTGCTTTCGTCACGCTCACCATAGGAGGACGACTTCGAGGATGCATCGGCAGGATGGAATCTAAGGAACCCGTGTCGAAGACGATCGCCCGGATGGCTGAAGCGGCGGCCTTCGAAGATCCTCGTTTCAGACCGCTCTCCGCCTCCGAGTTCGACAAGATCTCCATCGAAATCACTCTGCTCGGACCGCGAAGGCAAATTCAATCGTCCGAAGCCATCGAACTCGGTCGCCATGGGGTTTGGATGCAGAAGGGATATTCGTCGGCCGTTTTCCTTCCTCAGGTCGCCGTCGAACAGGGTTGGGACAGGGCGACCTTGCTGAAGGAATTGAGCCTCAAAGCCGGTCTCGGCCCCTCCGCCTGGCAGGATGCCGATACGACGCTCATGGTCTTCGAAGGCTACGAATTCGGAGAATCCTGAACCAGTGACCGGCTTTTGAAATTGGCTCCGGTCTCAAAACCTCTCCCGATTTTCGACTGATGCGGATTCCCTTTCCGATGCGCGAACACCCTCGCTCTCCGTGCTCCTCGCAGGTCGTCCGAGCCGCTTGCGCAGATCCTTGAACCAAAAGGCACGGAGCGATTCCGCCATCGTCCATATCCCGTACAGAAGGGGCGAAAACGGAAGGTCCCAAGAACCGGCGTAATGCACAACCCTCCCCCCGAAACCCGTCTTGAAACGATAAAGTCCGGCCATGGGGTGGCCCGGATCGTCCGCAGGGGGAATGCCATAGAGATCGTAGATGCGACAGCCCTTTTCGCGCGCGGCCCGTATGGCGGCCCATTGGAGGGCATATGAGGGCATGAGCGATCGTTTGACATCGGAGGACGCCCCATAGAGATAGGTGGCCGTTTCGCCGAAAAACAAGGTTATTATCGCGGCGATGGGCTCTCCTTCGTGCCGGGCGATCCAGAGGCGAAGATCGGGAGAGCCCGCAAGCCCCGGGGTCGTGTCGAACAACTTTCGATAATAGGCGAGGGGATGAATGGCTATGCGGTCGCGCTTTGACGTCTCCTCATAGAGTCGGTAAAAGACGGGTATGCCATCCGTTCCTTCATCCGCCACACTCACGCCCTTTTTGGCCGCGAGTTTGATGTTGTATCGCCATTTCGGCTTCATCGAAGCCAAAATATCATTCTCGCCACGATCGATGGAAAGCAGGACCGAATCCGGAGGCTGTACGTCGCTGCGCGCCTTGCGCAACGGCAGGGAGAATCGCGGCCTCGCTATGAGCCTTGGGCTTCGCGTTTCGGCCAGCGTTTCGTCGCGGGTCGCCGGTTCCTCCTCATCGTACCAGGGAGGGTCGAAACGGACGAACAGACACAGGGCGGGAAGATGGGCTCTCAACTCACGTCCGATCGCTGTCAGGAGCTCCGACCGGAAAGCCCCAGGACAGCCGACTGCCGGCCCCCACGGCACATAGGCGAAACAAAATGGACCGGCGAGAGCGCGTACCAGGACTCTCAGCTCGATTGTCAAGGGAATCGGCGCGTCCGGCGAAGATGTCAACAGAAAAGGAAGGCTCGTCCATCCGAAGCCCTTCTTGAAATTCGACCAAAACTCGGCCTGGAGAAAAGGAGGGATTTCTTTCGTGACGCGACCGGAGAGTGGTTGGAGCGAAACCTTCACCCAATATCACCTTCGGGCACTTTGGCGAGCGATAGAGGATCCGCTCCGGCCAAAAGTCGCAACCCGCCGATGCGGGCGAAGCCGCCCTGGGCGCGGATCGAGACGGAAAAAAAGGTATCGACATCGATTTCGGGCGGGATCGGCGATCCGGGCGATTGTCCTTCGAGAACGATGCGATCTCCCGGAGCCGCGGCTCCCGCGTCGAGGACCTCGACCGCCTCTTTTCCGCTTTCGCCCATGCGAGAAGCCGCCAGGAGCATGCCCCTGCTTTCGATGCCGCGCAGCTTGGCCGGCTTGAGATTGTTGACGAGCACTATGGTCTTGCCGAGCAGATCTTCTTCACGATAATAGGGAACGAGCCCGGAGACTATTGTCCGATCGGTGCCCGAACCGTCGTCGAGGGTTTCCACATAAAGTTTGTCGGCTTTGGGATGTCGCTCGATTTTCACGATCTTCGCCGCGCGAAGGTCGACGAGCTTCTCGAAGCGCTCGGGCTCCGGCAGTTCGGCGTAGGGGGCCGTCTTTCGCGCTTCGGGCTCCGGAGCCTTCTCCGTGACCTTTTCCGCGACTTTCTCTCGCTCCTTCCTTTCCTTCTGCGACCCGGAATAGCGTTCCCTGAGCTCCGCGACGCGGTCGTCCTCGAGCTTGGAAAAAAGCACGGCGGAGGAAACGACCCTTTCGATGCCCCGTTCCTTTCCGAGGTCGGCCCAGGAGCAGCCCGGACTCCCGAATTCAAGACCGAAGAAAGAAGCGATTCGATCGGCGGTGGCGGGGAGATAGGGGTGCACGAGGATGGCTATGTCGCGAAGTACGTTGGTGAGGTCGCCGATGAGAAGGGCCGCACTGACGGGATCGCTCGTCCGCGTCTTCCAAGGCTCGCCATCCTGGAAGCGTTTGTTCGCGAGGTTCGAGAGTTCGAAGATCGATCGGAAAGCGTCGCGAAGATCCGCACGATCGAGTCGGGAGGCGATATCCGACTCGATCTCTCGGACACGGGTCCAGAAATGCGAGTCGGGATCGCCACCGGGAACGGTGCCTGCGTAATAGCGCTGCACGAAGGTCAGAGTGCGGTTGACGAGGTTGCCCAGGTTGCCGATGAGCTCGGCGTTGACGCGCTCCTGGAAATCCTGCCAGGTAAACGTGTAATCCGAGCGCTCGGGCCTGTTCCAGAAGATATAGAAGCGCCAGACGTCGGCAGGGATGCCCGTTTCCATCGCGTCGGTCCCGAAGACTCCGATTCCTTGCGACTTCGAGAATTTGCCGGACTCATAGTTGAGATATTCGGTCGAGGACATGTGATGGAGCAGCGTCCATTGCTTGCCCGAGCCGAGAAGACTCGAAGGGAAGATCACAGTATGGAAGGGGATATTGTCCTTGCCGATAAACTGGAACAGCTCGACGTCGGCGGGGCTCATCCACCAGGACTTCCAATCGAAGCCCCTTTCGTCGCCAGCCGTGGCGGTGATCGAAATGTAGCCGATGGGCGCGTCGAACCAGACGTAGAAAACCTTGTTCTCGAAGCCGGGCTTCGGCACCGGAATGCCCCACTTGAGGTCGCGGGTGATAGCCCTCGGCTTGAGACCGTCGCGGATCCACGCCTGGGTCATCTGAATCGCATTATTGGCCCAAAAGCCTTCGACGCTCGCTTTTTGCATCCACTTTTCGAGGAGGGGTCGGATCGCCGGAAGATCGATATAGAGGTGCTCCGTCTTTCGCGGCGTGGGCGTGGACCCGCAGGTGGAGCACTTCGGATCCTTGAGGTCTGTCGGGTCGAGAAGTTTGCCGCATTGTTCGCACTGATCTCCGCGCGCCCCCTCGTAGCCGCAATGGGGACAGATGCCTTTCACGTAGCGATCGGCGAGAAAGCGGTCGCAGGAGCCGCAAAACAGCTGCTCGATGATCTCCGAATGAATAAAACCGCGCGCGTCCAGGTCGTTGAAAATGGCCTGCGTGATTTCAGTCTGTCGCGGTGTCGAAGTGCGGCCGAATTTGTCGAAAGCGATGCCGAACCAGTCATATATGTCGCGATGGACGGCGTGAAATCGGTCGCAAAGTTCACGGGGGCTCACCCCTTCTTCGAGGGCTCGCGTCTCGGTTGCGGTCCCGTATTCGTCCGTGCCGCAGACATAGAGCGTCTCGTAGCCCCTGAGCCGCGAGGCCCGGGCGAATACGTCCGCGCTGAGCACCTGGATGAGATTGCCGAGGTGGGGCACGTTGTTCACATAGGGGAGAGCCGCGGTGATGAGGCGACGTTTCATGGAAAAAGACATTACCGGCGGCATCGGAAAGGTGTCAAGCGACGCCGTCTTTCAAAGCCCGTGCCCCGCGTCCGAGCCCGTCAGAAGGAGAAGGTCAGGCCGATGCTCGTTTCGAACGTGAGCGTCAACATGCCGGTCGAGTCGAGCGTCTGATCGAACTTCAGATCCGACCATGCTTCGAGACGATCCGGAATCGAAATCCTGGATTCCAGGGATTCGTCGAAGGAAAGAGAGGGGTAAGCGGCCGGATTGTCGCCGGTCGCCGAATCTGCGCTGAAGCCGAAACTCAATGTTCGCCTGGCGATGGGGCGGGCGCCCGCGATGGACTTGATCCATTGCGAATCGAAGCCCGAGGGCAGCCCGGCGATCGCACCCGAGGCGCCGCCGATCGCGAAATCGAAAAGAGACAGTATCCAGGATCGTGGGATGACATGTGCGAGATCGAGTCCGCCCTGCAGGTTCCAGGTCATTCCCGACGGCTCACTGTCGATGCCGAATTTCTCGGAGGCGACGAGACGGTCCGATGTCATCGCCCTGTCGCCGAGCAGTGAAGCCATGCCGTCCTCGGAAAGTGTCCATGCATCGACACTCGAAGCCGAAAGCACGTCGACCGTCGACGAGACTCCCAATCGGTATTCATCGTTCGCATATCGTGTGAATATGGGCATCGCCCCTTGCGATCCGAAGAGCTCGAGGGCTCCGAAGTCGACCGCGAGGGCGAGCTGGTCGGTGTCGAGCACGGTGAAGCCGTCGCTGGACAGTTTTCGGGAGTACGAACAGTCCACCTCCTGCGGGATGACGAGTTCCCACGGAGAGATGCCCGGCTCGCTCTGGAATTTTACGCCGACTTGGGGAACATAGCTCGAGGAATAGTGGATGCCGTCAAGCGCGAAATCGGAAAAACCGGCGGAGGTTCCCGGCGACCACAATTCGGCGAAGGGGATGGAATTCCAAGGCAAGACGGTCCGGGCCAAGTCGTCGAGTCCGGAAGATCCGAACGACACGAGATCGGCATCGATGCCTTCACGCCTGGCGGTCCACGTGCGATCGTAAAAGGGAGAAAAGCTGATATCGCCGGGGAGGGACAGCCTGCCCTCCATATGCAGGTCGAGCGACACTCCTCTGTCTCCCGCTCCGAGGCCGCTTCCGTCGAAGGCGAGTTTGCCGGAGAGGAGGGGCGTCCCGAACAACGGGAGCAGGTCCACTTCGGAGCTGAGCGTGCGCTCGGTCGCGGTACCGATGGCAAAAGGCGTGAAATCGGAAAATGTGGCGTACCAGAGATCGAAATAGGATCCGTCGTAATTCGAAAGACGGCCTGTGGACAGCGAGCTCTCGTCGGCTTCCGCATGGGCGGAGAAAAAGGATCTGTCGCCGAAAGTGGCTTTCCAGCTTCGCTGAAGCAATCCGGGATCGGAGGAAAGCGGATTGTCCGAAAAAACCGAGGATGCTTCGGCGTCCAGCGATCCCAGCGGGCCGAGCAAAACGGAAACCTTGTCGTCCTTCGAATATCCGTCGCTTCCCGTCGCCGGCGCGAAACTGTCCGAAACGTGAATGGGGGACCATGGCGGAGCGAAGGTGACTTCATGCCGACCCGCCGCGGCGGGGCCGGAACCCGCATCGTCCAAGCCCAACCCCACATCCAGATCGAAGGGCCCCAGCGAACTGCGGACGCCGAAGTCCGAATAGCCCCAGGATTGTCCAGAGAGACCGGCGGAGACCGTCAAATTCGCGTCAACGCCCTTCACGATGGGGAATGCCGACGGACCGAGGGAAATGCCCGTATCCTGATATCTCCATGTGCCGGAAAGGTCGAGAGAGGCCGTTCCTACGGGGTTTTCGAGAAGGATGTCGTCGATGTCCACGACGCAACCCGGCTGCAGGCCGGATACCGAAATCGTGATCCGCGAAGCCGTGGTCACGAGCGCGTTCCATGTTCCGGTCGCCAGATAGTCGATGGACTCGCTGCCGCTTTCGCCTGTCGTCGTCGAAACCGTACCGGAGGTGTAGCGATAGCGAACGCGAGTCCAACCGGCCGAGAGGTCGCCGAGAGGCACGGTCACGGAAAGCGCCGTATCTCCCGCCTGACCGTCGTCGAGCACGATGGTCAGGCGGGCGCCGCTCAAATTACCGGCCGTTGCGGACGAACTTCGGGCGAAGAACGTAAAAGTGCCGAAAGAAGAAAGAGGCGGAGAGTCGACTATCCGCTTGAAATCGGCGGCGCCGGTGAAACCGATCGGGGCGGTCTGATCGGTCGAAATCTCGAGCATTTCGGCGGTCGAATTGCCCGCGTCGAGAATCGCGGACAAATCGGGCCAGGCGGCCTTGTAACTCGAAGCGTCGACCTGTGCGCAGGAGAAGCCAGTGGGAAGCGTGCCATCCGAAGGCCAGTAGGAGGTGGGAGCGATGCCCGAATTGTCCATGCCATCGATCAGATATCGGCCCGAAATCTCCGAATACTCCATGCGCCCTGCGAGCCCTACGTTCCAGGTCAACGCCCCCTTCGACTTTGCGCTGCCGAGAGCCAGCTGAGCCCAAGCCGGAGAATCCTGACCCGAATCCGCATAGCCCTGACCGGGCAGACCCAGGTTCCCCGTGACCGCGCCCCAGGCCGAGAGGTCATCCTTGGAGTATGTGCCGATGACGCCGCCGGACAGCGAACCGGATTTTCGATCCGAGGTCTCGCGCAAGTACGATACGTCGATGATCTCCGAAGCTTCGGGCGGCCTGAGCAATACGAGCAGATTCTTCGTCTTGTCGACCGTAAAAGCGGTGTCCGGAATGCCGTTGCGGAGCACCTCGATCGAGGCGTCGATGGTGTCGGCGTCGATGGAAATTCCGTCGTTGGCGGCAAATGACTGGGACACGATCTCGAATTCGTTGAGATCCGGAATTGTCGTCGTCGTGGCGCCGGGCACACGGCTATACAAAGTGGGCTCTTCCGCGAGAAACGGCCGCGCATCGACGCTCGTGCCTGCGGAATCGCGAACCTCCACGCTGCCGTCGTCCTTCGCGAGGACGACATACCCGGATAGCTTTTTGCCCGAAGCGTTGTCGCGCACGAATATATCGCCCGAAGTCGGAGGGAGGGCGTAATGAGACAATACTTCGATGGGACCGGTCCCTGCGCCGGAAGTGCCGAAGGGGGCGGCGGCGGGGTCGAAGGCTATTTCGGCTCGAGTGCCCCCGATCAGGATGGTGCCAACCGGAATCGCGCTCCAGGACAAGGCCACACGGGTCGTCGCCGCCGCGTCGAGGGCGACCACCGTGCCTCCTTCCTCGAGGCTATACTCATCATTGCCGAGTTTTCGCCAGGTGGTACCATCTCCTGCCGAAAGGGTCCCCACCGCACTTTGAACGAAAACCTGAAGGTCGCTTTCCACGGCCGGCATGAGGAACCAACGGCCTCGTATGAAATCAGAGGCGGAAGCCGTCGCTTCGGAAATCTCCCTGCTCCCCGCGAATGTCCTGTGCACACGATCGGCCTGATCGTAGCGAAGCAAGGCCTGGGTCTGGAAATTTCCTCCGCCGGCCTTTACGAGCGCACCGAACGAATAGGCCCCCCCGTCCCCGAGGGTGACGAAGGGCAGATCGGGGAAGCCCACACCGCTGTTGCCGATGCGGACGTCCTCCAGAGTCTCGCCGGGCGCGCCGCGATAACCCATGGCATATCTCGTGGAGCCGGGGTCCGGACTGACGCGGGCCTCCGCGTACCACCGATCGAAAAGATTGAAGTCGAGAAGTAGATCCGGAGTCTGGGTCATCAGCAGAGGTTGGATCTGTCCGACCTGGAGTCCGCCTCCGGCCGGGCTGAAAAATGATACCGATGAGATGAACGAAAGTTGCCACGATCCGACGGCGGTCAATTCGCCCTTATTGACCCCGGCCGAGAAGAGGCTCGTCGGAGCCTCTGCGGGCAAAGCGCTGGTCAAGGTCGGAAGCTCCTGCCCGACCCCGATCCCCAGACTTGCAAGGCCGAGGATGGCGGCTGATAATCCTCGGACCAACCTGTTGGCCGACACGGGGATGGATGATACCATGCGGTCTCCGCCGCCGGGGGAGTCAATGGTTGTCACGCTCATTCAAATCATCTTCGAATTGCCCGAGGCAACGTCGCTCAAAGACAAACGTTCGGTAGTCAGCGCCGCAAAAGAGAGAATTCGTCGGAAATTCAGGATATCCTGCGCCGAAGTCGATCTTCTCGACTCTCTCCGTTTCGCGCAGATCGGAGGGGCGATCGTGTCGAATTCCAAAGAGTTCGGCGAGACCGTAATGAACAGAGTCCTCTCCTTCGTCGAGGGCAACTTGGCGCTCAAGGTGCACGATTCGCAGATTCACAGCGAGTTTTACTGAGCTTGTTTAGGCTGCGGGTCGCCGGGCCGCCTCGATTTTCTCCCGACGAGACGGGCCGGCACGATCCGGGCGAGGCCCTTGTCCTCAATGGAGAATATGGCGTCCTCGACCCGTCTCCTGCGGTCGTCCTCCTTGAAAAGGCCCGTCTGCACGAGACCCCCGTCATCTTCCAGGTCGACGAAACCCAGCCCCGCGAGACGGACCGGTAAGCGCCCATTCCATGCGCGATCGAGCAGGGTCAAGGTATCCTCAAACACTTCGCGCGACGTGAGGTAAGTCGCGTCGCGCGAGGTGCGACGGCTGGTCGTCGAAAAATCCGAAAGTCTGAGTTTGAGAGCGAGGGTCCTCGCGACCCCTCCTTCTTTGCGGAGCCGGAACGCGAGAGCGCATGCCATCTCGAGAAGGGCGGCCTCCAGGGCGTCACGGTCGTCGATATCGCGTTCGAAGGTCGTCTCGGTGCTCATGCTTCGCGATCCGGACCTGCCGCCGAAAATCGGCAGATCTCTCCCTCTGCTCGCCGCATGGAGGAAACGGCCGCCGGCATCGCCGAACATACGCACGAGTTCCTCTTCGCTTTTCGACAATAGGTCCTCCATCGTAAGTATCCCGAATCCGCGAAACCGTTCCTGCGTCTTTTCTCCGGCCCCCCATAGCCTCGAAAGCGGCAGCTCGCGCATGAAAGATTCTTCGTCCCCGGATTCGACCATCACGAGTCCGTCCGGTTTATCGAGGCCCGAGGCGATTTTCGCCACGTAGCGATTCGGGGCGACGCCGATCGACACGGAAAGTCCCGTTTCTTCGCGCACGCGCGACTTGAGGAGCGACGCGGCGGTCAAGGGCGCTCCCCATAACCGTGATGTCCCCCTCATGTCGAGAAAGGCCTCGTCTATTGATATCCGCTCGACCTCCGGACAGATATCCCTGAAAATCGAGAGCACGCGCTCGGACATTTCCAGATATCGATCCATTCTGACGGGGAGAAAGACCCCGGAAGGGCATCGGCGGTAAGCTTCCCCGATCGGCATCGCGGAATGCACGCCGAAGGTCCGTGCTTCGTAGGAGCAGGTGGAAACGACACCTCGGTGCCCGGGGCGGCCGCCGACGATTACCGGCCGGCCAGCGAGGGAAGGATCGTCGAGCAACTCCACGGCGGCGAAAAAGGCGTCGATGTCGGCGTGGAACCAGGGGCCAGTCATCGCGACGAGACTCCCAACTTGAAGGCGGCATCGACGATGCAATCCACGACGTGAAGCGGCCTTTTCCCCTTTGAGCGCCATTCGGCGAGCCCGCCGGGGAAATCGGCCTTCACGTTCAGCATTGCATCGAGCCCCGTGTCGGTCGTCAACGTGAAGGCGAGGCGGCTCCCCTTGCCGGGACCGACGAGAATATCGGCGTCGAGACCGTCAAGATCGACGCGATAAGGCAGACTGCAATCGTAGATGGCAAGAGGGCGGCCTGAAACGAGCCGAAGGCTCGTGGAAACAGGTTCCCTGGGAAAGGTGATTTCGATGAATCGGTTTTCCCGATCGAGAAAGGCCTTCGACCTGAATATGGCCGAGATCGGGGCGCTCGCATCCGCTCCTTCGACTTCGGCCCTCCCCGCTTCCGACCGAAGCGAGACGGGTACACCGTTTCTCGCAAGAGTGAGTGCGGAGATCCTGACATCGGATTCGATGTTTGCCTTCCATGAGGAATCGGATTGGTCGAACGATTCCCTGAGATTGATGGGGACTGTGGCCGACCCGACAAAGGTGACGGCGACAGGTATGAGTTCCGCGACGATGGAAAACAGGAAAAATACCCTGACTGCGGTCCGTCGCTTGCGTATTCCCTTCGGCGCAAGGAAAAAGAGAGGACTTGCGAGCATCGTCGCGAAAGGCAGGACGACGAGAGTGAGGAAGAGCCCCTTTGTCGGATCGGGAGCGACGAGAAAGCCGAGAGTCGATGGCATCGAGGAAGTGAACATCTCCGATGCCACGAGCAGGAGGGGAAGAACCGAGAGCGCGGCGGCAACGAGGCTGGCCATCTTCCGTCTGACAATCGTCGAGGCGAGGACGACGGCGAAGCCCCAGCAAAAATAGAGAGACAGGGGAAGGCTGAGAAAGGCGAAGACGAAAATGTCGACACCGAAGAGGACGAGAGCCACCACTTCGTAGAACCAGGGATCGGGCGAAATCCAGCGTCGAGGTACGGAAAAGGACAGAAAGCCGAAAAATGCGAAACCGGACATGCCGATTCGAGCGATCGCGAAAAGAGCGGGATGGATCTTCCATGCGGAAGTCGAGCCGAGCAGCAGGTATTCAAGTCCCAGACACGCGAAGGACAAGAGGACCGCGAGCGCCGATATCAAGGCGAGAAGACCGAGATTGAGCAGGCGGTGAGGCAATTTTACCAGGAGGCGCGGGATCGTCGCTCTTCGCCGAAGAGACAGGAAAAGCACCAAGACGGCGACGCATCCGGAAAAGAAAAGCAGGAACACCATGTATGGGCCCTCGCGTATCTCCATTTCGAGGCCGCCCAGCTCGAACGATGAATAATTGCGATCCCATTCGTTCGGGAAACCTCCCGCGTCGGCATCGATGAGGGCCTCGAAGAGACGCGAAAACGAGAGCGCCGGTGTCGGAGAAACTTCCATCCCTTCGATTCCGCGCAATTCGACGGCGGGAATGCCGTTCTCGAGAAAGGGAGCGAGCGGTCCGGCTTCGGTCAAAAGACCCAGCCGATGGGCCTGCATCTCGTTCGGATGAACGTTGAAGCGAAAGCCGGAAGACGAGAGGGCGGACCTCGCTCGATCGAAAAGCCACCAGGGTGAAAGGAGGTCTCGCTCGGAATTGCGCAGATCCATCGCTCCGGGAGGCGAATCGAGGGAGAGATAGACGACCGCGTTCGGATTCGCCGTATCCATTCGGGAAAGCCACCATCCGGGTCCGGGGCCCTCGAACCGGCCTTCCGAGACCGAGCCTCGCGCGTCCGCGGGAAGGAAGACGACGCCGACTCCGATCGGCGGTTCGCCCGCGATGGCGATGAGCCTCCCGAGCCGGTCGAGTTCGGCGAGCATCAGCGCGATGGCGGCGTCCCCTTCGTCGGCCGGCCCATCCACATGCGTATCCAGCGGAACGATGAATGTCAGGAGGCTACCGCTGGTTCCGGAGACGGCAAGAGAGACGGCCATTGAATCTGATTGGGCGTCGGAAAGGTCGTCGAGCGGATCGATCGATGGCTCGAATCCGGCGGAGCGGATCGCACCGGCGATCCATTCGGACGCAGACCGTTCCTCGCGACTCCCCTCTATCCTCGAACCGAAAGCTCGGAGCGCCGAAAAACGGGTTTCGAAGTCACTTTCCATGGCGCGCGCATCGGGCGGGTGGCCGGCCAGCCATTTCCCCGGCTCATGAACGGTATCCGCGACTGCCGCCCGGCTCCACGAGGCCGAAGCGACGAAGAACAGGACCTGAAACGCTATGAATGCGGCCGAATACCTGCCATGTCCCACGGCGAGGAGGATAGGCGGGGCATGCGCATGCGTCAATACGGTTTACCCCGCCGATAATCTCAGATATACTTCGACGAGCACGAACGGAGGCCGGCAAAGTCCAGGAATGCAGGAAAGAAAAAGCATACTCTCGCTTCCCTTGAAAGTCGTCCTCACTGAGGAGGGGACGACGTTCTTCATTCGGAAGGGCAAGAACCTCAGAAAATTCCGACTGGCCGACAATGTCGAAGAATACGGCCTCTACATGGAGAGTTTCTCACCGGTCTCCGTGCAGCGGATGATGCTTCTCGACTATATCTCCAAAGTCGAGATTTCCAAGACGGAATTCATGAGCTCGCGACAGGAAATCATGGACCTTTCCAAGCTCGTCGTCTATTCGATGTTGTATCGTCAATACGATTCCTATATTTTCACCAGGATACTGTCATCCGACGTGATCAAAAAATGGAACAGGCTCAATCCATCGAACATCATCGACGACAAGACCCGCATCAACGACAGCTATCTGCAAACGCTGCTCCATGAAAAGGAAAAGGAAATCACGGCGATACGCGAGGAGATTCTCGCGCCCATGTATTCCTACATCAGCCGAAATTCCTCCCTGCTTCCCGAGGAAAAGAACATCCAACTCCTCCTTTCCGAGAAATTCCTCGTCAATCTCCGCCCTTTCACATGGTTCATCATCGCGAAGTTCAAAGGTTCCGACGGCTACGACCTTCTCCTCAAGAACATCCGCACCAGTCTCGCCGAGTACATGGAAAAATCGCGGATCGCCGAGTACGTCTCGCTGATGATCATGGAGCTGGCCATGAACGCCGAAAACTCCAATCTCAAGCGCGAGGCCAAGGCGCTATTCAAGGGCACCGTGGACATGAATGCCGTCCTTTTCGATCCGGGCGTGCGCAAGCAGGTTCTCGATTCCCTGGAGCGCAGGGGAGAATACGTCTACCTTTCCTGGAAGATCGGGTCGCGAAACGCGTCCATCGGCACCCAGGGCAGGCTTCAGATCACGCTCTACAACAAGGAATCGGAATATCAGAACATGAAGGAAACCTTCGACGAAAAGCGCAACGCCGATCTCAAGAAGAAGAGCCTGCAGGACTTCTACAAGGAGCTGCCGAATTCTGACGCGAGCGCGGAATTGGGGCTCTATTATCTTTCCTACCTCTCCGAAGCTTGCGAAAAAGTCAACGTGAAATTCGAGTCGCTGGTCAATCAGGTGCAGGGAGTCGACCTCACGGTCATGACGCTCCTGCTCAATCTCTAGCCTCTTCCCGAGCGGCGCCAAAGTTAGTTGAATTGAATGGTTCGCGCGCGATTCCGTCTCGTTCCTTGACACGGCCTCGCCGCAGGATATAGCTTATAATATACGGTTTATTTTTACCCGCCTGCGCGATGCGGGCGGACGCATGGATGTACAACGGAGGAAGCGCCACATGGCCAAGACGAAGTTCGTGTACGCGTTCGGGGGCAAGTCCGCCGAAGGCAAGGGACTCAGCAAGGACATTCTCGGGGGCAAGGGCTCCGGGCTCATGGACATGACCGCGATCGGTCTGCCGGTCCCGGCTGGCTTCACTATCGGTATTCCCGCCTGCGAGGAGTATTACAAGTCGGGCCGCAAGCTGCCCAAGTACATTGTCGACGAGGTGAAGGTCCATGTCGCCCAACTCGAAAAGGCGGTCGGGAAAAGGCTGGGCGACGACCGGGATCCCCTTCTCGTTTCCGTCCGATCAGGCGCCGCCCGCTCGATGCCCGGCATGCTCGAGACCATACTGAACCTCGGCCTCAACGACAAATCCGTGGAAGGGCTTGCCGTCAAGACCGGCAATCCGCGTTTCGCCTACGATTCGTATCGTCGCTTCATTCAGATGTATTCCACGACAGCCATGGGCCTCTCGAAGGAGCCCATGGAAGAGATGCTCGGACAGATGAAGAAGCGACTCGGGCTCAAGAACGACACGGAGCTTTCGGCGGAGAATCTCAAAGGGCTCTGTTCCGAGTTCAAGGATTTTTATAAGAAGAACATGAAGGGCGAGGAATTCCCCCAAGACCCGATGAAGCAGCTCTGGGGAGCGATCGATGCCGTTTTCAACAGCTGGGAGGCCGAGAAATCGGTCACCTATCGGCGCGTCGAGAAGATCACCGACCTCAGGGGCACGGCGGTCAATGTCGTCCAAATGGTCTTTGGCAACAAGGGCGACACTTCGGGCACCGGTGTCTGCTTCACCCGCGATCCCAATTCGGGCGAGAACGTCTTCTACGGCGACTGCCTCATCAACGCCCAGGGCGAGGATGTCGTGGCGGGCATTCGCACCCCCCTCAAACTCATCGAACTGGAGACCAAACTTCCCAAGGCGTACAAGCAGCTTCTCCAGGTGCGAAAGGTCCTCGAAAAGAATTTCAAGGAAATGCAGGACCTCGAATTCACCATCGAAGAAGAACGGCTTTACATGCTCCAATGCCGCACAGGCAAGCGCCTTCCCTCCGCGGCCTTCAAAATCGCCGTCGACATGGTCAACGAAGGGCTCATCACCAAGGCAGAGGCCATCGCGCGCATTACCCCGGAACAGATCGAAGGAGTCTTCTATCCGATAGTCGATCCCTCGATCGGTGCGGCGAAGCTCAGGGAACTCAAACTCGCCACGGGGATAGACGCCGTTCCGGGAGCTGCCGCCGGTGAACTCGTATTCACCGCCGCCGAAGCGGAGGCACGAGCCGCCAAAGGCGCGAAAGTGATTCTCATCCGTCGCGAGACGAGCCCCGAAGACGTCGGCGGTATGCATGCCGCCCAGGGCATCCTCACTGCGACCGGCGGCAAGACTTCCCACGCCGCGGTCGTGGCGCGCGGTTGGGGAAAATGCTGCATCGTCGGTTGCGATGCCCTCGACATTGACGACAAGGCCAAGGTAGTCAGGATCGGGGACCGAACGTTAAGGGAAGGCGAGGCGGTGACGCTCAACGGGACCACCGGCGAAGTGTTTCTCTCGGCCCTACCGCTCAAGAAGCCGGAACAAACCAAAGAATTCAAGATACTGCTTTCCTGGTGCGACGAAGTTCGCCTTCTCAAGGTCCGGACCAACGCCGACACGCCTTACGACGCGGCAAAGGCCGTCGAACTGGGGGCGGAAGGCATCGGGCTCTGCCGTACCGAGCACATGTTCTTCGACACCGAGGAACGTCGTCTGGCCATCCAGGAAATGATCGTCGCCGACGATCTGGCGGCTCGCAAGAAAGCCCTCGCCAAACTCCTTCCCTTCCAGCGCGAAGACTTCAAGGGAATTTTCAAGGCCATGGACGGCAAGCCGGTCACCATCCGGCTCATCGATCCTCCCCTCCACGAATTCACTCCGAAGGATGACGCGGGAGTCGAGAAATTGGCCAAAATCACCGGCCTGTCTCCCGAGCACATAAAGGTGCGCATCGATCAGCTCCACGAATCCAATCCGATGCTCGGCCATCGCGGTTGCCGACTCACGATCACGTACCCCGAAATTCTCGAAATGCAGGTGACCGCGATCATCGAGGCGGCGGTCGAGGTCGACAAAGTCGGCATCAAAGTCTTCCCCGAGATCATGATTCCTCTCACCATCGACAAGAAGGAACTCAAGATCCTCGTCGACCAGTCCCGGGAAATTGCCGATGCGATCGTCGTCAAGGCGAAGTCCAAGGTGAAGTACCTGATGGGAACGATGATCGAAATCCCCCGCGCCGCACTGCTTGCCGACCAGGTGGCCGAAGTCGCCGAGTTCTTCTCTTTCGGCACCAACGACCTCACCCAGATGACACTCGGTCTTTCCCGCGATGATGCCGGCCGTTTCCTCCCCGACTACGTCAGGACGGAAAAGGAGGGAGGAAAGGCAATTTTCGCGCAGGATCCCTTCGTCAGCATTGACCAATCGGGTGTTGGGCAGCTTGTCAAAATGGGAATCGAAAAGGGACGCATGACTCGCAAGGATCTCAAGGTCGGCATCTGCGGCGAACACGGCGGTGAATCCCGTTCGGTCAAATTCTGTCATGCCGTGGGCATGAACTACGTTTCTTGCTCTCCCTATCGGGTGCCGATAGCTCGCCTCGCCGCGGCCCAAGCGGTTATCGAAGACAAACTCGCGGCCAAGGGCAAAGCGAAGCTCGCAGCAAAAGCCGGCGCCAAGCCGGCCACCAAAATTGGCGCGAGTTTATCGGCCAAAACCTCCGCGACCCGTGTCGCGAAGACCGGTCGAGTCGCGGCGGACAAGCCGGCCAAGAAGACGGCATCCTCGAGCATCGGCGCTGCCACGCGAAAGCCTAGATCCGTCGTCAAGGCCGTCGCCGAGAAGCGGGGTGCAAGGAAGACTGTCAAGTCGGTGACGACGAAGGTCAAGACATCGGGGACGAAGGCCAAAGCCCCGACGACGAAGGGCAGGCCCCAAATAGCGAAAAGGCCGACAACGATAGGGTCGACCGGGAAAAAGGTCGTCGAAAGATCGACCGTTCGCAGGCTCGCCGCCAAGCCGGCAGCCAAGAGACCCGTCGGCAGGCCGCGAAAGGCAAAGTAACAGCTGATCGGAAACGGGATGAAGGCCGCCTACGGGCGGCCTTCATCTTGCCTGAGCTCGTGGAGAGCGATCGCCTGAAGGCTGAATCCCGTATCGGAGGGAGCGATTGTCGCAAGCAGTTCGAATGCGGCATCCGCCGGAATCAAAATAGAGGGATCGGTGACATGGACGGTGACGATCCCTTCGAGACTCTTGCGTTCATCGTATCCTACCAGAAAGTCGAGAGTCCTATCCGAAGGCTTGCCGCCGATGTTCGCAGCCCTGCCCTTCCAGATGACGGCGCAATCGCGGTACAGATAGGGGTCTGCCCTCACCTTGTCGTAGGACGGTATGTCGTCAAGAGTGCGCCAATCGGGCGCTTCGACAAAGCCGGCAAGGGTCCTCGCCTTTTCTTTCAGCGCTCTCGAAGCGTTCGATTCGATCAGCCGATTTATCTCCACACGCGCGGCGTTGTCCCTGAAATGCTGGAAGAGCTCTTTCGCCCGGTCGAAGGCGGCCAATGCCTCTTTCTCGGTAAGGATATAGCGCGAATTCCCGACGGCAGCCACGGGGCTCGCCCTTTCGGGGGCTGTCAGGCTGATGGCCGCCACATCCTTTCGAGGCGCCGTCGCGTCCTGGATGTCGGCGATCAGCCCGAAAATCAGAGGCAACGACACATATATCAGCACAGCCGCGATGACAGTGGAGGCGGCGGGGATCGACCAGCGAGGCATTCCCCCGGGTTTGGGCAGAAGGGCGGCGAATTCGCGCAGGGAGACCATCGAGGCGATGCGCTCCTGGAAATCGGCCCGTCGCAACAAATCCATGCATCGGCGGGCGAGTCGGTCTCTCGGTCTGTCCTCGAGAACCCCTAGATATATCGCGACGGCCTTTTCGGTTTCGCCGTGGCGCAGATTGATCGCGGCCAGACAAAGCTTCGTGTCGGCATCGCGGGGATCGAGCTGTTCGGCTCTGCGCAGGTACGTATTCGCCCCGCCCATATCTCCGGTCCGGAGACAGGAAGCACCAAGCATATAGTAGTACTCGTGCGACTCCCGGAAGAGGGGAAGCTTCGATTCGAGGAGACCGATCACCTCGGCGTGACGTCCCTTCGTAAAAAGCTTCTTCGCGTCGCTCAGAACGGATCGTGCCATCCGTCGATCGCCTCAATATCCCTTCTTGCGTTCTTCGAGGAGATCGAGGATTTTCTTCCAAGCGGCAATCTCGTCCGGGGTCGGGGGAGAGCCGGAGGAGAGAACGAGGTCGATCCGCGTGAGAAGATCGCGCACCGCGAGAAGATCCGCTTCCATGAGGGATTTTGTGTCCGTCGTCGTGGGTTGGTTCAGCACCGTCTTCGAAAAGAGCTCCTCCGTGCCGTTGTTCGCTTGGGCTGCGGGATAGCCCTTTTCGTTGAAAGACCCCATGGCGAAAACGACCGATGTCTTGGCGCCGGACGCGAGGATCTTCGGCAACCAGAAAATGGCGACCGCGGAATCGTTGATCGAATACGGCAGCAGAGTGAAATTGCGCGCGCTCGACGCGTCGAGCGTCCAAGGCGCTTCGTTCAGCCGTTTCCAATTCGCAAGATGAACGCGATCGGGTTTCACGAGGCCGTCGCCTTTGAATTGAATCATGAAATTCGCCGTTTCGCCCGGTGTTTCCACCCAGTCCGGCACCGAATCGCCCAAATAGAGCGTCTCGTTGGTCGTGCGTTCTGCGCCGGGGGTTCTGAAATGGATTCCCGATTTTTCCGCAAGAAAGGTGTCCACCAGATAACGCAAGCCGACCGGCGCATCCTTCTGGGACACGTTTTCGACATCAATGGAAATCTTGATTCCATCTGAAATCGAGGCGCCGCTCGATCGGGCGAAATCAAGCCGTTCCGTGACATGCGCGAAGGCCGATCGGAACTCGATGGACACACCGCTGCTTGTCCGCGAAATCGCCTGTCTGAACTCGGCCGAGTCGCCGAGGCGATACTGTCTCCCGTCGAACGAAAGGGTAAGGCTCGTCGTCCTGGGATCCTGATCGAAAAAGAGCGCCTCATAGCGATCCTTCGCGACATCGACAAGCCGGTAGAGACTGAACCGCGCAGTCGTCTCGTCGACGACAATCTTGACCAGTCCTTCCCTGGCCTCGAGGGCCGAAGCTGCCGCGACGCCGACAATTGCGAACGCAGCAGCCCCGATGAGACGACGAAGTTGACTCATTCGGCTCCCCCACCGGAAAGCTTCGAAAGGTAAAACGCCAGCAAGTCAAGGGCGCGCGCCTTCGCGGCCAAAGCTTCCGCGTCCAGCGAAGCGCTGGGCGGCACCGCGGAACCGGGAACCTCGGTCGATTGTTGCTGTCCGAGGGCGGCAGCCTGGCTTTCCTTCGTGGCCGCGCTCCTCATCGCGTCGAGTTCGGCCTTCGTCGACGCAAGATCGGCCTGGGAAGCCCCCAACTTGGCGTTGAGGTCCGCGACCTGGGATCGGAGATCGGCTATGAGTTTGTCCGTATCCGTCGCGGCGCCGCGTTTGATGTCGGCGAGCTCATTCTGATAGACCGCGATCGCTTGCTCATACGACCTCTCCTTCCGCCTGAAGTCTTCGACGGATCTCAGCGATTCCTCATGGCTCCAAGTGAGCAGCTTGAGCAGCTCTTCCTCGCGGAATTCGATATCGATGAGGTCGCGACGATAGGTCGCCGCTTCTACTTTGACGCTGTTCGGATATTTTGTAATGACGGCGACGAAGGCCCGTCTGGCATCGTCGAGCCGGCCCAAGGCATACATGCATTCCCCGCTCCAATAGAGGGCCGAGGAATACAGCTCGTGAGATGGCGCATCCGTCATGAAGGCCGCGAAGGCCACCAGCGCTCCTTGCCAATCCTGCCGTCCATAGAGGATTCTGCCTTTTTGATAAAGGAGGTCGGGTACGCGCGGACCGTTCGGCCACGCCTCCAGGTAAGTTTGGATGGATTTTTCCGCCGTCGCCTGATCTCCGAGCGCCATCGCGGCGAGCGCCGTCCAATAGAGGGCTTCCGGTTTTTCGATAGTAGTCTGGGGATTCGCGAGCACGGAGCCGAAATCGTCGAGGGCGTCCCGCCACCGCTCCGCCCTGAAAGCTTCTATCCCCTGATCGAGCTGCGCCTTGGGCGCCTCCTGCCCGACGAGGATGGCGGACGCGGCGAGCACGAGCGCCAGGGCAATTCTCCTCATCTCGGAACCCTCCGTCTCCAATATCGGCGAGGCCGCGGGAAAACTCAAACGCGTGTCGGCTTGCCGCGAAGGGACTTGATCGCAGCGACCTCTGCCGCCGGAGAGGCCGACCCGAAAAAGGCGGATCCCATGACGAAGACGTTCGCGCCCGCCGTGGCCGCCGCCGCTGCCGTTTCGCCGTTTATTCCCCCGTCGACCGAAATGGCGAATCCAAAGCCCCGGTCCCTGCGAAGATCGCGCAATCGTCTCACTTTGTCGAGGCACGAGGGTATGAGCGATTGTCCGCCGAAACCCGGATCGACGGTCATCACCAAGACGAGGTCGACGTCGGGAAGAAGCTCTTCGATCGCGGAGACCGGCGTCGAGGGAACGATCGCGATGCCCGCGCGAGCGCCTGCGCTTCTTATCGTCTCGAGATGACGGTGACAATGAACCGTAGCCTCGACGTGGAAGGTTATCCAATTCGCCCCCGCCTCGATGAATGCCGGCAGGAGCCTTTCCGGCTCCTCAGTCATGAGATGCACATCGAAGGGAAGGGAGGTGATCGCCCTCAAGTCCGCCGCCATTTTTGGACCGAAAGTCAGGTTGGGCACGAAACGACCATCCATCACATCCAAGTGCACCCAATCCGCTCCAGAGGATTCCATCAGCCTGACGGCTCTTCCCATTTCCGAGAAATCGGCGGAAAGAAGCGAGAGCGCGACCAAGCATGTCTGCATTGCGAAACATTATCATGCCGAGACATGCGATGCCAGAGCCGGAACAGGCGCCGATGCGGGGATGCATCGGGCGACGACGGACCTTGGGAACGGGCCCGGATCGTCGTCAGGTCGTTCCGATTGACCAAGGGAAGGCTTTGTGTATAGACTTATTCTATATACGCAAAGCCTCTTTCGAGGCTCTCGTATTGGGGTTTTCCGTATCCTGCGGATCTCGGATACAGGTTCGGCGCCCCCGACCAATCGAAGCGGGAAGTGACATCATCGAGAGAACGGTCGACACTTCAAGCGTCTCACTCCTCCTTGCCAACGCCTACGAAGCGCTCAAGTCGGTGGATCTTGATACTGCATCGAGGATGCTGGAGGACGCGCTATCCATCGAATACGAGAACCCCGAGATCCTTTTCGCCCTGAAATGTTCTCGATATTGGGCGGAAGGCCTCGAGCGCCTCGGCCAAACGGTCAACGCCTTCGAACGAGGCGAGGTCGTCCTTTCGTTGTGGAAGAGTTTCAACGCATTCCAGTCGCGCCTCGAGCCGGGCTTCGAGCCGTGCCGATACGCATACAAACAATTCGCATTTCGCTTGGCCCTCTCCAATTACCGCATCCTTCCGAGCGAGGAAAGCGAAGCGCACCGCGCCGAGATGTCGCTCCGGACGGGACGATGCCTCAAGGGCGCCGGAGCCTACGACGAGGCGATACGAGAGCTGTCGGTCGCGGCGAAGGAGCGACGTGACGATGCCGAGACCCTCGCCGAACTTGCCGACGCCTACGCTTTGGTGAATGAAATGCGCGATTCGAAGGCCCTGTTCCGCGAAGCCTTCTATCTCGGCGCCTCGAAGGTCGATCTCGATTTTCTCGAATCGGAAATGATCGTCAGGCTCGCCGCCAAAGTCCGCGAAGCGGGACGCGATGGCCCGGTGCTCGCCGAATGGATCCCAGTCTACGGGAATCTTCTCGGCGTCTTCACCGTCAAGCGGGAACTCAAGGCCGTGGAAGCCGGGAAGCTCCGCCAATCGATATACCAGCTCGAGAACGAGCTCAGAGAGAATGTCGAGGACAGATCATTCGTGGTGCCTCGACTGATAAATCGATACTTTTGGCTCATCGACCACTGCATCGCTGCCAGGGAAGAGCGGGGCAAGGTCGATGAGATACTCCTGAAGCTCAGGCTTCTCGATCCCCAGATCCACAAGCAATATACCGCATAAAGAGGAGTGCATATGGCCGACACAGAACAAGTCGTCAACGCATACGCGACGAAGGTCCAGGAGCTTCTCAACGAGGAGAAGTGGACAAGGGCTGCACTCTCCGCCTATACGGTGGCGAACTTCCGCGACCTCGACATCCTCCTCGAGGACGCCGCCCGAGAGAAGGCAGTAGAAGGCGTCAGAGAACTCTGCACCGAGCATCTCACCCATACGAAGAACTCCGTCATCGCCCTTTATCTTTCCGGCGTCATCGCCCTCAAACGGCAGCAGATTGACGATTCCGCGATGACCACGCTCATAGATCTGTTCATCGACAACAAGAAATGGGGCATCGTCGAATTCATCTGTCAGCGCATGCTCGAATTCGGTGAAAATCGCACCGCGCTGCGGCGGCTCGCGGGCGCCCTCGAGCAGGACAACCGCGGAGACGAACGCTTCGCGATATGGGAGCGCCTCGTCAAGGTGGACTACGAGGAGACCGAGATAGTCAAGCTCCTTGCGGAGCAGCGGGAACGGGAAGGCAAGACCGACGAGGCCATCGACTTTTACAAAAAGGCCCTTCACCGCTTTATCAACAAGGGTCTCTATTCCAACGTGAAAGAACTCTGGTCCAAGCTGGTGGAAGCCTGTCCCTCGGACATCGATTTCTTCCTCCACGTGCAGCGCAAGATCGCGAAGCAGATATCGGAGGACAAGGCGGCATCGCTTCTCCTCGATCTCTACAAGCATTACAAGGCGGCATCGGACTGGAACACGGCGCTCGACATTCTTCGCGTCGTCATAGGCTACGACGAAAAGAATTCCTCGCTCAGAAAGGAAGTGACCGAGTGCTACAGGGGCAAGTACGCGGCCCATTCCCATCTTGAAGATTGGCTCCGCCTGTCGAATCTCGCGACCTCCTATCGCTCGATTCAGGAAGCGATGGCCGATTTCGAAAAACACATCGCCTTCGACGAAGGCAATTACGTCTTTCACCGCACCTGGCACGTGGGCCGCATAGCAACGGTTCAGGGCGACGAGATCACGATCAATTTCGCCAAGAGTCGCGGCCACAAGATGACGCTCAAAATGGCCATCGACAGCCTCACCACGTTGCAGGAAGAACACATTTGGGTGTTGAAGGCGCGCTGGCCCAAGGACAAGCTCCACGACAAGGTACTCTCCGACCCTGTCTGGGCGCTCGATCGCATCATCAGGAGCTTCGGCAAAGCGGATCTCAAACGCATAAAGGGCGAACTTGTCGAGTCGGTCCTTACGCTGAAGGAATGGAATTCCTGGAGCACCAAGGCGAGGCAGGTGCTCAAGGACGACTCGAATTTCGGCAACGCCAGCGACTCGGTGGGCACCTTCATCGTCCGGGACCGTCCCCTCTCGATCGAGGAGAAGATATACAATCAGTTCAAAGCCCAAAAGAATTTCTTCGCGAGGGCCCAGGATATCCGCGCCTTTGCCGAGAAGGGAGCGCGGGACTCGGAGTTCTTCTCCGAAATGCTCTCCTTTTTCACCGGTTATGTGCGCAGCTTTCAGCAGGTGAATGAATACGTGATCGCCTCGTACCTCCTCCTCAAGGAACTCGCCGTCGACCGAAGTTACCTCCAGAGTTCCGTCACGACCGGCTTCGCGGAGCTCTTCGACCAGATCGAGAATCCCGTCGCGATATACGAGGGCGTCAAGGACGCGAAGCTCCGGTCTGCCTATGTCCAGGATATCAAGAATTTCATCCCGGATTGGGCCGACGTCTACGTGAAGCTCTTTCCTTGGTCTCTCAACGAATCTCTCCTCACCACCCTGGAAGAGACCGGCCACGTCGATCGGCTCAAACGCATGGTCGTGGACATCGTCGAGAATTACCGCGATCACAAGGACGCCTTCATCTGGGCGGTGAAGAATCTCGCGGACAAGGAATGGTTCCGGGAACTCGGTTTGTCATACGAAAAAATACTTCTCACTCTCGTGCACATCCTCGACATCTCCTTCAAGGAGATCGAAAACCATCGAGACACCACGGAAAATCGCAAGATCAACAAGCAGGTCCAAACGTTGCTTTTCGGGGACAGCAAGACCGAAGGACGTTTGGAGAAGTTTCTCGAGGAATCGGGACCGGACACTATCGAGCGCATCTATACGCTTCTTTCCGACGTCAAAGATCTCGACCCCTCCATCAAACTGCGACTTCGCGGCCGCATCGTCGAGCGATTCCCCGATTTCAAGGTTCAGGGCGAGGAAGGGAAGGAAATCGTCTCGCGCGGTCTCATGGTCACCCGAGAGATGTTCGAGGAAAAGAAGAAATTGCTCGATCACATACTCACCGTCGAGGTCCCCGCCAACTCGAAGGAAATCGCCTTCGCACTTTCGCTCGGCGACCTTCGGGAAAACGCGGAATATAAGGCTGCCAAGGAAAAGCAGGACGAGCTCAATGCGAGGGTCGCCAAGCTCAAGAACGAGATCGAGCGCGCCCAGGAATTCGACTGGTCGACAGTCACCGCATCCAAGGTGTCTTTCGGAACGATCGTGACCCTCGTCAACGAACTCTCCGGAGAACGCGAGACCTTCACCATCCTCGGGCCCTGGGAATCGGATCCCGAGCGCAACGTGATTTCCTATCTTTCGCCATTGGGCAAGAAACTCCTTAACCACAAGGCTGGAGAAAAACTCGCTTTTACGATCCACGAGCGCAAGTTCCAGTACGAGGTCGAAAAAATAGACCTCGCCCGACGCTGAGTCTGCCATGTCGACGGGGAAGACGCTGACGGAGGGCTTCTGTTCGCCGAATTCCAGCTTCCTCCATGGCGGGAGGAAGCACCGTTCGACTTTGGCCATCCTTCTCATGTTCTCGTTCGCCCTGGTCGGCCAGACGGCCGGGAAAGCGGACAACGCTTCCCCGCCCTCGGTCGCTAAGGAAGGCGTGACTCCGTCGGCGCCGATCGACCTCGTCTTGCTGATGGATGATTCGGCGAGCGTTTTCCGTTGGTCAAAAGAGGTCGACGATTATCTATTGGGCCCCTTCATTCGCGATTATCTCCGGCTTGGAGACACTGTCCATCTTCTTTCCTTCGCTTCGACGGTCGACGTCGACGCCGTGAGGACGATCTCCGGAGAGGACGATATCAAGGCGATTCTCGGACAATTATTCCTGCTCTATCCGATCAAGCCGCACACCGATTTCATAGCCGCCCTCGATTTCCTGGCCAAGTACGTCCGAGGCCTCGATTCGACGCGGAAAAAACTCATCGTCATCGTTACGGACGGCGTGCAAGACCCTCCTCCCGAAAGCCCTTGGGCCACTCTCGATGCCGCGGCCGTCTCGAAAGAGATCGACAGGTCGGCAAAACTCGTCCGCTCCCTTGGTTGGCCCGTGCGCTTCGTCCTGCTGCCCTTTGGCAGCGACTCGAATGCCATCGCCT
>Ga0187814_10000012_pt1 | contig 38990 bp, 27 predicted proteins | sample NC_S_4_FD_132450 | JGI IMG/M metagenome (GOLD analysis project Ga0187814, IMG submission 132450) | Wetland sediment microbial communities from Neuse River Estuary, North Carolina, USA - ASW-S_4 | ecosystem: Environmental > Aquatic > Freshwater > Wetlands > Sediment | place: USA: North Carolina... | reverse complement strand
CCCAGGGCGGAGGCGAAGGCCATGCCCCTTTCCGTGGAGGTGGAAGACTGGCTCCGGGCCACGGTCCACGGTGGCTTGATCGTCCAGGCCCTCGTCAATCTCCTCGACAACGCCGTGAAGTACGCGCCGGCTTCCAGCCCGATCGTGATCGCCGCGCGCGCGGACGCCGGGATGGCGGGAGAATCGTCGCTCGTCCTCGAAGTACGCGACCGCGGAACCGGCATTCCCGCCCGAGACCTGCCCCGACTTTTCGAGCGCTTCTACACCGTCGACAAGGCGCGAAGCAGGGAACTCGGCGGCACGGGGCTCGGTCTCGCCATCGTCAGGCACGTAGCTCTCGCGCACGGCGGCGAAGCTGGAGCGGAGAGTTGGGAGGGGGAAGGCTCGAGATTCTGGATACGAATTCCCCTTGATGCCGCGACCGGGCCGGCGACGGGGCGGGTCGGCGTCGATTCATGAAATCCTGACCCCTCCCTCGTCTCCGGCGAACATGGTGACTCCATAATCGACAGCGGAAGGGGAATGGCTGCCGATCGAGTCCACCCTCGGGGTCGACAAAGACCCTCGCCGACGGTGCGCGGTCCAGCGTTGAACGCGCCACAGCGATCCGGCGACGGAACTGCCCGTCGCGGATCGGCCACGGACATCAAACCTTCGGCACTCCCGCCCTTCCCGATCGCCGCCCCAGGGCGGCGTTTGCTTTGCTTTGCTTCGCGCCGGCGGGCGGATTCATGGAAACATAATGGACGGCTCATGGGTTTTTGCGTTCGCGGGAGGCATTTTCGCCGGGGAGTCCAAGCCATGCACAAGGAACTGTCCGATTTCTGGATGCAGGCTCTCGCGAGGCTGCATCACGCCTTCCAACCGATCGCCCTCTTTGCGGATGGGTCGATCTGGGGTTACGAAGTGTTGCTTCGCGGCGTGAAAGAGGCCGGCTTTTCATGCATCGGCGAAGTCTTCGATCGAGCCTTCGCCGAGCGCGTGCTGTATTCTCTCGATCTCGAGCTGAGGGCCAAAGCCTTCCGCACCTTCGCTTCGGCGGGCTTCGGCAGCGCGAAGATATTCTACAATCTCGACAATCGGCTCCTCGACATGCCGGACTATTCGACGAGCAACACCTTCGCCTTGGCCAATTCGGCCGGCCTTTCCGCCTCCAACATAGTTTTCGAGATATCGGAGATCCACGAGCCGGGCGAACAGGACAGCTTCGATCGCGTGATCTCGGCGTATCGGAAACAGGGCTTCAAGATAGCCCTCGACGACTTCGGCACCGGCTTCGCCGGACTGAAGCTTCTCCATCGCGCCCAGCCGGACATCGTCAAGATAGACCGATACTTCGTGGCCGGCTCAGCCCAGGATCCCAGGAAAGCGGCGTTCCTCGAAAAGATCGTCGCCATGGCCCACCTCATGGGCATATCCGTTGTCGCCGAGGGGGTGGAGACGCGCAACGAACTGCTGCGCTGTTCCGAGGCCGGTTGCGACATGGCCCAGGGTTTTATCCTCGACCGACCGCAGGCGGACCCTGGGAAATTGAAACGAAGCTATCCGATTCTCGTGATCGGCGGGGCGGGGGAGAGGCGGATGGCCGCTTCCGGAGGAAGGGTTGAGGCCGACGTCCTGGTCGACGTCGAACCCGTCGGGAAGGGCGAAGGCCTTGGGACGATTCTGACGAGGTTCAGGAATTCTCCGGATCTTTCGCTCTTGCCGGTCGTGGACGTGGAGGGGCGCCCCCTCGGAGCATATAGGGAGCGCGATTTCCGCGAGTATGTCTTTTCGCCCTTCGGCATTTCCCTGCTCTCACACATGACTCTCGGTCATGGAGCGGAGGCACTCCTCGTCAGGGCCCCCTCGGCGACCCTCGGCACCTCCCTGGCCCGTGTGGTCGAGATGTACGGCGCTTCCCCGCACTGCGGAGGGATCATCATGACCCGGAGGGGCAGATATGCGGGTGTGCTGCCGGCAAAAGAGCTGCTTTCCCTGGTGGCCGAACGCGAACTCGCGGAGGCGCGCGATCAAAATCCGCTTACAAGACTTCCGGGCAACATCCGGATCGCGGAGCACAGTCAGGAAAAGCTCGTCGCCAAGACTCGCGGCATGGCTTTCGCCTACTTCGATTTCGACAATTTCAAGCCTTACAACGATCGGTACGGCTTTCGTTCGGGCGATCGCGTCATCATGCTCTTCGCCGACATCCTCAGAAAGGCGATGCAGAGCGGGAAGGGCTTCGCGGGCCACCTCGGCGGCGACGATTTTTTCGCCTCTTTCGAGACCGACTCCGTCGACGAGGCGATTCTGGTCATGTCGGAAATCGCGAGGACTTTCTCTTCCCAAGTCGTCTCCTTCTACTCGGCCGAAGATCGCGACAGAGGCTTCATCCAGTCCCATGACCGTGAAGGGAAGAAAAAGCGCTTTTCGCTCCTGACCGCGAGCGTCGCCCTCGCCTGGGTCGCCCCCCGGAGCGAACTCTCCACCGAGGACCTGTCCGAGATATTGAGCGAGCTCAAGCACGAGGCGAAGGCTTCGCGATCGCGGATGGCGTGGAGGGAGATCCGCGCTTCGGAGAGCGAAGGTTCCGATAGCCCCAAGAAAGCTTCACTGGTTCCGGTTTTCGCCCCGACTCTCACCGCGGCGACCTGACCCGCGATGCCCCGGGAGGTTGATATGTCGTCCTGGTATCACATGGCAGTTTGGGAAGGGTTTCGCCGGACCCTCGCCGCGGGGTTCCTCGCCAGGACCGGCGTCGACGCCTCGGGGCTCGATGCCATTCCCGACCCCCCATTCCTTTTGTTGGCCGACCATGGGAATGTCCGGGATCCCTTCGTCATAGGATCCCTTATACGAGGACCGGTCCGGTACATGGCCAATCTCGACGGCAGGTCGCGCGTCTTCGTCTTTTTCGCCGAGCTCGTCGGCGCCTTCGGCAGGAGAAAGGGCGCTTCCGACATGGCCGCCCTCCGACGGCTTATCGCGCTTGCCCGAGGCGGCGATTCCATAGGCCTCTTCCCGGAAGGGGACCGAAGTTGGAATGGCGCCGATAGTTCGATCAGGCCGGGGATCGGCAAGCTCGCGCGTCTTCTCGGATTGCCGCTCGTTCTGGTCCGCCAGAAAGGGAATTATCTCATCGGTCCTCGATGGGCGGAACGGCATCGCAGGGGACCATGGGCCGTTCTCGTTCACGAGTTGGGGCGCGGACGAACTGTCCCGCCTGTCCGAAGGTGTCGTCGAGGCAATCGTGAGACATTCCCTCCGGCGGAACGACGTGAAGGAAGCCCTGGCTCAAGGTCGGACTTACTGCGGCGAAGATACGGCAATGGGAGTCGAGAGGCTTCTCTGGCGCTGCCCTTCCTGTGGCAATGCGGATCGTCTCGACGCGAGGGGAGACGAACTCCATTGTCTCGCCTGCGGCGCCACCTGGACGCTCGACTCGAGAGCCGTCCTCGACGAAGCTCTTTCGGCCGGCCGCGGAGTTTTGGGCGTAACGGCCCACTGGGGGGCGATCGAATTGATCCCCGCCACCCTCGCCAGTCTCGGCTATCCCGTGTCCGTCGTGCTCGAAGTCCGTACGGGATGGCTGCGCGCCGCGCTCGAAAAAGCCACGCGAAATTCGGATGTCGAACTGATAATCGCTTCCCGCGGAGATAGGGTGCTCGAAAAAATCCTCGCCGCGCTCGCGAGAGGAAGGATTCTCATGACCCAGGTCGACGAGGTCGACAGTTGGCGGCGCCGCAACTCGAGAACCATCGAACTGTTCGGCAAGAGGCTTTTCTTCGATCACAGTCTGGATTTCATCGCGAAAAAGGCAGTCTGCCCCGCCGTGGGCCTGTTCTGCGGCCGCGAAGGACGCCTCCGCTATCGGCTGCGCTGCGAAGGATTGGCATCCGACCCGCATGCGATCGACGTTTCGCGCGCGGCCCTGGCCCTTTGGGAGCGCTACACCCTGCAGTCTCCGGAGCAGTGGTACCAGTGGCCGAAATGGAAGGAGATGAAGGCCGACGCATGAACGGCCCCTTGCTTCGGCGCGGCATTGATCTTTTGGCATCCCTTGCGGCACAGTGGTCGAAGGTGAGAATTCGGTCAACCTGCCCGGCTGCCCGCACGATGGCACTTCATCGCGTGACTCAAGAGGATTTCACGAGTCACAAGAATTTTGATCAACGCGAAGCCATCGCGGCGCCGGCTCCTTCCACCTCACGAGAGGAAATGATTTCATGGGCGCTTCCGCCTCCTCCCTCGTCGCCAGGTATTTCCCAGCCCTGGGCCGAAGGAACTTTCGCCTTTTCTGGATAGGTCAGTGCGTTTCGCTCGTGGGAACCTGGATGCAGAACATCGGTCAGGACTGGCTGGTGCTCCAGTTGACCGGCTCCGCGGCCAAGCTCTCGGCGGTCAGCGCCATGCAGTTCCTGCCGATGATGCTCTTCTCCGTCTTCGCCGGTCCGTTCATCGATCGGTTCCCGAAAAGGCGGACGCTCCTCCTCACCCAGAGCGTTCTCGCGATCCTCGCCCTCGCCCTCTCCATCATCGTGTGGACTCACGTGGCCCAGTATTGGATGGTCCTCGTCCTCGCCTTTCTCCTCGGCACGGTGACCCTCGTGGACAATCCCACGCGACAGGCCTTCGTCATAGAGCTCGCCGGGCGCGACGTGCTGATGAACGCAGTGTCGCTCAACTCCGCGGCCTTCAACACGGCGAGGATGCTGGGACCGGCGGTGGCCGGGCTCCTCATCGAGGCTCTCGGCATCGCACCCTGTTTTCTGCTCAACTCCCTCTCTTTCATCGCCGTCATCGCCGCGCTGTTCCGCATCGATACACCCAACCGGGTGGGGAGCTCGCCGGTGGGATCGCTCCGCGAAGTGGTCGCGAGTGTCGGGGAAGGCATTTCCCATGTCCGCTCCAAGAAAGACATTTTCCAGCCCCTGATCCTGATGACCGTCCTCTCGACCTTCGTCATCAATTACAATGTTTTCGTGCCGACCTTCGCCAAGATATCCCTAAGGCAGAGCGCCTCGGGCTACGGCTTTCTCATGACGGCTCTCGGCGTCGGCTCCCTGATAGCGGCCTTGAGCCAGGCTGCCCGGAGCAAAGCCGGGCCGAGACCCCTCAGGGTTTGGGTGAGCGCCGCGGGAATGAGCGCGGCGGTGCTTTTGTGCGGACTCCAGCGTTCCTACGCGGCGTCGGTGGTGTTTCTCGCCTTCACCGGCTATTTTACGATCACGCTCCTGACCTCGATGAACACGACCATCCAGCTCGCCGCGGCGGACGACTATCGGGGAAGGGTCATGAGTCTCTGGTCATGGGTGATGGGCGGCGTGACGCCCATCGGTTCGCTGTGGGCTGGCAATGTGTCCGAGATTTCCAGCCCGGGGACGAGCATGGCCGTTTCGGGCGGGATCGGAGTCGTCTTCACCGCCGTGATGTACGTTCGCATGAAGAGGAAGGAGCGGAAGGCGCCGGACGTTAAGGCGCCGGCCGGGCGTTAAGGCGGCCGCTTTGTCCTACTTTCAGATCCAGTAGCGTGCCGCGATGTAGACGACGATGCAGGACGACATGACGATGAGAACCGCCCGAACGAGGCCCGCCCCGCGCCTCAGGACCAGGCGGCTGCCCGCCCAGGCTCCGATCGCCTCGGCGGACCCCATCGCGAGACCTATGGTCAGGATGACCGTTCCTGCGGCCGCGAAGACGCCGAGAGAAACGACGTTGCTCGTGAAGTTGGCGACTTTGGTGTAGGCTGTGGCGCCCCGCATTTCGAGCCCGGCAAGACCGACGAGGGCGATCGCCCAGAAAGTTCCCGTGCCGGGTCCGAAAAAGCCGTCGTAGAAGCCCAAGACCAGGCCGGCCCCGATCCAGAAGGGAATCCACGACAGCCGCTTTTTCCCCTCGGAGAGGCCGAATCGCGGCCTGAGGAGGAGAAAAGCCACGATGGCGACGAGAAGAAGGGGGATCAGGATCCGAAGCGCACCGGCGTCGATCGCCCCCACGGCGACGGCGCCCAGGGCCGCGCCTGCGGCGGTCGCCGCGATACCCGGCGCCAGATCCCGAGGTTTTATCAGTCCCGCCGATCCATACCGGAGCATGGCGGAAAGGCTTCCGAAACTGGACTGCAGTTTGTTGGTGCCGAGGGCGAGGTGCGGCGGCAGGCCCACCGCGAGCAGGGCCGGCAGGGTGATGATGCCTCCCCCTCCCGCGATACTGTCGATGAAACCGGCGATCGCGGCGGCGGCGACGAGAACGGCATAGACGAGGGGAGTTGCGTGAAATACCATCGGCCAAGGCTAGCAGGGAGGCCTTTAGAGAGACAACGGGCTCCGCGGCCATCTTGTTGGGAATCTGCCGATCCGTGCATACTTGGCCGGAAAATGACGGGCGAGATCGGGAGTCCCCGCGCGGGGCGACGCGGATATCGAAAGACGATGCGTGTCGTCCACCTGTCCCTGGCTTTTCTTTGGGGCGCGGCCCACATTGCCGAGGGGCAGCCGGCGCTTATGTCCACTTCGGCCGCCTTGGGGACCGAGGGCGCCGTGACCGACCTGTCCTTCCTTCCGGAACACCTCCGCGAGGCGATCCTTTCCGGCACGGGTCTTTCCGAAACCGGCGACCGTCTCGGCGCTCTTTCGCTCTGGCGCGGGGCCCCCTTCGGAGCCGATCTCGTCGAGATGGCGGGGTCGATGCCGCGGAGCCTCGCGGCGGACAGCTGGACACTGATACGGTTTTCGCGCCGCGGTGGCGACGAAGGCCTCCATATCTATCGGGCCTTTACCGCCTTTTCGACGATGAAGGGACTGAAGACGAAGTCGGCAATCTTCGGCGGGGAAGAGGATTTTATCCTCGATTCGTGCCGCGTCGATTCGGCCGTCACGAAGCGGCGAATGCCCGACCCCGTCGCGAGGGTCGCGCCCGAGTCGGCGTCCTTCGTCCTCTACGGCCGGGACGCGCTTGCCGGCGGCGTCTACTACGACCTCGATTTCGACGCCTCCCCCTCATGGTACCGGGTGACCCTGCGAAACGTCACCGCCATGCGTTCCCTTCTGCTCAGGCTCGCCGAGCCGGGCGAACTCCTCACCGCCTTCTATATCCTGCCCGTCGGAGAGGGCGTGCTTCTCTACGGCATCACCCTGGCCAGGACCCCCCTCATCCCGGGCACGGTCGGCCTCGAGCGGACGATCCTCGCCGACAGAATGATCGCGATCGGCAAATGGTTCGCCGCGAACCTCGTCGGCGAGACGACGGGAGGGTGAACTTATTGTTCGATCATAAACGAGTCGGACACTCCTGGTCTTGAACAGACGGCGACCGAACTGCATAGGCACCCTTGCATGATTCCGGCCCGCCTCTTGATTCGCATCGTCTCCTTGCCTAAGTTATGTCTTAGTCATACCTGACCAGGAGAACGGCCGATGTGCCAAGTCAACGTGCTCGAAGCCAAGACCGGGTTTTCGCGACTTTTGTCTCTGCTCGAAAGCGAGGAGGAGGACGAGATCGTCATCGCCCGCAACGGGCGGCCGGTGGCCCGGCTCGTCCGGTGGGAGAGCCAGCCCGCCGAAGCCCGGATCGGGGCGGCGAAGGGGCTGTTCGCCGTGCCGGAGGACTTCGATGCCGATGATGTAGCGATCACTTCGCTTTTCTCGGGCGAGGGGGGATGAATCTCCTACTCGACACCCATGTCGCACTTTGGGCCCTGACGGACGATCCCAGACTGAGTTCGAAGGCCAGGGCTCTCATCCTCGACCAAGCCAATCGGGTGTTCGCGAGCGTCGCATCCATGTGGGAAGTGGCGATCAAACGGGCCCGAAAGCCTGGCCTGATCCCGCTTTCGGGAATCGAATTTCTCCATTTCTGCGAAGGCGCCGGCTACGGGAACCTCCCCGTCAGGGAACGCCATGTCATCGCGCTCGAGTCCTTGCCGCCTCTCCACGCCGATCCCTTCGATCGTATTCTCCTGGCCCAAGCCCGGGCCGAGTCGATGCTCTTCCTGACGCACGATGCCAAGCTGGCCGAATACGGAGAAGCCGTGACGCTGGTCTGAGCCGTCGCGACGCGTAGGGTGAGTGGCCTACCCTTTTGCCGCTTCCCAGCCAGGCTCCCTTTCCGCGGCGAGCCCGGCCGCCGGCGAGGCGCTTGCGCCGAGGGCTTTCTCCCTCCCGGCCAGCGTGGCCTTGACTCGCTCGGCGACGGCCTTGCCGAGCTTGCCCGAACTCGCGATATCCTCGACGCTCGCATTGCCGAGGATTTCGAGGGAGCCGAAGACCCGCAGCAGGCGCTTGGCCCGTTCCGGACCGACGCCTTCGATGTCTTCGAGGACGCCGAAGCGAAGGTCGGCGGCGCGGAGCCGCTGGTTGTGACCCGTGGCGAAGCGGTGGGTTTCGTCCCGCACGGCGACGAGAATACGGAGGGCCGGAGAATCGCGGGGAAGGACCACCGGGTCGGACCGTCCCGGTCTCCATATCTCCTCTTCGCGTTTGGCGAGGCCGGCGAGATCGCAGTCGAGGCCGAGGGCGTCGAGGACCTCCTTTGCGGCAGAGACCTGTCCCTTGCCGCCGTCGACGAGGACGAGATCGGGGAGTTCGGCGTCCTCGTTGACCAGTTTCGTATAGCGGCGCGCGACGGCCTCGCGGATCGAGGCGAAGTCGTCTATCGCTCCGTCGAGGCTCTTGATCTTGAAGATGCGATAGTTCTTCTTGTCGGGCACGCCGTTCCGGAAGGAAACGAGCGAGGAGACCGTGTGCTTGCCGGACAGCTGCGCGATGTCGAAGCCTTCGATCCGCTCCGGCGTCCGCGACAGGCCCAGGGCCTCCCGCAGGGCGGCGAGCGCGGCGGGATCGCCCATTTCGCGGCGTCGCTTCGCCAGATCCTCGCGCGCGTTCTGGGCGGCCAGGGCTATGGTCGCCGCGTGGCGGCGCTCTTCGGGGACGGCACCGGGGGTTCGGATCGAAGCCGGGGAACCGAGCTCGCGCTCGAACCACGCGGAAACCAGCGGGAGATCGCCGCCCGCCTCTTCGCCCGCGGCCCCCGTCGACTGGACGAATATCTTGGGCGGCGGCCGCCTGTCGGGGCCGTAGTAGCTCATGAGGAAGGAGGCGAGGGCTTCCGTTTCCTCGGTCGCCACCCGCGTGCGGTAGAGATCCCTTCCGGTCATCCTCCCGTCACGCATCTGGAAGACGACGAAGCTCGCCAACTCCCCGTCGGCCGCCCAGGCGATATAGTCGCGGCCTTCGGGATCCTTGTCCTCGGTGCCGGCCCTTCCCTTGAACTCTTCGATGGCATGGATGGAGTCCCGAAGTCTCGCGGCGTCCTCGAACTTGAGGGCGAGCGCGGCCGCTCCCATCCGCTCGCGAAGCGAGGCGAGGAGGGCCTCGGTGTCTCCGGCGAGCAGTTTCCGCACCTCGTCGATGTGGACGGCATAGTCCTCCTCGGTGATCTTTCCGATGCAGGGCGCCGAGCAGCGGCCGATATGCCAGTACATGCAGGCTTCGCGATGCTTCTTCAGATCCACGCATCGACGGAGGGGGAAAAGGCGTTTGATCATCTCGAGATAGGTGTCGATCGTGTCCGCGCTCGGAAAGGGGCCGAAATACTGGCTTCCGTCATCGACGATGCGTCGCGTTCGGAATACACGGGGAAAGGTTTCGTTGGTGACGCGGATGCTCGGGTAGGTCTTCCCGTCCTTGAGGTTGATGTTGTAGCGGGGAACGTGGCGCTTTATGAGCGTATTCTCGAGAAGGAGGGCGTCGTATTCGCTCGCGGCGATGATCCACTCGATCGACTCGATACGGGCGACGAGGTGGCGCGTCTTCACGTCCTTGCGACCAGAAAAGTAGGAGGAAAGCCGATTGCGGAGGACTTTGGCCTTTCCGATGTAGATGACGGAGCCTTCGGCGTCCTTCATCAAGTAGACGCCGGGATTTTCGGGGGCTTCCCTCGCGATGGCGCGGAATTTCGCCGTGCGCTCTTTCGCGGGGCTGTGGCGAGCGCCTCCCCCCTTTTTCGCCGCTTCATTCTCGGCCATTATGGACGATACTGAATGTACGGCCGAATGCAGTTCCTAGGAAAGAGGAGGCGGCGCGCTCTCGCCGCCTTTCTACCGCTCGCCTTGCTCGTCGCCATCCCGGCGCGGGCCCTCGAGGAACGCATCGTCGTTTCTCCGGGTCAGGCCGCGGTCCGTGAAGCCGAGCCCGGCGTGACCGTCGTCGCCAAGGATATCGCCCCGACTTTCGGCGACTGGCTCGCCGATGGGGCGGTCCTCCGCACGGGCTTTCGCGGCGATCCCGAATACGTCATTTCGCACAGTCTCTACAAGACCGATCCCTCGACGGACCTCCTCCTCTCCTTCGATGACGCGGCAATGGCCGACGAAGCCGGCCATTGGTCCAGGGGAGAAGGTCAGGGTCCGTCGCTCGATCAGGAAAGAGCCCGCTTCGGGACGGGAGCCGCCTCTTTCGACGGACCGGCGACCGAACTCAATCTCCTTCCCGGACCCCTGGCGCTTTTCGCGACCGGTTCCCGTTTCAGGGATTTCTCGATCGAATTCTGGCTCTATCCCGCCAACGCCGAGAACGGTGAGTCCATCGTCATGTGGCAGTCGATCAGGAAATCGGGCAAGGAAATCATGACCCAGCAGCTTTCCTGCCTCGTCTCCTCGGGGCGCCTTTCCTGGTCCTTCTACGGCATCTTCGTGCCTCCCTCCGAATCCTTCCAGGGTATCGGAGCCTTTCCGCGGGCGATCGACATCACGCTGACGGCGAGAAGCCCCCTCCTCCCGCGGACATGGTCCCATCACCTCATCCGATTCGACGGCGACACGGGTCTTCTCGAATACCTGGTCGACGGGGTCCCCGAGGCCATGACCTATGTCACGTCGACGGGCCACGAAGGCGGCACCGTCTTCGAGCCGGCCATCGGCGAGTCCAGTCCGCTCAGGATCTGTCCCGATTTTTCCGGCCTCATGGACGAGCTCAGGGTCGAGCGCTCCTTCGTGGACTCGCCGACCCTCCACCCCTACGGCCGCGACCCGGCGCTCGTACTCACCCCGGTCGTCGACCTCGGATACACCCATTCGAGGCTCCTCGGCATCGATATCGAAGCCAGGAATCCCGGCACGACGGGCATCGAGCTTTCCTACCGCATCGCCGACGAGGCCGCGGCGTGGAGACTGGACAGGCCCGCCTGGACACCTTTGAGACCCGGTGCGGACCTTCCCGATTCGGCGCGGGGCCGATTCGTCCAGGTTCGAGCGGACCTCTACGCCGACGGCACGGGCGAGCTGACCCCCTCGCTTTCCTCGGTCACCTTCCGCTTCGAGCCGGACCCGCCTCCGCCTCCGCCGGACAAAGTGGTCGCGATCCCCCACGACGGCTCGATCGAACTCAAATGGACGCGGGTTCCGGTCGCCGATCTCGGCGGCTATCTCGTGTACTACGGCGACAACCCCGGCGAGTATTTCGGCAAAGGGGCCGCCGAGGGAGACAGCCCGGTCGACGCTGGGCCCAACCTGACCCTGACATTGACGGGCCTGACGAACGGCAGACTCTACTTTTTCGCGATAGCCTCGTATGACACGCCGGGCGCCCGATCGGCGGGAGGCATACCCACGGCCCGAGCGGGCGCGACCTCCGTCGAGATCGCCGCCAGGCCTTCGAGGACGGCTCAATGAGTTCCACCGCACCCAAGACCGCCTCCGCCCTCGACCGCGCGAGGGGCGCGTTCAGGCTCCGGGACTTCGAAGAGGCAGAACGGCTGTCCCGTCAATATCTGATGGAAAAGCCCGAGTCGACGGAAGCCCGGGGCCTCCTCGGCCAGGTCTATCTCCGATCCAACCGCGCACAGGACGCTCTCGGGGCCTTTACGAGCATTCTCGCCCGCGAACCCGCCAATGTCGACGCCCTCCTCTATCTCGGGGTGACGTACCTGAGGCTCGGCAAGGTCATGGACGCGGTGGGTGCCCTTGAACGCGCCCTCGATCTCGATCCCACCAACGCGGAAATTCTCTTCAACCTGGGCAATGCCTACCGTCAGGTCGGCAACCTGAAGGCGGCGGAGATGGCCTACGCGAAGGCCATCGAACTCGATCCCGGGCACGCCTTTGCGTACAACAACCTCGGCGGCGTCTACCGCTCGATGGGCGACAACGAGAAGGCCGTCAGGATCTACTGGAAGGGACTTCAGGTCGATCCGAACTATCCTTCATTCCATTACAACCTCGGCTACACCTTCGATACGATGGGACGGCACGAGGAGGCGCTCAAGGAATACGAGCAGGCAGTCCGGTCCCGACCCGGCTGGGTCGAGGCGATGAACCGTTACGGCCTGTCCCTCCTCAACGCCGGCAAGGGGCGGCGGGCTGTGGACCTCTTCGGCCAGGTGCTCGCCATCGACCCGATGAACGCGGAGGCGCGCAACAATACGGGCCTCGTGCACGCCCAGGAGGGCAAAGTCGAGGAGGCCCTCGTCTGGTTCCGCCAGGCGATCGAGGCCGATCCCGGCTATCTGCGCGCCGCCCTCAACATCGAGCAGGTCCTCGAAAAGGCGGGACGCTGGGACGCAGCCCTCCAGGAGATCGTACGCCTCGTGGACCTCATGCCGGACAACGACGACCTCCGCGTCCATCTGGCCGCTCTCTACGAGAACCTCGGTCGCTTCGACGAGGCGAAGACCGCCCTCGAACAGCTCCTCCAGCGCAAGCCCGATGAACTCAAAGCGCTCAGACCCTACGCTTCTCTTCTCGAGAGGATGGGGGATTCCGAGCGCGCCCGGAAAATCTACGAGAAGATGCTGGCCCTCGATCCCGCGGAGGTCGGCTTTCGAGTCGACCTCGCCCGGGTCGCTTCCGAGCGGGGCGATTTCGACAGGGCCGAATCGGAGCTTCTCGGCTACCTCCGCTCGAAGCCCGACGACAGGTCCGCCCGTCTGGAACTCGCGCGGGTACGGGAGAAAAAGGGAGATTGGGAAGGGGCGCGGGCAACCCTCATGGACCTCGAATCCGAAAAGCCCAACGACGCTGAAGTCCAGCTCGAGCTCTCGACGGTCTGGCACGCCCTCGGAGACAAGGAAAAAGCGGTCACCGCCGCCGAGCGCCTGGTCAACCTCCGCGGTTCCAACCAGGGTCAGCCGCCGGGTGACGCGCTTTCGGTGGACCAGCTTCTCTCGGGCATCGGGATCTACGAGAACGCGGTGCGCCAGTACGGCGCGGCGATGAAGCCCGCCTGGGACCGGAACATCGCCGTGCTTCGCGATTCGCTCGCCAAGGGCAGGGTCCCCGAGCCCGCGGTTCTCGAGGCGGCGGCCTCGCCGGAGGCCGAGCCGACCCTCGCGCCCTTCGTCTCGGCGACGGCCGCCGATTCTCTGGCGGTTCCCGAAGAGGAGGAGCTTCTCTTTCTCGACGAGCGGGACGAGCCCGCGTCGGACACCCTGCTCGAAGAGGAAGAAGAACCCGATTTCATCGACACCGACGACGAAGGTCGGCAGCGAGGTCTCGACGCACTGGTTCCCCGGGATGACAGGGCCGAGGGGGGCTTGCCCGGCGACTTTCCCCGCGAAGATGCCGGACGCTCTCCCTGGAACGATCCGGCCGGCCCTCCCGCCCCGCCCCTGCCGCCGCCCCAACCCGCGCCGGTTCCGCCGCCCCAGCAGGTCACCATGCCGGTTTTCCAACAGGCGCCCGTTCAGCCGCCCCAGCCCGCTCCCTCGCCGCCCTCCCAGTCCGCGCCGCCGCCCCAACCCGCGCCGATTCCGTCGCCCGAGCCTGAGCCCCCGCCGCCGCGCCAACCCGTGCCGCCTCCGTCCCGGTCGATGCCGCCACCGCCTGTTCCGCCGCCGCAGCCTGCCCCTGTCGAGCCGGAATACCCTCCCTTTGCAGTCCCGGCGCCCGCGGCGCCGCGCCGCCCTCCGGCCGCCCCGACCCTCGCGCCCCCTCCGGAACTTCCCGAACCCGAGGCTCTTCCGGAGCCCGAGGCACCGCCGGTGTCCGAGGAAGAGGCAGTCCCGCTCCAAGAGACGGACCGCGAAGAACTGCCCGGCGAAGCGAATGCCGCCGAGGATTTCCTCGAAGAAGAACTTCTTCCGGAAGGGGAAGAGACGGGGGCCGAGCCTGGCCTGGACGAGACGGAGGAGGACATATGGGCCGAACCTTCGGAAACCTCGGTGGCCGACGAAGTCGGAGGTTCCGAGGCCGAACCCGTCGATACGCCGACCGGTCAGGGGGCCGAAGACGGTGTCGAAGAATTCGAAGGGAGCCCCGATGCTTCGGTCCCCGATGACGAAGCTCCGGCCGAAAAGGCGGAGCCGACTTCGGCCGAAGAGGGAGCCGGCGCGCCCGGCTCCGGGAGCGTCCCAGGGAGCATCGACGGCGGCGATGAATCGACGGCCCAAGCCGGGGGCGATTCCCCTCCGGCCGGTGCTTTCGAGGCAGGCGATGGACTCGGCGACAAGGCGCTGCGCCTTTTCGAGTACCTCAAAGGACTTTCCGCTGGCCTGCCTGCGGACAAGCGCGAAGAGTTCGAGGCGAGCGGCGTCAAGGAAAAACTCGAGCATCTCATCGACGAGCTGTCGCATCCGGAATCCCTTCCCGGCCTCGAACCCCAGGGACACGGTCTGCGCGAACTGGCCGAGGCCGCCAGGGCGCGGCCCTACGTGCCTCCGCCGCCGCGGCCTGTCGATCCCCGAAGAAACGTGTCCACTCGACGCACCGCCGATCGGCGCGGCAATCCGGATCGGCGCTCGGGAATCCTCGAACGGCGCCTCGCCCTCGAGCGTCGCAGCCAGGAAGATCGTCGGGCGTCGGTCGATCGACGCGAGCCCGAACCGCGGATCGAGCTTCCCCCGGAGATACCGCCGGAGGCCGTTTCTCTCACCCTTTCGGCCGAAGGCAAGCCCCTCGAGATCGCGGGCCTCCGCGTCTCGCCCAAGCTCGCCCGACTCCTCGATTTGCTAAAGGCGGAAAAGTACCGTGGCACAAGATAACATCGGACGCATCCAGACCTATGTCGGGTCCATGGCCAGCCTTCCGGTCACCGTCTCGAAGGTGCTCGAAGTCTGCAACAACCCGAAGACGAGCCCCATCGATCTCGATCGCGTCATCTCTCTGGACCCGGTGCTGATGGGACGCGTGCTCAAGCTCATCAACTCCGCGTACTACGGTCTCGGAACCCAGGTCACGAGCCTCGTCCGCGCCATCATCATGCTCGGCGTCAACACCGTGAAGAATCTCGCGCTCTCGACGGCGGTGATCGACCGTTTTTCCTCGCGCAAGGGCTTCAGCGCGATCAACATGGACGGTTTCTGGAGGCATTCGCTCTGCGTGGGCGTGACATCCAAGCTGATCGCTCGACAAAGGGGAGTCGATCCCAAGAACGTCGAGGAGTATTTCGCGGCCGGCCTCCTCCACGACATCGGCAAGATCCCGATGAACGACGCCCTGGCCGAGGACTACGTGCGCGCCGTTTCCACGGCCGACCGCGACCGCATTCCCCTCCATCTCGCCGAGCGCAAAGTCCTCGGCCTCGACCACTCGGTCGCCGGCGCCGCCGTGGCCAAGGCCTGGAGGCTCGAGGGCGCCATCAGCGATGCCATCGTCTTCCACCACGCGTTGGCGGATTACGAGGGCGAACACTGGGAAGTCCTTTTCACCGTCGCGGTCGGCAACTACTTCGCGGGTCGCGAAGGCATAGGTTTTTCGGGCAACCTGTACCCCGAAAAGCTTCCCCCCGACGTCTTCGATCGTCTCGGGATACAAAAGGGCCTTCTGGAGAATTTGGAAGGGCCGGTGAACGAGGAGATCGAAAAGGCCAAAGTGTTCCTGAGACAACCCAAGTAAGGAGGGCGGTCATGTTCAGCCTGAAGATCTGGGGCGATCGCGGGTCCATGCCGACTCCGGGCCCCGATACCGTTCTCTTCGGCGGCAACACGTCCTGTCTCGAAATCAGGGCCGACGGTCGTCTCGTCATCGTGGATGCCGGCTCGGGCATCCGCCAGCTCGGCGACAGCCTGATGCGGACCGATCTGAAGAACGGACCCATCGACACGGACATCTTCATTTCCCATACGCATTGGGACCACATCATGGGCTTTCCCATGTTCACGCCCATCTACGTTCCGGGCACCAAGCTTCGCATCCGCGGCCCGATCACCTACGAGGACGAGACCCTCGAAACGGTCATCGGCTCCCAGCTTTCGTACCGGTACTGGCCGGTCAGACAGGACGAACTGGCGGCCAAGATAGAGTACGAGCAGATCAAGGAATCGACCTACGACCTCGGCGGCGGTCTCTCCCTCACGTCGAAGTACCTCAACCACCCCATCCTCTGTCTGGGCTATCGTTTCGAATATCGCGGCCGCAGCATCGTCACCGTCTACGATCACGAGCCCTTTCGCAACGTCTTTCCGACGGACCCCGCCGACCCGTCCTATGACGCCGAGGCGGCGAAGGAAGGCGACCTCGCCGCGAGAGAGGAGAACGAGAAGATCCTCCATTTCGTGGAGGGGGCCGATCTCGTCATACACGACGCCCAGTACACCGCCAAGGAATATACGGGCAGCAAGATAGGCTGGGGGCATTCGTCGTACGAAACTGCCATCAATGCCGCCCACCGCGCCCGAGCCAAGCGGCTGCTTCTCTTCCATCACGACCCGAACAGGAGCGATGCCGAACTCCAGGAACTGGAACTCTTCTACCAGGGCAAGGTCGGCGGAAAGACGGGACTCCTCGTCGAGATGGCGCGGGAAGGAAGCACATACATCGTGGAGTCCTGAACCCGGACACGCTTCGACCTTTTCATTCCCCTTTCAATCGGTAGCCGATACCCGGTTCGGTCACGATGAATCGGGGCCGCGAAGGATCGCGCTCCATCTTCTTCCGCATCGAGGAGAGGTGGACGCGGAGGCTGCCCTGTTCGAGTTCGCCCAAAGGCCCCCAGATCTCGCGGAGGAGACTCGCCTTCGTGACGATGCGCCCTCCCGCGCGGGCGAGGACTGCGACGATGGAGTATTCGGTCGGCGTCAGCTTCAGGGGCTCGCCGTCGATGCTCGCCCGACGTTCGTCGAAGTCGACGACGAGGCCGCCGACCGCGTAGGGCAGCTCCGGCTTCCCGCTTCGCCGTCGCAGCGCGGCGTTCATCCGGGCGGCGAGTTCGCCGATGCTGAAGGGTTTGGTCACGTAATCGTCGGCCCCTCCGTCGAGGAGGGCGACGATATCGGACTCGCGGTCCCGCACCGAAAGCACGATGACGGGCACCTCCGAACGGTCGCGGATCTCGGCGAGCACGGCCGCCCCGTCGCGATCCGGCAGGCCGAGATCGAGGAGCACGATGTCGGGCCGGAGTCCGGCGAAGGCTTGAAGACCCTCGTATCCCGTTGCCGCCTCGATCGTCAGGTAACCCTTGGGTTCGAGGCTGATCTTGAGAAGCTTGCGTATCTGTGCTTCATCGTCGATGATGAGCGCCATTTTCATCGGCCGCCTCCCGTCCCCGGCTGCTCGACGAGGGGCGACGGGCCGGCGTCGGGGAGACCGAATACGATCTCGAAACCCTGGCCCCAGAGATTGCGCGCGACGATGTCGCCCCCGTGGACCCTGACAATTCCTCGGCATATGGAGAGGCCGAGACCGGTTCCGCCCGGCTTCGCGGGTCCCGAGCGGTAGAATTTGTCGAAAAGCCGGGCAAGCTCGGCCTCGGACACGCCGGGGCCGTCGTCCCTCACGCTGAACGTCGTGGTGCCGGATTCCTGTTCGATGCCGATGGTCACCTTGGGGTTCGTGCCGGCGTGGCGGCGGCAGTTCCTGAGAAGGTTGACGAGGACCTGGACCACGAGACCCTCATCGCAGCGGAGAGGCCTAGGTTCGGATGGCGCCTCCAACTCGACCCGCATCCCCACGAATTCTTCCGACGCCGATTCGATGGCGGTCGACGCGATATCGACGGGATCGCAGTCGTCGAGCCTCAGGGCGACGCCGCCCGATTCGAGCCTGCTCATCGAAAGGATGTCCTCCACGATGCCGTCGAGCCTCCTGGCGCTCCGACCGATCTCGGCGACGAGCTCGCGCCTGTTCGGCTCGTCGATCGCGTCTCCGTCGGCCAGGGCCGACGCCGCTCCCTCGATGACGGCGAGGGGGGTGCGGAGTTCATGCGACACGGAATCGAGGAGAAGGGCGCCGATCCGCTCCGATTCCTTCGCGAACTCGGCGGCGTTCGCCTTCGCGGCGAGTCGTTCGCGCTCGATGGCCATCGACACCGTGCGGGACATGGTCGAAAGCCAATCTTCGAAATCGTCGGACCAGGCGCGACCGTCCTTGGGCTTGAGGCCGAGGACGCCCACCCTGCCCTGGGGGGCTTCGAGGGGCACGAAATGCCATTCGACGACGGGAAGGGTCCGGGTGGAGCGGCCCGCCGGCGTTCCTTTGGCAAAGGCCCATTCGGCGGCCGTCGTCGCCTTGTCGCCGAGTGCCGTGAGCGCGGGCCTGGGGGTGGTCTCCAGCCGACCTTCGCCGTCATCCAGAAGGAAGACCACCGCGGCGTCGAAGGCTTTCCTGAGCGCCGCCGCAGACCGGTCGAGTATGCCGTCGAGACCCGAGGTGCCGGCGAGCTCCGACGCGAGTTCGCCCATGACCCTGAGTCTGACTTCCCGTATGGCGAGGAGCCGAGCATTGGCCTTGAGCCTGCTCGTAAGAAAGCCCGTGGTGATCGCGACTACGAAGTAGAGCACGAGCATGAGGGCGTCCTCGGTGTGCGAGACGACGAAGGTGAAGCGGGGGGGGATGAAGAGAAAGTCCCAGAGAAGGGCCGAGGCGAGGGCCGCCGCGAAGACGGCGCGCCGTTCGAGGCCGAGGGCGAGGAAGCTGATGGTCGTCAGGTAGACTATGGACGCGGAGCGGTATCCGGCGAGCGGCGCGATGAGGAGGTTGAAGCCGGTCACGAGGAGAACCACGGCCAGGGAGGTCGCGTACTGAATTCCCGGTGCGGCTTCCAGTTTCTTTGCGGCGCGCCGTCGCAGGGGTTCGCGAAGCGGGCGCTCCTGTACCGCGAATACGGGAATAGTCCCCGATTCGGAGATGATGCGCTCGGAGAGAGTCGGTTTCCTGAAGGGTCCGCGGAAAGTCGCGACACCGGATTTTCCCACGACGATGACGAAGGCATGCCGCTCCCGGGCCAGATCGGCTATCGCCCGGGGTACGTCGCGCCCGGTGAGCGTCGTGACCGAGGCGCCGAGGTCCTGCGCGAGCCTGAGGTTGACCGCGAGGCGCGACCGTTCTTCCTCGCTCGGCCGCTCGCCTGAGTCGACATGGACGCAGTCCAGGTCGGCCTTGAGGCTGTAGGCCAGCCTGCGGGCCCAGCGAAGGAGGTCCTCGCCGTGGGGGCTCGAGCCGACCGCGACGAGGACGCCGTTGGTTCCCATCCGCCCTTCGCCCGCGCCCCGGGGAATCCGGCGGAGGCTGTCCGTCGTGTCGTGGCTCGCGAACAGTGAAGCCTGACGCAGCGCGATCTCGCGGAGCGCGGAGAGATTGGTCTTCGAGAAAAAGTTAGCGACGGCGTCGCGCGACGCGCCTCCCGTATAGACCTTGCCTTCGGCCAGGCGCCTGAGCAGCTCGTCGGGGGGCAGATCGACGAGTTGTACCTCGTCGGCGCGATCGAAGATCGCGTCGGGCACGCGCTCCCTCACGGGGGCGAGGGTGAGGAGCTCGACCGAGTCGGCCATGCTCTCGAGATGCTGGATGTTGACCGTGGTCCAGACTTCGATTCCCGCGTCCAAGAGTTCGACGACGTCCTCGAAACGCTTCGCATGGCGCATGCCCGGCGTGTTCGAATGGGCGAGTTCGTCGACGAGGGCCACCGCGGGTTTCCTCGCCAGGGTCGCGTCGAGATCCATTTCCTTCACTTCGATGCCGCGATAGGTTTCGGCCTTCGCGGGCACGCGTTCGAGACCCTCGAGGAGGGCGTCGGTTTCGTGCCGGCCATGGGCTTCCACCCAGGCGATGACGAGGTCGACGCCCCGCCCCTTAGCGGCCTGCGCGTCCCTGAGCATGGCGTAGGTCTTGCCGACGCCGGCCGCCATGCCGAGGAAGATTTTCAGCCGTGCGCGTCGCGGCGTTTCCTCCGCCGCGAGCCGCTCCAGCGCCTCGTCGGGGCGCAGGCGTTCGGGTTCGTCCATCGCTGGCTCACTTTCCGCCGCTCGGGGGCGGGGCCATCTTCGCGAGATCGGCGTTCAATTCTACCACGTTGACGCGGGGCGGACCCAGAAGGGTTTCGGAGGCCGCGGCCGACGCGCGAATTCGGGCTTCCAGGGCCGCCTTCGCCTCGCCGTCGAGCCCGCGTGCAGCCGCGATCCGGTCGAGCTGATCCAGGGCGGCGTCGAGACTTATATCGGGGTCGAGTCCCGATCCCGACGATGTCGCCATGTCGGGCGGCATGGGTTTGCCAGGAGCGGCCGCGGCCCATGCCGTCGCGTTCGCGGCGACCTCCTTGGCAAAGTCGGGGTTGGTGACGGCGAGATTCGAGGCTCCGCTCGGCACGGTTTCCCAGCCCGCCGACGAGGGACGGGCGAGGAACCACGGCCCGCCGGAAAAGTCCTGGGCGAGGAGGCGGGAACCGCGAACTTCGCCCCCGACGACCAGGAGACTCCCGTTCGCCTTGTCGTGGAAAGCCAGCTGGGCGGCGAGAGTGATGAAGGCCGGATAGAGGACCCCGGTGAGGACCGTCATCCAGAAGAGAAAGGAAATCGATTGTACCAGTGCGTTCTTTTTCACGGTATCCCCCTACACCATGCCGACCGCGGAAAGCAGCAGGTCGATGAGCTTGATGCCGACGAAGGGCGCCACGATGCCTCCGAGGCCGTAGACGAGGAGATTCCGCGCGAGAAGGCGCGATGCCCCCTCCTTCGGCGAGAAGGCGGAACCTTTCAGGGCCAATGGAATCAGGGCGATGATGATGAGAGCGTTGAAGATGACCGCGGAAAGGATGGCGCTCGATGGGGAAGTCAGGCCCATGACGTTGAGAAGGCCCAACGGGCCCGCGTGTCCGGCGGTCGCCTGGATGCCGGCGAAGACCGCTGGAAGGATGGCGAAATACTTGTCGACGTCATTGGCTATTGAGAAGGTGGTGAGGGAGCCCCGAGTGATGAGAAGCTGCTTTCCGACCTCGACGACGTCGATGACTTTGGCGGGATCATTGTCGAAGTCCACCATGTTCCCGGCCTCCCTGGCGGTCTGCGAGCCCGAGGCCATGGCCACGCCGACGTCGGCCTGGGCCAGCGCGGGGGCGTCGTTGGTTCCGTCGCCGATCATGCCGACGAGGTGCCCCTCGGCCTGTTCCTTGCGGATGGCCTCGAGTTTGGCCTCGGGCCGCGCTTCGGCGATGAAATCGGTGACCCCGGCCTCGGCGGCTATTGCGGCCGCAGTGAGGCGATTGTCGCCCGTTATCATGATGGTGCGGATGCCGATGGCATGGAGGCCCTCGAAGCGCTCGCGTATGCCTTCCTTTACGATGTCCTTGAGGTGGATGGCGCCGAGGACGCGCGGGCCGACCGACACGGCCAGGGGCGTGCCTCCCGAACGGGCGATGCGCTCGCAAACGGCGCGGACATCGCCGGGCAGGCTGCCGCCGAGGGATTCCACGTGTTCGGCGATGGCCTCGGAAGCTCCTTTGCGAACGGCGAGCGCCGGATCGGGGTCACCGCCCGCGGCGGCGAAGTCCAAACCGCTCATTCTGGTCCGGGCGGTGAAGGGCACGAAGGCGGCGCCTTCCGGAAGCGCCCGCTTGATGTCCCGGCGGTAGGTCGTGCCGATGAAAGCGACTATGGACTTTCCCTCGGGCGTGTCGTCGGCGAGCGAGGCCAGCAGAGCCGCTTCGATGAGCTCTTCCTCGCGCACGCCCCGGGCCGCGACGAGCCCGCTCGCCCGCCGGTTGCCGAGGGTGATGGTGCCGGTCTTGTCGAGGAGGAGGGTGTCGATGTCTCCGGCCGCCTCGATGGCCTTGCCCGAAAGAGCCATCACGTTCTTCCTCATGAGGCGCGACACGCCGGAGATGCCGATGGCGGAAAGAAGACCGCCTATCGTCGTCGGCACGAGGCAGACGAGGAGGGCCGTGAGGGTCACGACGTCGAGGAGATCGGCCGACTTCGCGCTCCCGGCCACCATGAGGGCCAAAGGTCTGAGGGTGGCCACCGCGAGCAGGAAGACGATCGTCAGGGAAGCCAGGAGGATGGTGAGGGCTATCTCGCCGGGCGTCTTCTGCCGCGTCGCGTTTTCCACCATGAGGATCATCCGGTCGATGAAGGTGCCGCCGGGGCCGGCGGTGATTCTGACGACGATGCGATCGGAGATGACCCGCGTGCCGCCGGTGACGCCGGAGCGGTCGCCGCCGGATTCCCGGATGACCGGGGCCGACTCGCCGGTGATGGCCGATTCGTCGACGCTCGCTATGCCCTCGATGACTTCTCCGTCGCCCGGGATGAGATCGCCCGTCTCGCAGACGATCTCGTCGCCGACCTTGAGTTCGGAGGCGGCCACGTCGACCATCGTGTCGCCATTTCGCAGGTGAGCCTTTCCCCCCTCGCGCATCTTGCGGAGGGAGTCGGCCCGGGCTTTGCCCTGGACCTCGGCGACGCTCTCGGCGAAGTTGGCGAAGACGAGGGTGAACCAGAGCCAGAGGTCTATTTGAACGGCGAAAGCGGTCGGAAGGCCTCCCGCGCCCGGCGCGCGCCCCAGGGCCATCTCCGCGATCGTGACGACCGTGGAGAAGGCGGTGCCGACCCAGACGAGGAACATGACGGGATTGCGGAATTCCACGCGGGGATCGAGTTTGGCGAAGGCCGAGACGACGGCCCTGCCGAGCATGCCCGCGGTGAAACGTTGTTCGTGTTTGCTCAAGTGCTGCTCCTTCACCTGGCCGCTCCGACCATGCCCAGATGGTCGAGGATCGGCCCGAGGGTGAGGGCCGGGAAGTGGGTAAGACCGGCCACGATGAGGATGACGAAGAAAAGCAGAATACCGAAGACGATGGTATCGGTGCGGAAAGTCCCCGCGCTCTCCGGGATGGTCTTCTTTCCGGCGAGGCTTCCCGCGGCGCCGAGGATGGGCACGATGACGCCGTAACGCCCCAGAAGCATGCCCGCTCCCTGCATGAGGTTCCAGAAATAGGTATTGGTATTGAGCCCGGCGAAGGCCGAACCGTTGTTGCCGGCCGCGGAGGCGAAGGCGTAGAGGACTTCGGAGAGGCCGTGGGCTCCCGGGTTGCCGAGACTCGCGAGGGCCTTGGGTATGGACGCCGCGATCGCCGCGAAGACGAGGATGACTATGTTGGGCACGATGATGGCGACCATGGAGAGCTGGACTTCCCGTGCCTCGATCTTCTTGCCGAGGTATTCCGGGCCCCGCCCGACCATTAGCCCGGCTATGAAGACGGCGATGAACACGAGGGCGAACATGCCGTAGAGACCTGAGCCCACACCGCCGAAAATCACCTCGCCGAGCATCAGGTTGATCAGGGGAATCATGCCGGCCAGCGGCGAAAGCGAATCGTGCATCGCGTCGACCGAACCGTTGGACGTCACCGTCGTGGTCACCGCCCAGAGGGTCGAATTCGAGATCCCGTTTCGGAGCTCCTTGCCTTCGAGACTGCCCCAGCGCTGCTCGGCCCCGATGGCCGCGATCGCCCCTATCGCGAAAACCAGGAACATCACGCCGAAGAGGGCTCGACCTTGTCTCCGCTTGCCGGCCATCCGGCCGAAGAGGAGGGGGAGGGCGGCGGGAATGAGGATGATCGAAATCAGTTCGACGAGATTGGATAAGGGAGTCGGGTTTTCGAAGGGATGGGTCGAGTTCTGACCGAAAAAGCCGCCGCCGTTCGTGCCGAGCTGCTTGATCGCGACCTGGCTCGCCGCGGGACCGAGGGGGATGAGTCCGTCGCGAGCGGAGCTCGCCTGGGCTCCGCTTGCGGCGCCGGCGAGTCCGTGGAAATTCACGTAATCGCCGAGGCTTTGGACGACGCCCTGGCTCGCGAGGATGAGGGCCACGATGATCGAGAGTGGAAGCAGCAAGTACAGGACACTCTTCGTCATGTCGACCCAGAAGTTGCCGATAGTCGCCTTTTCCCCGAGGCCGGCCTGGCCTCGGGCGACAATGCCCCTGATGACGGCCACGACGACCGCCAGACCGACGGCCGCGGACAGGAAATTCTGGACGGCAAGACCGGCGGCCTGAGAGAAGTAGCTCAGGGTCGACTCGCCCGAATAGGACTGCCAGTTCGTATTGGTGATGAAACTGATGGAGGTGTTGAGGGCGAGATCCCAGCGCATCCCGGGGAAGTGCCTTGGATTGAGCGGAAGGAAAGCCTGTCCCATCAGAATTCCCGTGAGTACCACGAGGGAGACGAAGCCGAGGGACAGGACCGCAAGGGAGTAGGTTCTCCAATCCATTTCTCCCTTGTCCAGGCGGGCGAGGCGGTAAAAGGCGGTCTCGACGGGTTCGAGGAAGGTCAATGGATGTCGCTTTCCGCCGAAGACCGCCTCGAGGTAGGCCGCGAGGAGCGGCGAAAGAACGAGCATGGCCGCGACGAGAATGGCGATCTCCGCTATATCGTGGTAGTTCATGGCTAGAACCTCTCGGGCCGGAACATGGCCCGGACGAGATAGCAAAGGAGGGCGACGGAGAGGACGAGGGCCGCTCCAAATATGACGGATGACATGGTGACCTCCGCCTCAAATGCTAGCCTAGCGGAGCCGACCGGCGAATAAAGAGGGCATTAAGAGTGGGATCGATCGCGTTAACGAAGCGTTAATCCGAGCGACGCGCGGCGAAAGTCAAGCGAGGCCTTTGCAAAAGCCTGACGAATCTTGACCCAGCTATAGGCAAAACATAGAGGAATGGCTATATTGCCCATTGAAAGGGGCGCGAGGGTTGTAATCTCTCCTCCCCCATGTTCCGATCTCGAGATTAGGGGAGTCCGGTGATCAACGACGCGATCGGCGCGATAAACCTGCGCTACGGCGAACTTGCGGAATCGACCTGCTGTCTGTCATGCGGCGGCGCCATCAACCACGCGGAGGCGAAGCCCGGCGAAGTCTGTGTGGACCTCGGCTCGGGCCGGGGTGCCGACGTCATCAGGCTCGCGGAGGAAGTCGGTCCGTCGGGCAAAGCCATAGGCATCGACATTTCGGAAGGCATGCTGAAAAAGGCCGAGCGGAACGCCGAGAAGCTGGGCGTCGTGAACGCCTCGTTCCTGATGAGCGAGCTCGAGAGCCTGCCCCTGGGAAGCGGCGGCGTCAATCTCGTGATTTCCAATTGCACCATCAACCACGCCCGCGACAAACAGGCGGTCTGGAACGAGATCTTCCGCATCCTCGCGGACGACGGCCGCTTCGTGGTCAGCGACATCTACTCGACCGCGGAAGTGCCCGAGGAATACCGGAACGAACCCGTCGCCATCGCCGAATGCTGGGCCGGTTCCGTCGAGCGCGGGGTCTACCTCGACCAACTCGCGCGGGCCGGCTTCGAGGAGCTCACCATTCTCGAGGAGAGCCAACCTTACGAGAAGGGCAAGATACACGTGGTGAGCTGGACGATCCGGGGATTCAAGTCCCGGGGATGAAAGCCGCCGAAAATTCCGCAGAAAGGAGGTGCCTATGAAATCCTTGATCCGCAAGCAGCCGAAAAGGTTCACCAAGGTCGCGCAGTGCTGCGCGAAGATCTCCAAAATCACTTCGGGCTGTCACGACTGAGCCGTTCGCCCGGAGACACGAGACCGATTTCGGCTCGAGCCGCAGGGCGACCTGCGGCTCTTTTTCTCCATCGCGCCGGAGGCGCGCTTCACCATTCGATCCGGAGGCAAGGGTGACCTTTTCCCGCCATAATCTGATTTCCCGAGTCCGCGACGGCGAGGGCTATTTCATCGTCAATTTCCTGTCGAGGGAGGCCGATCTCCTGCCCGCCGACATGGCCGAGCGCTTTCTTTCCGGTCGCCATCTGCCGGAGGAGGAAGCCGAACTCGTCGAAAAGGGCTATCTCGTCGACGAGGCCGAGGAGACCGCCCGATTCCGGAAGGCCTATCTCGATTTCGTGGACGAGCGGGACAAATCGGAAAAACAGCTCTTCTATGTCGCTTCCTACGCCTGCAACTTCGCCTGTTCCTACTGCTACCAGGAAGGTTACCCCGACCACGATTTCGCCTATCGCCCCGAGGTCATCGACGCCTTTCTCTCTTACGTGGATGCGGAGTTCGCGGGCGTCCGAAAATACGTCACCATTTTCGGAGGCGAGCCCCTCCTCCCCGGAGAGGCTCCGCGGAAAACCCTCGAGCATCTCGTGGACGGTCTCACCGCGAGGAAGCTCGGCTATGCCGTGGTCACCAACGGCTACAATCTCGATTCTTATGTGGAACTTCTCGGCCGCGGCAATCTCAGGGAGGTCCAGGTGACCTTGGACGGTGTCGGAGCGGCCCACGATGCCCGCCGCCCCCTCCGGGGCGGCCAAGCCACCTTCGACCGCATAGTGGCCGGCGTCGACGCCGCCCTCGCGGTCGGGCTCACGGTCAATCTCCGGATGGTGCTCGACAAGGACAACATCGACGAACTGCCCCGCCTGGCGGCCTTCTCCGCCGCGAGGGGATGGACTTCGAACAAGAACTTCAAGACCCAGCTCGGCCGCAACTACGAGCTCCATTATTGTCAGGCCGACCAATCGCGTCTTTTCGATCGCGTCGGTCTCTACGAGGCCATCTACGCCCTCGCGCGGGAGCGTCCGGAGATTCTCGGCTTTCATCGGCCCGCCTTCAGCATTTCCCGCTTTCTCTTCGACAACGGCGAAATGCCCACGCCTCTCTTCGACGCGTGCCCGGCCACAAAGTCCGAATGGGCCTTCGACTACACTGGAAACATCTACTCCTGCACGGCGACCGTGGGGAAGCCGGGGGAGGAGCTCGGAACCTTCCATCCGTCTATAACAAGGAAGGAAGAGCTCATCGAGGAATGGGAAGATCGGGATGTCACTTCCATTCCGGAATGCGCATCCTGCGCCGTGCGGCTCGCCTGCGGCGGAGGCTGCGGCTCGGTGGCCAAGAACGCCGCCGGCCGGATTCACGCGCCGGACTGCCGGCCGATCAAGAGCCTTCTAGAAATGGGGGTGTCGCTCTACGGAGGGCAGTGAACTCCTCCGCGGGAATGGCCCGACCGGCCCGTGCCCGGGCCGGGGTTCCCGACGGGCAGCACAATTCTACTCCAGCAGCGCCGCCAGGAGCTCATCAAGGGATACCCTGGCGATCGCCGTCGACTTGTCGCTCATCGCGTAGGGAAGGATCAGCTCGCGTCCGTGGAGCAGTGAGCCGCAACTGTAGACGACATTGGGCACGTAACCTTCGCGTTCCGTGCCTTCGGGAGCCAGGAGCGGCTCGCGCAATCGGCCGATGACCTTGGCCGGATCGCCCAGGTCGAGAAGAGCGGCCCCGATACAGTACTTGCGCATTGGACCCACACCGTGGGTGATAACCAGCCAACCCGCCTCCGTTTCGATGGGGGAGCCGCAATTCCCGACTTTGACGGATTCCCAGGTTTCGGCCGGGCGCATGAGGATCTGAGGCTCGCTCCAGTAATGGGGATTGTCCGAGAACATGATGAAGAGGTTCTCGTCGTCCTGCCGCGCGAGCATCGCGTAACGGTTATCGATGCGGCGCGGGAAGAGCGCCATCCCCTTGTTCTTCACGCCGCCCCCGCTCATCGTCAGCATCCTGAACCGGAGAAAATCCTTCGTTTCGATGAGTTGCGGAAGAATGCTGCGTCCGTCGTAGGCGGTGTAGGTCGCATAGTAAAGGACTGACCCATCATCTTCGACGAACCGGACGAAGCGGGCGTCTTCGATGCCGTTGCTTTCGTTGGGGGAGACCGGAAATATGATCCTCTCGCTCATGGCGAGTTCGGGGGAGAACTGAAGTTCGTAGTTGGAGTCTGCAAGCCATTGGATGCAATCCATGGTGCGAAGGAAGTCCTGTGTGGCTGGCATCGTCTCTCGCCGCACGCGGTCCAGGCTCTTGTCCAGGTCGCTGCGGGCGAATCTTTCGGGCAATGCAGACATGACGGTCTCGGCGTGGCCGTTGTCGAAGCCCGTCTCATGCAATTTGATGACGAAAAGCCGCTTCTGATAGCCGGGGTTGGGAACCGTATCGGGCATGCTGACGAATCGGGAAACGGGGTCCATGCGGATTTCCCCGCCCGGCTCGAGAATCCCGGTCCTGAACTCTATGGAGGAGATGTGACCTTCGCCGGTCGCCCTGAGGCTCATGACGAATCGCAGGCCGCCCTTTCCCACCCCATTCTGATCCGGATGCGGCACCATGGACGGATTGAACAGCGCCGCCGATTCCAGGGCGTACTCGCTCGAAAAGAGAGCGCCGATCAGGAGTCTTCGCACCAAGGAGAGCGGGCGCTGCGTGAAGATGAGAGGCATGACCTTCTCGAAGTTGGCGACCCACCGCTCCTCCAGGTCGAAATGCCGGGAATCGAACTCCTTTCTCACCGACTCCAATTCCCTCACGGTCTCCTCCTCGCTCAAGGCGAGGGCTCGTCCGATGATCGTCGTTATCCGCTGCGCGTTTCCTGGAATGGATGGCCGGATGACGACACGTGCGCTTTCAGGGAGAAGCGTCACTTCATGCCGGCGCACCTGGATGGGGTTCATGAGCCGGGACCCTGCGACTGCGGCGAGCGGTGGTCGATGCCGCTCATCTCGGCAAGAGAGAGCTGAAAGGCCAGCGTCGATTCGGCTCCCTGGTTTTCGTTGACCCGGTCGACGTGCAGCCCGTCGGCGCAACCTCCCGAGCCGGAGTCGTAAAGTGAAAGTCCGAGATCGTTGCGGCCCAGGAACCATTCGAAGGCCCGCTTGGCTTCGCGCGACCACAGGGGGTCTTGAGTCGCCCGGAAAGCCTCCAGGCAGGCGGATACCATCGCTTGAGCCTCCACGGGTTGCTGGTCGAAGTAGGCACGGGCTCCGCCTTCATCGTAAAAACCGTTGCTGCCGATGGGCCGGAAATGTCCGCCCTGGGTTGTCTGGATCGACGCGAGCCAGCGCAGGGACTTGAGGCCGATGTCCCGGGCCTCGGGGCTGGGCATGAACTGTCCGCTCCGGATGAGTGCCTGCGACAGGCGCGCGTTTTCATAGGTGGCTTTCGGCTCGAACCAGGGCCAGTCGTCGCTTGCGTGGTCGTTCCACATTCTCACCAATTTCCCGGTCAACGATTCGCGAGCGCCGAGCGCGGCGGCGTTGTCGGGCAGTTGAAGAAGGAACTCGTGGATGCCGAACAGGGCGAAGGCCCACGCTCGGGGCGATCCGAAGGACAGGGCGATTGGCAGCGCGCGCCCGAAGAGTTGAATGGACAGCTTGCGATGCCCCTCGTTTCGAGAGCGGCTCGCCCCGACTCCCAGGGCCCAAAGTGCCCGACCGTGGCAATCCTCGCTGCCCTCCTCTTCCATCCATTGCCGGGCGTGACTCATGAAATTGCGAAAGCGGCCGGTCGCAGGGTCGAAGGCGGCGGCCAGGAAGGCGAGGTAGCGGGTGGCAAGGCGATCGAGGCTCTCGGTCTGGGGTTCCCCGATGATCTCGCCGAGCTGATTGCAGAGGATGAACCCTCGGGCGTTGTCGTCGGTACAATAACCTTCCTGGAAATTGGGGACGTTGAACAAGGCATGCTGTATGATGCCGGTTCCGTCGCTCATCCGCTCCAGGTGATCGAGTTTGAGGGGAGGCAGTTCGTAGGGCCGTCTTGCGAGCGTCCATCCGGCGAAGGAGGCGCGGGGCCTGGCTTTTCTGTCGGAGCGGGCGCGCACGAAGGACTCGAGATAACGGCGGGCGACCGAGGGCCAGATCATCCCGCGCCCAAGGGCGTAGGCCTTCGCCTCCACCTCGCGCATCGCGGACCGATCGTCGAGGTAGTCGCATACGGCCGAGGCTATGGCACCGGAATTGCGGAATGCCACGAGTGTGCCGCGCCCTTCGGCCAGCAATTCCCGCGCGTGCCAGTATGGCGTGGAAACGACCGCCTTTCCGGCTCCGAATACATAGGCCAGGGTGCCCGAGGTTATCTGCGCCTCGTTCAGATAGGGCGTGATGTAAATATCCGTCGCCCCGATGAATTCCTTGAGGTCGTCGAGCGAGACGAAGCGGTTGAAGAAGATGACGTTGTCCTTGACCCCCCGGTCCTCGGCGAGTCTCTCGAGGCCCAGTCGGTAACTTTCGCCGTCTCTGGCCACGAGATGGGGATGGGTCGCTCCCAGGACGAGGTAGATCACGTTCGGATAGCGCTCGGCGATCGCGGGCAAGGCTTCGATCGCGTATTCGATGCCCTTGCCGGGGCCGAGCAATCCGAATGTGAGCAGAACTATGCGGCCTTCGACGCCGAACTGCGACTTGTATCGCTCCGATTCGCCGAAGGGAATGTCCGGGATGCCATGGGGTATGACGTCCACCTTGGAATCGGGGACACCGTATATCTCGGTCAGGATCTCCGAGCCCTTTTCGGCCATCACCACGAGGCGATCGCTTCGCTCCGCCAGTTCCACCAGCACTTTCCGTTGCTGTGCGTTCGGCTCGCGCAGGATGGTGTGCAGGGTCGTCACAACCGGCATGCGCACTTCTTTGAGCAAGGCCAGGAGATGGCTGCCGGCCGCGCCTCCGTAGATCCCGAACTCGTGCTGGACGCACAGGATTTCGGCATCGTTGAAATTCAGATAATCGGCTGCCCTGCGATAAGAATCGAGATCCTGCTCGTCCAGTTCGAAGCGGACTCGCGGGGGGTAGTCGTAGGCGCCCTTGCGATCGTTGACCGCGCCGGCGAAACATTCGGAGCCGGATGCCTCGGTCGAGACGGCCTCGAGGAGATCCTGCGTGAAAGTGGCAATTCCACAAAGCCGGGGAGGGTAATCTCCCAGGAATGCGATCCGTCCCGGGGCGACGTAGTCCATCGATGCCATCCTCCCGCCATCCGCGCGGCGCCTGTGTCTCTGCTGTCGAACCGGGTGGAACCGATGCGCATGGAAGTGTATCGCCCTGAGAAAGCTGGGCGAAGCGCGTTCACGAGTCCCTTGTATTTCCGGCTTGTCAGTAAGTATACGGACAAAGGAGGCTTGGGACCATGATTTTCGATACGGCGACCTCCCCTTTCCCCGGCGGAGATCATCTGCCCATGATAGATGATCGAATCGAAGAGCTCGCCGGACACTTGGCGGCACGATGAATCGCCCGCCGTTGACCCGGGAAGGAAGCTCGCCTAAGGTGAGGTCCATGACCGATACTCCAGCTTCCCTCGAGATCAGACCCATCGCGGGAAGGCGCGAATTCCGGGTCTTTGCCGCCTTTCCGTGGACCGTCTACCGGGACGATCCCCTCTGGGTGGCGCCCCTTCTCTCCGACCGGATGCGCGATCTCGATGCGCGCCGCGGAGAGTTTTTCGCGAAGGGCGGCGTCGCCGAGCTCTTCGGCGCTTTCCGCGACGGCCGCCTCGTCGGCACGATAGCGGCCGCCGAGGATGTCCCCGGCAACCGGCGCGCCGCGGAACGCGGCGAGGCTACGAAGCATTGCATGTTCGGCTTTTTCGAGTATCTCGACGATCGGGAGGTTGCCACGGGGCTTCTCGATGCCGTCGCTTCGTGGGGACGCGCCCGGGGTCTTTCCGACATGTGGGGTCCGTTCAATTTCGACTACGAAAACGCCTACGGGGTTCTCGTCGAGGGCCGGGACCGGCCGCCTACGATCCTGTGCGGTCATACGCCCGCGTACTATCTCGACACGATGGAAGCGCTGGATTTTGCCCCGGCCCGCGACGACAATCTCGCCTTCGAGGTACGCCTCGATCGTGCCGTCCCGGACCGGGTCCACCTCGCGCAGGTGGCGGAGACCGCCCGGCGGCGGGGAGGCTATGTCGTCAAGAGCTTCGATCCCGCTCGCTACGAGGAGGCCGTCGACGCGGTATGGGCCCTCCTCAACGTCGCCCTCGCCCACCTCAGGGGTTTCGTGCCGTGGGAGCGTTCGTCCGTAGAGGCCCTCCTTTCGCCCTTCCGCCGATTCGCGGATCCGGAGCTCGTCCTCTTCGCTGAAAAAGAGGGGAGGGTGGTGGGCTTTTTCCCCGCCATACCGAATCTCAACGAGGCGTTGATCGGGCTGCGCGGATTGAGGAATCCAGCGGACTGGCTTCGCCTCCCCTTCGCATTCAGGCGCAGGTGGCGTTCGGTGACGATCAAGAGCGTATTGGTCCATCCGGACCACTGGGGCTCGGGAGCGGCCGCAGTCCTTTTCGAGGAAATGTTGTCCCGCCTCGAGGCGCGGGGTCGGGAGGGCAAGGGCTACGAATGGCTCGACCTCTCGCTCACCTCCGAAGAGAATCCCCAGACTCCCGTCCTCGCGACGCGCTTCGGCGGTCGGATCTACAAGCGTTACAGGACGTATATCCGCGCCATCTGAGGCCAAAAGGGACGCCGAAAGGGACTTCGTGCGGGCCGCGGAATCGATCCGGACCCGGCGCTGCCTTGACGCGCGGGCCGCCCGGCGCGGATACTCGCCTCCGCCATGGAAAAGCTAGAACCCGCCGCGCGCAGACCCCTCGTCCCCACTTTCGTCCTCGTCGCCGTGCTCATTCTTTCGATCGTCCTCACGGGCTTCGCCCGCATCGACGAGAGCTGGCTCGTCTACGTCCTCGTCACCCTCGTCATCGCCGCGGGACACTTGGGCTTCACCCATCTCATCTACCGGATGGGCCGGACGGGATTCTGGCTTCCCTGGAAGAAATTCACGGGCTACTCGATTCCGGTGTTCTATTTCGTCCATGCCCTGCCCCGCGTGACCTGGGAAAAGGATGGCCTGATCAGCGCGGGCCGCGGAGACTTCATTTTCGTGGTCACTCTCGTCGCGACAGCCCTGGCTTGTGTGGTGTTCTGGCTCGCCTCCAGACCCGATACACTCGCCGCCGTCGGCGTCATCAAGGCCGACGAAGTCAAGGACGGCGCGCTCAGGAAGCGGCGCATGCGCGAGCGCCAGATCCAGGCGCACAAGCGCAATTTCATCCTCGCCGGCCTCGAATGGATCGACGCCCTGGCCTGGGCCGCCATCGCCGTCCTTCTCGTGAACATCTTCGTGTTCCAACTCTACGTCGTGCCCTCGGAGTCGATGGTTCCGGCCTTTCTCGTCGGCGACCGCCCCTTCACGCTCAAACTCGCCACAGGGCCGCGCATTCCGCTCACGGAGTGGCGGCTGCCCTTTCTGCGCCTGCCGCAGAGGGGCGACGTCGTCACGATCGCGAATCCGCGCTATCCGGAAAACCACGGCGTCGATCTCAGGAAATATGTCTCGCAACTCGTCTATATGATCACGTTTACGACGGTGAACCTCAATGCGACCTTGCCCGACGGCAGCCCGAAGGCCGACCCGCTCGTCAAACGCGTCACGGGCGTACCCGGCGACCGGCTGATGATGGTCGACGATCAGCTGTACGTGCGCCGGGTCGGAGACGCCGATTGGAGAAAGGTGAAGGAACCCTGGGCCAATGTCGATCTCTGGAAGGAGCCGGACGCCTTCAAGAAGAAAATCCAGGTCCTGCCGATCGACGAACAGACGCGGGCTTTCCTCACGTCGATGGACGAGGAGCGACAGGCCGTCGATCCTGCCGCCGTCTCGAAATCGATCGCCGCGGATCTCGGGTCCATCGACGCATCGCTCGCCCGCATCGGACCCGCGACCCTCGCATCCTTCGAGGGGAGGCAGCTGAAGAAGGCTCCTCCGAACGTCCTCGTCACCCGCGACGACGCGATCGCCCAGGTGGCCAAGGGCGTGAATCCCTGGTCCGCCGCGGGCTCGGGTGTGGATGCATTTTCCCTCGCGCTTGCCGTGGCGAAGGATCCCGCCTCGCGCTCGGCCTTCATGGCCTACGCCAAGGGGGCCATCGCGGCGGCGGCGGTGCCCTCGGACGACCTCTACGATAGGGCGGCACGGGCGCTTTCGCTCGAGATAAAGGAGAACGTCGTCGCGCGGACCGCCCGCGTCCTCGCTCTGCTCGCCGTCTCCGCCCCGATCGACGCTTTCGGCTCCGACCAGACCCTCGCCGGGCTCGACGACCAAGCCCGCAAGCTCGACTGGTACCTCAGGAGTCTCTGGGACGCCCGCAATTTCCCGGCCTTCCCGTCGAAAACCGGCTATCTCGGTCCCACGCAGTATTTTGCCATGGGCGACAATCGTTATAATTCTTTGGACTTTCGCTATCGAGAGGGAATCCAGAAACCCCGCGCCCTCGATCCGGCCGATCCCCTTCCCGTGATGTATCCATCGATGCTCGATCCGTTCCCCCTCGAGCGGCAATTCATCGAGGGGACCGCGCTGTTCAGGCTCTGGCCGTTCTCGCGTTTCGGCGCGATCAAGTAGGAATCGGCGTTGATACCGCGGACTTCCGCCCGGGCAGCCTTGCCTTTTTGCCCGCGACGCCCAGAATTGATGAAGTGAGCGAAAGCGATCCTTCCGTCGTCCTGCTGGATCTTCTCGATCCGAGGGAGTTCAGGAGAGTGGCCGCGGCCCTCCACCGCGAGGGACTCGAAGTCCGCGGCCCCTCGTCCGGCGGAGGAGAAGGAGACGCTTTCGGCGACCGGTCCGTCACGTGGCTCGATGAGGAGGTCCGGTCGGCCGGCGCCGATTTCGCCCTCGTCGACGCCGAGCTCTGGCGCAGGGCCGGCTTCGAGGTGAACAGGACGCTGCGATCCTATGTCATCGTTGTGCTTGTGGATGCGGACGGCGAAGCGACGGCGGACGCGATGATCCGGGCCGGGGCCTTCGACGGGATTCTCCGGGGAGGGGAGGGCTGGGAAGACGGCATAGCTTCCTACTTCCGCGTGCTTTCGGGGGTCTGGAGGCGATTCTCCAACGCGTATGGCCACCTCGAACGGCGCTACGAGGATCTCGTCCACGCCCTGCCCGACATAGTCTACGAACTCGACGAGGCGGGCCGTTTCACCTTCGTCAACAATTCGGTCCGCCTCCTGGGCTGGGAGCCGGCCGAACTGGCGGGAAAGCACTTTTCGGTGATCCTCGACGAGGAGGACGCCGCGAGCGTCGACCGGGACAAGGTGCTCGGCTGGTTCCGCGGCACGAAGACGGGGCCCGCCCTGAGCCCGAAGCTCTTCAACGAGAGACGCTCGGTGGATCGGAGGACGGAAAACCTCGAACTCAGGCTCAGGCGCAAGACGCGCCCGATGGCCGGCGATCTCATCGGATCGATCATTTCCTATGGAGAGGTGACTTCCGCGGGCGAGTGGTCGCGCGAGACCTCCTTCGTCGGCTCCGTTGGCGTGATCCGCGACATCACGCTTAGGCGCAAGTCCGAGGACATGCTCCGCAAGCTCTATCAGGCCGTCGATCAGCTCGCCGCCGGCATCCTCGTCGCCGATGACGGCTTTCTCGTCGAGTATGCGAATCCCGCCTTTCTCAGGATGACGCGCCGGGAGCCCACCGAAGTCATCGGAGCTTCCCTTTTCCCATTTTTCGCGATCGATCAAAAGCGGGCGGAGGGCATGGCCGGCCTCGTCCGCGAAGGTTTCGACGTGCGCGAGGAGATGGAACTCCTGGTCGAAGGCGGCGACGGAGTCTGGGTGGCCTGGCACGCCTCGCCGGTGCGCGAACCCTCGGGCGATGTCACGAACGTCATCATCGTCTGCGAGGACATCAGCCAGACCCGCGCGATGGCCGATCTGCTCCGCGTCGCCAAGGAGGAGGCCGAGCGCGCCGACCGGGCCAAGAGCGACTTCCTCGCCTCGATGGGCCACGAGCTCAAAGGGCCCCTCGCGAGCATCGTCGCCGCGGCCCGACTCGCCGGCATGGAAAACCCCGAGGTGTCGCACAGGGCCGATTCGATCATTCGCAGCGCCGAGGGGCTTCTCGAGCTTCTCGGGGACATCCTTGACTTCGCCCGCTTCGAGAGCGGCTCCCCCTCGATGCGGATGCTTTCCTTCCCTCTCGCATCCTTCGTCAAGAAGATGGTCGATCCCTGGGCCGAAAAGGCCGCGCGCAAAGGGCTCGGCTTCGAGCTCGTGGACTTCGACGACGCGGTCCTCTATTCCGATCCGGACCGCCTGGGCAGGGCCTTTTCCGCCATTCTGTCGAACGCCATCAACTTCACCGATCGGGGCGGGATCCGCGTCGAGGCCAGCGTCGATACGCGCAAGGGCAACGTCCCCCATCTCGTCCTGTCCGTGAGCGACACGGGCCCCGGCATACCGCAAGCCGACCATGCGAGGATCTTCGCGCCCTTCGTCCAGCTCGCGCCGCCTTATGCCAAGACTGCGGGGGGCGCCGGTATCGGACTCTCGCTCGCCCGCAACATCGTCCGCGCCCTGGGCGGAGAAATCCGGCTTTCGAGCGAGCCGGGAGCCGGGGCCCGCTTCACGATCCTCGTGCCGGCCGGAGAGGTCGCGGCCACCGGCGCGTCTCCCTCCGTTTCTCGCGAGAATCGGGTGAACCGCCTCCTCGTCGTCGACGATAACGACATCAATCGCGATTACATGGCGATCATACTCGCCAACGCCGGGCATCGGGTGGATCTCGCCGGGAGCGGCGCGGAGGCTCTCAAAGTCCTCGAAGAGCGCCAGCCCGACGCGGCGATACTCGACATACAGATGCCGGGCATGAGCGGCATCGAACTGGCGAGAAAGATCCGCGCCTACCAGGGCGATCGCTTCGACCGCGAGCTGCCCCTGATCGCCCTCACGGCCTTCGGCCCGGAGGAGGTGGTCCGGACTTCCACCGATTTCGACAGGATTTTCTCGAAGCCCGCCGACATTCCCCTTCTGCTCGAATCCATCGACGACGCGATCGTCGCGAGGGAGGCGGAGACGCCGGACTTCTATTCGCGTCGCTGGGCGTCGCGTCCGGCGGCGGGCGCCGCGACCCTCGCCCGCGCCGAGCACGAGCTGCCGCCCCTCCTCGAAGCGCTGATCGCGGCGGTAGCAGGAGGCAGCAGGGACGCCGTGCGGTTGAACGCCAATTCGATGGCGATTCGCGTGGCTCCCGTCGGAGCAGTCGCCCTGGAGCAGGCCTTCCGCCGGCTCGCCGTGGCGTCCGGCACCGAGGAACTCGATGTCCTGGCCACCAGGGCGGAACGGCTCAAGGCCCGCTGGGGACGGGCCCTTGCCATCGCGAAGGATGGAGCCTCCGGGACCGATTGACGGGCGCTTTTCACGCCAGAGAGTTCGGCGCTAGACTTTCGGCACCGGTCCGGAAGCCCGTGTCGCCGAGCCTGCATTCATGCCATCGGCCTCTGCGGCAGGGGATTCGCGCGGGGGTGGCCCGGTCCCAAGGAGCTCATTCGCATGAATCCTCTCGACAAGCGCACCAAGATCGTCGCGACCCTCGGCCCGGCGAGCGACAATCCCGATATGGTGCGCGCACTTCTCCGCGCAGGCGTCAACGTGTTCCGCCTCAACTTTTCGCACAGCAGCGGCCCAGAGGCCGCAGGGGTCATCGACACTATCCGCGCCGCCCGGGAGGAACTCGACTGTCCAGCGGCCATCCTCGCCGATATCAAGGGCCCTGCCATCCGCATGTACGGCTACGCCCAAGCCATTTCGATCGACGCGGGCACCAGCCTCACGATCGAGAGCAGGGGCCCCGACGGTATCGAAACGCTCGCCTCGCCCGATCCGCTCCGCGTTTTCACGAACCTGCCCCGCATCGACACGCTGTGCGAAATCGGCCAGCGAGTCCTCTTGATGGACGGTTATTTCGCCGGGGAGATCGTGGGCAGGGACAAGGGCGCGGTGACCGTTCGGGTCGGGAATTCCGGCAGTCTCCGCCCCAAGGCCCATCTCACCCTGCCCGGCGTCGACTATCCCATACCCTTCCTTTCGGAAAAGGATGTCCGCGACATCGGCTTCGCCGTCGAAAAGGAAGTCGAATACATCGCCCTCTCCTTCGTCCGCGAAGCCACCGACATCGAGGAAGTCAGACGCCTCGTCGGGCGCTCGCACACCGCTTCGGGCGCCGAACCCCGCGCCCTCCTCATAGCCAAGATCGAAAGCGCCAAGGGGCTCGCCAACATCGACGGCATCGTGAAGACCGCCGACGGCATCATGGTCGCCCGAGGCGACATGGGCGTCGAGGTTTCCGTCGAAACGGTGCCGCTCGCCCAAAAGCGCCTCATCCGCATCGGTTTCCTGTCGGCCAAACCCGTGATCACGGCGACTCAGATGCTCGAGTCGATGATCGAGAGCCCGATGCCCACCCGCGCGGAGGCGAGCGACGTGGCCAACGCCTGCTTCGACTCGACGAGCGCCGTCATGCTTTCGGGCGAAACCGCGATCGGCCGCTATCCGGTGCGGACCGTCGAGACGATGGGGAGGATCATCGGGCAGGTCGAAGAGGCCTTCGAGTACGAGCGTTTCCACGAGACTCTTCCCCAGGACATTCGGGGGGGGGATCTTCAGGCCATCGTCACCTACAACGCCCTGTCGACGGCCTATCAATGCGAAGCCCGCGCGCTCGCCGTGCTCACGGAGACGGGGAATGCCGCGCGCCTGCTTTCCCGGCTCCGTCCCCGGATGCCGATTTTCGCCTTTACGAGGGACAGGGTGGTCTACCACCAGCTCGCGATGAACTGGGGTGTGAGGCCCGTATTCGTCTCAGCCGACTACGCCCGCCTCGACGAGGCGGTTTCGTTCATCCTCGGCCATCTCCGTTCCGATACCGATCTTCCGAAGGGCTCCCGCGTGGTCATCGTCGCCGGCCTGCCCCTCGCCCATCACGGCTCCACGAACATGATCCGCGTCGAGGCCCTGTAAGCCTCCTCACGCACTACCCCGTCGCCGCCTTCGCGCGTGTCGAGTTCGCCTCTAGGCGAACTCGCTACCGATCCGGCGACTGAACCGCAATTCAGTTTGGGAATGGCCCGCCGTAGCGGACCATTCCCAAACTCACGCATCACACAGTCGCCGCCCTCGCGCGTGCCGAGTTCGCCCTACGGCGAACTCGCTACCGATCCGGCGACTGAACCGCAATTCAGTTT
>Ga0187814_10000011_pt1 | contig 39552 bp, 63 predicted proteins | sample NC_S_4_FD_132450 | JGI IMG/M metagenome (GOLD analysis project Ga0187814, IMG submission 132450) | Wetland sediment microbial communities from Neuse River Estuary, North Carolina, USA - ASW-S_4 | ecosystem: Environmental > Aquatic > Freshwater > Wetlands > Sediment | place: USA: North Carolina... | reverse complement strand
GGGTCTGGCAAGCCGCTCCGAACCTTCATCCAGGCCGGCCAGCAACTCAAGATCCAGGCGGCCTCGACGTCGGCGATCGCCGCCGTCTCGATCGCCGCGACGATCTGGCACGTCCGCCTCACGGACGAAATCCGCGTGCGCATGGGCTCGCTCACCAGCGGCCCGGTCTTCGACAAGATCCAGGCCGGGGTGCTCTGAGATGGTGACGGTGGCCATGCCGGTGCGGGACGAGGCGGACCGCTACCTGGGCGAGGTGCTCGAGGCCGCCGGCCGCTTCGCGGACCGCATGGTGGTGCTCGACGACGGCAGCTCCGACGACAGCGTCCAGCTCGCGACCGCCCTCGGCGCCGAGGTCTTCTCCACACCCGAGCCACTCTTCCACCAGGAGTGGCGCCTGCGCACCCTGCTCTGGCAGCTCGCAACCGCCGGCGATCCCGACTGGGTGATCCTGCTCGATGCCGACGAGCTCATCGACCCGCCCGGGACCTGGCTGCGCAATACCCTTGCCGCCGTCGCGGCGCAGGGTCTGGGCTGCGTCTCTCTTCCCCTCTTCGATCTCTGGGACGACCGCAGCCACTACCGCGACGACCGGCTCTGGACGGCGCACCGTCGCCTCTGGCCGATCGCCGTACGGCCATTGCCCGGTCTCGACTACCGCTACGCCATGCGCGACCACCACGCGGGACGCTGGCCGACCTACGCTCTCCCCACCCTTGCCGATCACGCCTGCACGCTCGATGGTGCGCGGATCCTGCACCTCGGCTGGCTGAAGCGAGGGGACCGCGAGCGCAAGTACCTCCGTTACCGCGAACTGGATCCTGAGGGACGCTGGGGATCTCAGGCCCAGTACGACACCATCCTCGATCCGGCGCCGCACCTGAGCCCCATCGACATCTCGGATCTGCGATCGGAGGTGCATGCCTGATGCGCGTCCTGATCGCGAGCCCCGTCCGCCAGCGTCCGCGCATCCTCGCGGCATTCCTGGACGCCCTCGGCCACCTCGACCCGGACGGCCACGAGGTACGTTTCTGCTTCATCGACGACAACGACGACCCGGAAGCCTCGCGGCTGCTCAGGGCCTGGGCGGCCGAAGGCGACCGCGGCGACGTGGTGGTGCCCGTCGGCCTGCCGACCCAGACCTACAGCCGCGACGAGAAAACCCACTACTGGGATCCGGGCCTTGCGCGGCGCCTGGCGCTGATGCGCAACCACCTGCTCTCGCGTACGCGGGACGGATACGACGCCATCCTGCTGCTCGACTCGGATCTCGTGCTGCAGCCCACGACGCTGCACTGGCTCGCGGATGCGGGCCAGGACATCGTCTCCGAGGTCTTCTGGACCGAGTTCGCGCCGGACACGCCCAAGGCCCCGAACGTGTGGCTGTGGGGCGACTATGGCAACTATCGGGTGTTCCCGCACGAGCAGGTGTCGCCGCAGGAGGCGGAGCGCCGCATGCACGCCTGGTGGCGCGAGCTGAAGACGCCTGGCGTGCACAAGGTCGGCGGCCTGGGAGCCTGCACCTGGATCAGCCGGCGGGTGATCGAGTCCGGCGTCAGCTACGACCCGATCTACAACCTCGGCTGGTGGGGCGAGGATCGGTTCTTCTGCATTCGGGCCGCGGTGGCCGGCTTCGAACTCTTCGCCGACACGCACGCGCCGCCGCTCCACCTCTACCGCGAATCCGACCTCCGGCGCCTCGGCCCCTGGCGGGCCAACACGGCGCGTGCGAGGAGAAGGTTGGTGACGGCATGAGCGCGTCCACTCCGTCCGCGGCCCTGCCGCCCCAGAGCTGGTGGGAGGAGCACTTCTTCCCCCACCTCGAGGCACTGCTCGACCAGGCCTATCGCAAGTACGTGGTGGGCTCCGTACCGATCATCGGTTCCGGCGGCTCGGCCCAGGCGAGTCCCAACCAGAACGGCCTCGTGCCGGTGTTCCAGCTCCCCCTGTCCCCCGTCGTGCTGGCGCAGAGCCTGATCGCGGCGCGTGCCCTCGGCGTGTCGGCTCCGCTCTTCCCGCGCCAGGCGATCACCGTGCCGGCCAATGGATCGTCCCAGATCGTGATTCCGGTGACCACCAACTACGTGATGGTCGTGGTCGGACCGGTGCGAGTGCTCTCCTCCGTGCAGGACCCGGACGTCACCGCGACGATCGTCGTGGACACGGTCAATCTCCTCTTCAACGCCTTCCCGCTGACCATGGAAGCCGACGAGACCTCGCCGGAGTACGGCGTGATCCGCGACTCGATCGAGGCCACGATCTACAACGCGACGGCGAACCCGGCCACCGTCACCTACGACTCCCAGGTCGTCGAGGTCCTGCAGCAGGAGTACGACGATATCTGGGTGCCGCTCTTGCAGCAGAGCTACCAGGTGCTCAAGGGCTACGCCAATTCTCTGCGCGCCGCCGGCGCCGCCTAAGGGGTGTAAGCATTGCCAGTCCTCACGTACCGCTGCCACGAGCATGGCTGGGTGGCGCACGTGGATCAGGAGCACCGCAGCGTGCGCTTCGAACCGCCGCCGCGCGGCCCCGGCCGCTGCAACCTCGGCAAGCTCGCCCACCTCGCGGTCGACAACCCCCGGGCCCCGCTCGGCGACCAGGGAGTCTGGGATCCGCGCACCCGCCGTCCACAGTGCCACATCACGCTCGACGCCGAGGGCGAGGTGGTCTCCTGATGGGCGTCAACACCGGCGACCTCGCACTCGCCCTGCAAGAGATGTTCTCACCGGCGGTGCAGACGCAGGTGCCGCAAGGCACGCCATTGCTCGCCGGGGTGCCCATCCTGCGCACCTATGGCAGCGCGGCTGAATACTTCACGCCGCAGTACCCAGGGCGCATGTACGTCGTGGCGGCCTTCGCCACCGCGGTAGACCTGCAGATCTCGCGCAACGCGGCAGCCGCCGCCCCCATCTACAACAGCTTCCTCGGCGGGCAAAACGCCCAGGCCACGTCCGAGTATGAGTTCGACATGGCCGTCGACCCGACGGACGTGATCGACTTCCAGGCGGCCGCGGGCGTGACGGTCAACCTCTTCAAGGTCAGCTTCCGAAGGGGGTCCTGACTGTGCCCGTCACGCCGGACATCACCCGCAGCCTCTATGACCGTGCCCAGTACGCGGGCGGCGAGCTCTCGCTCGCGCCGACGCCCATCGTGACGACGTTTCCTGGCGACACAACCGTATGGCAGCAGTCCGGCGATCCTTGGACGGTGGTCAACAACGACCAGATCCAGCTCAGCAACCCGAACGGGAACGACGACTACATCGGCCTGATCAACGGCATTCAGCAGACGGCGCCAGCCGAGGTCACGTTCCGAATCCGCGCCGCTGGTGCGTCCATCGCAAACGGTCTCGGCAACGGCTACGGCCTCGAGCTCATCCTCACCGACTCCGGCGGCATGAGCGGCACGTGGCTCGCGGACGTCACCACGAACTTCCCCGCCGGCACCTGGCCCGAGGCCGAGTTCGAGGTCGCGGCCACGGGGCAACTGCCCAACCCCAGCGCAACCCTGATCGCACCGCTGTCGACCGTAGCGGATGCGTCCTCTACCCTACAGGCGGTGCCGTACTACATCAGCGCCGCCTACCTGAGCGCGACCGGCGCGACGACACCAGGCGCCTCCGAGGACTCGATCACCCCTGGGTCCGCGGACGCCTACGACATTCAGTTCCAGTCCACTCTCTCGACAACGGACGGCACCACGGGCATCATCCTCGGGATGGGCACCGCGAGCGGCGGCGAGGCGCAGTACGCGAAGATCAGCTCCACAGGCGTCGTGACCTACGTCGGGACGAACGCGGCCGGCATCACCGCCACGGTCAGCGGATCGACTCTGACCGTGACGATTTCGAAGCCACCCACGGACACCTCGACGGCGATGCCGGCGACCAACACGGCCACGGTGCCGGCGTACTACCTCTACGCCTACATCTACGCTCACGGCGTCGGCGGCCTCACACTGCGCAACGCGGAGATCTTCCAGACGGGCGCAGCGGCCGTCCAGAACGGTTCGTGGCGGTCGGAGACGATCGACACCTGGCGGGCCGCCGGCGTGCCCATGCGGGGCACGGCTCTGGGGCTGCAGCAGATCAGGTTCTACTACGGCGACCCCTCGGAGGTGGACGATCGCGACTCCGTGACGCACAGCGTCGCCGCGCTGTCCCAGTTCCGCATGGTGGTGATGAACGAGCCCGGTCAGCTCACGACCGCCCGCCAGCAGGCCGTCGCGCAAGCGCTGATCGCCGCCGGCGTTCAGCTCTACGGTTACGTGAACATCGGCGTCGCGGAGTCCGAGTACAACAACTGCATCCCACCCCTGAGCGCGATCACCGCGGCGCTCGACCGCATCGCCGCCTTCGGCTATGCCGGCGTCTTCTTTGACGCCGCCGGCCACGGCACGATCCCGACCGAGTACCTCAACTACCTCAAGTCCTACTGCGCCGCCAAGTCGCCAGTGCTCGCGGTGTTCGCGAACGCTCACCCGCAGGACGCGCTCTCCACGGCCGTCGACACGACGGCCCTCGTCGATCCGCCCGACGCGCCGATCCTGCAGCACTCGGCGGCTGGCACAGCCCTCGCGGCCGGTACCTACACCCTTGGCTACACGCTCCTCAGCTACGACGGCGAGACCATCCTCAGCCCGACGACACAGGTCACGATCGCCGCCGGCGACGAGATCCTCGTCGAGGCCCTCTCCGGCTTCGACGACAACACCCAGGGGATCAGCCTCTACATGAGCGAGGCCGCGGGATCGTCGACGCTGCGGCGGGTGGTGGACGGCACCAACGGCGGCTATGAAGGCACCCAGACGACGCTCACGGCCCTCCCCTCGCCTGCTGCTCCCGAGCCGCCGGCGGCGAACACCGCCTACGTCTCCAACCCCCACGGCATCGCCTCCACGCTCGGCGCTGGCGACTGGTGCCTCTGGGAGTCCTTCTACGGCCGCTCGGACGACCAGTACGCCGGGGTGCCCGAAGGCGGCTTCCAGGTGGTGCTCGCCGAGTACATCGCCGCGGGCCCGGCGGCACACGCCCAAGGCGTCAAAGTGGCCGGCCTCGCCTACGCCCTGACCGGCACGGCACTCGACGACTACACAGACCAGACGAACGCCTACCTGCTCGCTGCCATGCTGGGCTGGGACGCAGTCTCCTTCGGCAGCTCGACGGCCAGCAACCAGTTGCAGTGGGGTGTGTTGGATCCGCCGCCGGCGATCGGCACCAAACTCACCACGCCCGTGGCCCTGCCCATGACCAACGCCACGCCGATGGAGTGGTACGCGGTCACCGACGAGGGCGTGATCTGGTTCCAGGCGACGGATAGCCCCGTCGCACGCAGCTCCGGCACCTTCTTCGTCGGTCCTACCAACCCCCCGATCCAGATCGCCACACCACCGATCGCCGCCGGCGTCGGACGGACGACGGTCGTGCAGGAGGGCAGCCCCGACGCCTCGACCTGGTCCGCGTACAACCCGCAGTCCCCGTCGCGCTACGTGCGGCAGACGGCGACGCTGCAGAGCTGAGGTGATGGCGTGAGCAGGCATCCCCCGCAGGGCGACATCGCTACTCAGCTCCGCGGTCCGATCTACGCCCCGGACGGCAGTGTGCTATACGACCCGGCGACCGATGGCGCGATCGTCACGCAGTCGCAGGTGGGCGCGGCCGATGGCCTCGCGACCCTCGACGGGACGGGCAACGTCCCGCTCGGCCAGCTCGGCAACGTCGGCAAGGTCACGGTCGGGGCGGCAACACCGACCGTGATGGGCCTCGTTCTGATCGACGAGTCCCCGGCCTCGGGTGATCCCGTGGCAGTGACGACGCCGCGCATCGGCGCGGCGGGCGGCATCGCATCGCTCGACGCGAACGGCAACGTGCCGGCCTCGCAGCTCGGCAATGCGCCGCCGAACCCGGTCGCGAGCCCAAGCACCTCGGGCACCGTTAAGGTGGCGCAGGCCCCGCCGGCCGGCGGCTCGGCAACGGTGTCGGACATCCTCGCCGGGTCGATCGAGCAGACCCTGTCCAGCACGGCGGCCACGCAGATCTTCACGCTGACACCGCTCGCGAACGGCCGCTTCGCCCTGTGGCTTACGGCGGGTGTGATCACGGCCGCGACGGAGGTCACCGCGACCCTCACCTGGACGAACGCGCGCGGCGCTCAGACCTATAACTTCTGGAACGCCGACACCCTGCCGGTCGCGGACAACGCCGCGGTCCCCTACTTCTTCTCGGCCACGACAGCTGGGCCGATTACTCTCACCGTGACAGCGGGCACCGCAAGTCAGGTGGCCATCACCTCAAGCCTGGAGGCGAAGTAGCATGGCGAACCTTTGGCTGCCGGGCAACGCTGGACCCCGCGACGTGCGCAGCGGCAAGAAGTTCGGTGCCGGCGGAAACTACGACGTCGAGGGCACGCTGGCGGACAATGGCAATGGCGGCACGATCACGCCAGGTACGGCAGATCAGACGATCGCCGCGGGCATCTGGGACACGAACGTCACAGTTGCGGGTGACCTAAACCTGGTCAGCGGCAATATCAAGGCGGACGTGACGCTCTTCGGCGTCGACGGCGATCCCAACGTACTCGACACCTCGATAGGGGCGAGCACCGCTGCAACGGCTGCCGATATTCTCGACACCAAAGAGGCATACGCGAACGGAGCATTGGTCACGGGTTCAATGCCCAACAACGGGACCGTGCAGTTTGTTCCGGGCGCACAGAACGAGAGTGGTGCCCCTGGCTACTATGAGTCGATCGATGTTCTCCAGTCGTATGCAAGGGGGCCGTACTTTTCGTTCACGATAGGGGACGGGACGATCACAGTTTCGTCCACTACGGTAACCCACATAAACCATGTGGCCCTGCTGTTCATATCAGCGTCGGATTCCTTGGTCCCTTACGGCTGGATCAGTACGGATGATGCGATGTACTTCTACTGGTCTGGTGGGCAAGGGACGAGCGGAACGATTTCTATATCAGGTTTAGGGACCGACACTGTGACTGTCACCGGTAACTTCGGCACAGCATTTGAGTCGGGGAGTGCATCAGTCGCCATAGGCTCATTTGTGGCATCGTGACAGATCCTCAAAATCCCCGCGCACACTGCTAATCTCCCTCTGGTGGTGACATCGCATGGAGAACATCGAGCGGCTACAGCCTCAGGACATGCCCCGCGCTCTCCTGGATCACGAGCGCCGCATCAGCGTGCTCGAGAAGTCCGACGCCGACCAGGGCGATCGGCTTGAGGCCCTCGAGAAGTACATGCGCGGTCTGCAGGCGCTCGGTTGGCGGCTCTTCGTCGGCGTCCTCGCGGCCGTCGCAGCGCCGTTCGTGGTCTGGATCCTCGAAAAAGCCCTTGGGGGAGGTCATTAGCATGTCGACCCCTGAGCCCGGTCGGCGCGGTGCCGGCCTGATCGCCGGCCTGATCGGGGCGGCGGCCCTCGCCGGTGGCGTGACCCTCGTCTTGACCCACAAGAGTGCGACCTCGACGGTGACACCGCCGCCAGGCACGACACCCGGGCAGGTGACCGGCGTCACCGCGGTCGCCGCGAGCTCGACCGTCGCGGCTCTCTCGTGGCAGCCCCCGACGTCGAACTCCGCCACCCCCCTCTCCTACCTCGTGCAGCACACCGACCAGAACGGGAACGCCGTCACCACGGCCATGGGCTCTTCGCCAGCCCAGATCGTGACCCAGGCGACGAGCGTCACGGTCTCCGGCCTGACGCCCGGGCAAGTCCTCCACTTTACGGTCCAAGCCTGTCTGACGGGGAGTGATGGATCCATGTCGACCACCTGCGGTACGCCTTCTGCTGTCGCCAGCATCACGATGCCCGGGGTCACGGTGCCACAGGTTACCGGCGTCCAACTGACTCCGACGGGCCCGACCACGCTCACCGTCTCCTGGGATGCCGTCGCTGTTCCGGCTGGCGCCCAGAGCATCTCCTATACCGTGACCCACCTCGACGGGACGGGGGCCGTAACCACCGAGCCTATGGGAAACTCTCCGAGCCAGGTTTCGGGCATCACAGGGACGAGCCTCAACCTGACGGGTCTCACGCCGGGTATGGCCTTCCACTGCGACGTGCAGGCCTGCGCGAGTTAGGGGGCGATCAGGATGCCCATTGTCTGCGGCGCGCCCTCGGCCATGGCGGGCGTCACGATGCCGTCGACCTCCACCGGCACCGGCGGCGGAGGCACTGGTGGCGGCGGCACGAGTCCATGCGCCAGCCTGCAGTCCAGCCTGGCAAGTCTGACGACGAAGTACAACAACCTAGCCGCCGAATACACCACGGCTTACAACGCGTGGGTCGCCCGGTCGAATTACGACATCGCCCACGGCATCGAGAACGATCCGGAACTGGGGACGATGGTGGCCGGGCTCAACCACCTGCAGAACCAGAAGAACAGCGTCTACTCACAGGTAGAGCAGATCAGCGCGGAGATGCAGGCGGCCGGCTGCTACTGAGGGGGTGATGGTGTGGGCTGCGTGACCGACCCGAACCTGCTCGGCTTCCTCCAGGCGCAGATTGTGTTCTGTAACCCGACGGTCCTCGCGCGAGAGGTCGGTGCGCCGGCGCGCATTGAGTTCACCGCCTTGCCCGCCAAGAATCCCGGTCTGGGCGGCAGCGACACGTTCGTAGGCGTGCTCACCGTCGTGGACTCTGCAGGCACGCCGCATGTCGTGGATCTGCTCACTCCCCTGCAGGTCTCCGTGCCAGGCTATCTGTCCAACGGCTCTCCGCCGTCGGCGACACCTTGCGTCGCTGTCTCGGAGCACTCGCTGGCTGCCAGCCTGGGCGGCAAGGATGTGCATGTGTCGATCGGTCCCAAGAACTACTTCCCGTTCAAGATCGGCGACGTGTTTGTACCGAACCTCAATGTGATGCTGCGCACCGACTTCGTGGTCACCAAGCCGGCCGGCGCGCCGTCGTTCGCCGTGTCCGTCGCGTCCCTGGCCGGCACCGTCGTCGCGGGCACCAGGCCGACTGCAGGCATCCTTGTGCAGAACACCGGCACGGCCGCCGGGCCAGACACCGTGACTGGCGTCCTGATGAGTCCGACGGGCGTGCAGGTGGCGGCTTTCTCGTCGGCCTCGACGGGGTCCATCGCGGCCGGCGGGTCGCGCACCGTGAAGGTGACCCTCGAATCCCCCATCCCAGGTTCCTACGCAGGGAAGACGCTCACCGCGACTTTCGCCGATGGTCACGGCAACGTGGCCCATGCCTCCCTGACTGTGACGAGCTCGAGCAGCGGTACCGGCGGCGGCACCTCCGGCGGCGGTGGCGGCAGTACGGGCACAGGTGGCGCCCCGGGCAACGGCACTAGCACCACACCGCCGACCTCGTCCACCGCGATCGCCACGACGCCGCTGCTCATCGCCCTGAGTCTCGGGGTCGTGGGCATTGGCGCCATCTGGCTCGGATCGAGGGGGTGACGCCATGGCCATCACCTACGTGGAGATCGCGCACGGCTCGGCCACCAGTTCTCCCCTCGTCAGCCCTGGCATCGCCGTCGCGCTCGAGGCGGTGATGCACGACCCGGCGCAGATGCTCGACTACTTCAACAGCGCCGTGTATAACGCAGAGTCCACCCAGCCCGAAGGCGCGTGGATGGAGATGGACATCAAGGGTTGGACGCTGCCCATCGTCGGCAACGTCGGCGCGTCGGTCGCCGCGCAGGTCAACACGGCTTGGCGCCAGGGGAAGATCACGGATCCCCTCTACAGCGGCGAGCATCTCGAGGCCTGGCCGACCTTTCCGAACCAGATCGCCTGGTATGAGGCCGGCACCGATACGCTCGTCCTGCGCTGGCGCAAAGGCCAGCCCTGGTTCGTCTGGATCTTCGTCGCCATCCTCGTGGTGATCGGCGTCGAGGCCGTACTGAACTGGCTCGGCCTCGCCAAGTACCAGTACAGCCTCTTCCACGCGCTCGAGGGCTCGACGTCCGGCAACGGCACGACGACCCCGGTCACGACGGGCATGCCAGTCTGGGAGAAGATCGCGATCGGCGTCGGCGCCACGCTGATCATCGGCGGCACCGTGTGGTTTGAGGCCCAGCTCAAGTTGCGCGAGGCCGGGGCCAGCAAGTCCAACCAGGAGATCATCGTGGAGAGGTAGCCATGGCGACACAGCCGGCGATCTACTACAACGCGGCTCTCGACATCCTGCGGGCCCTGGGCGCCACACCCGGGCCCGCGAACGTCAACATGCTTGTGGCCTGGATGCCCTTCGAGTACGGCGCGAGCTTCCTGGCCGTCACCAACAACCCCCTCGCCACCGGTCGCGTCACTACAGGAGCTCTCGGCTACTGCATGCTGCCGAACGGCCTGCGTTCGTCTGAACCCTGCTACGACACCCTCCTGCACGGCGCCGATGCCTGCGCTCTCACGCTCCGGAACGGCCTCTACCCACACCTGCTCTCCGGCCTGGTGCATGGCAACGTCGCCACCTTCTTCGGCAGCGCGGCCGCCGCGGAACTGCAGGTCTGGAACGGTCACGGCTACACGCTTGCCGAGGTGTTCGGCAACTACACGGCGCTGCCGGCGGTGCCGTCACAGTATCTGCCGCACGCGAGCAGCGGCGGCTCCGGTGGCAGTTCCAATGGCGGTTCCACCGCCACACCGAACCCCGGCGCACCGGCGACGAGCCCCGGGGTCAATCCCTGGATCGCCGGTGCAGGCGTGGCCGTCCTCTTGCTCGTCGGCGGTCTTCCAGGCCTACTCGTCGCCCGGGGCAAGCGATAATTCGCGGGTTGTGGTACCATAATCGACTTTTGAGGTGATGGACATGACCCTGCAGCAGCTCCTGACCGCCCACGGCGTGATCGGCCTGGTGGTGACCATGGCACTCATCGCGATCGACGCCCTGATCGGCATCGTGCGGGCGTTCGCCGGCAAGGTCTTCCGCTGGACCCTGCTGGGGAAGTTCGTCGAGACCCACGTGCTGCCCCAGGTCGGAGGGCTGATCGTCGCCGCGGTGGTGCAATACTTCGCTGCGCACACGCTCGGCTGGATCTACGGCACGGCGGTCGGCGTGATCTTCTGGGGCGCCGTCGTGTTCGTGAACCTCTCGCTGCTGCGCGACATCCTCGGCAAGCTCGGCCTGCCGGTCCCAACCCTGCCTACCGCGACGAACGGCAAGGCGGTCTAACATGGCCATGCTGCAGCCGGGGGCGGCGCCGCTCAACTACTCGACGGCACTGCACCACGTCACCGACCGTCTCGTCACCGCCTGGCCGGAGAAGCGCTGGCTCAAGACCGCCGGCGTCGCGGCAAGCATCCTGGCCTTCGGGGCGGACGTGGTGATCTCGCGCCACTACGCCCGCGTCCGTCCTGAGTCCCAGGCGGATTTGCAGCGCAGGCTGGCGGATCTCTACAGGCACGAGGCGGACTTGGCGGCGGGTAGGCCGCAGGTGGCCCAGGCCAGCGCGGAGGCGCAGGCCCAGTCGATCGTCAACGTCCAGGTCGGCCTGCCGCCGACGGAGGTGCATTCCCCCGTCGGCGGGCAGGCACCGCTCCATTCCCGCTACCTCATGGAAGAGGGCAACGCCGATCGCGACACGGACTGCTTTTCTTGCGCCACGGCGCACTTTGCGGGGACGGAGGGCGCCCTGCACCGTGCCCGGTTCGCCGCCGAGCGCGACGGGGAATGCGGGCCCGAGTGCCAGAGCTGGCTGCACCTCGCCGCGCAGGAGCCCGAGGCCCTGCTGGGCCGCGACTGGACGCCCGAACGCACGGCGCGCTTCCCCGCGGAGCAGCGCGCCATGATCGACCGCCTCAGCCCACAGCTGCGGGACCTGCAGCGGGGCATCGTCGGCGGCGACCCGCAGCGCCAAGCGATCGTCGACGCGGCCTGGGAGCTCAAGGAGGCGAGCCGCTTCACGGCGACGGACGATCCCCTCGATCATCCAGAAGTCGACGGCCGCATCCGCAAGGCCGAAGAGGACCTCGTCGTCGGCGAGCGCCTGCGCGTCGGCGCCTTCGACAAGGACACCGCCACACAGATCCGCCGCCTGCGCCAGGCGGTCGGCTCGGACATCGTTTCGCACGAAAAGCTGGTGGAGGTCGCCGATCGCGCGGACGACGTCAGCCGGGCGGCCGCAGCGCCGGCGTACAGTCGGCTGACACCGGAGGACATCGCCCAGCTCGAGCGACGTGCCCAGACCCTGCGCACCCAGTTCATCGCGGAGCGTCGCCGCCTTGCGCCGGTCGCGGCCGCGCAGGGGCTCGCCATGGTCGGTCAGATCCGGCCGAGGCGGCCATCCGACGCCCATATCCCCCGCCACGTCGTCGAGGACTTCACGCTGCCGAGCCGCAAGGTCGCCGAGGAGGTCACCGATCGCGAGTCGATCGCCCGCCACTACGATCACCTCGAGCAGGGCATCGAGTCGCGAGGCGTCCGGGTGCGCTACCGCAACCTGCCGTCGACCTTCGACGAGGTGCTCTTCGGCCTCTACAACAGCGACACGAACACGATCCTGATCGACTCCTTCGCGAAGGCCACCCGCGACCCGTTCGCCTACCAGGTACTCGCCCACGAGTCCACGCACGCCCTGCTGGACGGGCCGAGTTGTTACGACCACGCATACGAGGAGGGCGTCGAGTACAGCCAGCAACCGTCCGAGGTGCGCGCGCAGGCGGCGTCCCTGGCGGCCATGGTGGAACTCGGCATGCCCGTCGAGCTCGACGACGGCACAGAGCTGCCGCCTGGTGAGCGCGAGGTGGACTGGCAGCGCCTCGAGGCGACGCTGGGCCCCGACGTGACCCGGGACACCAAGTGGGCCGCCGATTGGATCGTCGGCGCCTCGCGCGGTCAGCCCACAGTCCGGGTCGGTGAGGTTTGTCCGGCACGCAGATAGGCCCAAGGAGGGAGAGCCATGTCCGACCTGCAGATCACCGCAGCGTGCCAGCCGGCGCCGTTCGACCACGATCTCCAAACGCTGGCCTGCGGCGGCACCCTGACCAACGGCGGCACAGAGATGCTCGCCGTGGTGGCGATCGGCGTCACCCCGGGCGAGACCCAGGCCGACGTCCTCGAGTACGCCCTCGCGCCGAAGGAATCGGCCATGCTGCCGGCACCACCCGCCGGCGGCGTCTGGGTGATTGGTGCAGAGACGGGCGGGCAGATCCGCCGCAGGCAGCACTGGTCCATGGCCGGCGCCATCACCGTCGGGGCACTCGCCGGCGCCGGGGCGGCCAGCATCGGACTGCTTGCCGGGGCTGCAGTCGGCCGGGCCGCCAAGAGACGGCGCCAGGGGTACTAGGCATGCCGGCGCCGCGGCAGGTCTTGCGCAAGATCGTGAGCCTGGCAGTGCACGGCGAGCTCGTTGGGCGCTCGAGTCCCGAGGCGAGTCGGGTCCGTTCCACCAGCACGATCTATCCCCCCTGCCCCGAGTGCCACAAGCCGATGCGGCTGACCCACGATGCGGCCCATGCCTACAACGGCCTGCCGACCATGTTCTACTGCCCAGAGGACGGCAGCGTACTACAGCGGATCCGCGGCACGCACGAGTACCGGCGCATGTCCTACACCGTGGACGGGCGCCTGGTGCCCTTCGATGCACAGCAGACCAGGGTTGACTCGCACTCCGGGAGGTGATCCGGGTGGCCACGTATCCGGACTGCTCGGCTGCGCTCACGGCTCTCGCGGCGGGCCTCGACGATCAGACCTGCCACGACTTCCGCGCGATCCGCGAGGTGGTGATGTGCGACGCCTGGCACGGTGGGGGGGCGATCGCCCCTGTGACGCCCGGCAGCTTCCGCCAACGTGTCGACGATGCCTGGGCCAGGGTACGTGGCGCCTGCGCGCTGCACGGCGGCACGACGCCTGAGGCGGGCTTCCTGCAGCCTGGCGACGTCGCTGTGCATGTCTCCCTCTCACCGCTCGAGGTCTATGAGATCCGGCGCGGCGGTGCGCACGAGGGCCTCCTCGTTCTGCAGCCCGATGGTGGCGTCAGCGCCTGCCTGGCCGACGGCTGCCGCGACGTCGGGCATGGGCCCGGGGCGATCGACTCGCTCCGGACGCTGCTCGAGCTGCAGGGCTATGAGGTGATGCGCGAATGATCTGGCTGGCCATGGTGATCAGCGCCTTCGTCGGCGCGTTGCTGCTCTTCGCCCTGCTCGTGACATCCCACGCCTTCCTGCTCTGGGTCGATGCTCTCAGCATGGACTGGCATCTCTGGATGTGGGCGGAGATGCACGGCACCAGAGAGGATCTCGACCTCCTCTCCGCTGTCGTGTCCCAGGGCAGCCTCTTCCTCATCGGACCGGGCAGGTACGGTTTTAGCCTGCCGCAGCGGCAGGCATTGCGGCAGTTTCTGGAGCACATGCCAGGGCGGGTGAATGTCCCATGATCGACGGCGATAGCTGCAACTTCTGCGGCGCCCTGCTCGACGCCCACTGCGATCTCGGCGAGCGCCAGGGCGATCAGCGCTTCTGCCAGCTCAAGGAGGAGTATTGGACGACCCCCATGTCCTCGGACCAGATGCTCGACCGCCTCTACTCCATAACCACCCCGGAGCAGCTCGCGGCCGCGGACCCCGAGGTCACCCGGAGGATGAAGGCGCACGAGTACAGCCGCCAGACACCGACCGCCCCGGCCGCCATCGAGCTGGGCGAATGCCTCCCTCCAACACCGGAGCAGCAGTCGGCCGCCCAGCGCTGGCTGCAAGGCTACCAAGGCCGCTGAGAGGGGGTGAACACATTGAGCTGGACGATCAGCGCCTCCGGTACCGCCGACGCACTGCGCCAGGCGATCCGCAACCATGAGGATGGCTACCTGCGCGGGTTCCCCCAGTCCGAGCGTCTCCTCGCCCACCACGTGCTCGGCCACGCGCTCACCGTCGCCGAGGAACACGACCGCGAGCACAGCGAGACCCACCGCTACGTGCTCGTCGGCAACGGCAGCGAGAGCACGGTCAGTGGCTGGTGCGAAATCCACGTCGACCTGCACCTCGACCACGGCGGCGCCTAACCCTTGCGAAAATCGGCCGGGCGTGTGCTAGACTCCCGTCGCAGCCCTAGCTAGGGAAAGGAGCGTGACCCTCGTGGCCGACATCGGGACGATGGCCAGCAAGTACGACGCCGGCGTCAACGGCGTGACCCAGGAGGACTACTGCGCCAAGCAGGTCCGCATGGGTGTCCGCCCCGACGTGTGCGCCGCTCGCTACGCGGACTACAAGCGCCGCACCGCGGGCAAGGGCCAGAAGATGGCGCAGGCCTGGCAGAACGGCTGATCTGTCGGGTCGGCGGCTTCACGCGGGAGTCCAGGCCTCCTCCTCGCCCGCGTGACGCAGGGGACCGCGCGAGCGGTCCCCGTTCCATGCTCTGGGGGTGATGGGCGTGCCTCAGCTCCAAGGCGGCGCGATGCTCGCCAACGTCCGCCTCGTGGATCCCACGACGAAGCTCGGGGCCTACGGTCTCGTCCGAGTCGATACGGGCGACGACATAGCGATCGCGGACCCGAGCCTGATCGCCTCCACAGGGGCTCAGCCGACAGACCAGACCGAGGTGCAGGGCATCGACGGCCAGCCCGTCCAGGTACCGCTCTATCACCTCGACATAGACCTCGGCGCGGGGAGCTACATCTCCGACATGGAGGTCATGGGGCTCAACATTTCCGCGCTGGGCTATGCTGGCCTCTTCGGGGACAACCTGCTCGACCACGGCATCCTGGTGCGGGACGGGCCGGCGCAAACGTGGAGCTTCACGGGCATCTCGACGCCCGTCGCCAACCCCTTCCCCACGGCTCTGACGATCGCCGGCGTCGGCCTGGCAGCGATCGTCGCGGCAGCCCTCTGGCCCAGGCCGCGCACGCGCTGACCATTCCTAGTCCACCTCGCGCCGAAACCTGCGCTGCAGGCGGACGCGAGGTGGGCTTATTCGTGCTCGCGATCGAGGAAGTCGTCCAGCGCACGCGCTGCCTGGCGGTTTGCCTGCGGCAGCAGGTGGCCGTACACGTCGACGGTCATGGAGATGTGGCGGTGGCCGAGCCGCTTCGCGAGGACCTCGATCGGCACGCCGGCGGCGATCTGCATGCTGGCCGCCGTGTGGCGCAGGGCGTAGAGCGGATAGTCGGGCAGGTTGAGCCGCCGGCGCAGCTTGCGCTCCGCGCGGCCGACGTTGCTCTCTAGCAGGCCGGTACCCTTGCCTGTGGTGAACACGAGGCCCGTGTCAGTCCAGCTGGTCACGGTCAGGCGTTCTTGACCTTGCAGGAGCTGCTGGCGCCGCAGGGCCTCGACGGCCCGCGCCGGCAGCGCGAGGTCGCGCAGGCCGGCCTCGGTCTTCGTGGTGTCCTGCTCGATCATCTGGCCGCCGACGCGCACGCGCGAACGGTGGACGTGGATCGTGCCGGCCGCGAGGTCGACGTCGCTCCAGAGGAGACCGAGCGCTTCGCCGGGGCGCAGGCCGGTGAGCCAGAGGAACTCGAGCAGAGGCCCAAGGCGCGTCGTCCGATAGGCCTCGGCCAGCAGCCGCTCGGCCTGGCCGACCGTGAAGGCCCCGCGGCGCTTCGGGTCCTGGCGCGGCCCTTCCGTCCGATCGACCGGGTTGTCCCGTAACTGCCCCAGGCGCACAGCGTCCTTGAGCGCATGGGAAAGCACTGTGCGGGCCAAGGCCACGGTGCGCGGGCCCACCTTGCCACGCAGGTCGGCGAGCCAGTCCTGCAGCATGGCCGGCGTGAGGTCCGCGAGCGGAACGGCACCCAGGAAGGGCGCCACGTAGAGTCGGCACAGGTCTGCGTAGTTCTGGCGGGCGGTCGGTCGCAGGTCGGTCTCTCGGCGCAGCCAGTCGGCGAGATACTCCGCGAGCTCGGTCCGGGCCGGCTTCACATAGCCCGGGCCCACCGCTTGGATCTCGGCCGCGCGCTTCTCCCAGTGACGTTCGGCGGACCGGCGCGCACCATGATAGGTCTCATATTCGTAGCGGCGCCGGCCGGTGCCCGGGTCGCGGATCTCCCATCGCAGACTCCAGATCGGCTTGCCGTCACGCTCGCCCCTCTGGCGCACGTACATGGTGGTACCTCCCCTTACTCTTCGGGGTCGAGCACGGTATCGATACCAACGACCGCGCCGCTCGCCGGGTCGATATCGATGTTGATCTCCTCATCCTCCGCTCGGTGAAAGAGTGTCCAGGGTTTATGCGCTACGACTTGTGCCCTGTACACCACCGTCCCGGGCGCGATTTCTGTGAGTTGCACGACGGGGCAAGCGACCTCCCACCGCCCCTTACCCCTGTCGTCCGGGACAATCTCATCCATGGCTGCACGTATGGCAATAGACCTGGCTGTGTAAGCGTCTATTGTTGTCGAGTGTATTACACCAGAGCTATTGTTTTGATGTATGGATAGTCTCCCCTCAGACACATGCGCCACCCTTTAGTTAGAGAAATTGCGCCAAATCGTGGTGCGGTCACATAATGGGGACTGCGACCGAAAAGGGGCCAAGGCCCAAAGCCCGGATGGAGCGGGTTGCCGAAGTCGCAGGTGAAGCGGATGGTCGTGGACGGGTGGCGTGCATGGGCGAAGGATCACGACTGGACGGACGTCAGGCTGCTGCTTAACCTCGTCACGGCCACGTTCATCGAGGAGGACGCCCTCTTGCCAGACGAGATGCACGAGCTGCAGCGTCAGGTCGTCCTGGCGCTGGCGGATCCTCGGCTGGTACCGGACTGATCCTTGGCGGCACCCCCACCGCATCCACGATTTCCTTGTGGCGGCGCGCCCGATCGTCGGGCGCGCCTTCTTCATGCGCGGACCAGTCCGGCTCGACATCGGTGGCGCCAATCAACCAATCCACCGAGACCTTCAGAGCCGCTGACAAGCGTGCTAGCCCATCGAGCGTCGGCTCGCGCTCGCCTCGCTCGTAGGCCCGTACTGTGCCCGCTGAGCGTCCTAGAGCAATCGCTAGGTGTTCAGGCTGCATTCCCCTCCTCTGCCGTGCCTCTGTGAGCCGCTGCCCAAACTTGATTCCCACTGCCATTGACGCCCCCAAATCGTATCCGTTATAGTGACGTTGCTTAGTGGTCCGAAGGAGTGATGTGCATGACACTGAGGGACCTGCGCGAGGCCCGAGACCTGCGACGTGAGGACGTCGCCTCTGCAGTCAATGCCTCCGTCTCGCAGATCGCGATGCTCGAACTCGGCAAGCGCGAGCCCTCGCTCAAGCTGCTACGCCGTCTGGCGGATTTCTACAACCTCTCGCTCTCGGAGATGGACGCTCTCATTCCGAGTCGCGAGGTGTCGTGACTGTCTGTGCGCACTCACAGTAACACGGCGGTTGGGATCCGACAAGGAAGAGGTGTCGGCAACACATGACGCCATCCGACACGGCAGTGCATCTCGCCATGAGCCAGCGGCCAGAGGAACTCTGGCAGATGCTCCGTCTCGCGGTACGACACCGGCGCCAGTGCTCGCCGGAGGATCGCCTCATCTGGACCATCGTCGTGCGTGACCACATGGCGGCACTCGAGCTGCAGGCGCTTGAACCCGCGTACGTCGCCAATGCCCTGGTATTCGGATCCGCCAAGGGGGTGCGGTGGAGTGGCTGACGAGTGGGTGACGGTCGCAAAGCTCTGCGAGGAGCTCGACATGCCGCACTCGACCTTCTACGACGTCGTCCGTCCGACCATCCCAGTGCTTAAGGTCGGGCGCACGGTGCGCATACGGCGTCAGGACCTCGACCGCTGGATCGAGGAACACATGACGATCGGAGGGGTGCAGGGTGCAGCAAACAGGTAGTGCCGCCAGGGGACGTAACCCCGGCGGCACCAAGGAACCAGCCAGCCTCAGTCTATCATCCCAGGCCGCTACGCGCCACAAGCGGGAGCGCGGCGAGATCCTGGCGTCGTTGGCAGAAGAGCTCGACCATCTCGCCGACTCCATCCATGTTGCCGGCAGTAGCCGCGACCAGGCGGAGTACCGCGTGACGCAGTTCGTTCGTGGCCTCCTTGGGATTCCCGGTGAGGGGACCTGGGTGGAGCGAACCGAGCTGCGTCTGCGTTTCGAGCAGACCCAGGATCCAGATCGACCGCTGCGCGATCGCGTGACGGAGATCCTGCTGGCCGACGGGATCGGGCCCCACCTCACCGGCTACCCCATGCTACGCGACGCGGTTATGGCCGTAGCGGAAGACCGTGGCGTCCTGCGCGGCATGATGGGCCTCTACGCAGCGCTCGGGCGACGGTACGGTACCACCGCCTCGCGTGCGGAGCGCGCCATGCGCCACGCCCTGACCGACGTGGAGATGCTGGACCGCCGGCCGAGCATCTCCCAGTACATCGCGCTGCTCGCTGACCGCCTGACAGGAGGGATCTGACGATGAGGATTCGGCTTTGGAGGTGCGAGGTCTGCGAGATCACCTTCGGCGTGGACGTCGAGGATGCTTGCCTGTACGAATTCGGGTCCGAGGACGCGACGCTGCATCCGTGCTGCCCGAACGTCGACTGCCGCGACAACCAAGACGTCGTACCGGTCGGCGATCCCGCCGGCTATGAGGTGGCCTATGAGCCAGCATCAGCCGAGTAGCCCGCCGAGCGAGCATCAGCGCGCGTACCAGGCGGCCCGCCGCATGTCGGTCACGCTCTCCAATGTCCGTCGGCTGCTCGAACTGGATGCGCAACCGGAGACGGTGACCCTCAATGTCCTCGAGACGTGGGCTGGCACCCTGGTCGACAACGCCCACGAGGTGCGCCAGCGCATCCTGGCGATGCGCCGGGAGCAGAGGCTGCGGGAGATGGGGCAGCGATGAGCGGGGGCAGCGATGAGCAGGGGCAGCGATCAGAGGTGCTCCGCCAGCACGAGGAGCGTGGCGACGATGCGTGAGGTCCGTGCTGCTATGCCCGCAGATCCAGGCCTCTTGGATCTCGACATCGCCTACATCGAGGTCGCTGGCCACGTCTACCGGATCCGCCTCACCCGCCACTACCGGCTGCGCCGCTCTGGTCTCTACCTGCTCGTGACCCTGTTCCTCGCCCTCTGCGGACTGCTTGGCGTCCTCTCGGCGCTGGCCCTCTGGCCGGCGATCGTGCGGTAGGCCGCCGGCCATGGCACGAGCCATCGACGTAGACCACCTGCCGCGCGCCGACCTCGTCCCGCCACCTGAGCCCTTTTGGCAAGCCCACCGCGAGCAGCTCGCGATCGAGTCGGAACTTGAGATGGTCACGGACCCGGCCACGATTGACGATCTCTGCCTGCGCCGTCTGGCTGCGCAGGCGCGCCAGCACCGAGACTTGCAGATCCTCCGCCGTGGTCGCTGGACCGATCACCCGCTCATGCGCGTGGTGCATCGAGGTGATGCCCCATGAGCATCGCTGTCGCCGTAGTGGCCGTTCTGGTGGCGATCGAACTCACCGTCCTCGAGCGCTTCTACCCACTCCTGGTGCCGGCGTTGCGCTCTTGGCGGTACCGTGCGGCGGAGCGTCGCGACGACCGCCTGTACGGGCCCCGGCTCGCCGCGCCCCACGACGCGCACCGACCAGCGCGTCCCATTCCTATCGACATCGCGCGTACGCGCCACAGGTGGCCCTAGAAACCGCGACAGCCGCGGCAATAAGACCCGAGCATGCGCACCTCACGTCGGGAGTGGGCTATGTGGCCGTCACGTCAGAGCTATTCCTGGACCCATTCGGCTCCGGGGACGCCCGCCGGGATTATAAGGACACGGTCGAAGACCGTGTACTAGACAAAACCCACCTGCAAGATTCGACAGACCCGTTCTACGGGGATGGCGAGTGGGTACCGGGGATCGACCACACCCGGTCGCTCGAGATCCTCGAACGTAGACATCGGTGGGTCCTCAAGCTAGGGGCCGATCGCGTCCTCTCATGGGATACCGGAGATCTCGCGCGGTTCGCGAGCGAGGGCTGCGGCACGTGGGCCGCGGTCGGCGACTGCACCGACTGCCACACCAAAGTCGCCAGGAGCATCCCCTGCGGCCGCGAGTGGTGTCCGACCTGCGGCGAGGTCGGCAGCCGCGTCCATCTGCAGCGCATGGATCGCTGGATCGGCAAGATGCAGCAGATGCGCGACATCGGCTACATGGTCGTCGAGGCCAGAGCCGCCGATCGCGTGGACCTCATGCACGTCACCGAGTTGCGCAAGGCCAGGCGCCGCGTGATGCACGTGATGAAAGACGCTGGCTACCTCCGAGGCCTCGGCCGCTGGCACACCTGGGGTGACCCGAGCTGCCCGACGTGCCGCACCGCCAAGGGCCGTCCACGCAAGCTGCTCCCAACAAAGGACAACGGATACCGCTGCAAGCACTGCGGTTTCCACGCCGCGCGCAACGAGCTCATGGCTAAGGGCGCGATCCAGTTCAATCCCCACATGAACCTGCTCTTTGACGCCGCATACATCCAGGGACCGCAGCTCGCGGATCTCCGCGGCGCGATCCGTAAGTCCGAGCCGCGCTTCTACCTCAGCCACTACCAGTACCGCCGGTTAGTATCGACCGCCGGCCTCGAGGGTGACGCCTTGCAGAGGGCCGAGGCGGAGAATCGCAAGACGGTGCGGACGTACTACCACTGGCTCCGCTACATCACGCGGTCGACCTTCCTCGAGGTGGATTGGGCCCCAGAGTTTGCGGACCAGTTGACCGAGGAGCGCTTCCACACCACCTGGACGTGGGGCGGCTCAGAACGCTGGCAAGGCCCCGCCCAGTGGGGATCCGATCACGACGAGGAACCGGAGGGCGGCTGCCCGGTATGCCACGGCCGCATCCACTGGGATCACGTCGAGCCGATCGCCGACGTCTTCGCCAACTACGGCACTCTGGGTGGCGGCCACGACCTCTGGATCCTGCCGGCGCCGGAGGTGCCGACGCCGGACGATAGCTAGCCGTGCCATCTAGGGGGTCACTGTGCCTATGAGCAGGGACGAGTTCGAGCGCCTGGACTCGGTGGTGGCCGAGGCCCTGGACCGGCCTATCCGTATGGGCAAGTCACCCCCATCCGGTGCTGCCGCCAAGCAACATCTCGCTCGCGACTACATCGTCGCCGGCTACCTACGAACCCTCGCCCACGAGGCGTTGCACCAGTTCGTGGACACCGAGCAACTCGTTTGGCTGCTCCTGGCCACCGCCACCGTCGTCGAGGCAGGTCTGCAGCAGCACGACTGGGTGGCCTTGGCTCAGGGTCTCGGAGGCAAACGACATGCCTAAGAGCCGCCACCGGAATCGATTCAAACGACACCAGGCGCCGTCGCCCCGAGCGGCCATGCTTGCAGATCCGCCTGACTGGGAGGTGATCGCTACGGCGCAGCTCCTCGACATCGACCAAGACGAGGCTCGCGATCTGCTGCGACCGTTCCGGCTCGAGGACGTGACCTGAGGAGGTGATCACGGTGACCAAGTGGCGCAACGGCGAGTCCTCCGAGCTCATCAGCCGGGCGCGTCGCGGTGAGCAGGTCGCTGCCATCGCGGAGGCCCTGCACAGACCGGTGGATGAGGTGCGCGATCGCATCTACACCTACCGGCGCCGCGGTGACTTGCCCAGCACGGCCCAGATGGATCTGCTTTCGGTTCTGGTTCTGGCCGGCGGCGAGCGCGCAGTGGACAGCCGGCTGCGGAAGACCGTGGCCTCATGCGCGCGGCACGGATGGCTCGAGATCCTCGAGGACCCGGGCTGGCCACGCGACATCATATGCCGCCTCACCGATGCAGGGTGGATCCACGGTGTCGCGTCCGAATGAGAGGGAGGTGTGTTAGGTGCCGAAGGGGCGGCCGCTGACCGAGGACCAGAGGTTCAAGATCGTCACACTGTTCCAGGGCGGAAAGGGGCCCGACGAGATCGCCAAGCAGCTAGACATCAGTGCGATCACCGTCCGCAACATCGTACGCGACGCCATGGCTGCGGAGACGCACCGTGCACCCGCCGGCGAAGGTGAAGATCTCGAGTACTCGATCGACCGGCTCATGGATGAAGGCAAAGCGCCGGCGGCCATCGCGGCCGATGTTGCTTGTGACGAGGCGACCGTCTACCAGCGCGCCGCCGATCGCGGCTTTGAGTGGGATTACCAGGAGGGTCGCTGGATCACGCCGGCGGCGGGTCCCGTCGTGTCGGGGGCTGATCTCTCCCACACCCTCACGCGTACCGAGCTAGAGCATGTCGTCCGCTTCGTCAACCAGCTCGAGGGTAGGGATCTCGGCCTCATGCAGGCCGCGATCGAGCGTCTCGTCGGCCGCGTCAACGATCTCGGTACCGAAGTCATGGACCTCAGGCGGCCTCTGCCTGGTGGCGACCGCCAAACTCTAGCTCTCCAGGTGTTCGAGCTCTCTGTACGCGCCCACGAGAGTTCACACAGCGCCAAGACCCTGTCGCTCGCTTGGGATCTGCGTCGCTGGGCGCTGACCGAGCTGACGGGCGTCGACCCCGACAGCGACGAGCCGTTCTAAGGGGGGGGCGGACGATGCGATACCTGTTGCTCAGCGATCGCGACTTCGCCGAGCTCATGGCAACCGCCGAACTCGCAGCGCTCCCCACCTGCCGGGTCTGCGGCTGCAACGAGGTGCACGCCTGCGCCGGTGGCTGCTACTGGGTCGAGGAGAACCTCTGCTCGAGCTGCGTCGGCCGTGAGGACCAGGCGCGCACCGTGCGCGGCTGCGCCGCCTACGCCGGCCGGCATGGCCGCGGGTGGAACTAACGAGATTCGAAACCGAGGAGGAGTGTCTCATGGCGACCCGCAAGGCCAGCGCGGTTGCAGCCGAGCCGACGGCCACATCGAGCGGAGATCCCTACGGCGAGCTCATGCACTTGCCGGTGGACCAAATCATCGCCGGCGCGCCTGGTCAGAACGTGCGCGAGCGTTTCGACCCCGAGGCCCTCGAGCGCTTGGCACAGTCGATCAGGGAGCAGGGCATCCTCGAGCCATTGGTCGTGCGCTTTGCGCTGAACGCGCAGGGCAAGCCAGAGTTCCACCTGGTGGCTGGCGAGCGGCGACTACGCGCCGCCCGGATGGCCGATCTAACCCACGTGCCGGCAATCGTACGTGAAATCGACCCCACCGCGGCCGCGAAGCTCAACATCCTCGAGAACCTGCAGCGCCAGGATCTCGACCCGATCGAGGAGGCGCGCGGCTACCAGCGCCTGATCGAGGATCACGGCATGCGCGCCAAGGCGATCGCCGAGCAGCTCGGCGTCAGCGAGAGCCACATCAGCAACCGCCGACGTCTCCTGCGCCTCCCCGGCGAGGTGGCCGAGGAGATTTGGCGCGGAAACTTGTCGGCCAGCGTGGCACTCAGCCTGGTGGACATCGCGAGCAATCCAGATCTCGCGGCAAAGGCCGCGGCGGACCTGATCAAGGTGCGCGCCACCCAGGAACACGCTGCGGAGGTCATCACCACTTCGCTACTTGCTCACTGCCCGACGGTCAGCGAGGCCAGCTACTGGGGCAACCGCCCGCATACCTGCGACCCGGAGGCCCACAAGGACTGCGCCTGTCGCCGACACGCCAAGTCGCAGTACGTCGTCTGCATCGACCCGAAGCGCTACGCCGAGATCGAGGTCGAAGCCGCCGCACGCCTCGGGGCAGCACAGGCTGAGGCGGTCGCCAAGGCCGAGGCCGAAGCGGGTGAGAGCGGCATCATTGACGTCGACGCGCTCAACTGGCGCAACTACGGCCAGGGGCACGAATACGAGCACATCTACGCGAGCTGCGAGAGTGACCACGAGCACTGCACTTGCCGGCGGATGGCCGTCGAGGGCAGGGGAGAACAGCCGTTCCCGATCTGCGTCGATCCGAAAGAATTTGCCAAGGTCGAGCGCACCGCGAAGAAGGCCAGGGAAAAGGCCGCGCGGGTGGCGATCGCCGAGGAGAATGGCCTGCGCAGCGCCGCCGCCATGAAGCACGTGCTGGGGCTTCGGATGTGGGCGGACGAGGACGCGGGCGAGTCGTTTATCAACCTCGACGTGGCAAAGGCCGATCTCGCCTATCTGGCGACGATCGTGTGGCTGCACTTCGATCCGGATTACAGCGGGCCCGGGAACAGCTTACGCGTCAGCCGCAAGGCGTACATGCAGGAGTTCGGCATCGCCTGGGACGACAAGGACCGCTTCGAGGCGTCAGCGCTGGCCGAGAAGCTCATGGCCATGCCGACGGAGGCGCTGCTCCGGGTCATCTTCGAGTGGCCAGCGGTCGCGCGCATGCCAGCGAACGGCTACGTCGGCCACGAGAGCCTGGCGTCGTGGCTGCTCGGGAAGGACGGCACACCAGACGACGCCACTCACGAAGCGTCGTGACCAGAGCGGCCGCGACCCGCGAGGAGGTGATGCCTGTGCCTCTTCGCCGCCTTAAGCATGCAGCCCGATGAACCGAGCGGTGAGGGCAGCGGCGGTCCCAATTCCGTGAAGGATGGTGACGTATCGTGATGGAGCTCCGTGACGGTCTCGTGCGCCGCGTGCCGGCCCCGCGCTGCAGTGATCCCGCCGGCGTCAGCTACACGCCGGACCAGATCCGCCAGCTCTACGGTTTCCCCGAGGGCCTCCTCGGCGAGGGCACGCTGGTCGCCCTCTTCGAGAACGGCTCCGGCTGGAACCAGGCGGATCTCGACGCCTTCTGCGACAAGTACGGTCTCCCTCGCTTCACTCCGACCGTGCTGTCCGTGGACGGCGGCACCAACGACGGCGGCAAAAGCGCCGTCGACATGGAGGCCACGCTCGACCTCGAGTGGGTACACGCCCGCGCACCAGGTGCCGAAATCGTCGTCGTCTACTTGCCGCCGTCGCCTACCTGGGAGGGATTCGGCCAGTCCCTCAACGACGGCATGGCGGCCGTGCAGAGCTACTCTAGGCACTTCGACGCCGTCGGGATCTCCTACGGCTGCGCCGAGGCCTACCTTCCTCCGGCCCTCATGGAGCAGGTGTCCGCCCGGATGAAGTCCTTGCGCCAGGCGGGCACTGAGGTGTTCGTGGCCGCTGGCGACTGGGGCGACTACGGCACGCCGGTACCGGGCCAGGCGCCGATCGCGCGCCCGGACTTCCCGGCGAGCTGTCCGGACGTCGTGTCCGTCGGCGGCACCAAGGTCCCGTCGCTCTCCCCGCTGCGCGAGGAGGTCTGGGACAACAGCGGCTGGGGTGCTACCGGGGGCGGCTACAGCACGGTCTTCCCACGCCCGGATTACCAGACCGACGTACACGACCACCCCATGCGCGGCTTCCCCGACGTCGCCGCGCTGGCGGATCCCTTCACCGGCTACCAGGTTATCTTTGAAGGCCAAGACCAGGTCATCGGCGGCACGTCCGTAGCCTGTCCGGTCCACGTCGCGCTCTATGCCTGCATCGCCGCTGAGGTCCGTAGGCAGGGCCACACCATGCCGGACTATCACCAAGTGGTGTACGCCCACCCGCACGCCTTCCGTGACATCGTGGGCGGTACCAACTCCTTCATGGGCAGCGCTGGATACCCTTGCGTGGCCGGTTGGGATGCCTGCACCGGCTGGGGGGCGCCGAAGGGCGAGTCCTTGCTCGCGGCCTGCCTGCCGGCGCCGCAGGTGGCGACCGCTGCGCCGCGCGTGATGGTCGGGGTCGACTCCGTCTCGACGGTGACGGCGGACATCCTCCACCAGGTGCAGTCGTTCCTCGGCCTGCGTCCTGCCTCCTGGGGCCGATACCTTGCGGTGGACAAGGTCACCCAGAATGAACTCGGCTTCCTGTTCTCGTGGGGCATCGGCGTGCACCTGATCTGGAACGGACAGACGGCGGAGACGGTGGCCACGCAGGCGCAGGGCGAAGCGGCCGCGGCCGCAGCGATCGCCGAGGCGAAGTCGCTCGGCACGCCCGCCGGCGTGACACTCACCGTCGACATCGAGGGCAGCTTCCCCGTCGAATCGCCGTTCCTGAACGGCTGGGCTGACGGTCTCCACCGCGGTGGCTTCCTGCCCGGCGCCTACCTCAGCCCTCTCAACACCACGCACATGCAGGCCCTTGCCGGCATGGATCCATCGCTGCGCGCACGCCTCAGCGTCTACGCAGCGCACTGGCTCACGACTGGCGAGTATACCGCGCGGCATCGGGAATGGATCTTCTGGGAGCGGATCTCGACGCCGCCCTGGCCCAAGGACCTGCCGGCCGGGACCGGCATGTGGCAGTTCGCCGGCAACCAGCTCGGCGACCTCATCGACCTCAACCTCCAGGATGTGACGGCCAGCCCGGGCATCCATCTCTGGCTGCCATGATCGGCGACATCGCACGATTCGGCGTCGCGGGCGACGGTCGGGTGGTCCTCAACGGCGTAGAGCTCATCGATCTGCCCATCACTCCTGATACCTTCCACCTCGAGGTGCGCGCCGAGGTGTCGTCTGCCACGGAGCGCTCCGTCGCCCTGCACATAGCCGCGGGCAGCGATGCCAGTACGACTGTCGACGCGCACATCGCCCCCGAGAGCGCCGTCGCGCTCGGCTACGCCCTATTGCGCGCCGGCCACATGGCGCGAAGTCTCCCGGCAGCCGGTGAGGAGGGATCGCATGGCGGGTGATGGGATGGCTAACACCTGGTCGTCTCTGAAGCAGGGAGCCATAGACTTCGGTGGTACCGTGATCAACACTGAGCGCGTCTCAGGGCCAAACGGCGAGTCGCTTGTCGGCATCCGAGTACTCAACGCTGGCGGCGCTCCGCTGGTCGTACTCGTCGTCGAACCAAACTCGGCGCTGGGATTGGGCGTGGATCTGATCGAGGAGGCATTCGCGGCAGCCGGCATTCCGCGAGACCCCAACATCGACCGGTTGCGCAGTCTCCTGGCTAATCTCGGCCGCCGAAAGTAGGGCTACAAACCGGCTACAAAATGACCGATCCCCCGGATACCCTCCGGGGGATCAGCTCTGGAATCGGCCTGTGGAGCGGAAAGTTGGCGCGCCCGGCAGGATTCGAACCTGCGACCTCTTGATTCGTAGGCACTCGTCGCCTGCTTTTTGCCATGAAATTCCGCGTATTCCCAGCCCGCGCGGGGCCTGCGTTGCGGCCCTCAAATCCGCTCCTGGCGCGGCCTCCGCCCTCCTTGGCACTGCCGTCGGTAGGGGGGCAAGGGTCCGGTGAAGTCGCCCGAATCCGGGTCCACCCGGCAAGGTCGGGCTACAATCCGGCTACATCGCAGGAGCCGTTTTTGCTGCTTGAATACCCCCAGGGGGTGCGGCTACACACAATCAAGACGTCATCCCCCGGGGCCCACAGGCCTCTCTGGGCGCGGCCCCTGGGCGCGTGAGCTCTTGACGCATCAATGCGTCACGCGGTCACCCGCCCGAGCACCGCCAGAATCTTCGGCCGGGCGTTCTGCTCCCAGCCGGGCCGCATCCGTTCGACCAGGTCGCCGGGTTCTGGCGACCGCATGATCCCGTCCAGCATCTCGAACGTCAGCACCGCCACCGTCCGGATCTGCCCGCGCCGCACCTCGGCCGCCGCCACGCGCGCCTGTGGGCGCCCCAGTCCGAACGGCGGCCTGCTAGGCCCTCGTCCGTGCTCGGGCACCACGAATCCCCCCTCCCTCAGCCGGCGCGCTGTCTCCTCCTCGGCGATGCCGCGCAGCGACCGCTGCCAGTCTACGCTGCCAGTTCGTCCCACTGGCGTCTCACTCCTCCTCAGCCTGTCCATGCCATTCCGCAAGCACCTGCAGCGTCGCCGGGGTGGCGCCGGGATCGCCTGACCAGATCAGCACCTCGCCGCAGCCGGGGCAGCGGAGCTCGCGGCCGTGGAAGACCGGTACGAACTCCACGTGGCAGTGCGGGCACTCCAGCCTCTCGATCATCCGACGTCCCTCCTCGGTGCACCTGGCCCCGGCACGTAGCGGCGTTCGAGTAGCCGCTCATCGGTCCGCGCGACATGAGGCGGCAGGATCTCCTCATGCGTGACCTCCTCGACGTCACCCAGGGCGGGGTCCGGGCTGTGGCCGAGCAGCGCGAGCAGGTCGGCGCCGGAGTAGCGATATCCCCAGTAGCGGACACGGCCGGCCGCCCAGTGCTGCTCACGCTCGCGCGTTTCCCGCACGTAACTGCGCCGGCGCAGACCGGGCAGGCCCTCGAGCAGCCGCTGCAGCCGGCGCGACCAGCGCGGCCGCACCACCACCAGGCGCTCGCGTGTCACGGCGTCGACCGGCGGCAGGGTCTCCTCGCGCAACACCTGCAGCTCCGGCCTCACGCCTCGGTCACCTCACCACGGGCCAGGAGTGTGCGCAACGCGATCAAATCCGCGACGATCTGGTCGCCGAGCAGATCCTGCTGGCGATCGCCGGGACGCTGCAGCCAGTGCCGTCGGAGCGAGCGCGTCGCCCCCAGGGCCCGCTCGACGTGCTCGGCCGGCGAGAGGTAGACGGCCGTCTGGGTCGCGGAGGCGACCCGAACGATGCCGCCCTCCCGCGGGGCCAGGTCGAAGCGCGTCATGGCGATCGTCAGCGGCTCTCCCTGACCGGCGCGCACGATCTCCTCGAGGCGTCGCGCGACGTCGTCCGCGAGGTACTGGAGCCCGCAGCGCTCGCAGCGCTCGACCGGGACGCCGGTCACCAGGACACGCGGGCCGTCGCCCCAGCGCGAGAAGTGCTCGACCGTCGCAGCTCTCAGCTCTCCGCCACAGTTGCACAGCATGCTCATCCCTCCTTGGTCCCACGGTACCCACGCGCGGCCGCCCAGGGCTCGATGTCCTGGCGCAGCCAGATCCGTCCGCCTTTCAGGTGCACGAATGGGGCCGGTATGCCGGCGGCGCCCTTCTTGGCGTAGTCGGTCACCTGGCCGGTGGTCCAGCTGAGGTATTCGGCCACCTCCGATGTCCCCATGAGATCGCCGGGCCGAATGAACCGGGCCCCGCCGGCGATGGCCTCAGCCGTCGCGGACGCTGTGCCCTCAGTGAATCCCGCGAGCAGCTCGCGCAGGTGATGCTCTTTCAACGCTCGGCCTCCTCCTCGTTTCTGGGCCTGGGCCCATGAGCGCCCGCCCGGGGGCCGGGCGGCCGGGCTTGCACCGGCGACCTCGCGGTCGGCCTTGCGGGCTCTCAGGCGGTGCGGGCCACCGGCTCGGCCGCGGCGGCCGTGTCCAGGATCAGGGCCAGGCACTTCTGGACGTCGCCGAGGCAGTGCATCATCCCGCCCAGGAGGTCCTTGTTCCAGGCCTTGGCATAGGCCGCGATGTATTCGCGCGAGAACTTGAGGCCGCCCAGGTCGCCATAGATCACCGCGAGGACTGCGGCCGTCATCTCGGCCACGATCTCCTGCGCGGGCACCTGGCCACCCTTGAGGGCCCGGCCGCGCTCGGCGAGGACCTTGGCGTGCGCCGCGTGCGCGAGCTCGTGCCAGAGGGTGTCCATGTCGTAGGTCATCAGGTGAATGTGGCCCGCGCGGTGCCAACCGTAGGCCGAGCCGCTGGCAGGCCCGTAGGTCACCTCGTAGCCCCAGGCCCTGGCGACCTCGTAGAGCGGCGGCAGCACGTCCGGCGTGTAGGTCGGCCGCTGGATCTCGTCGCCCTCGGTGTCCTCGTAGCGGAACACCGGGACGCCGAGGAATCCGACCACTAGCGTAACCTTGCGCTCGGTGCCGTCCTCGTCGCGCTCGGTCTTCCGGATCGTGCGCGGTGCCAGGATATAGAAGGCCTTGGCACCCTTGCGCACCCGGCGGCCGACCTCCTGCCACCGCTTGAATCCGCGCGCGTCCTCGGTACCGGCGATCATCATAAGGAGTTGGTTGCCGAAGGACCACTTGGCGGACGGGACCTCGCCGGCCTTCGCGGCGATCAGCGTGCGGGCCACCGCCTGCGGCAGGTTGCCGGACTGGAACATCTCGAGTAGGCGCCCGGTGGCTTCCTCGACGCGGTCGACACCGGAAATCTTGGACTCTGTCTGCATTCTAGGTCCTCCTCTCGGCCGTCTCCGCTGCCAGGCTCGGCGGCCGTATGTTCTGGGCCTTGGCCCATGAGCGCCCGCCCTCACGGGCGGCCGGACTTGCACCGGCGACCTTGCGGCCGGCCTTGCGGGCTAGATCCTGTGGCGGAAGTCTGACGTCCATTCCTCGGGTCTCAGATTCGGCCGGTAGATCGTAACCACCGCCACCGGCCGCACCGCGTGTCCAAGCACCATGTGGAGCGGACCGGCGGCGCTTTGCACCAGCACCAGGGACGCTGCGCCGTAGTGGGCCGTCGGATAGTCCTCGATGATTTCGAGGGTCTGCAGCGCGGCCGCCGCGTCCTCCTGCGCGATCGCTTCGGCTGCCGCCTCGTCCGTCGCGTGCAGCGTCCAGCGAATGCCGTCCTCTTGCACTATCCGCCGTAGATCGCTAGTCTGCATCTCGAGAGGTCCTCCTCTCCGGCGGCCGTCGTGCTGTTTACAGTTCTACTATACAGCCGAACTGTACGTTGTCAAGGGTCCTGCCTGCATCCGCGCAATCGGCGCTGCTATGCGGTTTGCGGCCTTTTGGACGCAGTTTTCGGCGATGCCTCAAAAAATTAATTTTTGCTTGTGCCCGCGCGCATCCGTAACAAAAGACGCATTATGTTCCCAGGTGATGGAAATGCGGTGGCACTTTAAAGCGCAAAGCAATACGCGCGCGCCCGCGGTCAGAGTAGTGGGGGAGCGCGATAGGCGAGAGCAGTGGGGAAGCGCGGCGGGGAAGGTGCTGCCGCGCGTAGTTTCCGACTGGCTCGCCCACTACGGTTTGAGCGGTTCCGCGACCGTGCGCGCGTACGGTACCGCGGTCTTCACGCGGGCTCTGCCCCACCTTGCACCGTACGGCTCGCCGCGCGCCATCGGCCCGACAGAGGCCGAGCAGGTGCTCGCGCGGCTGCGCCGCCTCTACGCGCCGGCAACGGTGGCCCAGACGCAGTCGGCGCTCTCCTCGCTCTGGCGTGAAATGATCCGGCAGGGTGAGGCCAGCGATAATCCCTGGCTGCACGCGCACCGCGAGCAGCCGAAGGTGACGATCGCCGAGCGGGTCCTCTCGCGCGACGAGGTGGAACGCCTGGTGCGCGCCGCGCCGGCAGGGCCGGATCGCATCCTGGTGCGCTGCCTCTACCTCACCGGTGCCCGCGTCTCGGAGATCGTCCGCCCGATCGGCACGCCCGCGAGCAGCCCGCGCGGCCTGCGCTGGCGCGACGTGCGTCCGGACCAGGCGGGCTGGCTCGTGGCCAACCTCTACGGCAAGGGCGGCCGCACGCGCGCGGTGGCTCTGCCGCCTGGCCTCGCGACGTCGCTGCGATCGCTGCCGGGCCGCCACATGCCCGACGAGTCGGTGTTCCCCATCTCGCGCGTCGAGGCCTGGCGCATCGTCCGCCGCGCCGCGCGCGAGGGCGGGCTTGGCAAGGACGTCTCGCCGCACTGGCTCAGGCACGCGCACGCCCTCCACTCGCTCGAGGCCGGCGTGCCCCTGAACCAGTTGCAGGCCACCTTGGGACACAAGCGCCTGGACACGACCGGCATCTATACGCAGGTCGCGCCCGGCCACGGCAGCGCTGCCTACCTCGACGACGTCGACGTGCCCTGAGGCGACACGCGGGCCCGGCACCGCAAGGCACCGGGCCGTTTCCGTTGACGATCGGGGCTCTTCACTTGACAGGCGGGCACGAAACCGGCGCATTACTTGACTCGCATGTCGCGCCAGTATCAGCTCTGGGCGCTCTCCCCCTGACCGGCGCCGCCCGGAGGCTGCACGCGGCCCTCGATCCGCGCGGCCTGACGCAACTGGGCCCGCTGCATCGCCTCGTACTGCTCGCGCGGCGCGAGGATGTACGGCAGTTCCGACAGCAGCATCTGGCCCCCGACCAGGCGCAGCCCAACCTTGGCCGGGATCTGCAGCAGCTCGTCTCCCCTGCTCTGCACGGCCGAAAGCAGGAGCACGCCGGCGATCAGCCGCGCGGTCTCCGCGGGCAGCTCCTCGATCCGCTCGACGCCGAGCGAGCGGAGCCAGTCCACGTAGATCCCGACCTCCTCGGCCCGCAGGCCGGCCTGGCGCAGCGCGCGGCCGGCCTCCTGAGCCTTGCGCCCCATCTCCTCGATCTGCTGCTCGAGCTGGGCGGCCTCCTGCTTGAGCTGCTGATTGGCCTGGCGCCAGGCCGCGTTGTCCTCGATCAGCGCGACCTGCGCGGCCCGCAGGTCGTCCAGTTGCTGTCCGAACGCCGCCTTGGCCTCCTCCACCTGGCGCTGCATCGCCTCCGCCAGACCCACGACGCCGCCGATGTTCGCGGCGCCGAGGGCCTCGGCCACCTTTTCCGGCTCGAGCTGGGCATCGCGGATCACCCGGGCCACCGCCAGGATGTGCTGCTCGTCCAGGCCCCGCTCGCGCAGGCGGCCGAAGAGGTCGCGCACGTAGAGGCTCGTGCCCGTCTCGACGTCGAGGCGCAGTGTCGCATCGCGGATCTCGGTCAGCTTGCCCTCGAGCCGGCGCTCCGCCGCCGCGACCTGCTGCAGCCGATCCTCCGCCGCGTCGAGTTCGCGCGCCCGCTCGATCACCGCGTGGATGCGCTCGAGCATCCAGCCGATCAGAGCGCCGCGATCGGCGAAGGAAGACGTGTCCTCGCCCCGGGATCTGGCGGCCTCAAGCATCTCCTGGCGCAGTGCGTCGAGCCCGTCCCGGACCTCCTCGGTCAGGTTGGTACTCACCGGGATCTTGCCCGGCGCGGCCGTCTTCGCCAACGCTCCTGCCTCCTCGGCCGGACCGAGCCGGCCTCTGGTCTCGCCCGATCATAACACCACACCGCTGGGAATGGACCGCCGACCTCAGTCCTGGCGGCCTCTGCGACCGATCGCCCGTCTACGTCGCACATCTATGCCATGCCCCATTCCCCGCGCGCTCGGGGATTTCGCGCGAAAAGACCGGAGCGTCGACCGTTAACGGCGGGTCCGTGTGATAGAATCGCCTTTCGATCAGAGCGGAGGACCGGGGGTGGTCCCACGTCCAGGGTGACCCGGTACGTCTGCGCCGAGTGCGGCGAAGAGTTCCTGACGGCCGAGTACGGTGGTCAGATCGGACTTGCCTGGCGCAGGCACCAGCGCGAAACCGGCCATCAGGAGCGGCTCACCTACGGCGAGGACGGCAACGCGATCACAGTCCACAAGGGCGGCGGTGGCGGCGGTGGCGGCGGCGGGGCTGCCGAGGATCCATTCCCGGCACCGGGGCAAGGACGCGGCCGGCAGCTCCAAATCGCGCTCGACGTGCCCCGCTGGGTGGCCCTGTGGGAGCGCATCAACACCGATGGCGCCTACCCCTCAGAGCGCGACTATGGGCACGTCGCGAAGATGCTCGGGGACCTGCTCGCATGGATGTGGGACGCCTTCGACATGCCACCGGAGGCTGCGGTGCGCTACTTCGCCCAGCACCCCGAGCGCTGGCCGTACAACCCCAGACTCAACTACGGATCCGAAACGGGCCCCGTCCGTCCTCCGGATGGCGCAGGCCCACAGGGAGGCGATCCAGATGCCGATCCCACAGCTCCGAGCCGAGCCGAGGAGCACGGAGGCGAGGCAGGGCGATCTCTACGAGACGATTCAGCGCCGGGCGGACGAGGCCTTGCGGACACACACCTCCATGGACGTGCTCGAGCGACTCGGCTTGACCAGGTCTTCCGCGACCTCCTCGCCCGAGGGGCTGATGAAGGGGGTCGGGGACCTCGTGGCGGGGATGGGCAAGGGTTACCAGAGTCTGACGGAGATGAGCCAGGCGCTCACGAAGCAGGCGATCGACCTGCGCCCCCAGGGCCAGGGGTCGGAGCCCATGACGCAGCTCGTCCTGGGCATGATGGGCCTGCTCATGAAGGCACTCGCCGAGCGGGAAGGCGGCAGCGCGCCCAGCGAGTGGCAGCAGCGGTATCTCGCCAGACTCGAGGAGGAAATCCGCGAGCTCAAGGGCCGGCAGGGCCTGAGCCCGATTGACATGCAGATGCAGGAGCTGACGCAGTCGATGGCGGTGCAGGCCTTCCAGCGCGCCGCCGACCCGCTCAGCGGGCTCAAGGAGTTGGCGCAGTCGCGCGACACGCTCAAGGAGGTCTTCGGCTCGCTCGCCGGCGGAGCCGGCGAGTACAGCGAGGGCGCCCTGCGCATGCGGGCGATCGAGCGCGACGAGCGCGCGGTGGAACTGCAGCACCTCGACACCGTCGCCCGCCTCGGCTACCAGCGCGACATGATGCAGCACGCCGTCCCCACCTGGATCGCGACCGGCGGCGACGTCCTGCGCAACGTGCTCTCGTCCTACGGTCTCGCCCCGATCTACGAGCAGCAGGTTGGCCAGGGGCGGCAGTTCTCCGACCGCGCCCGGCAAGCCGCTGGACAGGAGGCCTGAGGTGCTGTCGCGGCCACCCGAGCGCCAGCCGATGCCGGAGCGCATCAGCATGACCCAGCGCGCGGTCCTCAACTATGCCGCGCGGGAGCTCGGGCGCTACCTCTGCACGCTCGATATCGTGGAGGTGCGCGGCTGGGCCGGGACCCAGGTGGACATGAGCGTCCTGCTGCCCGCGGACTTCGATCTCAACCCGGAGGCCGCCGGCATCGGCTCCCTCAAGCACGGCTGGGTCAAACGACGGGCGATCGAGGCGCTCGAGGGCATGGGCCCGACGCACTGGGACGAGCTCCTGCACATGATGGACGACATGGCGGGCGCCGTGCGCTCGGCGACCCAGGATCCAGACCAGATCGAATCCGCCGACTACCTGCAGGACATGATCGGCCTGCTGCTGGACCCCGCCCAAAATCACGGCTCGTCGTGGTACTACATGCAGATGGAGCGCATGCGCGACATCCTCGTGAGAAAGCTGGGATCCGCATGACCGGCACCAGCAGGCTCGTCCTCGGCGTCTTGGGCGGCGTCGCCGTCGTCGGTGGGCTCGGCTACGCCCTCGTCGAGATGGGCTACCTGCCGAATCCGTTCGCGGCGGCCGCGCCCAGCGGTCTCGCCCAGATCGTCGCCTGGCCGCAGACCTTCTACCAGGCCAAGAAGGCCCTCGTGCAGCTCTCGGTGATCGCGATCGAGCACCAGAACACCACGCTCGAGCAGCAGGCCCATGCCGAGGCGGAGGCAATCCGCGCGGTCTACCCCGGCGCCGGCCCGACCGGCGGCTACACCTGTCAGCAGCTCGTGCAAATGGGCGAAATCGACGCCTCCTACTGCACCGCGGGGAGCTGATCTCATGCCGCAGCAGAAGAAGGGGCAGCAGCCACCGAGCGGAGCAGCCATGGGCCACCCTGTCACGGTGCAGCTCTCTCCGCCAGCCTACCAGGTGCGCCAGCAGGCTGGCCTCGGCATGCCGAACGGCCGCCAACTCGCCGAGGCCATGGCTGGCGTGATCGGCGGTGCGATCGCCTCGGCCTTCTTCATCACCGCCATGAACAGCCCGTCCGCGAAGTGGGTCGGGGCCATCCTCACCGGCGGACTCGGCGCCATCATGGCAGCCACCTCGCCGATCGGCACCTTCGCCGAGGAGGCCGGTTTCGGCGCCGCTGCCCTGTCCGCCGGCTGGATGTACTTCGACGCGACGGCGCAGTTCGCGCAGCCCTCCACCTCGACCAGCGGTCCCGCCGTGTCCGCACCCGTCGTGCTGCCCACCCGGCGGTCACGGATCAACCTGCGGGAATCGGCATAGCCCCCTTGCGAAAACCGCGGGAATCTGTGCTATAAACTCCCTCTGCCAAAGGCGCGGAGGGAGTTGATCATTTGTACGGCCAGCAGGAGAGCTGGGGCACGGACGTCGTCTCCGGCCTCGCCGCGATCGCCACAGGCTACGTGATGACGAGCTGGGGCAAGAACACGTCGAATCCGCTCTACCCCCTGATCGGCAGTGCCGTGGTCGGTGTCGGCGGGGTCGGCGCGAAGCACCTGGTGCGCAACGAGTACCTGCACGAGGGCTTCGAGGCCATCGGCTACGCCGGGCTCACCGAAGTGGGCAACTGGGCCGCAGAGGCCACCACGACATGGGGCGGCAAGGGGACCGGCGCGGCACCGGTGTTCCTGCCCAAGTCCGGCTCGAACTCGAGCAGCGCAGCGCGTCAGCGCGCCGAGGCCGCCGCCCGCGTCCTCGCGGCGCAGCAGCGTGCGGCTGCCGCCGGCAACCCGCAGCCGCCCGCCCCGGTGAACACCGGGAACGCGCACCAGTTCCAGTTCGAAGGCGTCGCCTGACGAAGCTGCGCCTAGCGCGGCGCCCAGGGCGGCGGCAGGACCCGAATCCCCCAAGCCCCCCAAGGAGTGAAGCGACGTGGCATTTCCCGAGCTGAGGCTCCTGGGCCGGTGGACGAACACCAACGCCTCCACCGGCGCCGGCAAGCAGGCCAACACGACCTGGTCGCCACCCCCGATCCTCACGACTGAACCCGCGCTCCCGCAAGGCATGCTCAAGGACACCGAGGTCGGTGAGGTGGCCCTCGTCGTCGCCTACTCGCCCACCTCGCCCAACGGCGCGGTCGACGACCTCAACGACATCCAGCTCGTGCTGGATGGCTCGCCCTACGACTACGTCCACCTCTCCGGCCGCCAGGACACGTCGATGGTGCCGCCGCTCGCCCGCCTGCGCTCGGGCAAGCCGCTCTGGCTCGGCTCGCCGACCTGGGATCGCAACGGCCACCCGAACGACGCCGTGACGGCGACCTGCCCGAAGTTCACCGAGTCGGTGACGGTCAACGCCATCGCCGGCGCGGCCGGCATCGCGGACGACTACACGATCGACGTGTACGGCTACGTCTACGACGCCGCGGATCTCGCCGCCCTGATGCCGGTCTACGCCCCGGGCGACATCGTGTTCCCCGACCGGCTCAACGGCCGCACCCTCACCATCCCGGGCAAGATCGTCACGGCGACCGGCGGTAGCTGGCTCACCAACTGGAAGCAGCTCCCGGGCGGCACCGAGCAGGCGATCTCGGACACCTCGGCCCGCGTCTTCCCGCTGGTGCGCCACGCCCGCAACGCGAATGCGACCGCGGTGTCTCAGGAGTACCAGTACCAGTACCAGAACAGCTCCGAGTCGCCTGCGGTCCAGTTCAGCCGCGACAACCTCTACTTCAAGCTCACGAAGAGCCAGGCGCTGATCGCGCGGCGCTTCGGCGTCAAGTCGCCGGCGCCGACGGCCTCCGGCGCGCAGCTCCTCACGGCGTACCTCTCGACGCCGTCCGAGGCGCAGAAGCGCCACCCGGAGGGCGGCATCCCGGCGGACTACAACCTCGGCACCACCAACTTCGGCCTCGCCGCCGGCGAGACCAACAAGTTCGACGGCGTGCCGGACCTGCCGCAGGGCCCGCAGCTCATCTGGGGCGAGACCGGGTACCCCACCACCATCGACAACGGCCAGTCGGTCGCCGCCAACGCGATCACCGTCGCCTTCGTGGCGACCTTGATCGAGAGCGGCGCCGGCAACGTGATCTGAGAGGAGTGAGAGCATGGCGCTGATCTTCTGGGTGGCGGAAGCCGAGATCCCGGCGAACACCGGCTACGCCCCGCCGGCGGCAGCCGGCGCACCCCGCATCCTGGGCGTGCGCAAGGCGGCGATCCTCTCGGTCGCGTCCGGCATGACGTTCGAGGCCGGTGTCCCCTACGGGGCCACGACCGCTGCCGCGAGCCAGATCCAGGCCAACGTCGCCGCGCAGCAGCTCGTCTCCGGCGACCTCATCCCGGCCGGAGCCGGCGTCTTCGTCGACGCGATCGCCGCCGGCGAGCAGCCCCTGAACCCCTAGTCGCGTGACCTGAGCGGCGGGGCCGAGGTCTTTGGCCTCGGCCCCGCCCCGCTATAGCGCAGCATCCGTCCGGAGGGAGTGTTACCGATGGCGGTGATTTCCGCTGGTCTCCTCGAGAAGCTCAAGTTTCTGCCTGCGATCCTGCCCGACGGCACCACCCTGGCGTCCCTCGCGTCCGGTGCCGGCGCCACGCCACTGGCCACCTACGGCAACCTGCAGGAGTCCGGCCTCCTGACCTCGCTGCGCGACCTGCAGGTCTACAGGGCCCAGACACCCGGCGTCACCGTCTCGGTCCAGGCCGACAACTACTCGACGCCGCAGATCGACAGCCTGGCGCTCTCGCTCGTCGACCCGCGGCTCGACAGCCACCGCGCAGGTGCAGACCTCTCCGCTGCGCAGTCGCTGGCGGTCAACGCGACCAATGTCACCGGCGCCCCAGTGCCCCTCTTCTGGGGCAACTGGACGCTCGCGGCCGAGCGGCCGAGCATCGCGCAGAAGCTGAAGTACCCAGAGTTTTTCACCCTCACGGGTGACGAGCAGAAGCTCGCGGCGCAGATGGGCCTGACGGGGCAGAATCCGCGTGGCGTGCTGCCGCGGACGCTCGCTTGGATCATCGAAAACGAGTACAAGACCCAGATCGTCGACGCGGTCACCCTGGCCCAGACCCTGCCGGTCGGCGCGACCTCGGCCGCCACGCTGTTCATCCAGGAGGCGCGCCGGGCGAACGAGATGCTCGTGCTGGCCGGCCTCGCCATCACGGCGGGGAGCGGGGCGGACGGACTTTCGCTCTGGATCGGCGTCGACACCAAGAACACCTTCCTGCAGGTGCCGGCCTACGCGCTGGGGTCTGGCAAGCCGCTCCGAACCTTCATCCAGGCCGGCCAGCAACTCAAGATCCAGGCGGCCTCGACGTCGGCGATCGCCGCCGTCTCGATCGCCGCGACGATCTGGCACGTCCGCCTCACG
>Ga0187814_10000010_pt1 | contig 39773 bp, 41 predicted proteins | sample NC_S_4_FD_132450 | JGI IMG/M metagenome (GOLD analysis project Ga0187814, IMG submission 132450) | Wetland sediment microbial communities from Neuse River Estuary, North Carolina, USA - ASW-S_4 | ecosystem: Environmental > Aquatic > Freshwater > Wetlands > Sediment | place: USA: North Carolina... | reverse complement strand
CGCTGACCGCGCAGCAGCCGGAGCTGAACGTGGTGCGCACGGCGCTCGAGGCGCTGGCTGCGGTGCTTGGCGGCACTAACTCACTGCACACCAACGCGCTGGACGAGGTCCTCGCGCTGCCGAGCGAGAAGGCAGCCGAGATCGCGCTGCGCACGCAGCAGGTGATCATGGAAGAGACAGGCGTCGTCAACGTCGCCGACCCGCTCGGCGGGTCGTGGTACCTGGAGGCGCTGACTGACCGGCTGGAGGCCGAGGCGGAGGACATCTTCGGCCGGATACGTGCCATGAGCCCAGACGGATCGATGACCGGCGGCATCCTGCGGGGCATCGAGGACGGCTGGTTCTCAGCCGAGATCGCCGAAGCGTCGTTCGCCTATCAGCAGAAGGTCGAGAAGGGCGACAAGCGGGTCGTCGGCGTCAACTGCCACACGCACACCGTGGAAACGCCGATCGAGATCCTGCGCGTCAGCCACGAGGTCGAGGTCGAGCAGGGTCGCGCGCTGCGGCAGCGCAAGGCCGACCGGGACCAGGCCGCGGTGTCGGCTGCGCTTGCCGAGCTCGTGGCCGCCGCGCGATCGGAGGCGAACATGATCCCGCCGATGATCGCGGCGGCGAGCGCAGAGGCGACGCTCGGCGAGATCTGCGGCGCGCTCCGCGATGAATGGGGCAGTTACTTCGAAGCCCCCGCGTTCTAAGCCACGCGGCTGCCCGCCTGCAACCGGCAGCGGTTCTGCGCGGCCTCGTGGCCCAGGCTGCCGAGGTCATGCGGCAGGATGGAGTCATGAATCAGCCGCGGAACTTTTCCCTCCATGGGGCTGTCGACCTGGGCGCGCGGCAGGCGGCCGCGCAGCACAGGCAGCGGGCCGCGGAGCATAGCCCGGCCGCGGACGGTCAGCCGGGCCCGCAGTCGGGCTTCATCATCGACGTCACCGACGAGACGTTCAACACCGACGTCGTCGCCCGGTCCCGCGCCGTGCCGGTCATCCTCGACTTGTGGGCCGAGTGGTGCGGGCCGTGCAAACAGCTCGGGCCGATCCTGGAGAAGCTGGCAGCCGAGGCTAACGGTGCCTTTGTCCTCGCCAGGGTGGACGTAGACGCGAACCCTCAGCTGAGCGCGGCCCTTCAGGTGCAGAGCATCCCGATGGTCGTGGCCGTGATCGCCGGACAGGTCGCCGACGGGTTCCTTGGCGCCATGCCCGAGCAGCAAGTCCGGCAGTGGCTGGGCCAGGTCATGCAGGTCACGGAGCAGCTTGGCCTGCGGCCGGGCCACCCTGGCGAGCCGGCTGCGGAAGCGGTGCCGGGTGCCGGGCAGGCGATGCCGGGGTACCCGGACGCGCTCGATGACTTTGGGCCGGGCGCGGTGTACGCCGAGGCCCAGCAGGCGATGGAGCGCGGCGATCTGGATGCGGCTGCGGCGGCGTTCGAGAAGATACTCGCGGCGAGCCCGGCCGACCCGGTGGCGACCATGGGCCTGGGCCAGGTCGGCCTGATCCGGCGGGTCGAGGCCTACGACCAGGCGGCCGCCCGGCGGGCCGCGGACAGCAGGCCGGACGACGCCGAGGCCCAGGCCAGGGTGGCAGACATCGACCTCGCCATGGGCCGGATCGAGGCAGCCTTCGAGCGGCTGCTTGAGACGATCAAGAACACGTCCGGCGATGAGCGGGACACGGCGCGCAAGCATCTGGTCGGCTTGTTCGAGATCTTCCCGCCGAAGGACCCGAGAGTCGCCAAGGCCAGGACGAGGCTATCCAGCCTGTTGTTCTAGTCAGCCGCTGCCGGCCAGCCACTCTAGCGTCGGCAGGGCTGCTTCGAGCACTGCGAGCTGCTCGGGCAGCAGCGTCCGTAGGCTGTCCGCGAGCATGCTGGTGCCTTCCGCGCGGATACGCTCCAGCGCGTCGCGGCCTGCTTCGGTGACCGTTACCAGGAAAGCGCGCGCATCGTCTGGCGCGGGCTGGCGACGCAGGTAACCACGGTCCTCCAGGACGTTGACCAGCCTGGTGAGAGTGGACGGGGCGATGCGTTCTGCGGCGGCCAGGTCGCCGAGCCGCATCGGGCCGCTGTTGCCGACATACGCCAGCGTCGACAGCTGGCTCGGCGTCAGTCCGGCCAGGTCATGCTTGCGCAGCCGACGGGAGAGCCGCAGCACGGCGATTCGCAGCCGGGCCGCGTCGATCATGGGGCCGGCTGGCTCGGGCTGCGGATCACGCCCGGCCAGTCTCGCCGTGCGCGAACCGCTGAATCCGGTGGCCATTCTTGAAGGGTACGTCCCAGCAGGCGCTGCGGCGCACCCAATCACCAGCAGCCGGCTGGTTGTCAGGTGGCGCTGTGCCGGTGTTCATCTGGCAGGCGCATCATGGGTGCATGGAGGTGACTTCCCTCAGCGGGCGGCTGCTGGCGGCTACCCCGCATCTGGGCGATCCCAACTTCCGCCGGACCGTGGTGCTGATCGTCGAGGACGACGACGAGGAAGGCACGCTCGGGGTGGTGCTGAATCGGCCGACCGAGATTCCGCTTGACCAGGTGCTCGAGGCGTGGACGGGGCTAGCGTCGGGTCCGCAGGTGGTCTTCCGCGGCGGGCCGATTTCCCCGAACAGCGCGCTGGCACTGGCCATGGCGCACGGCTCCGACGAGCCGGTGGGCTGGCGGTCACTCGACGGCAGCCCGATGATGTCGCGGATCGGCCTGGTCGACCTCGGCGCACCGCCCGAACTGCTGGCGGGAGGCATCTCCTCGATGCGGGTGTTCGCCGGGTACGCGGGCTGGGGTGCGGGTCAGCTTCGCGACGAGATCGAGGAAGGTGCCTGGTACGTGCTGCCTGGCGAGCCGGCCGATGCCTTTGGGCCCGAGCCGGAGCAGCTCTGGCAGAAGGTGTTGCGCCGTCAGGGCGGTGACCTGGCCCTCGTGGCCACGTTCCCGGACGACCCAACCTGGAACTGAGCGCCCGGACGGGGCGCCGCTGCTACGCATCGGGTGACTTCCAGGCGGCGTAGAATCGGTCGTTGTGAGCACGCAAGCGATGCCTGGCACCGACGTCCGCACGGACTCCGAAGTCCGGCCGGACCTTTCCTTCGGCGATGGCGACCATGAGCGGTTCGCGCATTATGTCGAGAAGGACAAGATCGTCGACAGCGCGGTGAGCGGCACGCCGGTGGTGGCGCTCTGCGGCAAGGTCTGGGTGCCGAGCCGCGACCCGAAGAAGTTCCCGGTCTGCCCCGACTGCCAGCGGATCTATGAGTCGCTGCCAGAGGGCGGCAAGGACTAACCGGATCTAGCCGGTCGGCACCGCTGGCGATCCGGTGAGTGTGACGCCAGCGGCCCGGAGCTTGTCGAGCGCGGCCGCCGTGGTGTGCGGGTCTACTCCGGCGGTCAGGTTGAGCAGCACTCCGGTGTCAAAGCCTGCCTTGGCGGCATCGGCCGCCGTGGCATAGACGCAGTAGTCCGTGGCTATCCCGACGACGTCGACGTCGGTAACGCCGCGCTCCGTCAGCCAGGTGCCCAGGTCGGTGCCCGCCGCGTTGGCGCCTTCGAAGCCGCTGTAGGCGGCCGCGTGCTGGCCCTTGCGGAAGATCTCCTCGATCCGGCTTGTGTCCAGGTCCGGGTGGAACTGCGCGCCTGCCGTCCCGGCGACGCAGTGCGCCGGCCAGCTGCGGTAATAGTCGGGCTCCGCAGAGAAATGCTCCCCGGGATCCACATGAAAGTCCTGGCTCGCGACCACGTGGTCGTAACGGGCTCCATCCGATCCGGTCAGGTACTCCGAGATAGCCCGGGCTACGGCCGCGCCGCCCGCCACAGCCAGGGAGCCGCCTTCGCAGAAGTCGTTCTGCACATCAACGATCACCAGTGCGCGCACAGCCAGAGCGTAGCGCTAGCTCACGTCTAGGGCCGTACCCGATGTAACCCGGACGAGCTCGGAGAATGAGGTGGGGAACACGGTGTGTGCGTGACCGGCCGCTGCCCAGACGACCTCGTACGGCTTGAGCGCGATGTCGACGAGCGTGCGGATCGGCTTCCGGTGACCGACCGGCGCGACGCCACCGATGCGCTGGCCGGTGCTGGCGTAGACGAACTCCGGATCGGCCCGGCGGAGCTCGCCGACGCCGAGCTCGGCGGCGACCTTCGCCGTGTTGACCCGGTGCGCGCCACTCGTCAGCACGAGCAGCGGCTCGCCGTCCGCGTCGAACACCAGGCTGTTGGCGATGGCCCCGACATCGCAGCCAAGCTGGGCGGCCGCGGTAGCGGCGGTCGGGGCGGGCTCGGGCAGCTCGCGGACCTCGCCAGTCACCCCGAGGGCCGCTAGCTCGCGGGCTACGTGCTCGGCATTGCGGTGCACCGGGTCAGTCTGTCACGCTGGCGCGCGGCGGCCGAATCGGATTTCCGGCCGGCCAGCGTGACCGTCCCAAGACGGTCTCAGCCGTCGTCCGGCTCGAACACGGTCGGGATCGCTGGGTAGCCGCGGGACAGCTGCTGGGCGTGGGCGGGCAGCTCGGCGACCGCGGCCTGATGGCGGGCGCGCGCAGCCGCGAGCGGTTCCCGGCCGACGATCTCGCCGTCCAGGACCAGCGGCCGCAGCAGCGGTCGGCCGTCCGGCGGGTCGTGCGGTTCGGCGTCCGTCACCAGCTCCGTGACCGCCGTGCCAGTGTCGTCAAGCTGACGCACCGCCCACTTGCGCCCGCCCCGCGACGGCTTGCCGACCGATCGCTTGGCGACCGGCACCAACGTCGGCGCGGGCGTGCCGAACGGCCCGTCCGCGCCGCGGGCGACGAGCTTGTAGACCAGCGCGGCGGTCGGCGCACCAGACCCGGTGACCAGTGAGGTGCCGACGCCGTAGCCGTCCACTCGCTCAGCTGCGAGTGCGGCGATCGAGAATTCGTCGAGGTCGCCGGTGAGGATGATCCTGGTGCGTTCGGCGCCGAGCGAGTCAAGCTGCGATCGCGCCTCGCGCGCGACGACCGCCAGGTCACCGCTGTCGATCCGGATGGCGCCGAGATTCGGGCCAGCCAGCTTCACGGCGGTTTCGATGGCCGACGGCACGTCGTAGGTGTCCACCAGCAGCGTCGTGCCGGTGCCGAGCGCTTCGAGCTGCGCCGCGAACGCCCCTGGCTCGTCATCATGCAGCAGGGTGAAGGCGTGCGCGCTCGTGCCGCTGGTAGGCACGCCGTAGTCAAGGCCCGCCCGAAGGTTGGAGGTCGCGACGAAGCCAGCCAGGTACGCGGCCCTGGCGGCCGCCACCGCGGCTCGCTCGTGCGTGCGACGCGAGCCCATCTCGATGATCGGCCGTCCCGCCGCCGCCGTTACCATCCGGGACGCAGCCGAGGCGATCGCGCAGTCGTGGTTGAGTATCGACAGCGCGAGCGTCTCCAGGATCACCGCCTCCGCGAATGGGCCCTCGACGACGAGGATCGGCGAGCCAGGGAAGTAACAGTCGCCCTCGGCGTAACCCCAGATATTCCCGGAGAAGCGATAGCTGCTTAGGTAGTCCAGCGTCGGCGCGTCGACGATCTCGCCGCGCTCGAGAAACTCGAGCTCTGCCGCACCGAAGCGGAACTGCTCGAGCGCGTCCAGCAGCCGGCCTGCGCCGGCGACTACGCCGTAGCGGCGCCCGCTCGGCAGGTGCCGCGCAAATACTTCGAACACAGCGCGCCGGTGCGCGGTGCCGCTGTGCAGCGCCGCGCGCACCATGGTGAGCTCGTAGTGATCGGTCAGCAGCCCGGTGCCTGCCGGTTGTTCCGGGCTTGCCTGGTCGGTGCTCATCCAGGCAGCCTACGGAATCTTCGCCCGCCCGCTCGGTGCACGAAGGTGACAGCCCGCTGTTCGCCGCCGATACCCGTCGGCGGGCCTCAGCCGCGAGGTTTCCGGCCGCAGCCCATGGGTAGGGCCGCACAGTACTCGTTTCTGATAAATCAGGACTACAGCACGTGCACGGCCGCCGGTCCGTGGCGTTGGCGGGGCACGGCGCCGGCCGCGGAAAATGTCGGTGCGTTCGCGCTCACCCGGGGTGGAACACTAACGTCGGGGGAGTGGTACACCGTGTTACTGGGGAGGTGACGACAGGTGGGCGCTGCGCCGGCTGAAGTTCAGCAGCCGATGACAGATGAGAAATCGGTCCTGGACGCACCGTGGGTCACTGTCGTCTGGAATGACCCGGTCAATCTGATGAACTACGTGACCTACGTCTTCCAGCGGGTCTTCGGCTACCCCAAGGCGAAGGCGGAGAAGCTGATGCTGGACGTGCACCACAAGGGCAAGGCCGTGGTTTCCTCGGGCACCCGCGAGGCCATGGAGCGGGACGCGGAGACTCTGCACGGCTACGGCCTCTGGGCCACTGTGAGCCACGACTCGTGACCTGGGAGCCGTTCCCCGAGGATGACGACTTGTCAGGTGGCGAGCGGCATGAGCCTGGCCTCGCCGCCTCGTTCCGATCCGTGCCCGGAGGTGCTGCCGCCTTCTTCGAGCAGCCCCAGGCAGGCGTGATCAGGAGCCTGGTCAGCCAGGTCGCGGAGCTCGTCAGCGCCGATGCCGAGGCGGCCGGCGAAGCCGACAACCTTGAGGCCGAGCTCGGCCTGTCCAGCCACGCTGAGCCGCCCGACGACCCAGTGCTGGCCAGGCTGCTGCCGGACGCGTACTCCGGCGACCCGAAGGCAGCGGCCGAGTTCCGCCGGTACACCGAAGAGACGCTGCGCTCCGGAAAGGTGGCCTCCGCGCAGGTCGTTCTCGCCTCCCTGCCGCCTGGCGGCGGCGAGGTACGGCTGAGTGAACCGGAATGCCAGCAGTGGCTACGCGCCCTCAATGACGTCCGGCTTGCCCTGAGTGTCCGCCTTGGCATCACCGACGAGGACGAGGACCTGACAGAACAGCTGGCGGCGGACGACCCCCGTTCCGCCTATCTATGGGTTTATCAGTGGCTGGCGTATTTGCAGGACAGCCTGCTGGAAGCCCTGACATAACCCGGGCCTGGCCTGGCGGCTACGCTCCAGCCATGCTGACGATCAGCGCGGTGCTGCGCGCCAAGATCCTGGCGCACGCCACGGCTGATCATCCTGACGAGGCGTGCGGGGTGGTAGCGGGGTCGGCCGGGAGCGACCGGCCCGAGCGGTTCATCCCGATGCTGAACGCCGAGCGCTCGCCGACTTTCTACCGGTTCGACTCGCTGGAGCAGCTTCGGGTCTGGCGCGAGATGGACGACCGGGACGAAGAACCCGTCGTGATCTATCACTCGCATACTGCTACCGAGGCCTACCCGTCCCGTACTGACATTTCGTACGCCAGCGAGCCCAGCGCCCACTACGTGCTCGTCTCGACGCGGGAAGCAGGCCGGCCGGAGTTCAGGTCGTTCCGGATCATTGACGGCGCCGTCACCGAGGAAGAGGTCGTTATCGACCCGGAATGATCGCGCCAGGCGTCCGGTTGCAGGTACGGGGTCGCCCGCTTCCACTTGCGAACATGACTTATTTGGAGCAGAGAGCCATGGCAATCGAGGTCCGTATTCCGACCATCCTGCGTAGCTATACGGGCGGGGCGAAGTCGGTCGAGGGCTCGGGTTCGACGCTCGATGAGCTGATCGCTGACCTCGACGGCCGCTTTGACGGACTGCGGGAGCGGCTGGTGGACGATTCTGGCCTGCGCCGCTTCATCAACGTGTACCTGAACGACGAGGACGTGCGCTTCATCGGCGGCCTCTCGACCGCGGTGCGCGACGGCGACACCATCACGGTCCTGCCGGCCGTGGCCGGCGGCGCTCGCTAGCTGCCACACGGTCACTGTCATGCGCTACGACTCGCTACTTGACTCGCTGGGCAACACCCCGCTGGTAGGGCTACCCAGGCTGTCGCCGAGCCCGGCGGTACGGCTGTGGGCCAAGCTCGAAGATCGCAATCCGACCGGGTCTATCAAGGACCGGGCCGCCGCTTACATGGTCGCCGCGGCCGAGAAGGACGGGCTGCTGCGCCCCGGCGCCACCATCCTGGAGCCGACCTCCGGCAACACGGGCATCAGCCTGGCCATGGTCGCCAAGCTGCGCGGCTACCAGCTGATCTGCGTGCTACCGGAAAACACCTCGGCCGAGCGCAGGATGCTGCTTGAGGCCTTCGGCGCGACCATCGTGCCCTCGCCGGCCGCCGGCGGGTCGAACGAGGCAGTCCGGGTCGCCAAGGCCCTGGCGGACGAGCACCCGGACTGGGTCATGCTCTACCAGTACGGCAACGAGGCCAACGCGCGGGCTCATTACGAGACCACCGGACCTGAGCTGCTCGCCGACCTGCCGACGATCACCCACTTCGTGGCCGGACTCGGCACCTCGGGCACGCTCATGGGCGCCGGGCGGTTCCTGCGCGAGCGGGTCCCTGGCGTGCAGATCGTGGCGGCCGAGCCGCGGTACGGCGAACTGGTGTACGGCCTGCGGAACCTGTCCGAGGGATTCGTGCCTGAGCTCTACGACGAGTCGGTGCTGACGTCCCGGTACTCGGTGTCATCCGGCGACGCGCTGCGCCGCACCCGGGAGCTGCTGGCCACGGAGGGCATGTTCGCCGGGATCTCGTCGGGGTGCGTGCTGCACGCGGCGCTCGGCGTCGCCGCCAGGGCAGAAGCGGCCGGCCAGCGTGCCGACATCGCGCTGATCATCGCCGACGCCGGCTGGAAGTACCTGTCGACCGGCGCCTACGGCGGAACGCTCGAGGAAGCCGAGGCCAGGCTCGAGGGTCAGCTCTGGGCCTGACCCGATGCGGCTGCCACTTGCCCGCGCGATGCCGGACTCGCTAGATGATCATGCAGGGAAGGCGAAAGGACGAACCCGGCCGGATGACGATATTTGATGAGGCGACGGCAGTGCGCCGGCGCAGTGAGGGCCTGTACGACGCGCAGGCGGACCCCCGGTTCGCCATGGTGGTCGCGGGCAGCGGCTCGGCGCCTCCGGCCGTGAACGGCGGCGTGCTGATGGCGACCGTGCTGCGCGCCGTGCTGGATGCGGCACCGAACCCGCATCCGGTCGCCACCAGTGCGAACTTCCTGCGGGTACCGCGGCTCGGTTCCGCTGAGGTACAAGTGACCTGGCTGAAGCAGGGGAAGACCGCATCGACGGCGCGGGCCGCGCTCGTGCAAGGCGGCGAGCCGGTCGTCGACATGAGCGTTACGACGGGAACACTGCCGGGCGGGTGGGTCGCGGCCGAAGGCGTCGCCGCGGAGGAGCTGGATGAGACCCGCAGCGAGGCCGCGGCCGGCTGGCAGTCGCTGAGCTGGACTGGCAAGGCACCGTCGTTCCCGGACGCGGCCGACTGCATCGACCTCGGGCAGTGGCCAGGGACCAACGGCGCGAACGGAGTTGCGGGCTTCGCCGCCCACGTCGAGGTCCTGCTCGACCCGGCCGCCACTGGATGGCGCGGAGGCGAGCCGTCCGGAATCCCGGAGATGCGCGGCTACTTCCGGCTGCGCGAGCCCCGTGACCCCGACGCCTACCTGCTGGCGCTGGCCGTCGATGCACTGCCGCCGGTGGTGTTCGGCCTTGGCGCCACCGGGTGGGCGCCGACGGTGGAGCTGACCTGGCACATGCGGGCGGTGCCGGTGCCCGGCCCGCTTCAGGTGGCGACGCGCTGCCGCCACGTCAGCGGCGGCTGGTTCGACGAGGAAGCGGAAGTCTGGGACGCGGCCGGCCGCCTCGTCGCGCAGAGCAGGCAGCTAGCCAGGGTCGGCCGCGGACGGCTGCGGCCGCTCGACAGCACGCCGGACCGGGCAAGCGCTGGCGTTACGGGACGCTCCTGATTTTCCAGACCAAGACTGAGCCGAGCACCCCGACGACGGCGGTGGCACCGAACAGCGTGGGGTAGCCGCCCAGCGTGACCAGCGGGCCTGCGATCGCGGCGCCGATCGCGGCCGGGCCGACGATGGCGATGTTGATGACGCCGAGATCCTTGGCCCGGTCCCTGGCGGCTGGCAGCACCTGCGTGATCAATGCCTGGTCGACCGACAGGTAAGCGCCGAACCCGATGCCGAACAACACCGCAGCCAGCAGCGACGCGTCCCAGGTCTCCACGATCGTCAGCAGCAGGGCCGCGAGCGCGATGAGCAGGCCGGCCAGCGTCACGATCATCTTCCGCTTGCCGATCCGGTCCGAGATGACGCCCCCGACGACCGCCGTGACGACGACGCAGACCGCGTAGATCACGATCAGGATCAGCAGGCCAGTCGCGGCCGGGATGTGCTCGTGGGAGTACAGCCCGACCCGGTCGCGCAGGAAGTAGAGCAGGTAGAGCGTGCCCATGGCGATCGCCAGCGAGACCAGGAAGCGGGTGATCCAGGCCCAGGCGAAGTCCGGATAGTCGCGCGGCCTGATCCAGTAGGAGCGGGCCAGTTGCCGTACCGACAGCGGCTCGCGGTGCTCAGGGTCGAGCGGGTGATCGGGCGTCCCGAAGACAAACGGCAGCGCCAGCACGAACAGCAGGGCCCCCAGCAGGTAGTAGCTGCTGACTACGTTGCTGCTGAGGACGAGCACGGCCAGGACCGTGCCGAGCACCAGCCCGAGGGCCTGCGGCATGCCAACCCAGCCGGCCACCGTGGCGCGCTGGCGGACCGGCACGTGATCGGGGACGGCGGCGCTCAGGCTGGCGTATTCGCCGTTCTGGAACGCGCTGAACAGCACCCAGAAAACCGCGACACCGGCCACGGTCCGCTGGTGAGCGAGCAGGAGCAGGCTGATCGCGCCGAGCAGCGCCATCACGAGCGTCCAGCGGTGCCGCCGGCCGCTCAGCCCGCCAAAGGCATAGGCGTGGGTGGTGCGGTCGGACAGTGCCCCGGCCACGGGCGTGGCCAGCACGGACGCGACGGCGCCGACGGCGGACACGATGGCGAGCGCCTGGATCTTGTGCCTGGCGTCGATGTCCTGAAGCTGGATCGGCAGGATCACCTGGATCGGGGTCAGGGAGGCCATCCACATGCCCAGCGATGCCAGGCCCAGCCCGGTGATCCAGCCGGCCCGGACGTGCACTGAGGGCTCGGCCAGCGCGAGCGGTACCGCGCGCTCCTGATCAGTGGACTGACCTGTCATGACGCCTCCGCTGCGAGCCGGCCCGCCAGTGGCGCCAGCACGCTGCCCCTTAATCCGGATCGTGCCGTTTTGCGGATGATAGTCGCAATCCTTGGCTGGCTGGCCCGTTCCGTACGCCAGGCTTGCGGCCTGGGCACGGCTATCCTCGGTCGCTGTGACGATTGTGAGCCGGCCCGGCCATCCCGCACAGTCGTGCAGGTAACGATAGTGGGCTGGTCGGGGAGCTTCCCCGGCCCGGACAGCCCGGCCTCGTGCTACCTGATCGACACCGGCGACTTCCGCCTGGTCCTCGACGTGGGGAACGGGGCGCTCGGTGCCTTGCAGCGGTACATCGCGCTGTCTGACGTGGATGCGATCTGTCTCAGCCACCTGCACGCCGATCACTGCCTGGACCTGATCAGCTTCTCGGTGTTCCAGAACTACCACCCGGAGGGTCCCCGGCCGCGGATACCGGTGTACGGCCCGCCCGGGACCGCGGACCGACTCGCGCTCGCGCTCGGCAGCCACAGCCTGGGCATGGCAGAGGCCTTTGACTTCACAGCACTGGCGCCGGGCAGCATCGAGATCGGCCCGATGCGGATCACGACGGCGCACGTGCGGCATCCGGTCGAGACGTTCGGGTTCCGGATCGAGCACGCCGGCCAGGTACTCACCTACTCGGCTGATACCGGGCCGTGTGACGCCCTCGTCGCGCTCGCTCGCGACGCCGACGTTCTGCTCAGTGAGGCGTCGTTCCTCGACGTCCCCGGGCTGCCAGCCGACCTGCACCTGACCGCGCGCCAGGCGGGCGAGCACGCCGCGGCGGCAGGCGTCGGCGAGCTCATACTCACCCACCTCGTTCCCTGGAACGACCCGGCCGTCAGCCAGGAGCAGGCAGCCGCGGCCTTTCCGGGACCGCTCCGGCTGGCCAGTTGCGGCCTGCGGCTGTTCGGCGCCGCTCCGGGCGGGGGTGATGACCCCGACCGTGACCCGGCCAGCACCGCATAGACTGCACCTCCATGCGGGTGCTCGTCACCGGTGGCGCCGGGTTTATCGGGTCTCATCTGACGGATGCCCTAGTGGCGCGCGGCGACGAGGTGGTCGTCGTGGACGACATGTCGGCAGGCCGGCCGGGCCGGGTACCTGACCAGGCCGCCGTCCACAAGCTGAACGTGAGCGACGCGGCTGCCCTGGCGGCGGTGGCGATGGAGTTCCGGCCAGAACTGGTCTGCCACCTCGCGGCCAGGATCGATGTGCGGATGTCGGTGACGAGTCCGGCCGACGACGCCCAGGTGAACGTGATCGGCACGGTGAACGTGCTCGAGGCGGCGCGGTCCGTGGGCGCGCGGGTGCTGTTCGGCTCGACCGGGGCGGTGATCTACGGCCGGGACGCGCCGATCCCGTCATTGGAAGACGTGCTGCCGCTGCCCGAGTCGCCGTATGGCGTCGCCAAGCACTGCGCCGAGCAGTACGTCGAGCTCTACAACCGGTTGCACGGCATGTCACACGCGGTGCTGCGATTTGCCAATGTCTACGGCCCGCGCCAGGACCCGGCCGGCCAGGTGGGCGTCGTCGCCATCTTCTGCGCGCGTGCCATGACCGGGGAGCCGCCCGTCATCTACGGAGACGGCTTGCAGACCAGGGACTTCGTGTACGTGGCCGACGCGGTGAGCGCCTACCTGGCGGCGGCCGATTGCGGCCGGCCGGGCACGTGGAATGTCGGCAGCGGCGTCGAGGTCAGCGTCCTCGACCTGGCCAGGGTCATCAGCCAGGTGGCGGGGCGTCCGGTCGAGCCCGTGTTCGTTCCGGCCAGGCCCGGCGAGCTACGGCGCGGCGCGCTGGCATCAGAGCGCGTACGGCGCGATCTCGGCTGGGCGCCCACGATCTCGCTGGCTGACGGCGTCGCGCGGGTGTACCGGTGGATCGAGGCCGGGGCGCCGGAGCAGGCCGGCTGGTAGCACTATTCTGACGGGCATGGCGCGACCTGACGGACGACTGCCCGACCAGCTCCGAGATGTCAAGATCAGCCGGGGCTGGCTGGCGCACGCGGAAGGATCTGTGCTGGTCGAGTTCGGCGCCACCAGGGTGCTGTGCGCCGCCAGCGTCCAGGAAGAGCTGCCGCGTTGGCGGCGTGGCAGCGGCCAGGGCTGGGTGACGGCCGAGTATGCCATGCTGCCGCGGTCGACCAACACGCGCAGCGACCGGGAGTCGGTCAAGGGCAAGATCGGCGGCCGGACGCACGAGATTTCCCGCCTCGTCGGCCGGTCACTGCGTGCCTGCGTGGACGCGAAGGCGCTCGGCGAGAACACGATCATCATCGACTGCGACGTGCTGCAGGCCGACGGCGGGACCCGCACTGCCGCCATCACCGGCGGGTACGTAGCGATGGCGGACGCTATCGGCTGGCTCCGTGAGCGCAAACGCACGAGGGGCGAGCCGCTCGTGGCCTCGGTGGCGGCGGTCAGCGTCGGCATCGTAGCTGGTGAGGCGCGGCTCGACCTGTGCTACGACGAGGACGTCGCGGCCGAAACCGACATGAACGTGGTCTGCACGGGCGACGGCAGCTTCGTGGAGGTGCAGGGCACCGCCGAGCGAGAGCCGTTCGGCCGGGACCTGCTCGATGAGCTGCTCAACCTGGCCGTGGCCGGCTGCGCCGAGCTAACAAAGATCCAGCACGCTGCGCTCGGGGCATGAGCGCGGACACCGCAAGTGCGCCCGCCCGGCTCGTGCTCGCCACGAACAATCCGCACAAGCTGGTCGAGCTGAACAGGATCCTGGCAGACGCGGGAGTCGAGGTCGCGCTGTCAGGCCTCGCGGACTTCCCCGCGGCCCCGACCGTGGCGGAGACAGGCGCCACGTTCGCTGAGAACGCCCTGCTGAAAGCGGTCGCCATCGCGGAGCACACCGGGCTGTCCGCGGTGGCCGACGATTCAGGCCTCTGCGTGGATGCGCTGAACGGGATGCCCGGCGTGCTGTCTGCGCGGTGGTCCGGTCGGCACGGCGACGACGATGCCAACCTGCGACTTGTGCTCGCTCAGCTGGCCGACGTACCAGACGACCGCCGCGGCGCGCGGTTCGTGTGCGCGGCCGCGCTGGTCGTGCCCCACGGCTTGGAAAAGGCCGGACTCGAGCACGTCAGCGAGGGCACCGTCGCGGGCAGGCTGATACGCGAACCCCGCGGCAAGAACGGCTTTGGCTACGACCCCATCTTCGTTCCGGACGGCAGTGCGGTCACGACCGCCGAGATGGACCCGGCCGACAAAGACAAGATCAGTCACCGGGGCCGGGCGTTGCGCGCGCTTGCGTCCATCATCGCCCGTTCCCTTGGCTAGTCTCGGGACTCGGACCGCCTTCTGGAAAGGTATGAGCATGACCGACACGCGGCTGGCACCCGGCGACGAGGCGCCGGATTTCACCCTGGTCGACGCCGACGGGACCGAGGTGCGCCTGTCGTCGCTTCGCGGTCAGCGGGTCATCGTCTACTTCTACCCGGCTGCCATGACGCCCGGCTGCACCAAGCAGGCGTGCGACTTCCGGGACAGCCTGTCGAGCCTGGCGGCGGCCGGGTTCGCGGTGCTCGGCATCTCTCCGGATGGCCCGGCGAAGCTGACCAAGTTCCGCGAGCGGGACGGGCTGAACTTCCCGCTGCTCAGCGATCCGCAGCACGCGGTGCTCAAGGCCTACGGCGCGTACGGCGAGAAGATGCTCTATGGCAAGAAGACAGTAGGCGTCATCAGGTCGACGTTCGTGATTGACCCCGACGGCAAGATCGAGCGGGCGCAGTACGGTGTCAAGGCAACCGGCCACGTCGCGAGGCTGCGCGCGGAGCTCGGCGTGTGACGGTGCTGCCGTAGTCCTCGGGGCCGTAGCCCAACGGCAGGAGGCACAGGATTTAGGTTCCTGGCAGTGTGGGTTCGAGTCCCACCGGCCCCACAAATGTGTTGTCGTAACACGTCCGAATAGCCCTGAACCGTGGCTGGCCCTGGCTTACAGCAATTCTGTTGCCGTGAGCGTTGCGCTCTTCGGGGCGAGGCTGGCGAGGAAGGCGCCGAGGGCCTGGCTCCAGGCGGCTGTGTTCTCGAACTGGGGACAGTGGCCGGCATCGGGGATGACCGCCAGTGCCGCCCGGCCGACGCTTGCCGCCATCCGCTCGGACGGCCTGCGGAAGGGCCCATCCTGCTCGCCCACGATGACAAGTACGGGCAGCGAGGCCGACAGCGCACGCAACTGGTCAAGCCGGTCCGCCGCCGTGGCGAACGCAGGGGCCATGGCCGCATACATCGACGGCGCGGTTGCGCGCAACTTGCGGTCGCAAAACTCGGCGTAGCCGGGCTGCTCGGCGAGCAGGCGCTGGTTAGCAGGCGTGTCCAGCGGCCCGCGCTGGCTCGCGAGGATGTCAGCAAGCACGCCGATGCCCTGGGAGCGGACGATGCCCACGGCCGCCTGGACCAATTCGGGGTCCAGGTTCGTCAGCGGGCCGTGCGTCGTGTCCATCAAGATCAGGCCGTCCAGCCGGTGCGCCGCCAAGCACGCCATGACCTGCGCGATCATGCCGCCCATGGAATGACCGAGCAGGACGAACCGGTCCCAGCGAAGGGCGTCGGCCAGGCCGAGCATGTCGTCGGCCATGAGCTGGAAGGAGTATGCATCCTCGGCAGTCGGCTGGGAACTCGCGCCGTGGCCACGCAGATCGGGCGCCACCGCGTGCCATCCAGACTCGGCCAGACCGTCGAGCCACGGCGTGAAGTCCTCCTTGGCCCCGGTAAAGCCGTGCACGAGCAGCAGCGGCCGCTGTCCGGCGCCCGCCTCTGCTATCGACAGCTGGACGTCGCCCACCTCGATGACCCGTTCCGCCATGCCCACGTGCGCTCCCTGCGCTTCGATGCTCATCACGCGGCAACACGCCGCCCGACCCCACCATAATGGTCAGCGCAAGAGTGGCTGCATCATGCGGCGCGGCGGCGCACCAGCCAGACGGTCGCGGCGATGAGCAGCACCGATAGCGCGAGCAGCCAGCCGCCCTCGATCCACTGGAATGGCCAGAACCGGCTGGCCGGCTGATACCTCACCCATTCCGTGTAGCCGTGCTGAGTGAGGTAGTGCAGTGTGTCGAGGTACGTCTGGTGCTTCTGTGCCTTGACGCCGAAGCTCTTAGCGGCGGCGGCGTGCACCACGGGCATGGTCCGGTCGAACATCGAGTTCATGACCTGGTTCATCGTGGACTGACTTACCGTGGCGCCGCCCCTTGTCCACCACTGGCTGATGATCCACGCGGAGGAGGGCGGGTTGAAGAGGTTCTTGACGACCACCTGCGGTAGGTAGTGCTCGCGCAGGTACAGCCCGGTAGCGAAGGCGAGCCCGATGTATGCGGCCAGGGTGGCGGCCATGGCTGGGACGACGCGGCGGATGAGCATGCCGGCCAGGGCGCCGATCGCGAATGCGGCCAGTGTCCAGGCGGCGAACGCGACGCCGCGCAGGACGAATAGGTTGGCGAGCGGGGACTCCTCGGGAAGGAACAAGTTGCCCGTGGTGAGGTACGGCCGGTAGTACCAGGAGCACAGCACGCTGAGGGCTCCGGCAGCGGCGGTCACCACGATCGCGAGCGGCACCAGCTTGGCTAGCGTCCAGCGCCACCGGCCGAAGCCCTGAGTCCAGGCGTACCGGAAGGTGCCGGTCTCCAGCTCCCGGGCCAGCACCGGTGCCCCGGCGAACGCCCCGATCAGCGCGGGCACTGCCTGCAGTACGTAGCCATTCACCAGGAAGCCGTCCATGCGAGTGAAGCTGGTTTGCAGCTGATCGCAGAGCGGCGAGGTTGCCGGGCGGCAGGCGGCCGCCGCGGCGTAGGCGTGGTGCAGCCCGATTCCGACACGCCACAGGCTCACCGCGAGTGCGCCGAGGAACACGGCCACTGCGGTCAGCGCGATCCGGTGCTGCCGCCAGGTGACCCAGGCCATCCGCCGCCACGGCACCGGCCGCAGGGTGACGTTCTCCTCGGGGCGGGCGGCCACGGTGAGCGTGGTCATCTCGTCAGCTCCGACGGCTCGGCGCTCCGGATGCGGGCCGGGCCGGGCAGCGCCGCGGCGGCGGGGTCGCGCAGGTAGGCCAGGGCGAGTTCTTCCAGGCCGACCGGGTGCGTCTCCCAGCCCGGCGGGACCGGGTCGTCCGCAGTAGCTCGGACCAGCAGGTGTGCCTGTGCCTCCCCGCGGCTGAGGCGCACCACCGGCCGTCTGGCATAACGGCCGACTTCGGCGGCCGGGCCGGTCAGCATGCGGTGGGAGGCGAGCAGGTCCTCGACCTCGCCCGCCACCTGCACCCGGCCCCGCGACACCAAGATGAGGTAGTCGGCCACCCGCTCGAGCTCGGCGAGCACGTGCGAGGACAGCAGCACCGACACGCCATCGTCGGCCATCGCCGTCAGGACGGTGGCCATGAAGTCGTGCCGGGCGATCGGGTCGAGCATCGCCACCGGCTCATCCAGCAGCAGCAGGCGCGGCCGCCGTGCGAGGGCCAGGGTCAGCGCGAGTTGCGCCTGCTGGCCACCGGACAGCTTGCCCGCTTTGCGCTTGAGCGGGATGCCCAGCTCTGCCAGCCGGTCTTCCGCGTAGCGCTGGTCGAAGCGGCGGTTCAGGTTGCGCGTCAGGTGCAGCATGTCCGCGGCCGACAGGTTCTTGTACATCGGCGTGTCCTGGGCGACGAACGCGATACCGTCCAGCGCGGCCGGCGAACCGGGCGGCCGGCCGCCGAGCACTGTGACCTCGCCGGCGGACGGCGTCGCCAGGCCGACCGCCAGGTTCAGCAGCGTGGTCTTTCCGGCGCCATTCGGGCCGACCAGCGCGGCCACGTGCCCGGCGGGGATCGCCAGGGCGCACTCCCGAAGTGCCCAGGTGCTGCCGTAGCGCTTGCCGAGGCCGCTGGCTTCGATGACGTTCATGCGACGCCCTCCGTCTCGCCGCGCGCCGCGCCGCCGCGAGTGTGCGACCCGTTGCGGCGCTCATAGAAATCCCGCAGCGCACTGGTGAACAGCGCCACCATCCCGTCCTCGTCCAGTCCGGCCCCGTCCGCGGCGGTCAGCCAGCCCGACAAGGAGCGGCGCAGCGCGGTCAGCTCCGGGAGCGCGACCTGGCTGAGCGTGGCTTGCACGAACGTGCCCTGGCCGGGGCGGCCGGACGCCAGGCCCTTGATCTCCAGGTCACGGTAGGCCTTCAGCACCGTGTTCGGGTTGATAGCGAGCGCGGCGACGACGTCCCTGACCTTGGGCAGCTGGTCGCCCGGATTGAGGTAGCCCAGCCGCAGCGCGTGCTCTACCTGCTGCACCAGCTGCAGGTAGGTCGGCACGCCAGAGGCGGGATCGAGCCGGAACTCGATGGGTGACGTCGGCCGGCCCGTACCCTCCGTCGGGCTGCTGCCATCATCGCCGGGCGGCGAGGCACCAGCACCGTCGCGGCCGCTGATTGATTTATCTATAGACATATGACAAGCGTACATTGAACAAAGTCACTGTCAACCTGGACGGCGGAGTGGATCCAGCGCGGCTGTCAGCGCCGGCTGGCTCGCTCGCTCTGCCGCCAGGACATCGTTGACGGTCCAGCCCTGCCTCGTTACCTTTCGCTAGAACGTGTTCAGGGCTCGGTGAGGAGGCTGCCGATGACGGCGCCCACGGCAGACCCGTCACGCGGTGACAAGCGCAAGATGACCGTCAGCGAGCGCAGCATCCCGGCGCTGACCGCGGCGCTGCAGGGCTGGCTGGACGGGCTGGCGTCGGAACCGGGTCGGCCCATGGTGAGCGGGGTCCGGCTGCCCGACAGCAACGGGTTGTCGAGCACGTCCCTGCTCTTCGAGGTGACCTGGTCCGGCGCGGGCGACCAACGGCGCGGCTCCTACGTTGCCCGGATGCCGCCGGAGGCGAGCGCGGTGCCGGTGTTTCCCCGCTACGACCTGCCGGGTCAGTTCGACGTCATCAGCCGGGTCGCCGCCGGCTGCGACATTCCGCTGCCCACGCTGCGCTGGAACGTGCCGGACGGCGGCGCGATCGGCGCTCCGTTCTTCGTGATGGACCACGTCGACGGCCGGGTACCGCTGGACAACCCGCCGTATGTCTTCACCGGCTGGCTGCTGGAGGCAGCGCCGGACGAGCGCGCGCTGCTGCAGCGGGCCAGCGTGCACCTCCTGGCCAGGCTGCACGCGATGGCTGCGGAGGAGGCGGCTGCGGTACCGGGACTTCGACCCCCGGCCGGGCTGGGATCGCTGCGCTATCACGTCGAGCAGCAGCGCGACTATTACCGCTGGGCGCTGCTGGACGACGGTGTCCGGGTGCCGATCATCGAGCGGAGCCTGGCGTGGCTGGAGGAGCACTGGCCCCGCGACCCCGGGCCCGACGTGCTGTGCTGGGGCGACGCCAGGATCGGCAACGTCATTTATCGCGGCTTCGAGCCGGTCGCGGTGCTGGACTGGGAGATGGCCGCGGTCGGCCCGCGCGAACTCGACGTCGGCTGGTTCGTGTTCATGCACCGGTTCTTCCAGGACATCGCGGAGTTCTTCGAGGTCGAGGGGCTGCCCGATTTCCTGCGCCGGTCGGACGTCGAGCGCTGCTATGAGGAGCTGACCGGGTGGCAGCTGCGCGACATGGACTTCTACCTCACCTATGCCGCACTGCGGCACGCCATCATCATGGCCAGGATCAGACGCAGGATGATCCACTTCGGCGAGGACGAAGTGCCCGAGGACCCCGATGACTACGTGATGCACCGGGCCAGCCTGGAGCGGCTGCTGGCCGGCACCTATCGATGGGACTGAGGCGAGTGCCGATTCCGATTGACGAGTACCCGATCCACCAGTCGTCCCTGCCGATGAACCGCGTTATCAGCAGCGACCGGAACTTCTACGACCGGTGCTACCTCAACGTGCACGACCGGACCGGGGACGTCTTCCTGGTCACCGGCCTCGGGGTCTACCCGAACCTGGGCGTGATCGACGCGTACGCCGCGGCCCGGTGCGGCGACCGGCAGTGGAGCGTGCAGTTCTCCGACGCCCTGAAGGAGCGCAGCCTCGAGCAGCGCGTCGGCGGCTACCACATCGAGGTCGTCGAACCGCTGCAGCGGCTGCACCTTACGTGTGTGGCTCCGGGCGGTGCCATCGAGTTCGACCTGAACTGGACCGCTGCCTTCCCGGCCGTGCAGGAAGAGCCGCACCTGCTACTCGCGGCAAGCCGGCCGGTGCTGGACGCGTCGCGCTTCTCGCAGGTGGGCAGCTGGAGCGGACAGCTACGCATCGGGGACAGGGAGTTCGCCGTCACCGACGACCGGTGGTCGGGGGCACGGGACCGGTCCTGGGGGATCCGGCCGGTCGGAGAAGCGGAGCCACCTGGCCGCAGCGCCGCCGAGCCGCCGATGGGCTTCTGGTGGCTGTACATGCCGCTGCGATTCACCTCGTGCGCGCTGATCGTGATCGTGCAGGAGAACCCCGACGGCTATCGCACGCTGAATGACGCACGGCGGGTCTGGCCGGACGGCCGCGTTGAGCAGCTCGGCTGGCCGCGCCTGGACATCAGCTACCGGCCGGGCACGCGGCACCCGGAGTCAGCCCGGATTCACCTGACCGACAGGGCCGGGCATCCGGTGACCGTCGAGGTGGAGACGCTGACATCGGTTCCGCTGCACGTGGGTGCGGGCTACAGCGGCGACCCGGACTGGTCGCACGGCCGGTGGATGGGCAGGGAATGGAGCAACTCCCAGGTCTACGACCTGACCGACCCCGCGGTGGCCGGGCGGATCCCGTTCGGCGTCATCGATCACCTGGCCCGGGCTTCCCTTAACGGGGAGGAGGGCTGGGGGCTGTTCGAACACGCCACCATCGGGCGTCATGATCCGACTGGCTTCGCGGACTGGTTGTCGGTCAGCCAGTAACGCGCGCAGTCACGGCACTGTGTAGGCCACGATCTGCGGCTTGCCGCCGCCCGTGACCTCCGCCTTGCCGCTGACGAGCTTCCCGGTGAGCGGGCCGCCCGCGGAGACAATCACGGTGTTGCCCGCGACCACCAGCGGGGCATTCGTCGTCGTCGGCAGCTGATGGCGGTAGACGATCGCTCCGGTCGCGCTGTTCAGGGCGATCAGCTCGCCGCCGTAGAGGGTGCTGAAGACGAGGTCGTTGGAGACGGTAGCGGCACCGAGCGCCATCTCCGGCAGCTTGGTGTCCCACTCGACCGCGCCGGTGGCGAGGTTCAATGCCTCGATCTCGCCGGTGGGAGTGCCGACCGCCTTGCCGCCGAGTATCTGGGTGAGCTGGGTGTAGATGATGGGCTCGTCGACGGTGGACACGTATACGGTGTCGCCGGCGACCGCCGGGTTGCTGAGGACCCCGCCGAGTGCCCCGGGCTCCACCGTCAGTGGCGCCGTGACGTGCAGCTTGTGCTCCAGCGCAAGGAGCCCGTCGTTGTCGTTGCCGTTGTGCTTGCCGACCGGGGTCTTCCAGAGCAGCGCACCGTTCTGCGCGTTGATTGCGTAGACGTAGCCCATCTTGCCGGCGTCGATGATCGCCGAGGTTCCATTGATTGTCGTCGCGATCGGTGAGGTCTGCAGGTCGTGGTCCATGAAGTCGTTGGGCACCGCCTGGTAGTACCAGCGCAGGATGCCGGTCGCCGCGTCGAGGTTCACCGCGCTGTCGCTGTAGAGCAGGCGCGCGGGGTGCGCGATGGCGGTCGCGGGCGACTCGTACGGGTTGCCGGTGCCGAACGTCACCGATCCGTCGCTGCCGACGAGCGGCGTCTCCCAGGCGCCGCCGGCGCCCACCTGGTCCGCCTGCACCGCGGTGTCGGACCCGAGAATCGTGTTGAACTTCCAGAGCACCTTGCCGGTCGCCGCGGCCAGGGCCAGCAGGATCCCGCCGCCCGTTCCGTTGCCGAGGGAGCTGGCCAGGTAGACCCGTCCGGCTGCCGCCTGGGGCTGGATATCGAACGCGCCCTGGCCCGTTGTGAGCAGATGGCGGTCGACCCACACTGGCTTGCCGGTCGCCGCGCTGAGCGCGAAGACCGTGTGCGCCGCGTCGCCGTACACCCGTCCGTCCGCGACTGCGACGCCGTCGGGTCCGGGGCCGCCGAGCTCCGGGGTGTTGACCTGGTACTCCCACCGCAGCTTGCCGGTGGCGAGATCAAGCGCGTACACGTTCGCCTGCATGTCCTGGATGTAGACGACGCCGCTGACCACGACCGGCGACATGGTGAGCGAGCCCACTCCGGCCACGCCGGTGTGCTTGCCGGTGAGCCGGAACGTCCAGGCCTGCTGCAGCTGAGGCACGTTGGCCGACGAGATCGTCGAGCCTGTCGCGTCCCGCGTGTTGGCCAGGTCGCCATTCGGATACGGCCACGACCCGGACGGCTGAGCAGCCTTGGGGTCGGTGGTCGTGGCGGACTGGGTTTGGGCTGCCGCCGGCTTGACGCTCCCGCATCCCGCAGCCAGCAGGGCCGCCCCGACGAGCAGGCCGACGCCGAGACGAGCGCGTCCGGTCACAGTGACTCGCATCTGACCCACCTGCCCATCGACAAAACTGATATCAGAATGATAGGCCTACGACATCATCTCGTCAATGCATGCATATCGGTAATCAACGGGCGGCATCCTACGCTTGTTCGGCTGTTGACATTTGTCACCGCATAGTGCTGAGTCGCGGCACTACTGCAGTGCCCCGCCGTCGGCGATGCTCAATGGCATGACTACTACTACCGATGCCGGCATTGGCATCGTGCTGTCCCGGCTCGCCAAGTCCTACGGGGCGGTGCGGGCCGTACGCGACCTCGACCTGGTGATCGCGCCGGGCGAGACCGTCGCGCTGCTCGGACCCAACGGCGCCGGCAAGACCACGACCATCGAGATGATGCTCGGCCTGACCAGGCCGGATACGGGAACGGTGTCGATCTTCGGCGTGCCGCCTGCGGCGGCACGGCAGGCTGGCTTGTTCGGCGCGATGCTGCAGACCGGCTCGCCGCTGGATCATCTGCGGGTGCGGGAGATCGTCACGCTTGTGGCGTCGTACTACTCGCATCCGCTGGGCGTCGATGACGTGCTGCGGCTGACCGGCGCCGATGAGTTCGCCGGGCAGTGGACGACCAAGCTGTCGGGCGGCCAGGCGCAGCGGGTGCGGTTCGCGGCCGCCATCGTCGGCGACGCTGACCTGCTGTTGCTGGACGAGCCCACCGCGGGCCTGGACGTCGAGGGCAGGCGCGACTTCTGGCGGGCGATGCGGGCGATGACCGAGCAGGGCAAGACGGTCCTGTTCGCCACGCATTACCTGGAGGAAGCCGACGCCTACGCTGACCGGATCGTGCTGCTGGCGCACGGCCGGATCGTCGCCGACGGCCCGGCTACCGAGATCAAGGCACAGGTTGGCTCCCGGACGATCCGGGCGACCTTGCCGGGGGTGACCGTCTCGGCGCTGACCGCGCTGCCGGGCGTGCGCAACGCCGAGCGGCACGGCGAGGCGGTGGTCCTGACTTGCACGGACGCCGACGCCGCGCTGCCAGCGTTGCTGACGGCGTTCCCCGCCGCGCGGGATATCGAGGTAGCTGGCGGGAGCCTGGAGGACGCATTCCTGGAACTGACCGCGGCGGATGAGAAGGTCGGGCTCGACGACACTGCGGGCGAAACGGGGGTGACCAGGTGACCCACTTGCGCTTCGAGGTTCTGCGCATGCTGCGCAATCCGCTCTTCTACGGCCTCACGGTCGGGCTGCCGCTGGTGCTGTTCTACGCGATCGCCTCGGCGGAACGGCACAAGACCTTCGACGGCACCAGTTTCCCGCTGTACTTCATGACTGCGATGGCGGCCTACGGCGCGATGTGGGCCACGGTGGGACCTGGCGCGCGCATCTCTCGGGACAGGGCCACCGGCTGGCTCCGGCAGGTGCGGATCACGCCGCTGCGGACCCGGACCGAGTTCACCGCGAAGGTGGTCAGCGCCTACCTGCTCGCGCTGCCCACGCTGGTGCTGCTGTTGCTGGCCGGCGCCTCGCTCGGCGTGCGGCTCGGCGCGACACAGTGGCTGGAGATGGCCGGCCTGCTGCTGGCCGGCCTGGCTCCGTTCATCGTGATCGGGTTCATCCTGGGCTACTCGCTGGGCAGCGACGCCGTGGCGGCGGCCGACGCCGGTGTCGTGCTCCTGTTCGCGCTGCTGGGCGGCGTGTTCGGCTTCCAGCTCGCCACTTCAGGACCGATGTTCGACGTGATCAAGGGCCTGCCGTCGTACTGGCTGGTGCAAGCCGGCAAGACGGCACTGGGCGGTGGCGGCTGGCCGGCCGAGGCGTGGATCGTGGTCGCCGCCTGGACCGCCGTGCTGATCCCGGTCGCGGCGCTGGCTTACCGGCGCTCGGCGAGCAGGGCGTGGTGAGCGTCGGCCCAGTAGGCTGGGCGAACGTGGCAGAGTCTGAGGGGCTGGCCAGCCCGGCGGAGGCGCACTGGCTGGCCAGCCAGCGCCGGTGGATCGGGGGCTGGCGCCGCTACCTCCTGATGGCCATTCCGGTGGTCTACCTGATCTTTGTGGCCGCATCGGTGGGGCAGAACTCGCGCGGTGCGGGACAGATCGCCGGATACGCGATCCTCGCGGCGTTCGTCGTGTGCTGGCTCGCCGCGCCGCTGCTCTTCGCGCCCGACAACCCCCTGCCCGGGTTCTGGCCGTATTACGCCCTTCTGACAGTGCTCTTCGTCGCGGAGATACCGTTCGCGCGCGCGGCCAGCTTCGTGTTGTGCGTGTTCCTCACGATCCTGACCGTCGGTCGCCTCGGGGTGAAGTCCGCGCCGGTCGTCGCCGGGTTCGCCCTCGCCGCCTTGCTGGTTCCGGTCGCGATCCCGTCCTGGCACGTCAGCCTGCGGGCGTCGTTCGACGACGTGACGCCGATCGGGATCCCGATCGCCGGGCTCATCGTCTTCGCAACGCTCGAGGTCATCCGCGGCAATCAGGCTCTCGCCGCGGCGCGAGCGGAAGTAGCCCGGCTGGCGGCGGAGAACGAGCGCATCCGGATCGCCCGTGACCTGCACGACCTGCTTGGCCACTCGCTGACCGCGATCACGGTCAAGGCGGGCCTGGCGCGACGGCTCGGTGCAACCGATCCGGCGCGGGCGGTCGGACAGATCGCCGAGGTCGAGGAGCTGTCCCGGCAGGCGCTAGCCGAGGTCCGGGCCGCGGTGTCGAGCTACCGGGACGTGACGCTCGTCGGCGAGCTGGCCCGCGGCCGTGAGCTGTTGCGGGCATCGGGCATCGCCGCCGACCTGCCTACCGCCACGGACGTGGTCGACCCTGCCCACTCCGAGTTGCTCGGCTGGGCGCTACGCGAGGGACTCACCAACGTGGTTCGGCACGCCCACGCGACCACCTGCGCCGTCCGGCTGTCCCCGCACGGCGTCGAGATCACCGACAACGGCGTAGGCTCCGCCGCACCGCCCGGGCACGGCCTGAGCGGCCTGCGCGAGCGGGTGCTGGCGGCGGGCGGATCGGTCGACGCTGGGCCGCTGCTGCCGAGCGGCTGGCGGCTGCGGGTGTCGCTGGCCGACCACGGCGGCGGCACGTGACGATCCGGCTGCTGCTCGCCGACGACCAGGAGCTGATCCGCAGCGCGTTGGCGGTGATGCTCGGCCTAGAAGACGACTTCGAGGTCGTCGCGTCGGTGGCGCGCGGTGACGAGGTCGTGGCTGCCGCACGGCAGCACAAGCCGGACGTCGCACTGCTCGACATCGAGATGCCCGGTATCGACGGCCTGGCCGCGGCCGGGGTTCTCGCGAAGGAGGTCCCCAGCTGCCGGTCGCTGATCCTGACCACGTTCGGCCGCCCCGGCTACTTGCGCCGGGCAATGGAGTCCGGCGCCTTCGGATTCGTGGTCAAGGACGCGCCGCCGGAGCAGCTCGCCGACGCCATCCGCAGGGTCGCGGCGGGGGAGCGGGTAGTGGACCCGGCGCTGGCCGCGGCCACGCTGGCCAGCGGGCAATCCCCGCTCACGGCCAGGGAGCGGGACGTGCTGGTCGCCGCGCGGCCAGGAGCGACGGTGGCCGAGATTGCCGAGAAGCTGTTCCTATCCGAGGGTACGGTGCGCAACTACTTGTCGTCAGCCATCGCCAAGACCGGCACGCGGAACCGGGCTGAAGCTGTCAGGGCGGCGGACGAGCAGGGCTGGCTCTGATGCGGTCTGCCGGGCCGGTCGGCTTTGACCTGGATCGCACCTCATCAACTCGCGGCCGGCGATCATGGCGGCGTGGTCGGCGGCGCGGTGGCAGTGGGCGTCCCGACGGGGTCGTTCGGCCTGCCGAGCCCGCCGCGGCAGGAGCGCACCTGGTCCTCGGCTCGCTCGCCGACTTCCCGGCGTGGTATGCCAGGTTCCGTGACAGCGATGCCCGAGGGAACACTGCCCGATGAGCACTGACATCCTGGCGCTGGCCGACCGGCTGTGGCGTGGTGCGGCGTCGACCAGCGAGTTCCACCCGCTCCGGCATCTCGGCGGGCTGGCCGAGATCTGTGACGGGGTCGCGTTCCTGCCCGCCTTCGCCAATGTGACCGCGATCTCGACGTCCGACGGGCTGGCGCTGGTCGACACCGGCAGCGCGCTCGGGGCTCAGGCCGTCCACGACGACCTGCGGCGCTGGACCGGCGAGCGGCTGAACACGGCCATCTACTCACACGGCCACATCGACCACGTCTTCGGCGTCCCGGTCTGGGCGGCCGAGGCCGCCGAGCGAGGCTGGCCTGCCCCGCTCGTGATCGCGCACGAGGGGGTGCCGCCCCGCTTTGACCGGTACCGGCTGACCGCCGGGTACAACCAGATCATTAACCAGCGTCAGTTCGGCATCCGCCGCCTGCGCTGGCCGACCGACTACCGCTATCCCGACCGCACCTACGCCGATGAGCTGGCCGTCGAGGTCGGCGGCGTGAAACTCGCGCTGCGGCACGAGAAAGGCGAAACCGACGATCACACCGTGACGTGGCTGCCGGAACGCCGCGTGCTGTGCTGCGGTGACCTGTTCATCTGGGCGTCCCCCAACGCCGGCAACCCGCAGAAGGTGCAGCGATACCCGCTGGAATGGGCGCAGGCGCTGCGCCGGATGGTGGCGCTGCAGCCTGAGTACCTGCTGCCCGGCCACGGCCTGCCGGTAATCGGCGCGGACCGGGTCGCGACGGCGCTCACCGAGACCGCCGAGTTGCTGGAGTCGCTCGTCGATCAGACGCTCGCGGTGATGAACGGCGGCGGCCGACTGGACGAGGCGATCCACACGGTGACGGTGCCCCGGCAGCTAGCCGGCCGGCCCTATCTGCAGCCGGTGTACGACGAGCCCGAGTTCATCGTCCGCACCGTCTGGCGCCGCTACGGCGGCTGGTGGGACGGCAATCCGGCCACCCTCAAGCCGGCACCCGAGCGCGTGCTCGCGGCGGAACTGGCCAGCCTGGCGGGCGGTCCCCGCGCGCTTGCCGCCCGCGCGGTGGAACTGGCGGAGCGCGTCGTGACCGGCGGCCCGCAGGCCGGCACCGAGCGGGCTGGCAGCGAGCCGGATGGCGATCCTGGTGTGGCCAGCTTGCCCGGCGGGGAGGAAGGGCTGCGGGTGGCGGGACACCTCGCGGAGCTCGCCTGGCTGGCCGCTCCCGGAGACAACGAGGTAGCGCAGGCGCGGCACCGGGTCTTCAGCATCCGGGCCGACCGGGCTACCTCCACGATGTCCGCCGGGATCTACCGGTGGGCGGCCAGCGAGTCACTCGGTGACCCGCTCGGGCAGCAACAAGGTCTGGAGGGAGCAGATGACGACTGACGGGATCGACCCGTCCGTACCGCCCAGCGGGACGGGCTGCGCCGAATGCGAGGCAGCCGGCGGCTGGTGGCTGCACCTCCGCCGGTGTGCACAGTGCGGACACATCGGGTGCTGCGACACGTCGCCGTCGCAGCACGCGACGAAGCACGCCCGGGCGTCCGGGCACCACATCATCCGGAGCTTCGAGCCCGGCGAGGACTGGTTCTGGGACTACCAGACCAGCCAGCTACACGAGGACGGGCCGGCGCTGGCACCGCCCGAACATCACCCGGTCGGGCAGGGCGTGCCGGGCCCGCAGGGGCGGGTACCGCGGGACTGGCAGTCGCGCCTGAACTGAGTGGCTGCCGGGCTCGCAGGCACCTCACCAGGACGCGAGCAGCGGACGCAGCTCGGCGAGCTTGCTGATCACCGCGTCCGGGACGGCGGACGCGAACCGCGGCACGTCACTGTTCGGCACCAGCACCGCGCGCAGGCCCGCCTGCTGGGCACCGTGCACGTCGTCGAACGGCCGGTCGCCGACGAACACGCAGCTGGACGGCTCGGACACGCCGATCGCCGTCATCGCCGCCCGGAACGCCTCCGGATGCGGCTTGGTCCAGTCAATCTCGCTGGTGTAGACGGCGCCGTCAATGAGCTCAAGCACGCCGTCGCGGCGGAACACGTCCTCGTGCCAGCTGCGCGGCCACATCGTGTTGGACAGCACGCCGATCCGGATCCCGCGCTCGCGCAGGTGGCGCAGCAGATCAGGCACGTCCGGGTCGGTGTATGTGTGCGGCTCCCAGGCCCGCACGTAGCTGGCCAGCAGGTCCGCGGTCGCGGCAACCCCGGCGAGCTCGAACACCGCGGCCATCGTGGCGCTCCGGTACGCCTGCGCGGAAAGGCGCCACAGCTGGCTCTCGGCCGCGTGCAGCGCGCCCGCGAGCGCGACGACGTCCGCCGCCGGAAAATGCGGCGCGCAGACCGATGCCCACATCTCCGCCGCGTCGATGGTGTGCCACGGGGTCAGGGTGCCGCCCCAGTCGAAGATCACTGCGTCCACTGCCACGGACGAATCCTAAGCTGCCCGGCGCGGCGCATCGCGCCGCCGCGAAGGCGATCGCGACCGTGGTCACGCGCCTGGCCGTGAACGCCGGATGGGTGGGAGCGGGGAGCGAGGCCGACCTGGCCCGGGGCCAGCTCACGATGTCATCGGCCGCGACAGGGCGGAGCCCCGTTTCCATCGACGTATGGATCTGGACCTACTCAACGCACTGCCGAATGGACTTGAGGATTGGCCGGCCCGTCGCCGAGTTGTGGCTGGAAGTTTGATTACCAGGCCTATGGTCCGAGGCGGCATTGTGCACATTCACCGCCCGCCTGACGGGCACGAAGGAGGATCGAAAATGGGGCCTCAGCAGCGAGGCGGGAGGGCACGCCTGCGGCGGCTCGCCGCCCTCACCGCCAGCGTGGCCGTCGTCGGCGCACTCGCCGCCGGTGCGACGCAGTTAACGGCGTCGGCCAGCACCACGGCGAGCGGCGCGCACGCCGACGACAGCAGTTCGTGCCAGCTGGGCAACGGCATCAAGCACGTGGTCCAGATCGGCTTTGACAACGTGCACTTCTTCCGCGACAACCCGAACGTGCCGTCTGACCTGGAGTTGATGCCCAACCTGCTCAACTTCATCGAGGACAACGGCACCATGCTGTCGAACAGCCACACGCCACTCATCGCGCACACCTCCGATGACCTCCTGACCACCGCGACCGGCCTGTACGGCGACCGGCAGGGCGCGCCAATCGGCAACTCCTACCGGTCGTACAACACCGACGGGACCGCCGACCTGGACACTGCATTCACCTACTGGACCGACCCGATCGACGACACGGCGTTCGCGCCGAACGCGGGACATGACACCAACCCCAACATGGTGTACTCCCCGGTGCCGCCGGCCACGGCGTCGATACCGGTGTCACCGACAACGGTCACGCCGGCGCCGTGGGTGCCCTACACCCGGGCCGGCTGCAACGTCGGCGAGGTCGCGACCGCGAATCAGGAACTGGAGAACCCCGGCTACGACATCGGCCAGGTCTTCGGCGCGAACTCGCCGGAGGAACAGCAGGTGCTGAACGACACCGCTGACCCCTACTATCTCGACCCCGAGGTCGCGGACTACGTCGGTCTAGGGATCCACTGCGCCAAGAACAGCGCGGTCTGCGCCGACGCGGAGGCGGTCAAGTACGGACAGACCACGCCGTCGCACACCGCGGCTCCCGACCTGCTGCCCGACGAGCCCGGCGGCTACAACGGGTACCAGGCGCTGTTCGGCTACAACTACATCGGACCCGGACTGGGCCTCGGCACGCCGAACCTGAGCCACGACGGCGTCCCGGTGACCGACTCGGCCGGGTACCTGACCGACCTGTTCGGCAACGAGATCGAAGACCAGTACGGCAACGAGGGCTACTGCTGCTCGCCAGGCTTCCCCGGTTACGGCGAGATCAACGCGCCGCAGTCGCTGGCGTTCGCGGCCGGCATGCTGGAGCAGGGCGTGCAGGTCGTCAACCTGTACATGTCTGACATTCACGGGAACATGTACCTGCCGAACACCCCGCAGGTGCCCACCATGGGCACCGACTGCGACAACGCCCCCGGCGCGCTCGCCAGCGGGACCCAGTGCTACCTCGACCAGGCCGAGTACTACAACGACGCGTTCGGCGTCTTCTTCAAGCGGCTGGCCGACGACGGCATCACGCCGAAGAACACGCTGTTCATCTTCAGCTCCGACGAGGGTGACCACGAGGCTGGCGCCAACGTAGGCCGGGCGCTCCAGCCCTCGCCGGCGAACTGCGACGGCGTCACTGTGGTCTGCACCTACCCGAAGGGCACGTTCGGTGAGCTCGACGGGAACGTCACCGGGCTGCTGGCTCAGGAGGAGGGCAACACCACGCCGTTCAGCATGGAAAACGACACCGCACCCGAGTTCTACCTGACCGGCAATCCGGGACCGGACACCGCGACAGTGCGCGCATTCGAGCATGCGGTGGCCGGCCTGACGGCGGACGATCCGTACACCGGGAACGCGAACCAGCCGCTCACCCTCGACCTGGCCAACCCGGTCGAGGAGTCCATCCTGCACATGACCGACGCGGACCCGGCGCGTACGCCGACACTAGCGATGTTCGCGAACCCGGACTACTACTTGAACTCGGGCAGCACCAGTTGCACCGCGTCGGGTCTCGGCACGAGTGGCAAGTCTGCCAATTGCGTGTACCAGACGACGGCCTACGCCTGGGACCACGGCGACTACGCGGCCGAGATCAACACCAACTACGTCGGCTTGGTCGGACCGGGGGTCAGGCATCTCGGCCTGGACGGCCCGGCCGCCGATGCGGGCGCTACGTCGTCCGGTCCGGACAGCGGCCTCATCACCGTGGCCGACAACCACTTCCCCGGCCCATGGGTAGATGAGACCGACATCCGGCCGACCATCATGTACCTGACGGGTCTGAAGGACGACTACGAGCACGACGGGCGGGTCATCACCCAGATCCTGAGCGACCCGAACTCCGCGCTCAGCCAGCCGCAGGTGACCACGCTGGGCGAGTGCTACAAGCAGCTCAACTCCAGCGTCGGTGACTTCGGCGCGGCGACGCTCACCGCCGCAACGAACGCGATCGAGGGCAGCAGTCCCGGGGACGCCACGTACACCGCGGTCGACGCCGGTCTCCGAGGGCTCGAGGCCGCCAGGGATCATCTGGCTCAGCAGATCAAGAATGAGCTGGAAGGCGCTGAGTTTCAGGACAAGCCGGTCGCGAACGCGCCGGCCTTGCTTCTCGGCTGCGGCGGACTGATCGGCGCAGCGAACTTGCTGGCGGCCACGAGCTAGCTTCCGCCCGCAACCACCGGCCCGGCGGCGGCTCACGTGCCGCCGCCGGGCGGCTGGTGTGTCGTAGCGACCCTGGTAATGGTGAGCGGGTAACATCTGCTGCGCCCCGTTACCGGCAGCCGGCCGTAACTGGCTGCCTGGCGCCTGGGAGACTGGTTGCCAGGCCAGCGGCAGCACACGAGCCGGGCCGGGAAGGGCTTGGTGCAATGGCGGACCAACGCGGGGCGGTCGAGGAGGTTCGCGGCGTGGTGGCCGTGCCGGACACCGTCGCGACAGGAACTATCGCGAAAGGCGATTCCGCGAAAAACGACCCTGACGCCCTGGTTGCGCAGATCGAGCACACCCGTGACGATCTGGCGCGGACGATCGACGCCCTCGCCGACCGGGTCAGCCCGGCGAACAACGTGCGGATGCTGCGCGACAAGCTGATGGAGCAGGTGAGCAAGCCACAGGTGCAGGCCGGCGCTGCGGTTGCCGGCGCCGTGGTCGTCGGCCTGGTGGTGCTTCGCATGTGGCTGCGCCAGCGCCGCTAGGGCAGCAGCCGGGTCACAAGAAAGTCTGCCCCTCACCCCGGTAGGTCGGCACGGTCGCGACCACGGCGTCGCCGTCGATCAGGTGCAGCTCGCTGAACCGCTCGCACAACTCGCCGGCCTTGGCGTGGCGCAGCCACACCTTGTCACCGATCCGCAGGTGGTCCGCAGCCGGGCCGAGCAGCGGCGTCTGCACCTCGCCTGCGCCCTCGTCCTTGTCCAGCCGGAACCCGGCCGGCAGGTACGGCGACGGCACCCGGCTCGGCGCGCCTGGCCCGGAAGCCGGATAGCCGCCGCCGAGGACGGTGACCACGCCGGGCCCTGGACGCCGGACGACCGGCAGGGCGAACATCGCGGCTGGCTGGCCGGTGAAGCCGCGGTAGCCGTCGAACAACGTCGGGTGGTACAGCCCGGACCCAGCGCCGATCTCGGTCACTGCAGGCTCCGCTGACGTCCCTTCCAGCGAGCCGGTCCCGCCGCCGTTCACGAATTGCAGCGGCGTGAGGGCGCGGATCGCGGCGACGACGGCGGCGCGCCGGCCGGCTAGTTCGCCGGCCGATGCGCGCTGCATGATCCTGATCGCCCGCCCGTAGAGCGGTCGCCCCGGCGGGTTGTCGCCGACACCCGCGATCTGCGACTCGTATGCCATCAGCCCGACGAGCCTGAGTCCGGGCCGCGACATGATTGCTTCCGCCAGCGCCACCGCGTCGCCGGGAAGACGGATCGGCGACCGACGCGCGCCGGCCCGGAACCGGCCGCCCAGCGCCTCGTACCCGGCGTCGAGGTCGATGGCCACCCGGACCGGGCACGGATCGGCTGCCCCGGCCGCTGCCTTTTCGATGACGTCGAGGTGGTCGGGGCAATCCACCATCACCGTGATGCACGCGGCCGCCCGCTGGTCGCCCGCCAGCCTGGCAAGCGCCTTCCGGTCGACCGTGGGATAGGCGACCACAAGGTCGTCGCTCGTCCCGGCGGCCGCGAGCCACAGCGCCTCGGGCAGCGTGTAGGCCAGGATCCCGCGGAAGCCGGGCAAGCCGAGCACCTGCTCAATCAGGTAGCGGCAGCGCACGGACTTGCTCGCCAGCCGGATGGGTTTGCCGCTGGCTCGGCGGGTCATCGCTGCCGCGTTCGCGCGGAACGCGGCCATGTCCACGATCGCGAACGGTGCGTCCAGGTGCGCCGTCGCGTTGTCGAGCCTGCGCAGATCAGCGGTACCTCGGGGGTTTCGGGGGTCGCCCGTCACTCCTCTTCCTTCGTCAGCGCCGCGTACTCGGCCGACGAGAGCAAGCCAGGGGGCATCTCGCCGGTCGGCTCGTCCAGTTGCACCTTGAATAGCCACCCCGCGCCGTAGGGGTCGGAGTTGACCAGTCCGGGGTCGTCCTCGATCTCGGGGTTTACCTCCGTTACCTCGCCGTCAACAGGGGAGTAGAGGTCGCTCACCGACTTGGTGGACTCGACTTCACCGCACGGTTCGCCCGCGGTGACCTTGGTCCCGGCGGCCGGCGCGGAAACGAAGACGACGTCGCCGAGGGCTCGCTGGGCGTGGTCGGTGATCCCAACCGAGGCGGTGGAGCCGCTGATCGCTACCCACTCGTGCTCTGGGGTGTAGTAGAGCTCGTCGGGAACGGACATTTTCGCCTCTCTTGCAGGTTTTCAGCGGATATGCGGAGCGCCGGAACCGTGGCTCAGGCCCGGCGGTAGAACGGCAATTCCACTAGTGTGGCCGGCTCGGCCCGGCCCCGGATATCGACCGCCAGTTCGCCGGTACCAGCTGCGGCTCCCGCCTTCCCGGCCGCCTCAGTGGCCGCTGGCCGGACGTACGCCATCGCGATCGGGACGCCGAGCGTCGGTGACGGGGCGCCGCTGGTGACGGTGCCACACGGCGCACCGTTCCATAGCACGTCGTAGCCGTGGCGCGGCACCCGGCGGGACTGGCCAACCAGGCCGACCAGTTGGCGCTGTGCCGGGGCGGCGGCCCGCTCAGCGAGCGCATCGCGGCCGACGAAGGGGCCGGGCTTGTCGAGCCGCACGACGCGGCCGAGGCCAGCGTCGTAGGGCGTCCACTCGAGACTGAGCTCGTTCCCGTAGAGAGGCATGCCCGCCTCGAGCCGCAGCGTGTCGCGCGCCGCAAGGCCCGCTGGGACCAGGCCGTGGCTGCTCCCGGCCGCGCTGATCTCAGCCCACAGGTGCTCGGCGTCCTGCGGAGCCGCGAAGATCTCGAAGCCGTCCTCGCCGGTGTAGCCAGTCCGGGCGAGCAAGACCTGGCGACCCGCAAGCTCAACCGGGTAGCTGGCGTAATAGCGGACGGCAGCCAGGTCGGCCGCGGTAAGCGTGGCCAGGATGGCCGCCGACCGGGGGCCCTGGACCGCGATCAGAGCGTAGTCATCGGTTCTGTCCCGGACCCTGACGTCCTGGCCGGCCGCCCGCTCGGTCAGCGCCGCGCAGACCACGGCGGTGTTGGCCGCGTTGGCGACGATGAGGAACTCGGCGTCGCCAAGCCGGTAGACGATCAGGTCGTCGAGCACGCCCCCGTCTTCGGCGCAGATCATCGTGTACCTGGCCCGGCCCGGCTCCAGGGCCGACGGCTCGCCGGTCAGCGCGTAGTCGAGTGCGGCCGGGGCGGCGGGCCCGGACACTGCGAGCTCGCCCATGTGCGACAGGTCGAAGAGCCCGGCCGCGGTCCGCACCGCAGTGTGCTCCGCGGTCTCGCTGCCGTAGCGCAACGGCATCAGCCAGCCGGCAAACTCGGTAAGGTTCGCGCCGAGCTGCTCATGCACGCCAGTCAGCGGCGTGCGCCTGGCCGCGCCCGGCGGGGTGTCTGTCACGGTCACGGAGCCTACCGGGCGGCAGCCGACCGGCGGAGCAGGACCGCCTGCGCGGCGTCTGTTGTCCGGTGGCTGGCGCCACTGGCGGGGGCGGCCGGACCGCGGCTTGTTACGCTCGGCTGGACGGGGGAGTCGGCGGGGGCGCTGGCCTATCCGGGCGCCGAGGCGCTGCCAGCTGCAAGGTTTCCTTCAGCTGTCCTGGTCGTGGGGCCGTGCGCGGCCACGATCTGCTGCTGGCTATCCGCCGACCGGTGAGCAGCCGCTAACAGGTGAGAGGACTCGGACATGTCGCATCATCTCGACACACCGCTGGCGCGCCAGAACGGCCAGCTCTACATCGATGACCTGTACGTTTTCCCTGGCAACCTCAGCACCGTGCTCATCATGGATGTCAACTCCACCATCACCGGGCCGGACGTGCAGCCCGGCTTCCACCCCGAGGCTCGCTACGAGTTCAAGGTGCACACCGGCGGTGCCGAGTTCGAAGGCCTGACCTACCGCGTGTCGTTCGGCGAGCCCGATTCCGGCGGACGTCAACTACTGCGGCTGCATGTTCTCGCCGGCGACGAGGCGCGGGAGGACTCGGCCGCCGGAACGCTCGTGCTCGAAGGCCGCGTCGGCGAGCCGGCCGTCGCAGGGGACATCCGGCTCTGGGCCGGGCGCATCGCCGATCCGTTCTACATCGACCTGTCGCTACTCCAGATCGTGAACGGGGCGATCAAGGGCGGCCGAGCACCGAACCTGGCGGCTTGGCGACCCGGCCTGGCACGGAACAGCTTTGCTGACACGACCGTCGAGTCGATCGTGCTGGAGATCTCGCATCAGCATCCGGAGCTGCACCCCGGCGTCCGAGCCAGCGTCTGGTGCGCGACGAAGCTCGCGACCGATGCGGGTGGCTGGCGGCAGATCAACCGGGCCGGTCATCCCATGATGTGGCCGATCTTCTGGCCCGACGACACCGACTTCTCCAACCCAGCCAACTTGCGTCACCCGTCGGCGGACTTCAACGCGGACGGCAAGCACATCGGCGACCTTGTCGCGGCGGTCGTATCGGCCAGCGGCACCTCAGCTGATCCCGAAGGCTACGGGCAGATCGTCGCCCGCACGCTGTTCCCTGACGTGCTGCCGTACGTGGTGGGTACCCCGGCGACATACGGATTCGCTATCCGCAACGGCAGGACGCTCGCGGACAACGCGCCCGAGGAGATGCTCTCCCTGGTACTCAACACAGCCGTGCCATCGGGTCTGACACCCGCCGTAGCCAGCCACCTTCGGCGTGCTAGCTTCCCGCATGTCGTCGCTGTCTGAGTCGGCCGGCCGCTGGCCGCGCCACGGGCCCGAAGTGGTGGGCGCTGCCGGCCTGCCGGGCAGAAACTGGAGTGGAGACTTCATCAAACCCGGAGGTCGACATGAGCGTGCTCGCTGACGAGCAGATTACCGAGCGGCTGGCGGGACTGGCTGGCTGGACCCGCGAGGGCGACAGCATCGTGCACGTGGAGTCCCTGGCCGACTTCAAGGCCGCCATGCTGTACGTCGGAGCTGTCGCCTATCTGGCCGAGTCGGCCAATCATCATCCCGATGTCACCATCCAGTGGAACAAGGTGACCCTGACCCTCTCGACGCACTCGGCAGGCGGCCTGACGGGCAACGACTTTGCCCTGGCCGAGCAGATCAACCGGCTGCCATAACGCCTGGCGAGGGGCGGCGCGCTACGGCCCCCGCACGCAGCGCGCCGCCCCCTCTTGGTCTTCGCCGTGGGGCAGCGGCTCCCGAGTACGAACAAGAACCAACCGCCCGGGAGGCGCTGCCCACACGGCGATGACCGTCCGCTCGTCGCGACCTTCGTCTGCCGCGCGCGCCCTGGGCTCCCCGACCGCACCGGGCGGCACGCAGCCGGGCGATCCCGCCGAGGATCGAACGGCCCCCGGACGAAGGTCCCCCTCCGCGACTTACGGTTCCTCTTTCCCAGCGGCGCCGTCCCCCGCTCCCGGCTCGCCGGGCCCCGAGCGCCGCATGGGTCTCTAGTTATACACGCAGTGCTGAGGCGACTACGTCTAGTTACAGAATTGTGTTGTGGCCGCCATCACCGCGGCTGCGCTGCATCGGCATCCGTGCAGATAGCAGCCCTGAGGCAGGCAGGGGTAAGAATCCCGCACCGCTCGCCGGCCGACCGGATCAGGGCGGGCGGCTGCTCTCCTGTCAGCTGAGCTCACACGACAGGTGCTTGATGCCGTTGATGAAGCTCGACAGCAGCCGGTCGGGTTCGCCGGAAGCCCGGATTTGCGGCACCCGGGTCATGAGTTCGCGCAGCATGACCCTGATCTCGCGGCGGGCCAGGTGCGCACCGAGGCAGAAATGCGGACCAGCCGCGCCGAAGCCGACGTGCGGGTTCGGCGAGCGCGTGATGTCGAACCGGGCTGGGTCGGCAAAGACGCTCTCGTCCCTGTTGGCGGCCCAGTAGAACAGCAGGACCTTGTCACCCTCGCGGTAGTCGTTCCCGTTCAGCGTGCAGTCATTGGTCACCGAGCGGCGCATCCAGATGACAGGGGATGAGTACCTGACGATCTCCTCGACCGCGCCCGGCAGTCGCCCCTCCAGGTCGGCGAGCAGCAGCGCACGCTGATCCGGGCACTCGGTGAGCAAGTTCAGCCCGTGCGAGATCGCGGTGCGCGTGGTCTCGGCGCCAGCGGACACGAGCAGGATGAAGAACGAGGCAAGCTCGGTAGGCGTGAGTTGCTCACCGTCGATGTTGGCGGTGGCGAGCGCGCTGGTCAGGTCATCAGCTGGGTGTTCGGCGCGCTCCGCGGCCAGCGACGTGACGAGGTCGGTCAGGTCCTGACCCGCGGTGAGAATCCGGCCGACCGCGGTGTCCATGTCCTCGCTCAGGAACTCGGGGTCCCCGCCGGCCAGAATGATGTTGGTGTTGTGCAGGACCATGTCGTAGTAGTCGGCGCCGATGCCCATCATCTGGCAGATGATCTTCAGCGGCAGCCGGGCCGAGACGTGCTGCACGAAGTCGCATGGGCCCGTTTCCAGCAGCTCGTCGACGATCGATGCGGCCGTGACCTGCACATCATCCTCGAACTTCTGGATCATCTTCGGCGTGAAGGCGCGAGACACGATTCGCCGGAGCCTGGCGTGGCGCGGGTCGTCCATGCTGATCATGGAGCCGAAGTACTCGTTCCACTCGGCTGGCAGGTCGATGATGCTGGTCGAACCCCGGGCAGATGAGAAGAGCTCCGGCTGGCGGCTGGCCGCGGAGACGTCAGCATGCGAGACGAACGCGTAGTAACCGGTGCCCGGCGTCCCGAACGGGTTCTCTGGCTCATCGAAATGGACGGGCCTTCCGACAGCCCGCAGCCGGGCGAAGGCCTCCTGCCGTTCAGAAAGCGGCAAAGCCCAGAATTCGTTGACCGACAGGTCGATGCCCTCGGTCGAGCTAGCAGCCGGAGTGGTCATAACGCGCCGCCTCGTATTAGAACCTCGTTCTAGCCCTAGTCTGGCAGACCGCCGTAAGCCTCCGCTATCGTCCCGCGGCCGGTTCCTGGCCGCTGGGCGACGAGCCGGCGCACCGTCGGTGCGCCCTGCTCGCACGCCCGCCGGCTGCTGACCGCTGAGCTGACGAAAACGAAGGCTACGGCGCGACCGGGGCAAGGCTGGCCGCGGCGCGAGCGTGTGCGCTACCTATCGTGAGCAACGCGATGGCCACTGGCTCGGCCACACCGCTGACGTTGACGACCACAGAGGCAATCCTGGCCCGCCCGGCCTCCAGCACGGCCCAGCCGTCGCTGGTTGTCCGGGCCAGCGCCAGTTGCTCGCTCGCTGGCAAGCCCGCCATCGTGAGGCACGCACGCAGCGCCTCAAGCCGGGCCGTCACCAAGCCCGGCGGCTCAGCGAACTCGGCGCGCAGCTGGCCGTAGGCGGTCGCCAGGCTGGCGGTGGAGCGGTGTTGCCGGCCAGCCTCATCAACGGTGACCCAGGCACACGCGACCGGTACAGATGCGCGCACCGCGAGCGTAAATCCGGTCAGCGCGCCCGTCCCTGGCGCGCTGGCGAACTTCATTCCACGCCGTTCCGTACCGGCGTGCCGTGCGCTCGCTGGCCGGCGGACGGCTACGGCTCGGGGGGACGAGCCCCCGCGCCCCCCGCCGGTGGTGAATCCGCCCTCGGCCCGGGTTTGCCGCGGGATCGCAACCAGCGCCGTCTCGGGCTGGCCGCAGCTGACCGCAACCCTGAGCGCGTCGTCCAGCCCGAGGCTGGCGGCGCTGCGCTCCAGGAAGACCGACAGCAGCGCCGGTGGCCAGGCCGCGTTGCGGGGGAGCGGGCCGGCATCATGCAGCCGAACTCCGCGCCAGGCGAAAAGCAGCTGTCCCGATGCGTTCACTGCTTCGACCGACCAGAGCTGTTCGGCGGACGCTCCGCCAGCCATCGGCGCAGGGCCCGCGGAGTAACCATCTGGCTCGTCGCCGGCCGCGTCGTCGGCCGAGTCTGGCGCCCCTGGGGACGAGGCACTGTCGCGCTGCCGGCCGTGCGCCGCACGCGCCTTCCTGGCCTGCCGTGACGCGCGGGACAGCGACCACCGCTCAGCCGCCGGGAAGTCGCCACCTGCCGCGGCTGCGTCGTGCTCGCCGCCCTGGACGGGAACCAGGCCAGCCGCCCGGCCCGCGTCATTGCGGGGGGTGCCGGGGGGTTGTGCCCCCGGGTTGGCATTGCGGGGGGTGCCAGGGGATTGTCCGCCCTGGGCTGCACCGCCCTGGCCGTCGGCCGCTG
>Ga0187814_10000009_pt1 | contig 41557 bp, 34 predicted proteins | sample NC_S_4_FD_132450 | JGI IMG/M metagenome (GOLD analysis project Ga0187814, IMG submission 132450) | Wetland sediment microbial communities from Neuse River Estuary, North Carolina, USA - ASW-S_4 | ecosystem: Environmental > Aquatic > Freshwater > Wetlands > Sediment | place: USA: North Carolina... | reverse complement strand
AGCATCTGCAGGGCTATCGCCGCGCCGAGGACCTCCGCGAGGGCCGTGGAGATCGCCGCCGCGACGGCCGAACCGAGGATGGGAAGGCTGAGGCCACGGGGGAGATAGATGGTGGCGGCCTCCGATATGCAGCAGCCGGTGGCGATTCCGAGATGGGCGGCGTTGTGCTGAAGGAGGACGAGGAGGAGCGTCCCGAGGGTGATCACCCACATGAGGCTGTAGCCGACCGTGGAACCCGCCGACAGATTCGCCGCCCAATTTCCCGGGTCGATGAAGCCCACGGTGACGAGGAGTCCGGGGCCTATGTATTTGAGGATTTCGATCGCGGCGAGGCGGGGTTTGTCGCTCGTCGGTTTGAAACGCTGGCGAATCGGCTGTTCCACGTTGACTCCGGCGGAAATATACCGTCCTTCGACTTCGCGGGGAAAAGATTCGAACGACTGACGGTGGGGATGCGACGTGCGATACGTGCGCGGTCATATTGACATAATCGGACAAAATGTTAAAGTACTGCCTCGCCCGAAAACGCCCCAGTCCGACCGGCGCGGCCGATGCCGCGGTCACATGGCGGCAGGCCGGGCCTTCGATCGCAACTTTGGAGGTGCCGATGCCGTACAGGTCGGTGGTGCTGATCAAGCAAGTTCCGGACACGCACAATATCAGCGGAAAGGTGATGACCGACGAGGGTACCGTCGATCGTGGGGCCCTTCCCGCCATCTTCAATCCAGACGATCTCAACGCCCTCGAAATGGCGCTGGCCCTTCGCGACCGCGAGGGAGGCACGGTGGCCGTCGTCACCATGGGGCCGCCTGCCGCTGCGGCCATCCTCCGCGAAGCCCTGTTCCGCGGAGCGGACGAGGCCGTGCTCCTGTCCGACAGGCGCTTCGCCGGCGCGGATACCCTCGCCACGTCCTACGCCCTCGCGCAGGCCGTGAAAAAGCTCGGCTCCGTCGATCTCGTCTTCGCCGGCAGACAGGCCATCGACGGCGATACGGCTCAAGTGGGACCCCAGACCGCGGAAAAGCTCGGCATCCCCCAGATCACCTGGGCCGAGGAGATACTCGGCATCGAGGGTCGCAGGATCACCGTGCGTCGCGCCATCGACCGGGGCACCGAGACTGTCGAGTGCTCCCTTCCCTGCCTCCTGGCGGTGGTCGGATCGGCCAACGAGCCAAGGCCTCCCTCGGTGCGCAGGCGCATCCAGTACAAGCTCGCTTCGACGCCCATGGAATACAAGGCTCAGCTCGCGAAGTGGCCGGAATTCGGGGGCGAGGAGGCTCTCGACGCCTGGCTCGCCGGCCGGGGGCTGCGAATCCCCGTCTGGTCGGCCGCCGACATCGGCGCCGACGAGAGTCGCCTGGGGCTCGCGGGATCGCCCACCCAGGTCTACAAGGTCAACTTCGTCGTGCTCGAGGGCACCGAAAGCAAGGAAGTCCCGCCGACCCGCGAGGGCATCGCGGGCCTCGTCGACGAACTCGTGCGCGAATACATAGTCGGGTAGGTAGAGGATGAGCGACACCAGAAACGTGTGGGTCTTCGTCGAGCAGGACGGCGGCGCCGTCGCCGACGTCAGCCTCGAACTTTTGGGCAAGGGCAGGGAACTCGCGGACAGGCTGGAGAGCGAGCTCCATGCGGTCCTCTGCGGCTCTTCGGTGGACGGCCTCGCCGGGGCGCTGATAGCCCAGGGCGCCGACCTCGTTCTCCTCGCCGACCATGCCGAACTCGAGCCTTACCGGACCCTGCCCTACGCACGGGTCATCGCGGATCTCGTCGAGGAGCGCAAGCCCTACGTGGTGCTCTTCGGAGCCACCGCCGTCGGCCGCGATCTCGCCCCGCGCGTGGCGAGCGCACTCCGGACGGGTCTCACCGCCGACTGCACGGATCTCCAGATCGGCGATTACGAATCGAAAAAGGAAAAGACCCTTTATAAGGATCTCCTCCTCCAGATCCGCCCCGCCTTCGGCGGCAACCTCATCGCCACCATCGTCAATCCCAAAGGTCGTCCCCAGATGGCCTCCGTGCGCGAGGGCGTGATGAAGAAGGCCGCCGCCGATCCCGCCCGTTCCGGGCGCGTGGAGCGCGTCCTGCCCCGCTTCGAAGAGGGCGACTTCGCGCTCAAGGTCATCTCGCGGGAAAAGCGGGAATCGACGGTCAGACTCAAGGAATCGAATGTCATCGTGGCCGGCGGAGCGGGCGTCGCGGGGCCGGCGGAATTCGATCTTCTCCGCGAGCTGGCCCAGGTCCTGGCCGGGGAAGTGGGCGCCTCGAGGGCGGCCGTGGACGCAGGCCTCGCTCACCACGACCATCAGGTCGGGCAGACGGGCGTCACGGTTCGGCCGCGTCTCTATATCGCCGCGGGCATCTCCGGCGCCATCCAGCACCGCGCGGGCATGGACGAGTCGAACAAGATCATCGCGATAAACACGGATCCCGACGCGCCGATTTTCCAGATCGCCGACTACCGCATCGTCGGCGACCTCGCCGAGATCGTGCCGATGCTCGTCGCGGCCCTTCGCGAAAAGGCCAAGTGAGCAGAGGAGAAGAGGACATGGCAGACAATTTTTGGCTCGACAACCCCGATCTCCGCTTCAGGATGGAGAAGGCCGACCTCGCCGCAGTGGTCGCGGCCAGGGAGCGCGACTACGCGACCGCGGCCGTCCATGGCAACGCGCCCCGGAGCTACGCCGACGCACAGGACAACTGGGGCCTCGTGCTCGAAATCCTCGGCGACATCTGCGCCAACGTCATCGCGCCGCGATCCGCCGAGGCAGACGAGGAGGGGGCGACCTATGCCGCCGGCGAGGTGAAGTACGCCGAGGCGACCCGCGCCGCCATCGAGGCGTTCCGCAAGTCGGAAATCCTCGGCGCGATGCTCCCCTGGGAGTATGGCGGCCTCAACCTCCCCGAGACCGTCTATACCGCCATGGTCGAGATGGTTTCCCGGGCCGAGGGCGGGCTCATGACGATCTTCGGTCTCCAGGAAATCGCCTCGACCATAAACGAGTTCGCCGACGAAGAGACCAAGGCTCGCATCCTGCCCCGTTTCTCGCGCGGTGAGGTCTTCGGAGCGATGGTGCTCACCGAACCCGACGCGGGTTCCGATCTCGGATCCGTGCAGACGAAAGCGAGCCTGGACCCCGAGACCGGCGCCTGGAAGATCAACGGCGTGAAGCGCTTCATCACCAACGGCAACGCGCAGATCCACCTCGTCCTGGCTCGGAGCGAGGAGGGATCCAAGGATGCCCGCGGCCTTTCGATGTTCCTGGTCGAGCGCGACCGGACGGTCAAGATCCGCCGCATCGAAAACAAGCTCGGCATCCACTCCTCGCCCACCTGCGAACTCCAATACACCAACACGCCCGCCGTCCTCGTCGGAAAACGCCGCTTCGGACTGATGCGTTGCGCCATGGCCCTGATGAACGGCGCCCGACTCGCCGTGGCCGCCCAGGCCATCGGCATCGCCGAAGCCGCCTATCGCGAGGCCAGGGCCTATGCCTCGGAACGGGCCCAGTTCGGAGGAACCATCGACAGGCTGCCTGCCCTGAGGCGGATTCTCGTGTCGATGAAATGCGAACTCGAGGCCGCCCGCGCCCTCGTCTTCGAGACGAGCGTCCACGTCGATACGCTCAAAGCCTCCGAGTACAGGCAGGAGCTCCTCGAAAAAGAGGGCAAGACCGCCGATCCGGCGCTGATCGCGCGCAAGAAACGCGCCTCGAATCTCGCCGACATACTCACGCCGCTGAGCAAATTCTATTCGACGGAGATGGGCAACCGGGTCTGCTATCAGGCCCTGCAAATCCACGGCGGAGTCGGCTACATGAAGGAATTCAACGTCGAACGCCATTACCGCGACGTGCGCATCACGAACATCTACGAGGGGACGAGCCAGCTCCAGGTGGTGGCGGCCCTCGGCAAGACGCTCGGACGCGGCCTCGACGTGCTCTTCGACGAATGGCGGGCGCTCGACTGCGATCCCGGGTTGGACGACGTCAAGGCGCCGCTCGAGGAGGTCACCGGGCTCTTCGACCGTGCCTGCGACGGGCTCAAAGTCCGCGACCGCGAAGCCATCGACTTCTTCGGCTCCGACCTCGTGGGCATGGCCGCCCTCGTCGTGAACACGTGGCTACTCCTCCGCGACGCAAGCGCCTTCGCCGGCGAGGGCGACGCCAGAAAGGCCGAGGTCGTCAGGGCCTACGCGGCGGAACAGCTTCCCCGGGCCAGGGCCATCGGCGAGGCGATCCTCGAAGGCACCGCCATCGCGGCGTCGGCGGGCGAGGCCATCCTGGCCCGCTGAACGGGCGTTCGATCCGCGAAGACGGTCCTATCGACCGGCCGGCGGGGGGTCGGCGATTCCGAGGAGCCTCGCCAGCTTCATGACGGTGAAGCGGTCCCGAAGGCGATGGCCGCCGGCCCATGCCGCCTCGACCAGCGCCGCCTCGAGGCCGAGTTCCGAAGCCTCGGTCGGGCATCCGGCCGCGGCGAGGAGGGACTTCGTCTCGCGTTGGCCCGGCACCGATCCGGCCAATCCCACGATTTCGTCCCAATTGCGATCGACAGCGCCCTTGAGGGCTTCGAAACCCCGCGCGTCGAGGGAGAGGAAGCGGCGTTGCGCCGCGAGAATCTCCGGGGCCGACGCGCCGAAGTCGCGTCGAATCGCATCTTCTTCGCTCTTCACGTCGGGCGGAACCGCGACGGCGAGCCGCTCGCGAAGTTCGGACCGATCGACAGTACGCATCCTTTCCCAAAGCGCCGCCACCAAGGCGGTCGCCACCCCGACCTTGAGGCCGTGGAGGAGCGGCGGCCTTCCCTCCCGCTCGAGCGCCGTCTCCCAATAATGGGAGAGATGGTGCTCCGCCCCCGAGGCCGGACGAGAATGCCCCGCCAGGCTCATGGCCATGCCAGATTCGACGAGGGCCCGGATCAGGGTCTCGATCCCCGCCGGCTCCCGGCGTCCTACGAGGGCCGCGACGGCGACACACTCAGTCGCGGCCGCCCTCGAACGGTCCGCGATCGCCTCGTCCCAGGGCTCGCCCCATATCAGGGCCCCGAGGCGCCAGTCGGCGAGGGCCGAGAATTTGCAGAGCATGTCGCCGAAGCCGGCCGAGGTCATCGGTGCCGGCGCCGCCCGTATCGTATCGAGATCGACGAATATGCCGCGCGGAGCGATGGCCGCCACGGTGCGCTTGAGCCCGCCGATGGTCATCGCGGAGACCGAAGAGGCGTAGGCGTCGACCGAGGCCGCGGTCGGAAGGCTGAAAAAGGGCAACCGCATCCTCGAGGCATAGAGGCGCACCAGATCGGTGATAGTCCCCGAGCCCACCGCGGCGAGGGGGGCGGGCCGCATCGATTCCTCGGCCAGCAATGTTCCGAGGGCCGCCTCGTCCGCCCGGACCCCCGCGGCCAATACGGTGGCTTCGGCGCCCATCCCCGCGCCGACGAGGCTTTCGACGGTCGCTCGACCCAGCGCTTCCCAGGTGTTCGAGTCGGCGACGACGCGCAGCCTCTGAAACCCTTCGCGTCGGCAACTGACGATCAGATCGTCGGCGGCCGAGCCGTACCCGAGGGCGAGCTCGGGCGCAATCCTGTCCATGGCAATCTCCGACCCGTTCCGGGCGGCGGCGCGAGCGCCGCTCCGTCCGGGAACCGATCGGGAAAGCATACCACGCGCGGAGGAATCCCGACTCTCAGTCCAAGTACTTGAGAAACTCGCCATAGCCCTCCGCGGCCATGCGATCCTTGGGGATAAAGCGGAGGGCCGCCGAATCCATGCAATATCGCAGACCCGTCGGCCGGGGCCCGTCGTCGAAGAGGTGGCCGAGATGGGAATCGGCGAAGCGGCTGCGGACTTCGGTACGCACCATGCCGAAGCTGTCGTCCGTGTCCAACTTCACGTTCATGGGAACCAGCGGTCGAGTGAAGGACGGCCACCCCGTGCCGGAATCGAACTTGTCCTTCGAGCTGAATAGCGGCTCGCCGGAGACGATGTCGACGTAAATGCCTTCTGCCTCGTTGTTCCAGTAGGCATTGTCGAAGGCCGGCTCGGTGCCGTCCTGCCTGGCGACGAGGTACTCTTCTCCCGTGAGGGTTTTCCGCAGGGTCGCGTCGGAGGGCCGGGTCCAGGTTCCGCCCTTTGCCGAGGGAGGCAGGCCCGGATCGGCGAGAGCCCCTGGGCCCCACACTTTCAGGAAGAACTCGTCGCGGCCCGAATGCGAATGGTATTCGTCGTAGGCGGCCGGATTCTTCAGGGCGAAATGTTGATGGTAGTTCTCGGCGGGCCAAAAATCGGGGGCCTTCGTCACCTCGACGGCGAGAGGCGCGCCGAAAACCTTCGATTTCGCGTATCCCTCCATCGCCGTTTTTATCGCGGCCCGCTGACCCGCGTCGTACCAGAAGAGCACGGGGCGGTACTGGGGGCCCCTGTCGACGAAGGCTCCGCCCGGGTCCGTGGGATCGCTGTGGTGGAAGTAGATGTCCAGAAGGCCGGCGTAGCTCACCCTCGACGGATCGAACGTGACATATACCGATTCGATGTAGCCTTCGTCCGCGTAATCGCCGTAGTTCGGCGACGAAGCGGTCCCCCCCGCATAGCCCGAAACGGCCGAAATGACGCCGTAGGCCGCATCGAAGGCCGATTCGAGGCTCCAGAAACAGCCGGCGGCGAAAAGGGCCCTTTCGGTCCCCCCGGGCGGGCCGGAATCCGCCGGAACGACGGGCGCCTGCCAATCGGGCGAAGCGGAATCGAGGGCCGAAAGAGTCGTCGTCACGGCAAGGGCCGCGACAAAGAGAACGGCGTGCTTTATGGTCGGGAACACGGGAACCTCCCCGGTACCGCCCGGAAAAGGGCGGAAAGCCCGTCGGTCCGCGTTCGGAACGCCCGACCGGCGAGTTCATCGACATGCGACATGAGTCACTCGGATGAAAGGGTAGGTGCATGAAAAATATCGTCGGAACGATCCCGAGTCAAGCGCGGGGGTCAGGCGGCGCATTCCCTTCGTCGCACAACTCTTCGCGAAGTACCGTCTGGCGAGGCGGCGAATTCCGGGGTAGGATGCCCGCACGATGAACGCACCCTACCCCCACCTGCTCGAGCCCCTCGATCTGGGCTTCACCACCCTGCGCAATCGCGTGCTCATGGGTTCGATGCATACCGGTCTGGAAGAGAACCACGATGGCGGCGCCTCCATGGCCGCCTTCTTCGCCGAACGGGCCCGCGGCGGCGCCGGCCTCATCGTCACCGGGGGCGTCGCGCCGAATTTCGCCGGCAGGGTCAATCCCGTCTCGGCCCAGCTCAGCCGCCCCTGGCAACTCGGTCCCCACCGCAGGGCGACCGACGCCGTTCATAAGGAAGGCGGCAAAATCGCCCTGCAAATCCTCCACGCCGGCCGCTACGCCTACCATCCGCTCGCTGTGGCGCCCTCGAGGATGCGCTCTCCCATCACCCCCTTCACGCCCAGGGCCCTCGGCCGGGGAGGGGTCGAGCGTACGATTTCGGCCTACGTCCGTTGCGCGAAGCTGGCGAAGCGCGCGGGTTACGACGGTGTCGAGATCATGGGGTCCGAAGGCTACCTCATCAACGAGTTCATCGCGGCGCGGACGAACCGCCGGAAAGACGCCTGGGGCGGGAGCTACGAAAACCGCATTCGCTTCCCCGTCGAGATCGTACGACGCGTCAGAGAGGCGGTCGGTTCCGACTTCATCATCATCTACCGCCTTTCGATGCTCGACCTCGTCGACGAGGGGAGCGACTGGGGCGAGATCGTCAAGCTCGGCAAGGCCGTCGAGGCCGCCGGCGCGACCATCGTCAATACGGGCGTCGGCTGGCACGAGGCGCGCATTCCGACCATAGCGACCATGGTTCCCCGCGCCGCCTTCGTCGAGGTCACGAGGAGGATGCGGAGCGAACTGCGCATTCCCGTCATCGCGACCAACAGGATCAACACGCCCGAAACGGCCGAGGCCGTCCTCGCCGGCGGCGTGGCCGACATGGTTTCCATGGCCAGGCCCTTCCTCGCCGACCCCGACTTCATGGCCAAGGCGGCGGCGGGCAGGGCCGACGAGATCAACACCTGCATCGCCTGCAACCAGGCCTGCCTCGACCATGTGTTCACGGGCAAGCGCTGCTCGTGCCTCGTCAATCCCCGAGCGTGCCGCGAGACCGAACTCGTCTTCGCGCCCGCTCGCGAGCGGAAAAGAATCGGCGTCGTCGGGGCCGGTCCCGCCGGCCTCGCCTTCGCCGTCTACGCGGCCGGACGCGGCCATACCATCGTGCTTTTCGAGGCGGAGAACGAGATCGGCGGCCAGTTCAATCTGGCGCGCCGCGTCCCGGGCAAGGAGGAATTCGACGAGACGCTCAGGTATTTTTCACGGCACCTGCAATTGCTCGGAGTCGAACTCAAGCTCGGCCATCGCGCGACGGCGTCCGAGCTGACTTCGGGAGGCTTCGACGCGATCGTGATCGCGACGGGCGTGACACCGCGCGAGGTTTCGATTCCGTCGAGCGGCGGACCTCTCGTCTGCTCCTATCAGGATATCCTCAGGGGCAAGGAAAAAGCCGGCTCGTCGGTCGCGATAGTCGGCGCCGGAGGCATCGGTTTCGACGTCGCGGAGTTCCTTGCCGAGGAAAGTCATGACGCCCCCGATCCGGCGTCCTTCGCCAAATTCTGGGGTATCGACTTCGGCGTGTCGTCCCGCGGCGGCGTCACCGGAGTCAAGCGCGAGATCGAGCCGCCGACGCGGCGCATCTGGCTGCTTCAGCGCAGCGAGGGCAGACCCGGCGCCCGTCTCGGCAGGACGACGGGCTGGATCCATCGCGCGAGCCTCAAGGATCGGAAGGTCACGATGATGGGATCGGTCAGCTACGAAAAAATCGACGCCGAGGGTCTCCACATCAGGCACCTCGGCGAAACCAAAGTGCTTCCCGTCGACACGGTGGTCATCTGCGCGGGCCAGGAATCGAGGCGCGACCTCCTGCCCGGTCTGGAGTCGGGCGGCATCCCGGTCCACGTGATCGGCGGAGCGGACGTCGCGGCGGAACTGGACGCGAAACGAGCCATCAAGCAGGCCGCGGAACTCGCCGCGACCATGTGACGGGGCGAGGCGAAGGCCGGCGATCGCCCGGACTGTCGGGAAAAGACCGAAGACCCTTGAACCCTCCGCGAGGGTGGGGGTAAGGTGGCCCAGAGTGATGCGCGGTCGTTCGGTTCCGTCACGGAAACTTTTCTTGGGTTTCTTTCCCGTCATGCTTTTCTGCCTGGCAGGAGCTGCGGGCGCCGAGGCATCGCTCCGCTGGCCCGATCTTGCCCAGGTTCCCGAACCGGCTTCGTCCTCGCTCTCCGCCATCGAGGACGAGGTCGGGCCGCTTCCCGCCGATGCGGCCTTCGAACTCCATCGCTGGAACCGATTCCCCTCCGTGCTGGTCTTCGACCTTGCGGACTTCGACGCGCAGAACGCCATGTTCTCCCGCCTCGCCTTCTACATCGAAAAACGCGGCTATCGGGGAAGGCTTCTGACGGATGCCCAGCTTGCAGGCAAGCACGGCTGGAACGCGCACGACTACGGTCCCGAGAGCCTCGCCGCCTTCTACGACAGGGCCGCCTCGACGGGCTTCCGCCTCGATCCGGCCGAGTCGCTTCTCAGGGATATAGCGCTCAGGGAGGGAATCCTGAGGATGCGGGATGGATCATTGCTGCCGGGCTCCGGCGCCGTCCTGTCGATCAGCCGCTCCTCATCCAAGTACGAACGCAGACTTCTCCTCGCGCACGAGTCCTACCACGGTATCTTCTTCACCCATGCCGACTATCGCGCTCTCTGCGAGCGGACGTGGGCCGCAGCGAGCGATGGCGAGCGCGCCTTCATGGAAAAGCTCCTCGCCGCGCTCGGCTACGACAGCTCCAGCCACTACCTCGTCGTCAACGAGTTCCAGGCTTACCTGCTCCAACAACCCTCGCGCTACGCGGCCGTCTACTTTCGGCGCGTGGCGAGCCTGGTTCCGGACATCGGCGGAACGACGGGCTTCGAAAAGATCCTTCCCGACCTTCTATTCTCGGAGAGGACGCTCGAGTCGTTTCTCCGCGACCGCTATGGCATCCTGGCCGGAGGCGCGACCGTGGACGGACGGCCGTGACACGAGCCGCAGTCAGGGCCGCGATCATCGCCCTTCTCGCCCTCCTTCCGACGTTCGCCGTCTACGCCCATCCCCATGTCTTCATCGACTGCACGGCCGGCGTGACCTTTTCCGGAGACTCGGTGTCGGGCCTGCACTTCGAATGGGTTTTCGACGAGCTCTTTTCCCAGATGATCGTCGCGGACTTCGACAGGGCCGGCAAGGGATATTTCACACCCGCCGAGGCGGTCGCGCTCCGCAAGGGCGCCTTCGACAATCTTAAGAACTATCATTATTTTCTCGCCATCTTCGTGGATGGGGCGAGGAAGCCGCTGCCCGGCATAGCGAACTTCAAACCCTCGATCAGGAACGGAAAACTCGTCTATGATTTCGATGTGCCGCTCGCGATTTCCGTTCCGCCCTCCGGCCGCGAAATTCGCGTCACGGTCTATGACGACACCTACTATACCGCGTTCGATAAAATGAGCCCGGGCGATGTCTCCGTCCCGGAAGACGATTCCATCGTCGCCACGGTTTCCATAGAGAAGACGAAAGCGAAGGCGGAATGGCCCGGCCAATGGATGCCGGACCAGATAGTGCTCAGACTGAAGAGGAAATGAACCGATGCGACGACTTTCCGCGGCTTTGCTCCTGATCGCCTTCCTCTCCGCCTTCGCCATCGCGGAATCGCCCAACCCCTTCACCTCGAGCGGCGGCCCCACGGGCCTTTCGACGATGCCCGTCTCGCGGGGCATCGTCGCACTCGCTCCCTATCTCCGGACGATGACAGACCGACTCGCCGAGCTGGCGAGGACGATCCACGATTCGAGGTCGCCGGGCCCGCTGCTCGCGCTCGCCCTCGTATCCCTTTTGTACGGTATTTTCCACGCCCTCGGCCCGGGGCACGGCAAGACGGTCGTTTCCACCTACTTTCTCGCCAGGGACGCGAAAGTGAGCCACAGCCTCGTCGCCGGCTACCTGATCGCGCTCGTCCATGCCATATCGGCGATCGGCATGGTCATAGGCATCTATTACATCGTGCGGGGGATTTTCTCCTCCACCTTCGAGAACGCGAGCGCCATCGTGCAGGCGGTGAGCTTCGGCGTGATAACGCTGCTCGGGGCCTGGATGTTGTTCAACCGCATCCGCGGCAAGGAGCATCACCATGGCTCGCTCGAGAATCTCGGACATTCGCACGGGCACGGGCACGAGCGCGCTCATGCGCATGGACACGATCACGGGCCTGGGCAGGTCCACGAGGACGGACTTGGTCACGACCATGGCCCCGATCGGTCGGCGGACGAAGGCGGCCTTGTGCCGTCGAAGGGGATCGCCGCGGTCAAAACCCGCGAACTGCTCGGCATCGCCGTGGCGGCCGGCCTCGTGCCCTGCCCCGGCGCCTCCGCCATCATTCTCGTGTGCCTGTCGCTCGGCCTGGTGGTCGCCGGCGTGCTCTCGGTCGTCATGATTTCCGTCGGCATGGGCCTGACCGTCTCGGCGATCGCGGCCATCGCCATCCTCGCGAAACGAGGCGTGGTCAAAGTCTCCTCGTCCGGCCGCGGAGAACTTTCCGGTCCGGTCCGCAAGTTCCTGGAAATCGCGGGGGCGGCTCTCCTCTTCCTCTTCGGCCTCGTGTTCCTCATCGTGCAGCTCTCGGGCTTCGGACCCTTGTGACGATACCGCCCGACATGGCCGCCTGGCTCGGGACTGCGGCCTCGACCTTCGACGCCACGCTCACGGGCCTGGCCTTCGAAACCATTCCCTTTCTGTTGATCGGAACCTTTCTCTCCGCCCTCATCAGGGAGTTCGTGCCGGACAGAACGCTCCGGAAGATCTTCCCGCGACACCCGATGCTCTCGATTGTCGTGGCGCTGATCTCGGGCACCTTCGTGCCGATCTGCGAGTGCGGCACCGTTCCCCTCGCGAGGCAATTGCGCCAGCGGGGACTGCCGCTCTCCACGTCGGTCGCCTTTCTCCTGGCCGCCCCCCTCGTGAATCCCCTCACGATAGTCTCCACCTGGGTGGCTTTCCGCGGAGTCTCCGACCGATTCGTCTTCGTGCGGATCGGTTTCGGCCTCGCGGCTGCCTTTTTCATCGCCTATCTCGTCGACATCGAATCGAAGAGAAATCCCGGACTCGCCCTCGTGGCCGCCGCTCCCCGTTTTTCGAGGATCGAAAACGAAAAGAGACCGCGCATCCTGATCGCCGCCGCGCGACACGTCGGGGCGCCGTCCGGGTTCGTCGAACGTCTGGTCGACGCTCTCGATCATACCGCCGTCGACTTTCTCGATACGGGGCGCTACCTCATCGGCGGCATCGTCTTCGCCTCCGTGGCCAGGGCCTTCGTGCCGCCCGACGCGATCCAGGGCGCGCTTTCGTCCACCGTTTCGGCGATCGGCATCGGCCTTCTCCTCGCCTTCGTGCTGTCGCTCTGCTCCTCCGCGGACGCCTTCGTGGCCCGTTCCTTGTTCGTCCCGGCCTCGTACCCGGCGGCGGTGGCCTTTCTCCTTCTCGGGCCGATGCTCGACCTCAAGAACACCGCCCTGCTTTCGCGCTTCGTCAAGCCGAAGTATCTCCTGCCCTTCGCCGCGATCATCGGCCTCGCGGCAGCCGCCTCCGCCGTTTTGTCGATGCCGATATTGGAGCCGCGATGAAACCCGTATTTTCCTTCCGGCCGGACAAGCTCGCCCGCAGCCTCCTTTTCGTTCTCTCCGCGGCCTATTACGGCTGGCTCGTCCTTTCGGGAAATATCACGCGCATCATGCATCCGCGCATGATTCCCTGGATCGTCGTCGCCACTCTGATCATGGTCCTCATCGGCCTCGCGGGAGTCCTCGGCGGGAAAAGCGAGCGCCATGGAACCGATACCCTCTCGCATTACCTCCCGATACTTTTCGTGTTCGTCATGGCTTCGCTCTTTCTCGCCTCCGGCGACCTCCCCCAGGGCCTTTCCAGCGGCATCGACGTCGCGGCGCTGTCCGCGAATTTCGAACGCCGCGACAAGGCCGCCGAGGAAGCGGCCACGGCACCCCTGCCTTCGACGATAGTGTTCGACGACGATCGCTATTGGTCTCTCTACAACAGGCTTTACGACGAGCCAAAAACCGCGGCAGGCAGAGAGGTCGTGATACAGGGCCTCGTTTCCCGCGAAAAGGGCTCGCCTGCCGGCTCCATCCTCGTGGGCCGCCGCTTCATGTGGTGCTGCTCCGCGGATATGGGAACGATCGGCCTGTTCGCCACCCTCCCTTCGGCGAATGAACCGCCCCAAGGCGCTTGGGTGGAAGTGCGCGGCACCCTCGGAACATTCGAGAGGGTCGCGGACGGGAAGAAAGAGCTCCTTCCCATGATCGTCGCCGAATCCGAACATCGGGTGGACAAGGGTTCCGCCTCGGAGATCATTTTTCCTTTTTAGCCGACGGACTCGTCCGTCGTCAGGGACCGACTCTCGACGTTCGGCTCCGCCATCGCTCCGGGCACCGATCGGCGATCGACCCATCGATGCAATCAGATTGCGTTTTCTTCGACTCTGTCTATAATGGAGACATGGCTGACGCGACGCGGGCCTCGAACATCCTCGACAGGTCGGGACTGCGACCGACAAAGGCGAGAAGCGAAGTGCTCGAGGCTCTTCTCGGCGCGGGAAGGTCGCTCTCGCATGCCGAACTGGCGGAGATACTGCCCGGATTGGACAAGGTTACCGTCTTCCGCAGCCTCAAAACTCTGAGAGATTCGGGCCTCCTCCATAGCGTCAGAAGCCTCGACGGCGTACTCCGTTATGTCGTCAATCCTTCGGGCGTGAAGGGCTGCCCCGGCAGTCATCCGCATTTCCTCTGTCTCGACTGCGGCACACTGAACTGCCTGGAAGGGCAGGAGCTGCCTCGGATCGACGTGCCCGTCGGCGCCGAAGTGAGGGGAAAGCAATTCCTCGTCTATGGCACCTGTGCGGCCTGCGCTCGCGCAGCCCGAAATCCGGCACGACATCCCGTGGGCCGGTCGTCGAAAACTGGAAAGTGAGAATCTACCATGAAAAAGCTCGGATCGGCAGTCGCGATGGTCGTGCTCTGCCTCGGCATGGCCCTCGCCCAGGAAACGGTCAGCGTGGCTGCCGCGGCCAACATCAGTTCGGTGGCTCCGGACCTGGCCGTTGCCTTCGCCGCCAAGTATCCCGGCTATCGGGCCCAATTCACTTTCGCGTCCTCGGGCACGCTCGTCACGCAGATTCTCAACGGCTCTCCCGCCCAGATCTTTCTTTCCGCCGACCTGGGTTTCGCCCAAAAGGTCGTGACGGCGGGCGACGCGGCGGGACCGGTGCGAACCTATGCCTACGGTTCGCTCATCCTCCTCTCCACTCACCGGCTGGATTTTTCCAAGGGTCTCGCGGTGCTGGAGGACCCCGCTATCGCTCGCATCGCCGTGGCCGATCCGGAGACGGCTCCCTACGGCAAGGCGGCGATGCAAGCCCTCGGCGCCTCCGGGACGCTCGATCGGGTCAAGTCCAAGATCGTCACCGCCCAGGACATAACACAGGCCCTCCAATTCACCCTCACCGGGGCGGACGCCGGCTTCGTGAACAAGTCCGTCCTCAATTCCGCCGCCCTCAAGCCGTATGTCGAAGAAGGCGAATATTGGACGGCCGTCGATCCATCGCTCTACTCGCCCATAGCCCAGGGCTTCGTCGTGACAAAGTCGGCCGCGGCCGATCCGGCCGTGCGGGCCTTCTCAGATTTCCTGCTCTCCCCCGAAGCCGGCGCCATCTTCGCCCGCTTCGGATACGGAAGGCCGTGATCTTCGATCCAGTCCCCTTCCGGGTGTCCTTCCAACTCGGACTGTGGGTGACCGCCCTGCTCCTGGTCGTCTGCTTTCCGCTGGCCTGGATCTTCGCCCGCTCCACGAGAGCCTGGACGATTTTCGTCGAATCGCTCACCTCACTCCCCCTCGTGCTTTCGCCGACGGTGCTGGGCTTCTATCTCCTCCTCCTCATTTCGCCCGGCGGGCCGCTGGGCCGTTTCTTTCTCTCGGTTTTTCATCTCCGCCTCGCCTTCACCTTCAAGGCCATCGTCATCGGCAGCTGCGTGTCCTCGCTGCCCTTCATGATGAGCGCCCTCAAGTCGGGGATCGAGGCCATTCCGGGACATCTTCTCGACGCTTCGACCACCCTCGGCAAGGGCCGGCTCGAAACCCTGTTCCGCGTGGCCGTGCCCAACATGAAATCGAGCATCGTCGCGGGGGTGGTGAACACGTTCGCTCACACCCTGGGCGAGTTCGGCGTCGTGCTGATGATCGGGGGGAGCCTGCCCGGCGTCACGAAGGTCGTGTCGATAGCGGTGTACGAGCGCGTGGAAAGCCTCGATTTCGCAACTGCCCACGTCTACGCCGCCGTCCTCGTCGTCCTGGGCTACCTCGGCGTCCTCCTCCTCAACCTCGTCCAACGCCGGGAGAGGAGGCGCTGATGTTCGACGCGGAAATCCGGAAGCGTCTCGTGGCGGGGGACAGTGCCTTCGATCTCGAGGTCTCATTTTCCATCGGCGAGGGCAGGTTCCTCGGCATAAGCGGACCCTCGGGCGGCGGCAAGACCACTTTGCTCCGCTGCATCGCCGGTCTCTGCCGCCCCGACCGCGGCTTTCTCGAGATCGGCGGCGAAACATGGTACGATTCGTCCTCGGGCCTGTTCGTTCCGCCCCGCCGCCGTTCCATCGGCTTTGTCTTCCAGGACTACGCGCTCTTTCCGCACCTCACCGTCAGGGGCAACGTCCAGTACGCCTCGGGCGACCGGGCATTCGCCGATGAACTTATCGAGACGATGCGCCTCGGGGACTGCGCCCGGCATTTCCCCCGCGAACTCTCCGGCGGCCAGAGACAACGCACAGCCCTCGCCCGCGCCCTCGGCAGGAGGCCGCGCGTCCTCCTCCTCGACGAGCCTCTGTCGGCCCTGGACGAGGAACTTCGGTATTCTCTCGGCGAGGAGCTCCGCCGGATACGTCAGGATAGCGGCGTCACGGCCATCCTCGTGAGTCACTCGAAGGCCGAGATCGAGCGTCTCTGCACCGACACCATGGAGTTCGTTCTGACGTCCGCCGGCACGGAGAGGAAAACCGTGGGCCGCCCCCTCCGCAGGATCCTTGGAGCGGATGCCGCGGCCGCGGTCTGATCCGGGCTTCATGCCGCGGCGCGATGGTCGGTCCATGGTTATATTGGCCTCATGCGCGACGCGACTGAATCCCTTGTCCTCGGCGGCGGGTGCTTCTGGTGCCTCGAAGCCGCCTTCAAAGTGCTGCCTGGCGTGATCGGGGTCGACCCCGGCTATGCGGGGGGCGCGGTCGACTCGCCGACCTACGAGCAGGTCTGCACGGGCGAAACGGGGCACGCGGAAGTCGTCCGGGTCCGGTACGATCCCGCGGTCGTGGCCGTCGAGAGGATCTTCGACCTCTTCTTCGCCATCCACGATCCGACGACGCCCGATCGTCAGGGCGCCGACATCGGCACCCAATACCGCTCCCTTGTCCTCTATGCCGACGAGGCTCAGCACCTCGCCGCCGCCGCGGCCGTCGCCAGGGCCCGTGCCGCCTGGCCCAAGCCCATCGTGACCGAACTCGCCCCCCTGGCTGTCTTCTGGCCGGCCGAGGAATACCATCGGGACTTCTTCGCCAAGAATCCGGAACACGGCTATTGCCGTGTCGTCATCGCGCCCAAGGTGCGCAAGGCTCTCGATTTCGCGGCCGTCAGTCGATCGCGGCCTGCTCGCCGGTGACGATGATCTCATAGATCTCGGCCGGAGTCGCGGCGCTCGCGAGCCTCTCCGATACGTATTCGCTGCCTTCGAGAAGTTCCGCGACGCGCTGGAGGAGCTTCTGGTGAATCCTCGGCTGGGCCGCGGGAGTCACCAGAACGAAGAGGAACCGCACCGATTCCGTGGAGCCCTCGAGCGGGATGCCCTCTTCGCTGCGCAGCAGGAGCATGGATGGCGCCTGCAAGTCCCTGAGCCGGGCGTGGGGAATCGCGATGCCCTTCCCCATGAAGGTGCTCGCGAGGCGCTCGCGCTCCGCGACGGCGCGGAGGATGTCTTCGGCCGAGGCGGGCAGGGCCGAAGGCGCGATGCGCGACAAGGCGTCGCGGACGCCCCCGACGATAGTCAGCCCCCTGACGCCGAGGACCACGCGCTCTTCCGTGAGGGCCTCGGCGAGGAGGACGGGCGGATCCTCCTCGAACTCGTCGTCGATCATGCCCACGATCTCCTCGAGTATGTCTTCCATGGTGAGGAAGCCGGTCCATCTGCCTTCCCGCTCCACCAGGGCGAAATGGCTGCGTCCGGTCTGCATCGCCGAGAGGAGCTGCTCGAGAAGCATGTCCTCCGGGGCTATGACGGCCGGCCGGGCCAGAGAATGGAGGTCGGGGGCGGGCGCTCCGGGCAGGAGCTGCGAACGGAGATCCTTGACATGGACATAGCCGATCGGCCGTTCCGCATCCGGGACGAGAACGGGAAAGCGCGAAAACCGGTGACGGCCGATGAGGGCCTCGATCTCGCCGCAGCCCATGCCGGGAGCCAGAGTCATCGCCTCCTCCCTCGGCCTCATCGCGTCGCGCGCCGTCATCTCGCCGAGGTCGAAGATGTTTTCCATGAAAAGGAGCCGACGGAAGCTCATGAGCCCGGAGCCCTGGCCCCGGTCGAGGAGGATCCTGAGCTCGTCCTCCGAGACCTCCTCGGTTTCGGGCATCGCGCCAAAACCCAGGAGTCGGAGGATGCCCCGGGCCGAAAGGTTGAGCAGCCACAATGGAAGCCAGAATATCGAATGGAAGACCTTGAGGGGTCGGACCGTGAACAGGAGGGCCCGGCGCTCGTCGCGCAGGGCGATCAGCTTCGGCACCTGCTCGCCGAGGAGGATATGCACATAGCTCACGAAGACGACGGCGAGAGCCGTCGCGACCACCTTCGCGGCCAGACCCGCGTTCGAGCCGCCGAAAAGTGGGGTGATCGCCGCCGCGGCGACGGCCTCGCCGACGAATCCCAAGGCGACCGAGGCGAAGGTGACGCCCACCTGACAGACCGAGAGGTACTCGTCGAGATGGGCGTGGACATGGGCAGCGACTTTGGCGCCACGCGCGCCGTTCTCGATCATCTCCTCTATCTGCGAGCTGCGGATCCGGACACTGGCGAATTCCGCGAACACGAAAAAGGCGTTGAGACCAACAAGAAGGATGAAGGCGAGGACGACGAGGGCGAGGGACACGGCGCCGACCGGACTCAGCCGTCCACGGAGTCTTTCACGTCGAAAGTTATGCGCCCCACATCGAGGGTTATGCCCTCCACGGTGATCTTGTGGGCGCCCGGCCCCAGGGGATTCCCCCGGACGCCCACGAGCGTATCGCGGAAGGCCCTGATCGCCACGGGATTCGACGCGGCCACCTCGTCGCCCCGGACGGTCGCCCCTTCCTGGGTCAGCGACAGAAGGCCGGGACCGAACACCGCGCCGTCGACCGTGACGGGACCGAAGGCGACGAGGGTCGCCGAATCGATTATGTTGCGGAGCCGGAATTCGAAGCCCTCCGCCGTGTTCTTCAGGCTCTTCTTCACGTAGAGTTTCGCGAGAAGCGGCGATATGAACATTTGCATCCTCCTATCTTCACGGTCGGCCGGCTGTCCCGCCGGCCGAGCCCCCGATGGATTCGAGTTCGCCCGAAGAGAGCTTCTCCTTCTTCGCGAGAGTCCGCAGCACCTTCTTTTCGTCATAAAGGAAGAACAGGGCCATCGCCCCCAGGCAGATGCCAACGGAGACGATAGCGCTCATCCTGATGCCCACCGGATGCTCCACCGACATCCCCAGCGCGAGCAGCGAGGGGAAGAGGATGTTCGCGATGGAAACCCCGAGATTCGACTCGAAAGACCTGACCCCGAAGAACATGCCGGCCTTGAAATTGCCGGTCTCGATGCCGTCGGCCTCCGCGATGTCCGCCACCACCGCGTTGGGCACGATGGTGAAGATCGCTATCGGCAGGGCCGCGACGATGACGGTGACGATAGCGTAGGCCATGCCGGGCACGGGGACAAGACCCATCAGGGCGAAGAGCACGAAGAGGACGGAAAGGAGGGCGAAACCCCAGACCAGCACTTTTTTCTTCTCCCAGCGGGCGGCGGCCCCCGTGATCATCGGATAGAACACGAAGGAGAAGATGAACATCAGCATCATCAGGAAGGATGTCACCTCCTTGTCGAGCCGCAGCAGAGTGACCACGTAGTAGACGATGCCCATCTGGATGATGGTCTGACAGACGTTGTAGAGGAGTTCGCTCCCCAGGAAGATGCTGAAATTGCGGTTGCGGAGCGAGGATTTCAGGGCCTGCCATGTGCCTTCGTTTGAGACGGCATAGGCCGCGTAGCGTCTCTCGTCGAGGAAGACGACCGGGAGCAGCATCAGAATCATCGCGGCCCCCGCGAAGATCGCCTCGACGATCTGGAAGGCGGTGGTCGAATCGATGCCCGACCGCTCGAACAGGGTCTGGAAATCGTAGACGAAGTTGCCGACCGCGAAGCCAAGGGACCAGGTCACCGCGATGACGGCGCTGATGACGAGGCGCTCCTTGGGATTGTGGCCGAGCTCGCTGATGAGGGCGTTGTACGGAGCGGTATACATCACGAAGAAGAAATAAAAGCCGAGGATCGTGAGGGTGAGCCAGACGATATTGCCCCAGCTCGCGGCCAGAGTCGGATTCTCGTGGAAATGCTTGAGGGGGATGAACACGAGGACGGACAGGATCGAAAAAGGGATCGCGCTCAGCGCCATGAAGAAGCGGCGCCTGCCGATGCGGGCCCGCGACCGGTCCGACCAGGAGGCGAGGAGAGGGTTCGTGACCGCGTCGAAGAATCTCGACCCGAAATTGATGATGCCGATGATCGTCAGTATTCCCAGCACCGTCCCCTCGAAGATGAAGGGCGGAAAGATTCTCGTCGCGCTCGCCGTCTCCGGCGGCATGTAGAAATACATGACGAGATTGCTCACGCCATAGGACGCGAGCGACCAGCCCAGCTGGCCGAGGGCGAAGATCACGAGCTTCCAGAGGGGAAGCTTCTCGGGCGTTTCGCTCATCTGACCGTCCCTTCGTCTCCGCGGCACAGCGTCGTGCCGTTCTCCGGAAACGGCGTCCTCGCCGCCCGGCGCGGCTGACGCCTCGAATCATGACATGGAATCCGCATGCGCGGTTCCATACCCGCGTTCCGGCCCATACCGGCCCGCGCTACGTCGATCGCTGCACGAGCCGCGGAGCCAGGCTTTTCCCCTCGGGTTCGCGGCCGCCGGTCCCCGATATCCGGAGGAGGATCGAGGCGGCCGCCCGTCCCATCTCCTCTTTCGGCTGGAAGATCGTCGTGAGGGGCCTGATGAGCATGTCGGTCAGAGCTATATCGTCGAAGCCGACGAGACCGACGTTGCCGGGAACCGCTATGCCCAGTTCGATCATCGCCTTGAGGAAACCCGAAGCCACCGAATCGTTGAAGGCGAAGACGCCCGTCCTCCCCTTGTCGAGGCGATGGCGCACGACCAGGGCCGCGCCGGCGGAATGTCCTTCCTGGAAATCGCGGATGCCTTCTTCAACCGCCAGGGCCACGTCGCTTCGCCCGGAATCGCCCACCGCGGCCCGAAAACCGTCCAGCCTGTCCGAGGCCGTTTGGTGGGGGTGGCCGACGAGGCAGAGCAGGCGGTCGAAGCCGCGGGCGAGAAGATGCTCGGCGGCGAGCCTTCCGCCGGCTCTGTTGTCGCCGCACACCCAGCAATCCCCCGGACCGCCGCGAAAATTGACGAGGACGAGCGGGAGCCCTTTTTTCCTGATGAGATCGAGGGCCGGAGAATCGCCCGAAGTCGGCGCGACGATGACACCGTCCACGCGATTGCGGACGAAACCGCGCGCCAGTTCGAACTCCCTCTCGGCGTCCCAACCCGAGCTGGCGACGATGAGAGAAAGGCCTGAGCCCGCCAGTTCCGCCTCGATGCCCTTGACCACCTGCACGAAGAAGGGATTCGCGATGTCGTCGATGAGCACGCCGACGAGACCGCTGCTCTTGGACGTGAGACTGCGGGCGGCGGAGTTCGGCTCGAAGGCGTGGAGCCGGGCGAGTTCGACGATTCTCTCCCGCGTGTCGGATCGTACCTTGCTCGAGCCCGAGAGGGCCCGAGAGACAGTCGCCACCGAAACTCCCGCGATCCGCGCGAGATCCCTGATCGTCAAAGGTCTATCCATTCTTTGCAACCGGTTTCATGATAGGGCCAAAGCGGCCGGCGGTCAATCGCAGAAATTCTTTCAAGGGGGAGGAATGTATCGAGCCGGGAAAGGAATTTCCTGTCGAGAATATCCGCAACCTTCTCTAAGAGTCTCACAATGCGGAGCTGCTGTCGCAGATAATGACTTTTAGTCCCATCAGACTGCAAATGGCGCAGGCTATCCAAGCGCCAACGGAAACGCATTCCATTCTTGACATTGCAAGAATGCGGACCTATTCTCATGGAACCGATTACATTGCAAAGAAGGGAAAGGCAATGGCCGACTTGCACTCGAGCGCGAGCGACATTCTCCACACAATTCGCGGACGCCGCATCGGCATCGTGGGCGACCTCTGCCTCGATTTCTATCTCTTTCTCGACGAGCTCTTCTCGGAAACTTCCGTTGAAACGGGCATACCCGCGCGTTCCGTGCGTCGCTTCGCGATGGCTCCCGGAGGGGGCGCCAATGTCGCCCGCGAAGCCACCGTGCTGGGCGCCGAAGTCCGACTGTTCGGCATAGCCGGCGATGACGCCTTCGGTTGGGAGTTGCTTCGGCTTCTCGAAGAGTCGGGCGTTTCGGGGAAGAATATCGTCCTCCAAAAGAAGGATTGGACCACGTCGGTCTTCGCCAAGCCTTATTCGGCCGGCCGGGAAGAGGCGCGCCTCGACTTCGGCAATTTCAACACTCCGGCCGACGAAAGCTTCGACAGAATTCTTGCGGAAGTTGCAGCCTGCCTTCCCGAAATGAACGCCCTTATCGTAAACGACCAGCGGCGCGCCGGCTTAAACCGCCGCGTCTTCAGACGAAGGCTCCATTCGCTCTTCGTAGGGCGGCCCGACCTCGTCGTCGTGGTCGATTCGCGCGAAAACGCGGACGATTTTGCCGCGACGATCCGCAAAGTCAACGTGCGGGAGGCGCGCGCCGTCCTGGGCGGCTCCAGCAAAGTCGGACGCACAGCGCCGGCCCCGAGCGACCGCGAGGCGCTCGAACTCGCCGAGCGTCTTTGGGAACGTTGGAACTCCTGCTTCGTGATCACGAGGGGAGAGAGGGGACTTCTCGTCCGTGACAGCCGGGGCTCTTTCCTGGTTCAAGGAGTGCAGATATCCGGTCCCGTCGATCCCGTCGGCGCCGGCGATTGCCTCACCGCGGCTCTCGCCGCGGCCCTTTCCACCGGCGCGGACCTTCGAGAATCGGCCGCTTTCGCCAATCTGGCGGCCGCGGTCACGGTGCGAAAGCGCTTCGAGACGGGTACCGCTTCGGGCGAGGAAATTCTCGCCTTGGCTGCAGGCGCCGATTTTCGCCGCAATGTCGACCTTGCCGAAGATCCCGGTTCCGCCGAACTTCTGTCGGGCACGACGATCGAACTCGTCACCGCCCCGAAACCGCGGCGCATCCCCCTTCACGCCGTCTTCGACAACGACGGCACCCTTTCGACTCTGCGCGAAGGTTGGGAAGCGGTGATGCAAGAAGTCATGGTGGTGGCCCTCCTCGACAAGGAAAACTCCGGAAATGAAGAGAGACTTAGGGCCCGCGAAACGGCGAAACGACTGATCGAGGAGAGCACGGGCATCCGCACGATCGAGCAGATGCGGCTGCTCCGAAAGATCGTCCTCGAGACCGGCCGTTTCGGCCCGGACGAAATCCCGGAGGCGGAGCACTACAAGGCGACCTACCTCGCCAGACTCGAGAACATGATCCGCCCCCGGCTCGCCGGCCTGAAGGACGGTCGATTCCGTATCGATGACTTTGTCGTCAAGGGAGCCGGGGAATTCCTGGAGATCCTCGCGGATCAAGGTGTCATTTTGCATCTCGTGTCGGGCACGGATGCCGAAGCGCTGGCGGCCGAAGTCGAAGCGCTGGGGCTCTCCCGGTTTTTCGGGGGCCGGGTGCAGGGGGCCGTCGATTCGGACATCGACGATCCGAAACGACAGGCACTCTCCCGGATCGTCGGAACTATCTTGGAAAGGCGGGACAAACCGGGCGAAACGGCGGAGACCGATCGGCGCGAAGCCGACGAGCTTGTGGTAGTCTTCGGCGACGGCCCCGTCGAGATGAGAGAAGCCCGGCGCCATGGTTTCCTTGCGTTGGGAGTCGCCAGCGACGAGGCGAGACGTTTCGGTTTCAATCCGACCAAGCGGCGGAGACTGATCGAGGGCGGGGCGGACCTCCTCATCCCCGATTTTTCGGATCCGCGGTCCATTTTCGCCGCCGCGGGCTGGCCATGGCCGGGGTTGGCGAATGGATGAGCGCGTCCTTTTCGACAGGAGAAGGCTCGTCTTCGCCCCGCTTTCGACCCGCCGCAACCTCGTGAGCCTCGCGGAGATCGCCGTGCCGACCGATATCGAGGGCGCCCGCGATACTCTCGATTCGCTGCCACGGGCCCTGCGGGCCGGCGTCGAACGCTGCGCGGCCGCGATTGCCGGAGCCCGAAACCGCGGCCGACCGGTCGTCTGCGCCTTCGGAGCGCACGCGATAAAGAACGGCCTCGGGCCCCTTCTCGCCGCCTTTGCCGAGACGGGTCTGGTCAACCACTTCGCGACCAACGGGGCGGGGGTGATCCACGATTGGGAGATAGCGCACCAGGGGGCCACGTCGGAGGACGTCCGTGAAAACGCGCCGGCCGGTCGCTTCGGGATGTGGGAGGAGACGGGCTTTTCCATCAATGCCGCCCTCCTCGTCGGCGCCTGGCGGGGCTCCGGCTACGGAGAGTCCGTGGGAGACTTTATCGCGGGGGACGGGACGGAGGTGCCGAGCGCCGACGAACTCGAAAGGACCTTGCGCGACCCCGCGAGTCCGCACGACAAGGCCGCCGCCGCCGCTGACCTCCTCGATGCGATCGCGAGAGGTCTCCTCAAAGAGGGCCGGATCGTCACGGCCCACCCTTATAAGGAAGCGAGCCTCCACTATCGGGCGCGCCGCGCGGGCCTTCCCTTCACGTCCCATCCCATGATCGGCCACGACATCATCTATGCCCATCCCCTCTCTTCGGGCGCCGCGATCGGCCGGACTGCCGAGCGCGACTTCCTTTGCTATGCCGCCTCGATAGCGGAAGTCGCGGACGGCGGCGTCTATCTGTCGGTCGGTTCCGCGGTAATGTCGCCGATGATCTTCGAAAAATCCTTTTCGATGGCCATGAACCTGGCCCGGACCGAGGGGCGATCGCCGCGAGGCCACGACGTGTTCGTCGTCGACATCCAGGAGGGCGATTGGGACTGGCGGAACGGCGAACCCCCTCCCACGGACCCCGGATATTATCGCCGCTTTATGAAGACCTTCGCCCGCATGGGCGGGAGGACCGAATACCTGTGCCTCGACAACCGCGCCTTCTTCCTTTCGCTCTGGGCCCTGCTGGGGGCCGGCGGGGAGTCGCGATACCGGGAGGAACGGACATGAACAAAATCACCTGCGTCGGAAACGCGCACATCGACCCCGCTTGGTTGTGGCGCTGGCAGGAAGGTTTCGCGGAGATCAAGGCCACCTTCCGGGCCGCCCTCGACCGGATGACAGAATTCCCCGAATTCATCTTTACCTGCTCGAGCGCGGCACACTACGCATGGATCGAGGAAAACGCCCCCGACATGTTCGAGGAGATCCGCGGCCGGGTGGCCGAGGGCCGATGGGTCCTCGCCGGAGGCTGGTGGGTCCAGCCGGACTGCAACCTTCCGTCGGGAGAGTCCTTCGTGCGGCAGGGCCTCGTCGGCCAACGCTGGTTCCATTCGCGCTTCGGCAGGATCGCCCGCTTCGGCTACAATGTCGACTCCTTCGGCCATGCCGCGTCCCTTCCCCAGATACTCGCCAAGAGCGGCATGGACGCCTATGTCTTCACGAGACCCGACGAGGGTGAGCTGGACCTGCCGGCCTCGCTCTTCCGCTGGGTCGGGTCGGACGGCAGCTCCGTGCTAGCCTACCGGGTCCCCTACGGGTACCAGTCTGGCAAAGACCCCTCCGAGCTGGAAGGAAAGGCCCTGGCCGTCGAAGCCAGGGCCGACGACGAGGGCCTGCCGCAAATGCTCTTCTACGGCATCGGAAATCACGGCGGCGGTCCGACAGTCGCCTCGCTCCGCCTGCTCGCTCGATTGCTTTCCGAAGACACCGAAGGCCGCTTCGCGATGGGCGAGCCGGCCGCCTATTTCGCCGCGGCCGCCGCGGAGGCCGAAGCCCGGGGGCCGGACCTACCCGGCTTCGAAGGAGAGCTCCAGCACCACTCGAGCGGCTGCTATTCCACCGCCTCCGACCTCAAGGCCCTGAACCGCCGGGCCGAGGGCCTGCTTCTCAGGGCGGAGCGGTGGGAAGCCGTCGCCTCGCGCGTCGCCGGTCTCCGGCCCGATCGGACGCGGCTCGAGCGCGCGTGGAAGCGTCTCCTCTTCAACCAGTTTCACGACACCCTCGCCGGCACCTGCATCCCGACGGCCTGCGAGGATGCCCGCTCGTTCTACGGCGAATGCCTCTCCCTCGGGGCCGAATCGCTCAACGCGGCCATCCAGAGGATATCCTGGGCGGTGGACACCCAGGGTCATCTGCCCGAGCCGCGGTCCAAGGACAGGGACTGGATTGTCTGGGAAAGCGGCGAGCTCGGCGCTCCCATCGTCGTCTTCAACTCCCTTCCCTGGAAGGTCTCGGCCCCGGTGGAGCTTCCGAGACGATTCGGTTCGCTCGTCGATATCGAAGGAAAGTCCCTGCCCCTGCAGGACGTGCGGGCTCCGGGAACCGTCGGCGCGGATACGAAAAACAGCCTCTTCATGGCGGAGCTTCCATCGCTCGGCTATCGCGTGTTCCGCGGTTATCGCGAGGGACGATCCGATCCGGAGGGCAATAGCCGCTCGCTGAAGGCCCTCGGATCGAGACTGGAAAACGAATGGACCGTCCTCGAAATCGATCCGACGACCGGTTGGATCGCCTCGCTTGTGGAGCGGACAAGCGGCCGGGAACTCTTCGCGGCTCCGGCCGCCGTCCCCGTCGTCATCGACGACGAGAGCAACGACACATGGGCTCACGATGTCTTCGAGTTCCGCTCGGAGCTCGGACGCTTCGGAAAGGCCCGTGTCTCCCTGGTCGAATCGGGTCCGCTCAGGGCGACGCTCCGCGTCGCATCGTCCTGGAACCTGTCCGGAATCCGGCAGGAATTCACCCTCTACGCCGACCGCCCCGGAGTCGACGTGAAAGTGCGGCTGGACTGGAGGGAGGCGCACAGGATGCTCAAACTGGCCTTTCCCCTCGCCCTCGAGACGCCGCACGCCCTGTACGAAATCCCCTACGGCTTCGTGGAGAGGCCGACGGACGGCCTGGAAAACCCCGGCCAAGCCTGGGTCGATCTCTCGGGCACGGGAAAAGACGGCGGCCTTCGCGGCCTCACCCTCGTCAACGACGCCAAATACAGCTACGAGGTTTCCGGCTCGGAACTCCGCTTCGCCCTCGTGCGCAGCCCCCTCTTCGCCGACCACTATGGCGAGCGCGACGGCGAAGGCGAGCATATGGATCTGGGAATCCAGAGCATCACCTACCGCCTCATCCCCCACGAAGGGGCCTGCAGGCCCGAGCTTGCGCGGCGAGCGGCGCAGGAGCTTCTCGATCCGCCCGAAGTGGTACTGGAAACCTTCCATCGCGGGCCGCTTCCGCTGGAAGCGAGCTTCGCGGCGCTCTCCACCGAGTCCGTCGCCGCCTCGGTGCTCAAGATCGCGGAGGAAGGGGACAATCTCATTGTGCGTTGCGTCGAGACTTCGGGGGAGGCGGGCGAGGCGACGATCGACATCCCCTTCGCGAAGGCCTCCTGGACAGCGCGCTTCGGCCCGCAGGAGATCAAGACTTTCGCCATCGGAGTCCACGGCGCGGTGCGCGAAGTCGATCTACTCGAACGCGACCCGGCCTGAGCGCGATGCTGTGCGAGGGCGACGGCGCGGCGCGCCGACTTCAGCTCACCGCGCGGCGGACAAGTTCGACCAGACTGTCGATGAGAGCTTCGCCCCCGTCGTCGAGGACTGCATCGCCGGCGAAGATGCGCATCCTCGCCCGGTAATAGTCCGAGGAGAAGGAGAACTGGAAGGTGACGAGAAGGTTGTCGAGGAAAAAGGCCAGGGCTCCCGCGTCGATGTCGGCCCTGATCGTCCCGGCCGCCTTCGAGGCCGCGATGACGCGACGGTAGAGCCCGGCGGTGATCGTCTCGATGCGGTAGGACAGGCGACTGGACATGGCGGACAGGCCCTGGGTGGTGGCGTCGAGATAGACCTGCGTCAATTCGGGATATCGTCGCGAATAGTCGCGCGACTGCTGGAGAAGCTTTCGGAAAAGGGAGACGAGGTCGACGCATTCCGCCTCCGCCTCGGCGAGGGCCCGGCCGAGAATTCGATAGCCTTCGTCGATGATCGTGAGGAAAAGCGCCTCCTTCGAGGCGAAATAGCTGTACATCGACCCCATGCTGATGCCGGCCTTGCGCACGATATCGTTGATGTTCGCCGCGTTGTAACCCTTCTCGGCGAATTCCCGGAGGGCGGTGTCGAGGACGAGGCGTTTTTTCTCCTCGTCGATCTTGCCGAAAGTCGCCTTGTAAAAAGGTTCGCGATCCCCGATGGCCGCATCGGCCGTCGATGTCCTCGTTTCGTTCGATCTCATGATCGCACTGTAGCTCCGCCATGCGAGCCGGGACAAGGCGGCGCCCGGGTCGCGGCATCGCTCTCCGCCTCCGGACGTCCGCCTATCATGAACCGGGTGCGGAGCCCGACAGCGTCACGGCAGGCGCCCTTCGATCCAACCGAGCACGAACCGATAGAGCTCTTCTTTTTCGGGCTCGTTGTGGAGTTCGTGGAACCAGCCCTCGAAGCGCCTGAACTCGACATTGGGCCCGGCGGCCGCGGCGAAGCGGGCCGTCGCCGCCGGATCCACGAGACGGTCGGCAGTGCCCTGGAGCAGCAGCAGCGGCAGGTGGATCTTGCGCGCGTTTCCTATGATGGTCTGACCCCGCTCGATGAGGTCCAGGCCGAGGCGCGCGGAGATCTTGTCGTGCATGAGGGGGTCCGCCAAATAGGCCTTTTGCACTTCGGGGTCGCGGGCCAGACCGCTCGCGTCGAGATCGTTGCCGAGGGTAAAGGAGGGAGCGACCTTGGCCATAAAGCGGGCCAGGGCCAGCTTGGCCGGAGGCACCGGCGTGGCCGGCACCAGCCCGGGACTGCCGATGACGGCGCCCGCGATGTCCGGCTGGCGTTCGAGCAGCCAGTTGAGCGAGAGCGCGCCCCCAAGACTATGGCCGTAGAGGAAGATGGGCAGGCTGGGAAAGCGGGACCGCGTCTCGCCGAGGAGCTTATCGATCTCCTTCGCGACCGTTGCATAGGAAGTGTGGCCCCGCTTGCCCCCGCTCATGCCGTGCCCCGGAAGGTCGAAGGCGACCGTGCCGAGCCCGCGCTCCGCGTACCAGGCCGCCATGCCGGCGTATCGCCTGAAATGCTCGCCGAGGCCGTGGACGAGGGCTATCGCCGCCCGCGCTCGGGCCTCGGGTTTCCATTCGACGGCGGCGATTTCGAGCCCGCCCTCGCCCTTCCAGGAAAACTCGCTCGTCGTCATGCGCAGCCCCCACGTCCGGTCGAGATGGCGCGGACGGAGGGATATCCCGACCGCCGCACCGAACAATGATACATCGGCGCGGCGTCCGGCGCATCGGTCAAGAAATCACTTTCGGTCGAAGCCGAAAGGATTTCTTACCGAGGGTTTCGGGGCGTAACCCGTTTCAGGGCAGGTTCTGCCTCGCGAGGGCCCTGTCGAGGTCGGCCTCGGCGATTTCGAGGTTGATCGCGTCGTTCTCGACGCCGAAATTGGCGCGGAGCACGGCGATCTGGGTCTGGAGAAGATCCGAATGCTTGGCAAGGCCGTTGTCGAACTTGGCCTGGGTGACGCGCAGATTCTCCTCGGCTTCGGCCACCATGCCCTTGCTCAGCGCGAGAGCGTTGCGGGCGTTGGACAGGGCAAGAATGGTCTTGCGCACGTCGAGGGCGATCGCGTCGCGTTGGCGTTCAAGGTCGGCCTTGGCTTTTTCCATATCGGCGTCGGCCGCCTTTTCCCGTGCGAGAGCGCCAGGAATGGCCCCAAGGTCGTAGCGGAGGCGGATGCCGGCGGCCCATGTAACATCATACAGATTTGCGGGCGGAAATGCTCGCTGATCGGGGTCGCCGTAAGTCACATCGCCAATAAGAAGTACCGTTGGCATCAGGTCTCCCTTGGCGGCAGTGAGAGCGTGATTGCCGACGTCAAATCCAATAGTCGCGAGCTTGGTTTCGGGGCGGGAAGCGAGAGCGGAGGCAATGAGGGCTGTTTCGTCATCGCCGGGATCCGTCCAGGGTTGACCCTCCGGAGCGGTGAGGAGTTCGTAACCCGCCGAATCCAGAGGTGTCGATGCGTCGGCGTCGCCGATCAGGGAAGCCAGGCCCAGAAAGGCGAGCTGCTGGCCCGACTTGGCCTGATCGAGTGCCAAGGTGATTTGGTCGAAGCGAGCCTGCTCGCCGAGAAGTTCGGCGTTCGTCGCCATGCCCTGATCCGCCATGCTCTTCATCTCGTCGCGAAGCACGCCTTCGAGTTCCAGGGCCTTGGCCGCCGTCTGCACGTTGGACGTCGCACGGACAGATTCCCAGTAGGCCCGCTCGATCTCGAATGCCATTGCGCGCTTGGCGAGTTCGAGCCCGGCTTCTTTGCCCAGGGCGCCGAGTTTGGCGATATCGGCCGCTTGCTGGAGTCGGAAACCGGCGAAGATTGGGTATTGGAGATCGACACTGTTGGTCTGAGAAAAATCAGGCGCTCCGCCAAACATCGAAAGCAACGTATCGACAAAGGGTTGAAACGCTGCTTCGCTCGGCGGAAGGGTCGCGGACGGAATCGCTTCAGCGGACAGCTGCGTATATCCCGACGACACCGCGATCGAAGGGATCATGCGGAACAGGGCGTCGAGGGCCTTGGCCTTCGCCGAGATGAGGTCGAAATTGCTGGAGCGGATGCCCGGGTCTCTGGCGAGGCCCTCGGCGATCGCCTGGTCCAGCGTGAGCGGCTTCGGCGCCGGCCCGTCCGCGAAAAGCGGAAGGCCGACCAGGGCGCACAACGCCGCGACGAGGGCCGCTGAGGCCCCGACGCGACGGGCGCGGAAAGGAAATGTCACAGCCCCACCTCCGCGCCGTCGGAAAGCATGCCGAGGTTGGACACTGCCACCGTCTCTCCGTCCTCCACGCCCGAGACGAGGAGGAGGGAGTCGGCGTTGCCGATGCCGAGTTCGACGAGCCGCTTCGAAACCTTGCCGTCCTTGCCCACCACGAAGACATAGGACTTGCCCCCTTCGGAGATCACCGCCGTGGGCGGCACGAGGACGCCCTCGGGACTCGTCAGCGTGAGAAGGGCCTTTGCCGTCATGCCCGCGAGCAGCTTGCCGTCATTGACGACCTTGATCGTGAGCGGAAAGTACTGGCCCGTCGCGGCGGCGATGGGTCCGATCTGCGTGATCCTCCCTTCGTAGCGCGATCCGGCCAGACCATCCACGGTCACGGTGGCCGGATCGCCCTCCTTGAGGAGGACGATCTCGTCCTGCGAGGCGTTGCCCTGGAACTTGAGATGATAGGTATCCGCGATGGACATAAGCGGCATGCCCGGCGCCGCGAGCTCGCCCTCGTTGATCGAGCGGCTGATGACGGTGCCGTCGATGGGGCTGGTGATCGTCGAGTTGGAAATCTGGACGCGGATGAGATTGGCCTGGGCGTCGGCCTGGTCCACTCCGCCGCCGGACACGTTGGCGTACTGCTTGTTCGCGTTGTCGAGGGCCGTCTTGGCGAGATCGAGCTTGGTCTGGGCGTCGTCCATCGCGCTCTGCGTCACGGCCTTCTGCGCCAAGAGCGCCTTGGTGCGATCGTAGTTCTTCTGGGACATGTCCAGGTTGAGGCGGGCGCTCTCGATCCCCAGCTTGGCCTGCGCGGCCTGATCTCGGACCGTGACTCCGGCCGCTTCCGCAACCGCGAGCTGGGCGTTGAGCTCCTTGGTGTCTATCTGCACGAGGAGTTCCCCGGCCCTGACTCGATCGCCGACGTCCACGGTGACCGTGTTGGCGATCCCGGAGAGCTTGCCGAAGATGTTGAGACTCTTGTCGGGCACGAGAACTCCGGAGAGCTCCTGCACCTTGACCACCCGGCCCTTTTTCGCCATGGCAGTCTTGACGATCGGCTTTATCGAATCGGCCTTCCCCTGACAGCCGGTCAAAAGGGACGACGTCGCCACGAGGGCGGTCAACGCGGCGACCGCCGCGGCATTGTATCCTTTCACGAAAATCTCCTTCTTCAGTCGACGAGGTGGACGCGGACGGTCGCGTTCATGCCGATCATCAGGCGGGCATCGCCCTGGTCCATGATGGCGATCTTGATGGGGATCACCTGGACGACCTTCGTGTAGTTTCCGCCGCCGCCCATGGAGGGAAGGAGGGAAAAGGTCGAGGAGGTGGCCCGGCCGATGGAGTCGACTCGGCCGTGGAAGTCCCGTCCGGGAAAGGCGTCGACGGAAATATCCACCATTTGCCCGATCTTCACCCGGGCGATGCTTCCTTCCTTTATGTTGGCGGAAACGTAGAGACCCTCGGTGTCGCCGATGACGGCGAGCGAAACGCCCGGCATCGCCATCTCGCCGACGACGGCAGTCGAGCGGATCACCTGTCCCGCGATGGGTGCGCGGATCACCGCCTTTTCGGCAAAGACGCCCGCGACGGCGCCCAGGCCCTGGGGATTGAGTGCTCCCGAGGTCAGGGTCGTGCCGAGGTCCTGCCGGCCGAGAACATCGCCCGCCGCGACCGTATCACCCTCCTTCACGTTCCACTCAAGGAGGGTTCCGGGTATCTCCGGCGTCACCGACACGACGTTGGACGCCACACGGGCATCGTCGGTCTTCACGTAACGCGTGCCTTCGACCCAGTAATAGCCGACGATTACCAGAAGCGCGAGGGCGGTGATGCCGAGCACGCTGAAGATGACTTTTCGTCTCGAGCCCGGCGCGGGGAGTTTCGCGGGCGGGGCGCCATGGGGCATTCCCGCGGCGGGATTCGCCCCTGCGGGCGCCGAAGATCCCGAGGCCGGTGCGGCTGGCGCCGCCTGATTCTTCTCAGAGGAATCCATTGTCGTAGTCTCCTTATTCGGACACTGCCATGCGGGCGGGGCCGGCGGCTCCGCCGCGCTTCAGGAAAAACGCGGGAACGAGGGCGACCAGCGAAATCCCGGCCGCGATGATGAAAACGTCGTCGATGCCGCCGACGAAGGACTGCTGGGCCACCAGGCCCGAGAGCACCGAGAGGACCCCGGTCTGCCCCGCGGCGCCTCCGCCCAATGCCGCGCCCGTGCCGGCCATGGTGGAGGCGACGATCGGATCGCTCGCGGTCAGGCTCCACGCGAGACGGGCGCCATGGAAGGCCTGGCGGGTCGTAAGCACGGAGGTCAGCCAGGCGATGCCGAAGGAGCCGGCGACGCTCCTGATGATGTTGGAGATCGAAGAGGCGCGGCCGATGAGCTCCGTGGGCACATCGACCAGGGCGGCCGTCTGGGCCGGCATGTTGGCGAAGGCCATGACAGCGCCGCGAAGAAGATTCCACAGTACGATCGTGGAAGTCGCCGTCACGAGGTTGAGATTGTGGAAGGCGTAGGTGAGCACGGCGAGCCCGGAGATGCCGATCAGGGCCAGGGGCTTGGGCCCGACCTTGTCGTAAAGCCTGCCCACGATCGCCATCATCGCCCCCGAAGCCAGCGCGCCCGGCATCATCAGCATACCGGTCTCCATGGCGCCCATGCCGCGGATGCTCTGGAGAAACAGGGGGATGAAGAACATGCCGGCATAGAGGCCGATAGTCGTGACTATGACGAGGAGATTCGACAGCATGAACGACCGGTATTTGAAGACTCGAAGCTCGAGAAGGGGATTGGGCGAGGTGAGCTGCGTGTAGATGAAGAGGACGAGGGCGAAAAAGCTGATCACGAGGAGGATCACCGTCCGCTCGTCGGTCCACCCCCAGTCCTCCCCCTTGGAAAGGGCGAGGAGGAGGCTGAACAGCATGACGGCCGCCGTGATCGCGCCGCCGATGTCGAGCTTGCCCGGATGCTTGGCCTGGAACTCCGGGAGGACCATCCAGGCCAGAAGGACTCCGATGATGCCGATCGGGAGATTGATCGTGAATATCCAGCGCCAGTTGACGTACTCGACGATGTAGCCGCCGAGCGTCGGGCCGATCGCCGGTCCCACCATCAGGGCCAGGCCGAATATGGCCATTCCGGTTCCGATCTTCTCTCTCGGCACGATCCGGAAGACCATGGACATCATCGTCGGCATGATCATCCCGCCGCCGATCGCCTGGATGACGCGGGCGACGATGAGGGAGTTGAGGTCCCAGGATATGCCGCAGAGGAGCGATCCGCCGACGAAGACGACGAGCGAAACCATGTAGAGACGCTTGAAGCCGAAGCGGTCGCCGAGCCAGCCAGAGAGCGGCACGACGACGCCCTGCGCGAGGAGGTAGATGGTGGCGACCCACTGCACGTCGCTGGTCGCCGCGTTGAAAACATTCATGATCGTGGGTATCGCCACGTTGACGATGCTCGAATCCAGGATCGACATGAAGGCGCCGATGAGGGCCACGAGCACCGGAGGAAGCCAGTGCCTCATATGTCCCTGGTTGTCTATCTCGGCAGCCTTCGAGGGGTCCGGAGGCGTTACCGGTTCGGGATCTTCGTCGAGGTTGCCCGCATCGCGGGTCGCGTCGCTCACTTTCTCGCTCCTTCTTCGTTCTCGAGGCACTCGATGATCATTCCCAGATCCCCGACGAGCCGTGCGATCAGGTCGGGCGGCAGGGACTTGAAGCTCTTTTCGAGATCCCTGGCCACCGACCTCATCGAGGTCCGCGAAAACTCGTCGAGCATCCGCGTACCGCGCATGATGACTGCCCGCCTGTCGTCGGGGTCCGACTCGCGCTCGAGCCACCCGCCGGCGACCAGCCTGTCGAGAAGACCCGTGAGGGTGCTCGGAGGAAGACCGCTCAGTGCGCCGATTTCCGAGACGCGGCTCGCCCCGTGCTTATGGAGACGCCAGAGCACGACGCCCTCGCTCATGGACAGACCCTGCGCCTCGAGATGGTGGGACAATCGCTTCATCACCCGCCGCTGCAGGGCTCCGAGCAGTTCGACGAGCTCCAGTTCCTTCATCGCTCCCTCATACCGTTCCGAATATTTCGAATTCGTAGTATGCGGGAAGATACATACGAGTCGGCGCGGGAGTCAAGGGGCGTCCGACGGCCCCTTGCCCTTCGCCCCGACCTCGCCCACTATCGTCCCATGACGACAGACGGCGGGCCCGACCTTTTCGACGGGGGCGAGAATCAAGACACCGGCTCCATTGCCGACGGCCGCAAGGCGGACGGCCGCAAGGCCGACGGCCGGGCGGCCGATGGTCCCATGGTCGCCGATGCTCCCATGCCCCTGGCCGACCGCGCCCTGCGCGAAGTCTTCGGCTTCACAGGTTGGCGGCCGCTCCAGCGCGAAATCGTGGAGACGGTTCTCTCGGGGAGGGACGCCCTGGCCGTCCTGCCCACCGGCGGCGGCAAGAGTCTCGCGTACCAGGTGCCCGCCCTCGTGCGCGAGGGCCTCGTCCTCGTGATCTCGCCCCTCATAGCCCTCATGAAGGACCAGCTCGCCGGCCTCGGCGAAATAGGCGTGCCCGCGGTGGCGCTCAACTCCAGCCTCGATCCGGCCGCGTGGCGTGCGGCCTCGGCCGAAGTGCTCCATGGAAGGGCGCGGCTTCTTTACGCGGCGCCCGAATCGCTTTCGTCGCCCCGGATGCTCGAGCTCCTCGACGCGAGCCCGCCCTTTCTCGTCGCCGTCGACGAGGCCCACTGCATATCGCACTGGGGACACGAGTTCCGACCGGACTACCGGCGGATCGCCGAGGTCTCGCGCCGCTTTCCCCGGGCGACCCTCCTCGCCGTCACCGCGACGGCGACCGGACGGGTGCGCGACGACATCGTGGAAAGCCTCGGCCTCCGCGAGCCGGCGGTCTTCGTGGCGAGCTTCGACCGCCCCAACCTGCGCATCGAAGTGCGGCCAAAGAAGAATGCCGTCGCGGAGCTCGTCGCCTTCGCCGCCGCCCGCGGGGACGCCTCGGGCATCGTATATCGCATGTCGCGCGCCGCGGCCGAAGACACGGCCGCCGCCCTGTCGGCGGCGGGCGTGCCCGCCCTGCCCTACCACGCCGGCCTGTCGGCCGCCGAGCGCGAGCGCAACCAGGAAGCGTTCATCCACGACGACGTGCGCGTGATCTCGGCGACCGTCGCCTTCGGCATGGGCGTCGACAAGCCCGATGTGCGGTGGGTGGCCCACCTCGACCTTCCCAAGAATCTCGAGTCCTACTACCAGGAAATAGGAAGGGCGGGCCGCGACGGCCTGCCCGCGGACTGCATTCTCTTCTATTCCCACGGCGACGCGACGAAGATACTCCGGCTCATCGAGGGCCCGCGGGCGGACTGGGGCGCTGACGAAGCCACTATCGGCGACGAGGAACGGCTCCACGATGAGCGCGAGCGTCTCTGGACGATGGTGCGCTACGCCGAATCGACGGGCTGCAGGCGGGGACAGATATTGCGCCACTTCGGCGAGATGGACAAACCCGACTGCGCTTCGGCGGGCGGCTTGCCTTGCGACGCGTGCAGACGCGGACCGGTCGGCCTCGTCGACCTCGGGGTCGAGGCGCTCAAGCTCCTGTCCTGCGTCGTGCGGCTCGGCGGAGTGCGGAGGGGGCCCGGCGAGGATACTCCCTTCGGCTACGGCGGCTTCGGTTCCGGCCACGTCGCCGACGTCCTCCGCGGCGAAGAGACGGACAACGTGCGCCGCTTCGGCCACGCGAAGGTCTCCACCTTCGGCATCGGGAAGGAACTGTCGCGCGCCGCGTGGATGGAACTCGCCCGCCGTTTGGAAACGGCGGGCTTTCTCGAGCAGACGCCCGAATTCCGCACCCTCCGGGCCACCCCCCTCGCCTTTTCCTTTTTCAAATCCAAGGGCCCCTTCATGACCGCGCCCCTGGCCGAGCGTGTCGGACGCGCCGAAGGCGGCCCGAAGAAGACCCGCCTCATAAAAAAAGGATCGCCTGAGGCTTTGGCCGCCCAGGGCGGCCACGCCCAAGGCGGCCGTACCACGGGCGGCGGGGAGGGCCTCGATGGCCGGGCGCTCGCTCTCTTCGAGCGGCTCAGACGCTGGCGCAAATCGAAGGCCGACGAGGCGGGAGTCCCGCCCTATGTGATATTCCCGGATCGAGCGTTGCGCGAAATGGCCGTCCTGTGTCCGTCGGACGCGGAGGAGCTTTCGGAGGTCTTCGGCGTCGGCGCGCGAAAACTCGAACGCTACGGCTCCGAACTCCTCGCCGAGCTCGGAAAGGCATACTGACGAGCCCAATGGCAAGGGATCGGGGTCTCCGGCGACGCCGGGAGCCGCGGACCCGAAAGGAATGTCGCATGGACGATAATGCCGGAAAGGGCAAGGAGCTTCGAAGGGAGGGAGGCGGAACGATCCGCGCGGGACGGGCGCGTCGGATCTTTCTCGTCGTGGGACTTCTCGCCTTCGTCGCCATGGACGTCGGCTTTTCCCTCGCGCTCGCGAAGCCCGAGGGGGCGAGGATCGCCAGTCCCGCCGCCGGTGCCCGTGTGACGCGCGATGTCGACGTGGCCGGAGACGCCTGGTTCCAGCCCGGGCCCGGAGCCCTCGCGTCCGTACGCATCGAAGCGAGCATGGCGGACGGCTCCGCCGTGACGACTTCCGTCGAACGGCTGGCCGTGCGGGACCGAGGCAGGCTGCTCCTCGAACTCTCCCGCTGGCGCGGCCGCCTCGAGCTTCCGTCGGACGGCGAATGGAGCCTCGTCGCGATCGCGACATCGACCGACGGAAGGGAGGTCAGAAGCCGCGCACGCGAGGTTTTCGCGGCTCGGGGCGGCGGGGCCGGCGCCTTCGTCGCCTTCGGACCCGATCATTGGATTCCCGCCCTCGCGATACTCCTCGTCGCGATCCTCGCGGCCCGACTCGTGCGCAAGGAAGGCCGCGTTCCTCCGGCCCTCGCGTGGATTCTCGCTGCGGCGATCTGGGTGAACGAGTTTCTCTACCAGCCCCAGTGGTTCGCGCAGGGGGGCTGGTCGGCGGCGAGCGCATTGATGATCCAGATGTGCGGCCTCACGATACTCGCCATCCCCTTCGCCCTCCTCATGGGCGAGGGCCCGGTCAGACGAAGGCTCGTCGAACTTGCCTGGTTCTGGGGCATCGGCGGGGCCACGCAGGCGCTGCTCTCTCCCGACCTCGGCGCCGTCGGGTTCCCCGACTTCAGGTACTTTTCGTTTTTCGCGTCCCACGGCCTCATCATCGTGTCCGCGGCGGTCGTGGTCGCGGAGAACCCCGGTCGCATCGATCTGAAGGCCTTCGGCAGGGTCGTGGCGATCACCAACATCATCATCGCCCCGATCGCCGCCGCCGACCGGCTGTTGGCCCTCTTCCCTCCCCACGATCCGGGCAACTATTTCATCCTGAGCTACCCGCCGGTGGAAGGGAGCCCGGTGGATCTCCTTTCGGCGATCTTCGGGCCGGCACCCTATTACCTCGTCGGCCTCGAACTCCTGGCTCTCGCGATTTTCGCCCTGCTTTGGGCGCCCTTCGCCCTGGTCCGCTTGCCGCGGCGAATGCGCCGGACCGGGACTCCGACCGGCGCATAAAGCCGCGGCTCGCTGAAAGTGAAAGCCGCGGAAGGCCCGGCCCCAGGACGGTGCCGGCCTTCCGTTCACTCTTCCAGTGTCGAAATATCGCCTTCGGAAAGGCCCTGGGCCCGCGCCTTCAGGACGCGGCGCATGATCTTGCCGGACCTCGTCTTGGGCAGGACATCGACGAAGGATATCTCTTCGGGTTTGGCGATGGGACCCATCTCCGTACCCACGTGAGCCTTGAGCTCCTCGGCGAGGCCGGGCGAGGCGGTCACGCCATGGCGCAGGAGCACGTAGGCGTGGATCGACTGACCCTTGATCTCGTGAGGCAGGCCGATCACCGCGGCCTCCGCCACCGCGTCGTGGCTGACCAGGGCCGATTCGATCTCGGCCGTGCCGAGCCTATAGCCCGATACCTTGATGACGTCGTCGACGCGGCCGATGATCCAGAAATAGCCGTCCTCGTCGCGCTTGGCCGAGTCGCCGGTGAGGTAGAGACCCGGATATTTGCTCCAATACTGCTGCACGTAGCGTTCGGGATCGTTGTAGATCGTGCGCATCATCGCGGGCCAGGGCCGTTCGAGCACCAGGAAGCCCTCCTCCCCGTCCTTAACCTGCTTGCCCGCCTCGTCGACGACCTTGGCACGCTGGCCGAAGAAGGGCCGGGTGCCCGAGCCGGGCTTGAGGGGCATCGCGGGCACGGGCGCGATCATGAACATGCCCGTCTCCGTCTGCCACCACGTGTCCATGATCGGGCACTTTCCCTTGCCGATCACGCGGTGGTACCAGCGCCAGGCTTCGGGATTGATCGGCTCGCCCACCGAGCCCATGAGGCGGAGCGACGAGAGGTCGCGGCGGTTGGGCCAGGACTCGCCCCAGCGCATGAGGCCGCGGATGGCCGTCGGCGCCGTATAGAACACGTTGATGCCGTATTTCTCGATCAATTGCCACCATCGGTCCGGATAGGGGAATGTGGGAGCCCCTTCGTACATGAAGCTCGTCGCCCCCAGGATGAGGGGGCCGTAGACGATGTACGAATGGCCGGTCACCCAGCCGGGATCGGCGGCGCACCACCAACGGTCGTCGTCGCGCAGGTCGAAGACGTACTTCAGCGTCGTGGCGATGCCCACCTGATAGCCGCCGTGAGTGTGGACGATGGCCTTGGGCTTGCCGGTCGTGCCCGAGGTGTAGAGCATGTACAGCGGATCCTCGGCGTCGACGATTTCCGTGGGGCACTTGGGATCGGCGATGGGCAGGCCCATGAGGTCGTGCCACCACATGTCGCGTCCCGTTTCCATATAGACATCTTGGCCCGTTCGGCGCACGACCACGACGTGTTCGACGGCGGCGCTGCGCTTGAGCGCCTCGTCGGCGATCTTCTTGAGCTCGACGATCTTGCCGTTGAGGAAGGCCCCGTCGCAGGTGACGAGAACGCGGGACTGCGAGTCCTCGATGCGGCCGTGCAGGGCCTCCGTCGAAAAGCCGCCATAGACCACCGAGTGGACGGCGCCGATCTTGGCCACGGCGAGCATGGCGATGGGAAGCTCCGGAACGCGGCCCATGTAGATGGTGACGCGGTCGCCTTTTTTCACGCCGAGGGACTTGAGCACGCTCGCGAACTTGCTCACCTCCCGGTTGAGGGCGTGATAGGAGAAGGTACGCGTATCGCCCTTTTCCCCCTCCCAGATGAGGGCGAGCTTGTTGCGGCGCTCGCTCTTGAGATGACGGTCGATCGCGTTGTACACGATATTCGTCTTGGCGCCGACGAACCATTTGAAGAAGGGTTTTTTCGAATCGTCCAGGACCTTGGTCCAGGGTTCGTGCCAGTCGATGAACTCGCGCGCCCGCTCCTCCCAAAAGCCCACAAAATCCTTGTCCGCCCGTTCGGCGAGGCCCTTCCAGTCCTTGATATGAGCCTGGGCCAGCACTTCCCCGGAAGGTTCGTACCAGTCGCCGTTGTGCCCGCTCGCGATCTCGCCCATTCGCCGCTCCTTGTCCTTCAGTTGGCCGGCGAATCGATGTACGGGAGAATGCGGGGCCCGTCTCGGCTCCGACCGGCTTTTGCGAAAGGATAGGGGCATGGCACGAAGGAGTCAAGTCTAACCTTTACAATTATCGCTATATATATTTATAGATCAAATGTGCTCGAAAAATAGACGTACTACCGCATGGGGTCGGACGGGCGCCCCCATGCCGGTGCCGGGATCGGGCGGCGCTCGATGCAGGCGGCCGATCTTGTCGAAATTGGATCAATCCATATTGATCCAAATGCGATGTTATCGAAATATCATGCAATTGACTCTGACGCATTATTGGGAGGCAGAATCGATCCTAACAATGAAGAAACTATCCAAGCGATCAAATTATTTGAAAATATTCCTGCCATTTCAAGAAACGTGGTATTATCCCCGACCATGCGCCACGCCGCCTTCAACGTAGCAACTGTGATTTGACCAGTTGTTGCGAAGATCGCAGTGCAGAGACAGATTGTGTCGTTTCGGGCGATCGGTATCCAAAGGGTGTTCCTTGCCATTATTGGCATGAGACAGCTATCTCGACGAAAAGGAGAGAAGACGCTATGGCAGATTCCTCGAAAATCGCGAACCCAGGGCCCCTCGGATTGAGCGGATTTGCGCTGACAACCCTCATATTGAGCTTTGTCAACGCGAACATCTTCGGCGGGGACGCGCATCTTTCCGCCTTTGTGGTTCTTCCCGTCGCATTGACCTTCGGCGGAGTCGCCCAGATGTTGGCCGGAATGTGGGAGTTCAAGTCCGGCAACACCTTCGGCGCGACGGCGTTCACCGCATATGGAGCTTTCTGGATCGGCATCGGCCTTTACCTGTGGTTCGCGATGAGCAGCCCCGGATTCAAGCCGGGCGATGAGAGTCTGGGCATGATCCTTCTGGCCTGGACAGTCTTTACCCTCTACATGGTCTTCGGCGCCCTGCGGATCAATTTCGCGATGGCCGCGCTCTTCATCGTGCTTTTTATCACATTCATTCTCCTGGACATCGGGGCTTTGGCGGCCAACCAGGGCTTTACGCTCTTGGGCGGTTACCTGGGGATCCTCACCGCATTGATCGCGTTCTACATGGCCGCGGCCGGCGTATTGAAAGACCTTGCCGGCAAGGATGTGCTGCCGGTCTGATCCGGTCCTGAATCTCCGCTGCGGGTGCATCGGGAATTCCGATGCACCCGACTCGCTTTCTTCGGTCTCGTCTGCGCTCCCGCTTTGACCTCCTCCTTCCCCCGTGCTATTTTCTGCCCATGCAAGCGACAATCGAATCGGAAATCGCGACGAGCGGCATGAGCGTCGAAGTCGTCCCCATGGCGCCCTGGCCGGCGCTGGCTCCCATGGGCAGGAGTCTGGCGGAGCCTCCGAAGGGGGTGTCGCGGCTCTATTATTTCGACAGCGCCCCCGGCGACAGGGTTCGCCGCGCGATCGTCCTGATCCACGGCCTCGGCGACGAGGGCGACAGTTTCCGCCATCTCTT
>Ga0187814_10000008_pt1 | contig 42831 bp, 42 predicted proteins | sample NC_S_4_FD_132450 | JGI IMG/M metagenome (GOLD analysis project Ga0187814, IMG submission 132450) | Wetland sediment microbial communities from Neuse River Estuary, North Carolina, USA - ASW-S_4 | ecosystem: Environmental > Aquatic > Freshwater > Wetlands > Sediment | place: USA: North Carolina... | reverse complement strand
GCGGACGGAGGTCTCGAGCTCGAGCGCGATCTCCTCGGGGGTGGGCTCGCGTCCGAGCTGCTGCACCAGCTGGCGCTCGACGTGGACGACCTTGTTGAGCTTCTCGACCATGTGCACGGGGATCCGGATCGTGCGGCCCTTATCTGCGATCGCCCGGGTGACTGCCTGGCGAATCCACCACGTCGCGTAAGTGGAGAACTTGTAGCCGCGGCGGTAGTCGAACTTCTCCACCGCGCGGATCAGCCCCATCGAGCCTTCCTGGATCAGGTCGAGGAAGGTCAACCCACGGCCCAGATAAGACTTCGCGATCGATACGACCAGGCGCAAATTCGCCTCGATCATCTGCTGCTTGGCGGCCATGTCGCCACGCTCGATCCGGCGAGCCAGCGCGACCTCCTGCTCCGCGGTCAGCAGGTTCACCCGACCGATCGAGCGGAGGTAGAGCCGCAGCGAGTCGAGGCTCGGCTCGACGGTCAGATCGACCTCGACCTTCTTCGGCTGATCCGGCCGCGGTGAGGCCGCCTCGACGCTGGCCTGCTCGACGCTTCCGTTCTCCGACCTCGCCGGGCGCCCGTCGGCCTCCACGACCTCGATGCCGGCGTCGTCTAGGAACGCGTGGAGCTCTTGGATCTGCTCCTTGGTGACGTCGATCTCCTCGAGACAAGCCGCGATCTCCTCAAACGTCAGGAAGCCCTGTTCCTGACCCTCGGCGATCAACGGACGCAGTTCCTCGAGCTCCGCAATCGGAGCCTCATGGCTCAACAGCACTATTCCCTCGTCGCTCACGGCCCCTGAGCTCCTCCCCGGTCGCGAATCGCCCGAACGGGCGACCCCCTCTCGTAACTCCAACCCGAAGGCAGAGTGATACCACAAAACTGTTGCTGTTCCATCTTCGCCGACGCCCGACTCAGCCCGGCAGCCGCGGCCCACCGCCGCCCGATCCAGACCCGCGAACGCGGCCTGTCTACCCTTCCATTTGCAATGAGCGCAAACCCTTCACCCGAACTCTCGATCATCGACGTCCAAGCGCAACTGCCGTCGGTGCAGCTCAGTCTCAGCCGCGTCGGCGTCACGGGCGTGGAGAAGGTGATCCGGATCAAGCAGAACGGAAGCGAACAGCTGTTTTCCGCCCGCTTCGAGTGCGTCGTGGAGCTCGGCGCCAACCAGAAGGGCGCCCACATGTCGCGTTTCGAGGAAGTCGTCAACGATGCAATTAACGCGGTGGTACTGCGCGAATCGACGTTCAAGGCGGAAACCCTCGCGGAGCACATCGCACAGCTCGTGCGCCAGCGTCAGAACGCCCGCCGCGCCGAGGTCACCGTCGAGGCGCGCTTCCCTGAGCACAAGCCCGCACCGGTCTCTGGGATTCAGACACAGGAGCTGTACACGCTCCACGGCTCTGCGATCTGCAGCGAGATCGGCACGAGGCGACTCATCGGGGTAACCGCCCAGGGGATCACGGCGTGTCCCTGCGCGCAGGAGCTCGTCGCGGCCAAAGCACGTGAGGGGCTGCGCGAGCAGGGGTTCACGAGCGAGGAGATCGATCGCATCATCGGGACCGTCCCGGTGGCGACCCACAACCAGCGCGGCCTCGGCACGCTCCACATCGGATGCACCGAGCTGTGCGACGACGAGATCGACGCAGGGACGCTGCTCGAGATCGTCGAGCAGGCGATGTCATCGGAGATCTACGAGCTGATGAAGCGCTCGGATGAGGCCAGCGTCGTGGAGAAGGCCCACCGCCGGCCGAGATTCGTGGAGGACTGCGTTCGGGAGATGGTCAACGGCGTGGTCGAGCGCTTCCCGGCGCTCGACGATCGCGCCTTCGTCTCCGCGCGCCAGGTCAACCTGGAGACGATCCACCAGCACAACGTGGTCGCGGAGCGGTTCGGAACGCTCGAGGAGATACGTCGCGAGCTGAGGACCGGCGTGCCCGCGCCGATCCACACAAGCCGTCGGGCCTGGCTGGATCAGGTTCCCTGACTCTGAGCGGGGCCGCCGGCCCCCAGCCGGCGGCGCAGGCCGAAGAAGTAGTCCGCGCCCGAGAGCACGGTCACAAGCACGGTCACATAGATCAGCACCTCGAGCCAGACCGGGTGGCCATGGACGGCGATCAGCGCGATCACCATCGCCACCTGTACGGCGGTCTTGACCTTCCCGAACGCGCTCGCCGAGATGACGATGCCCTGCTGCGTCCCCACCGCGACGCGCAGCACGGTGACCGCAAACTCCCTGGCGATGATCACCATCGCCACCCACGCCTCCAGCCGTGAGAGCGAGACAAGCGCGATCAGGGCGGCGATGATCAGGAGCTTGTCGGCGATCGGGTCCATCAGCTTGCCGAACGTCGTGACCCAGTTGCGCGAGCGCGCGAGGTAGCCGTCGATCGCGTCCGTCAGCGAGGCGCACGCGAACACGATCGCGGCCAGCAGATCGCCCCCGCTCGTCTTCTCGAGCAACGCGACGACCAGCACCGGCACCAGCAGGATCCGCACCACCGTCAGCACGTTGGGGACGTTCAGCGGGACCATCGCCGACAACGCTAGCGATCGCCCACAGCCGTCCTGCATCATCATTGGCAGTCGTGCGCGCGATGGTCCTCGAAACCCAGGGCCAGCCCCTCAGGGCCGCCACCCTTCCGGATCCGGAGCCGGGACCCGGCCAGCTGCTGCTGAAGGTCCACGCCTGCGGCGTCTGCCGGACGGACCTCCATCTCCGTGACCACGAGATCGAGGCGACCAAGCTGCCCGTCGTGCTCGGCCACCAGATAGTCGCCACGACCGAGGACGGTCGCCGGGTGGGCGTGCCCTGGCTCGGCTGGACCGACGGCACGTGCAGGTACTGCATCTCTGAGCGCGAGAACCTCTGCATCCACGCCCGCTTCACGGGGCGCGACATCGACGGCGGCTACGCGGAGATGACCGTCGCTGACGAGCGGTTCTGCCTCCCGCTGCCGGACGAGCTCCCCGACACCGAGGCCGCACCGCTGCTGTGCGGGGGCCTGATCGGCTATCGCGCCCTGACGCTGACCGGCGACGCCGTGCGCCTCGGCCTGTACGGGTTCGGCTCGGCTGCGCACATGATCTGCCAGGTGGCGGTGTTCCAGGGACGCCAGGTGTTCGCGTTCACCCGCCCCGGCGACCGGCGCACCCAGGAGTTCGCGCTCAGCCTCGGGGCAGCCTGGGCAGGAGGCAGCGACGAGGTTCCGCCCGAGCAGCTCGACGCGGCGATCATCTTCGCCTCTGCCGGCGAGCTGGTCCCTCAGGCGCTGGGCGTGCTGGCGCCCGACGGCGTGGTCGTGTGCGCAGGCATCTACATGAGCGACATCCCGTCGTTCCCGTACCGAATCCTTTACGGGGAGCGCAAGGTCCGCTCCGTGGCCAACTTGACCCGGCGCGACGGCCACGAGCTGCTGGCGATCGCCCCGAAGGTCCCGATCAGGACGACGGTCACGATCTACGAGCTCGGACGCGCGGAGGACGCTCTCTCGGACCTGCGCGCGGGCCGGTTCGAGGGCACCGCGGTGATCGTCCCGTAACAGCCGGGTACGCTGGACGTCATGCCCCTGATTCCGATGGTCATCGAGCGGACCGCGCGCGGCGAGCGCGAGTTCGACATCTACAGCCGACTGCTGAACGAGCGAATCGTCTTCCTTGGCACCCCCATCGACGACATGATCGCCAACCTGATCGTCGCACAGCTGCTCCACCTGGAGTCCCAGGATCCCGACAAGGACATCTCCATCTACATCAACTGCCCCGGCGGCTCGATCTACTCCGGCCTCGCGATCTACGACACGATGCAGTTCATCAAGCCCGAGATCCAGACGATCTGCGTCGGGATCGCGATGTCGATGGGTTCACTGCTCCTGGCCGGCGGGGCGAAGGGCAAGCGCTTCTCGCTGCCCAACAGCCGGATCCTCGTCCACCAGCCGTCGGCCGGGTTCGAGGGACAGGCCACCGACATCCAGATCCACGCCCAGGAGATCCTCAACGTGCGCCGGCGGATCGATGAGATCTATGCCCATCACACCGGCCAGTCGTTTGAGCAGGTCCACGAGGACATGGAGCGCGACCGCTTCTTCAAGCCCGACGAGGCGGTCGAGTACGGGCTGATCGACCGCGTGATCGAGCACCACTAGGAAGACCCGGCCGCATGCGGCCGGGTCCCGGTCGGCGCATGCGCCGACCGGCCGGCGGGTGCATGCACCCGCCGGCGGGGGGGCACAGCCGGATGACGCGGGCGCCGCGCATCCGAGCGAGGCAGGATGCCGAGCGCGCGGCAAGCCCGCGCGCCCCCGAACTACTCCACCGAGTGCTCGATCGCGCCCAGCCGCTCGATTTCGATCCTCACCACGTCGCCGGACTCCAGGAACTTCGGCGGATCAAAGCCCTGGCCGACCCCGCTGGGAGTTCCCGTGAGGATCAGGTCGCCCGGCCGGAGCGTGCAGGTCTGGGCGATGAACTCGACCAGCTCGTGGCAGCCGAAGATCAGGTCACAGGTGTTGCTGTCCTGACGCAGCTCACCGTTTACCCATGTCTTCAGGTCAAGCCGACCCGGGTCCGGTACCTCGTCGGCCGTCGTGACCCACGGGCCGAACGGGCAGAAGGTGTCTGCGCCCTTGGCGCGCGTCCACTGCGGCTCGCGCCGCTGGAGGTCCCGCGCCGTGACGTCGTCTGCGATGCAGTAGCCGCCGATCCGGCGCTCGGTTCCCATCACGATCGTCAGCTCGCCCTCGTAGTCGAGCCGCCTGACGACCTCCGGGCAGCGGATCGGACCGGCGGGCGGCGCGACGGACCCGCGGACCTTGACGAACACGAGCGGGGCCTCTGGTTTCTGCGCCCCTGTCTCCTCGATGTGCTTGGCGTAGTTCAGGCCGATCGCATAGATCGTGCCCGGCTCGGGGACCGGTGGGAGCAGCTCGACGTCGGCGAGGGGCCACGACTCGGAGCCCGTCCGCGGCTCCTCGCCCGCGAGCACGTCAACGACGCGCAGCCCGTCGGCGAACGCCGTCACGCGGTCGCCGTCGACCGAGCCGGCCCGCGGGCCGGCGCCGTCGGACGTGTTGAACGTGGCCAGCCGCACCGGCCACGGAGCCTACGCGATTGCCTCCACCTTCCCAGGCGCGAGCACGTGCGTCACGGGCGGCCCTAGGGCACGCGCCTTGCTGATCAGATCGAGATGCAGCCAGCGCGATATGCCCAGCGGGAGCGTTGAGATGATGATCTCGTCGTACTGGCCGAGGTTGAGCGCGTCCTGGATCGCCATTAGCGGCTCGGAGTCCCCGATGTCACCCGTGACCTCGGTTCCGGCGGCCTCGGACAGCTTCGGCAGCGCGTCGGCGAGCGCACGCCGGGCCTCCTGTTCGCCGTGATCCTGAGGGTCCATGACCTTGTCCAGCCCGTGCGGCCGGCTCGGCACCACCAGATGGAAGTGGACCGGGCCTCGCTGAGCGCGCTCGCGGACTGCATCGAGCAGTGGCTGGGTGGCTGCCGTCTGGTGGGCGACCACGAGCACATTGGCCGGCTCTGCCATTCAAAACACCTCCCGGCGAGCGATGGTGCTATTTGGATGGCGAGTATCCCACTACTCCGACAGCTGGGGAAGATGCTGTCTGCGGGGCGGCGGATCGATCCTCACCAGCTCGGGAACGGTGACCAGCTGGTAGTGGCGCCGCCGGAGCCCGTTGATGATCGCGGGGAGGGCAGCGGCGGTCTGGCTGCGGTCGCCGCCACCGTCGTGCATCTCGACGATCGTCCCGGGCCGCGCCGCCGACAGCACCCGCTCGGCGATCACCCTCGCGCCTGGCCGCAACCAGTCGCGGGGATCCACGGACCACAGCACCATCAGCATGTGCAGCTCGCGCAGGATCGCCAACGTACGGGCGTCGTAGGAGCCGTAAGGGGGCCGGAACAGGCGCGGGAAGCTCGCGCCGAGACTCCTGATCCGCACCGCGGCTTGGTGGATCTGAGCGAACTGCGCTGACCCGCTCAGCCGGATCAGCCAGGCGTGGTTTTCGGTGTGGTCTCCGATCACGAATCCGTGCCGGATCTCGTCGCGCAAACCGGCGGCGAAGTAGTCCAGCTGCTGCCCCACCACGAAGAATGTCGCCGGAGCATGCATCCGCACCAGGACACGGACGATCTCAGGCGTGTACGGGCTGGGCCCGTCGTCGAAGGTCAGCGCAATGACGCGTCGGCGCGGCACACCGGCACTGACGAATGGGGTGTACGCGAGCGCACGGTCGACGGCCCGGAATGCAGCGGCCGGGTCCGGGGACGAGATCCCGTGGCTCCTACGGGGGCCAGGCGGGTGCGCCACCGCCCGCGAGGCCCGCTTGCGGGCGGCGTGCTTCGGACTCGTTCCCGTGGCCATCGCCACGACAGCCGCGGCACAGGCGCCGAGCGTCAGGGCAAACGCGAGCGTGAGCAGCAGGCCGAGCCAGCGCCGACCCCGCCGGCGGAGCTGTCCGGCGGTGAGCGGCGAGCGCAACTGCGAAGGGCCGGTTCCCCTGCGGTGCGAACCGAGCCGGGAGGTGCGGCGCCTGAGCACCACCGCCACCTTAGCGTCGCCACCGGCGGGCGAGCGCCGGTGCGATCGACCCGCGGCGGGGACTAAATCAGCCGGTACTCGCCGCGCGCGACGATCAGTGCAGACCCCCCGACGAGCACCCGCTCGACTCGCTCTTCGGACCCCTCCACCCGCGCGTGCAGTACCGAGGGCCGGCCGATCTCCGCACCCTGCCGGATCGAGATCTGCTGTCCGTACTGGATCCGGCCATGACGTGCAAGGTGCACGGCCAGCGGGCCTGCGGCTGATCCGGTCGCCGGATCCTCAGCGACACCGACTGACGGGGCGAACATACGCGTCTTGTAGCGATCGCCTGCCCCGGCGAAGCAGCTCACGCCGATCGCACCGTCGATCGCCCCCAGTGCGCGCATGTCAGGCTGCAGGTCGGCGACCGCCTCCTCGCTCTGGAGTGCCACGTAGACATGGAGCGGCCCGTTGCGGTACGCCTCGATCGGCAGCTCGGAGCGCTCGATCTCGAGCGCCCGCAAGAGCTCTCCGGCTCGAGCAAAGGGCTCTGCGACCGGCACCGGCTGATCCATCTCGCCGAAGACGATCACCCCGCGCTCGTGCTCGAGCGAGACCGGGATCACCCCGGCGCCGGTCTGGAGGCGTACCACGTCCGCTGCCAGGCGCTCCCCCAGCACGAAGGCGGCGCCGAGAACCGGATGTCCCGCGAACGGCAGCTCGGTCCAGGGCGTGAAGATCCGGATCCGGGCATCGCTCGAGGTGTCGGCTCCGTGTTCCTCGGGCGGCAGGACGAACACGGTCTCGGACAGGTTGAGCTCGCGAGCCGCTCGCTGCATGACCTCGCCGTCGAGCCGGGAGCCGCCCAGGAACACGGCGACGGGATTCCCCTGGAGCGGCACGTCCGTGAAGACGTCGACCACTGCGTAGCGGAGGACGGTCATTCGCCGGCCATCTCGAGCAAGGTGGTCACGGTCGTCCAGTTGCGCGCGGTGGCCTTGACTCCCAGCCCCGGACCGGCGAGCTTCGCCCACAGTCGTGAGCGCGCGACGCCTTCCGGATGCCATGCGTACAGCTCGCGCCCGATGGCCACGAACCGCTCGGGCCCGGACACCAGCGCGGCGAGTTCCTCGGCGCGCCTCCCGTCCAGCTCAGAGCCGAGGAAGCTCACCTGGTAGCGCTTCGGGTTGACCGCCACGTCGCGGAGCGGATTGCGCCGCACCACCTGCGCCAGCTGCTCGGGGGTTCGCACGATCACCTCGACGTCGAACCCGAAGCGCTCGGCGATCCGCTCCGCGCACTCGCGCTCGAGGTCGTCGGGCGCGGCGCCGGTGCCGAGCACCAGGTTGCCGCTCTGCACGTACGTGCGCACATCCTGAAACCCGGCGCCCTCGAACAGCTCACGGAGCGCCGGCATGGGTACCCGCTTGTTGGGTCCGACGTTGATCCCGCGCAGCAGCGCGATTCGTCGTTCCATCAGAACAGCGGCTCCTGTCCGGGCGGGCCAGACCCATCCCGCCTGCCGTGGGGAGGCTGCTGTCCCAGCGCCTCGGCCAGGTCCCGAGCGATCGCCGCCTCCGAGCGTGAGGCGACGATCGGCTCGTCCACACCCTCCACGTACACCAGGGTGCGCCGACCGTCTCCGCGCTGGGGTCCTTCGAGCGGCAGCAGCGCGTAGACACGATCAGCACGGACGAACTTGCCGTAGCCCAGCGGGACCATCGGTGCAGTGCCTCTCGCCACGTCCGCGGATCGTACGACGACCATGAGAGCGAATCGTACGCCGTGTGTGCTCTATCTCACACTTCTACCGGGGTTGTCTCCGTGGAGAGCGAGGTAGCTCAGGGCAACGCCGACTGCGAGGCCGGCCAGCGCGGATACCCCAAGAAGGTCAACAACTTCGATCCGGAGGGACGGAACCTGGACATGGACGCCACACGCCCGGTGACCAGCGCACGACCTGGACCGGGCTCAGTCGCGTGCCCCCGGGCGAGACGTTCAGCTGCAACCCGACGTTCGGGCCGCATCTCCCCTATTCACAAGCTCATCATCATGGGAGTTCGAACGCGTGCTCTTCCCAGTCGCCGATCCTGCGGTAGCCGACCTCGGCGTAGATCTTGTTCGAGGTTGCGTTGGCAAGATCGGTGAACAGCATGCACCGAGGACGAACTCGCGCGCCAACGACAGCTCGAGCTCGCTCGCCAGCATGAACCACGGGGGCGTGCGCAGCGTCGCGAACTGCAACTCGCCGTGTCCGTCAGACCCGTACGCGAACACGGGTGTCGCATCTGAATGAGAACCATCGAGCACGCTCATCAGCACCGTGGCAAGCACGTTGTGCTCGATGCGCTGTTCGAGGAAGGCTCGGGCACGCTCGGCAAACTCCTGCGCATCGGTGGTCAGGGCGATCCGCACCCGCGCAGGGTGACAGGAACTCCGGGTCCGGCTAGTCCCCGAGCACCAACGCCAGGCGCCGCTCAAGCGCGCCCGCCAGATGCTCGCGCACCGGGCCCTCCTCGAAGCGCTCCACCAGCGCGGACAGGAAGCCCTCGATCACGAGCCGCTTGGCGACATCCTCGCCAAGGCCGTGGGAGCGCAGATAGAACAGCTGCTCCGGATCTACCTGGGCGACCGCAGCGGCATGCGTGCAGCGCACGTCGTTGGCCTGGATCTCCAGGCCCGGAATCGCGTCGGCGTGCGCACGCTTGGAGATGAGCAGGTTGCGTGACTCCTGGAAGGCGTCGGTCTTCTGCGCCCCGGGGTCGACGATGATGTTGCCCTTCCAGACCGCGGTCGAGCGACCCTGGAGGACACCGCGGAAGGCGAGGTCCGAGGTCGTGTTGGGCGCGGCGTGCTCCTGGGTGGTGTCGAAGTCGATGTGCTGGCGCGCGTGTGTGGCGTAGGCGCCGGTCACGCGGGCCTCGGCCCCCTCACCGCCCAGCCGCGTCTCCATCCGCACCCGGCCGCGTGCCGAGCCGAATCCGAGCGCCACCCAATCGAGCGAGGCGTCGCGACCGACCTCGGCACGCTGCGCGCCGAAGATCCAGGTGCGCTCCGACAGCGACTGGCCGCACACGTAGCGAAGCCTGGCGCCGTCGCTGACCACGAGCTCGGTGACGACGTTGAAGACGCCGTCCAGATCTTCCGATCCGGACAGGTACTGCTCCCATACCTCGGCCTGGGAGCCTTCCTCGAGGACGATCAGCGTGCGTCTGTCGAGCTCGGTGCCGGCAACGGCTTGGACGCCGGTGAGGAGGATCGGCTGCTCGAGCGCAACCCCTCGGGGAACGTAGACGAACGCACCACCGTGAAAGCCGGCACCGTTGCGCGCGACGAATACGTCGCTGTCGTCGGTCACTACGGATCCGAGATAGCGCTCGATCAGCTCTGGATGCTGCTCGGCCGCCTGGTCAATCGTGGTGACGACCACGCCACTTGGAAGCTCGGAGTCCTCGGACAGGTGAAACAGCGGCTCCACGCCCCTCGCGCCGTTGGCCGAGGCCGGCGTATACGCCTCCAGGTCCAGACCCGAGATGTCGGTGAACTCCCAGCCGGGGCGGCCCTTGAAGGTGGGGAGCTCCAGCTCACGGGCGCGGCTGGCGGCGCGCTCGCGCCACTCGGCTAGAACGCCGTTAGCCAATCGAGCCCTCCATCTGGAGCTCGATCAGCCGGTTCATCTCGACGGCGTACTCCATCGGAAGCTCCTTGGTGATCGGCTCGATGAATCCGTTGACGATCAGCTTGGAGGCCTCGTCCTCGGGGATGCCGTGAGACATCAGATAGAAGAGCTGGTCGTCGCCAACCTTCGAGACGGTCGCCTCGTGGCCGACGTTGACGTCGTCCTCGCCGATCCTGATCGTGGGGTAAGTGTCGGAGCGCGAGTGCTCGTCGAGCAGAAGCGCGTCGCAGACGACCTTCGACCGAGCGCCGTGCGCGCCCTTGGCGATCTCCAGCAACCCGCGATACGACCCCCGCCCGCCGTCCTTGGAGATCGACTTGGCGAAGATGTTGGAGGTGGTGTTTGGCGCGGCGTGGATGATCTTCCCACCCGCGTCCTGATGCTGGCCCTTGCCCGCAAACGCGATCGAAAGAATTTCACCGTGTGCACGTTCACCGAGGAGGTACACGGAGGGGTACTTCATCGTGAGATGAGAGTTGTGCACGACGATCCCATTCGCGGTGAAGTTCTCGATCCCGTCCACCTCGATGTCGTACGTCGGCTGTGCTGGGAGCTCTTCGATGTTCGTGACCTTGACGAACTGCACGACGGGACGAGGCGGTGCGACCCGACGCTTGATCACGTCGAGGTTGCCACGCAGGTTCATCGCAAGGAAGTAGTTCGTGTACGTCTTCGCTTCGACGCCGAGCGGAAGCTTCTTGGTGAACGAATGGGTGGAGATCTTTCGAGGCTCCAGCCCGCAGTCGATTAGGAGAAGCTTCAGGTCCTCAAGCAGCGCGCGATTCGCGCTCGACCACACGATCTGGCCGTATTCCACGCCGTCCTTCACCTGCTGCTTTCGCTCGCAGCCGTCGCTATCAAGGTACCCCTCGATGAACGCGAGCTTCTGCGCGATCGGCAGACCCCAGACCCAGCCAGGGATCCGTTTCTCGTGCGCGGTGCCGCCGAAGCCAAGCCACATGATGAAGTCGCCGAGAATCGATGAAGCCACGGCAAGGCTCACCGGGCCCTTCTGAACACCCCGTACTCCGAACAGAGTGGTCAATGCACGTTCGAGCCTGGGCCGTGCCGGATCCGTCGGCGGCACCGCGAAGTTCACTCGGCGAGCGCGTCCGTCGACGCACTCTATGTAGCCGTCGCCAAGGTAGGCACCCAGAAGCCACATCAGCTCCTCGGTCGTCTCCAGGGGCAACTCGATCGGCTTGGCGCGTCCACCCTTGAGGGCGCCGTAGCGATAGTCGCCAAGGAACCGGGCGCTGCCGGTGTCACCGAGCCCCTTGCTCACCGCGACGTAGTCCCCGACCTCGACGTTCTCCAGGCGTCGCCACCGGACTGTGTACGCATCCCCACCATGTGCCTTGTCGAGCACTAGGAAGGGGTGGTTCCCTGTTGCCTCAAGCTGGCGGAAGTTCGCCGTCGTGACCCTGAACGTCGGCTGGATGCCGTTATCGCGAGTGGCGTTGACACGCCGTGGGGCCGGCTTCATCGTCTGGAGATCCGTGCCGTAGACGATGTCACCCTCGCGAATCTCCGCGATCGACACGGGGCCCCGATCGATGGTGAAGACCTTGGCATCGGCGGTCAGACAGCCCAGGTTGCAGTCGACCCACTCAACCGTCGCGTCCTCGTGTGCAACCGCTCGCTTCGTGACGAGGTTGAACACGTTCGTAGACCAGTTCTGAACGGTCGTGTAACGAATGCGAGCGCCGGGCTGGGCGATCAGTTCGACCACGGCTGAGTGAAGCGAAGACGAGGTGTAAGTAGGCGCGGTGCAACCCTCTACGTAGTGCACATACGACCCGGGCTCCGCGATGATCAGCGTCCGCTCGAACTGGCCCATGTTCTCGGTATTGATCCGGAAGTACGCCTGAAGCGGCATCTCCACGTGCACGCCCTCGGGGACGTACACAAATGATCCGCCCGACCAGACGGCCGAGTTCAGCGCGGCAAGCTTGTTGTCGTTGGGCGGGATCACGGTCGCGAAGTACTCGCGCACGAGGTCCTCGTGCTCCCGGAGCCCGGAGTCCATGTCCATGAAGATCACGCCCTGCTTCTCGAGGTCCTCCCTGACCTGGTGGTAGACCACCTCCGACTCGTACTGTGCGCCCACGCCCGCCAGGAACTTGCGCTCGGCCTCGGGGATTCCCAGGCGGTCGAAGGTCCTCTTGACGTCCTCCGGCACGTCGTCCCACGAGCGTCCGGCCTTCTCCGAGGCCCGGACGAAATAGTGGATGTCGTTGTAGTCGACCTCCGCGAGCAGCGGCGAGCCCCAGGTGGGCTGGGGTCGCGCGAGGAAGTGGTCGAGGGCCTTGAGCCGGAAGTCGCGCATCCACTGCGGCTCTGACTTGAACTCCGAGATCTTCTCGACGATCTCACGGTTCAGCCCCTTCGGGGCCTTGTACAGGTAGTTCTCCGCGTCGTGGAAGCCGTAGCGCTCCTCGTAGTCGGCGTTGATGCCGCGCAGCGCCTCGTTCTCGGTCAGCACCGGCGCCTGCGTTGTCGTGGTGTCGGGACTGGCCACTACTCCACCTCCAGCTTGATCTTCTCGTCTTCGATGATCACCGGGAAAACGTCAACCGGAACGTACGCCGGCAAGGTCTTCGGCTGTCCGGTCTTCAAATCGAACAGCGATCCGTGTCGCGGGCACTCGACCGTGCAGTTCTCCTGGTTCAGCTCCCCCTCCACGAGCGGACCGTTGTCGTGTGAGCAGCGATCCTCGATCGCGTACACGGTGCCCGCGCAGTTGAACACTCCGATCTCGAGGTCCTCCCATTCGACCAGGCGCACGTCGCCTGGCTTGAGCTCGTTCAGGGGGCATACTTCAATGACCTGGGGCACGATGGAAATCCTAGCGCAATGATCGGATTTGCTCTGTCCACTCTACTCGACAATCAGCGTGGGCCGGGCAATCGTCGCGTGCCGGGCAATCGTCGTGTGCCGCTCGTCGTCGTCGTCGCGATCCTGATCGCGGGCACGGTGGCGGCGAGGCTGCGCGGCTACCGGATCGGAGGCAGCTTGGTGGTCCGCTGCCAGCAGGGCCATCTGTTCACGACGATCTGGATCCCGGGAGCTTCCCTGAAGGCGATTCGACTGGGATGGTGGAGATTCCAGCGCTGCCCCGTCGGGCACCACTGGTCCCTCGTGAGGCCGGTCAGGGAAGCCGATCTGACCGAGGACGAGCGGCGCGCTGCCCACGAGATCAGGGACGTGCGCATTCCCTGAGCGCGGCGAACGCGTCCGCGCTCACGGTCCGCCGCCGCGATCGCCCGCTAACCCTGACCCCCGGATCTGCATCCCCGAGATCGCCCTGGCTCAGCTCCAGCGAGAAGGGCGACCCTTCGCCCGCGCCGTTGCTCTGCGCAACTTCCTGTGCCGGCGTCGCTGCTTCCATCAAGCTCTCCGTTTCGATCTGGTCTGCGAAGCTCCAGTTTGTGGATCCGTGCTACCCGGGCGCGCCGGTAGGCAGTCGCGCAAACCTCCAGGATCTCCCGTCCGCGCGGGGCTTTGGGCGTCGTCGCCGGGGGGAGTGGGTACGAAGCTGACATGCCCGCCGACGAGAGCCGCCTCACGGTTGCGGTGACCGGTCCCACCGGAACGTTCGGGTTCGGGCTGATCCCGCTGCTTCAGTCCGAGTCACGGATCGCGCGGATCATCGGCATCGCCAGGCGTCCGTTCGATCCCTCCGAGCAGGGCTGGACCAAAATGGAGTACCGCCGCGGCGACGTCCGGGACAAGAACGCCTTGGCGGACGCCTTCCGGGGTGCGGACGTCGTCGTCCACCTCGCGTTCATGATCACGGGCACCGCCGGTCTGAAGACCATCCGCGAGATCAACGTCGAGGGAACCCTCAACGCGTTCCGCGCGGCGCGAGACGCGGGCGCCGGCCGGTTCGTCTACGCGTCCTCGGTGGCCGCTTACGGTTTTCATCCCGACAATCCGGTCGGGATGAGCGAGGAATGGCCGACGCGGCCCGCCGCTCGCCTTTTCTACGCGCGTGAGAAGGCCGAACTGGAGCGGCTGCTCACTGATGAGGCGCAGGCGAGCGCCAAACCGGCGCTGTACATGGTGCGTCCACCGATCGTGCTCGGTCCCCACGCGGTCGGTGCCAAGGACATGCTTCGGGAACCGGTGGCGCGCGCGGGATGGGGGATGCTCGAGCTGCTGCGGCGGCTTCCCATCCCGGTCCCGGTCCTGGCGCCCGACGTCCAGGTGCAATTCATCCACGAGGCCGACGTCGGCCAGGCCCTGCTCAGGTGCGTCCTCGCGGAGGGGCCTCCGGGCGCATACAACATCGCGGGCGACGGCATCCTGACCGGTGCGGACGTGGCGCGGGAGCTGGGGCTGGCTCCGGTGCCGATCCCGGCGGGCGTGGTGCACGCCGCGGCACGGGCGGCAACCGCGCTGCCGAAGCCCCCGTTCGCTCCACCGGTCGCGGAGTGGGTGGAGGCGGTCAGCCACCCGGCGATCGTGGACACCAGGAAGGCAAAGGAGGAGCTCGGCTGGCGGCCCTCCTACAGCGGGCTCGAGGCGCTGCGGGAGACGATCCGCCCGGCGGAGTAGCTCCACGGAAGTCGCTCGGCCGATAGCGACTGCTCGATGCTCTTGGTCCGCAGCACGCTCATGGCCGCGAGCTTCCCGCTACTTCGGTGGGTCACACCCGCGCAGCGCGCTCCGCGGGACGCGCTCGCCCTCAGGCGGCGCTGCTCTCGGGCGTCTCCGGCTCCCACTCGACCGCGTGCCCGAGCGAGGCGCTCTTCAAGACCTTCAGCGAGAGCAGCGCGCACTTCATCCGCGTCGCAGAGATGTCGATGCCGAGCAGATCGAGGATGAAGGACCGGTCCAGCCGGAGCAGATCCTCAACCTGCATCCCCTTGACCTCATCCGAGGCCATCGAGGCGGCGGCCTGCGAGATCGCGCAGCCGTGGCCCAAGAAGCGGACGTCCCCGATCCTGCCCGCGTCATCGACGACCAACTGGACGGTCAGCTCGTCCCCGCATAGCGGGTTCAGGTCGTGGTACTCCAGGTCGGGATCCTCGATCGGGGGCGCGGGCGGGCTCCAGTTGTGTGGGCGCTTGTAGTGATCGAGGATGTTCTCGCGGTACAGATCGTCCATCTGTGGCAAGCGTAGCGGGGCTGGCGTGGGCGATCCGGCACCCGGCATCCTGCGTATTTTTCTTTCGCGATGGCCACGCAGCGGCGAGATCGGTCGCCTTCGGGAGCTCCGAGAGCGGTTCCCCGCGCAGGGCGGCGCGCGTCTCAGCTGGCGCGAAGCCATTCGGGTGGGGCGGATCCGCTAGTGCCGCCAGTCGAGGCTTCGGTCGCTGTCGCGGTGTGGCGTTGGCGGTTCTCAGTCCAGCCTGAGGACCCGCCGCACCTCCGCAAGCCCCTCGATCAGCCGCTCCACGTCTGACGCGGAGTTGTGCACGGCGAACGAGGCGCGGGTGGTCGCGGCGACGCCGAGCCGCCGCATCAGCGGCTGCGCGCAATGGTGCCCCGCGCGGATGCAGATGCCCTCGCGACCCAGGATCTCCCCGACGTCGTGCGGGTGCGCGCCGTCCAGCGAGAAGGAGATCAGCGCGCCGCGATCCGCCGCTTCGAGCGGGCCGTGGATCGTGAGACCGGGCACCTCGGAGGACAGCCGGGTGAGCGCGTCCGCAACCAGGGCCTCCTCGTGAACGCGGATCCGCTCGATCCCGATTGCGCGGATCCAATCGACCGCGGCGCCCAACCCGATTGCCTCGGCGATCTGGGAGGTCCCGGCCTCGAACTTCCACGGCAGGTCCGTCCACGTCGATTCGTTGGCGGCGACGGTCCTGATCATGTGGCCGCCGCCGATGAAGGGCGGCATCCCCTCCAACAGCTGACGCCTGCCATGGAGGACACCGATACCCGTCGGCCCGTAGGCCTTGTGGCCGGTCCAGGCATAGAAGTCGACGTCCAGCGCGGGAAGCTCCACCGGCAGCTGTGGAACGGCCTGCGTGCCGTCGACGATGACCACCGCGCCGGCCTCGTGCGCCCGCCTGGCGATCTCCGCCACCGGGTTGATCGTCCCGAGCACGTTCGAGACGTGGACCACGCCGACCAGTTTTGGGGCCCGCTCGAGCAGCACGTCAAGGGCGTCGAGGTCGAGCTGACCGTCCTCGAGCACGGGGACGTACGCGAGCTCGGCCTCGCGGTCCTGGCAGAGCAGCTGCCAGGGAACGATGTTCGAGTGGTGCTCCATCTCGGTCAGCACCACCAGGTCGCCCCGGTTCACGTTCTGCCGGCCCCAGGTGTAGGCGACGAGATTGATGGCCGCGGTCGCGTTAGCGGTGAACACCGTCTCCTGCGGCGTCGAGCCGAGCCACTCCGCGATCCGCCGCCGAGCTCCCTCGTAGAGGTCCGTCGCCTCGACTGCAAGCGGGTACACGCCGCGGTGGATCGACGCGCGCGACTGGGTGTAGTAGCGCGTCATCGCGTCGATGACGGGCTCGGGAGTCTGCGATGTCGCCGCCGAGTCGAGGTAGACGATTGGGTGCCCGTTGAACCGACGGTTCAGGACAGGGAACTCGGAGGCGAGGCCAGCGAGCTCCTCAAGCGTGCTCACGCAAGAATCCTCCGCGGGGCTTCCAGCCCCGCGTTCTGAGAGCGAGGTCGGCCTCCGGCCGCCCTTGATCGGTTGCGGGTCACGCCGCAACCTCCTCGGCGATCCACCCGTACCCCTTGGCCTCGAGCTCCGTGACCAGATCCGGCCCGCCCTCCTTCACGATCCGCCCCGCGTACATGACGTGCACGTGGCTCGGCTGGACGAGGTGGAGGATCCGCTGGTAGTGAGTGATGATCAGCACGCCCATGTCCGGGCCTGCGACGGCGTTGACACCGTTCGCCACGACCCGCAGCGCGTCGATGTCGAGACCCGAATCGGTCTCGTCGAGGATCGCCATCTCGGGGCGCTGGAGAGCGAGCTGGAGGATCTCCATCCGCTTCTTCTCCCCGCCCGAGAAACCCTCGTTCAGGTAGCGGCTCGAGAACTCCCGGGGTACGTTGGTCAGCTTCATCGCGGCCTCGACGATCTCCCGGAACTCCTTGAGTGGAATCGGCTCCTCGCCGCGCGCGTCGCGGTGGGCGTTCAGCACCGTGCGCAGGTACTTGGTCACGGTCACGCCGGGCACCGCGATCGGATATTGGAAGGCCATGAACAGCCCCATCCTCGCGCGCTCGTCCGGAGAGGCGTGGGTGATGTCCTCGCCCTTGAAGAGGATCTGGCCCTCGGTCACCTCGAGGTTCGGGTGGCCCATGATCGCGTTGGCGAGCGTCGACTTCCCGGACCCGTTCGGGCCCATCAGCGCGTGAATCTCGCCCTTACCCACGGCCAAGTCGAGACCGCGCAGAATCTCCTTCTCGCCGGCGCGGACGTGCAGGTTCTGAACCTCGAGCTCGGACATCAGGCGACCAGTGTGGTTGTGCGCTCGCCCCGCCTCGAGAACTCGACCAGCTCCGCCAGCGTCGTCGTCTGCAGCGAGCGGATGATCCCGCCCTGGACCCGCGTCCACAGCAGCTTGGTCGCACAGCCCCTGCCCGCGTCGGGCTCGTGGGAGCACAGCACCCGCTCGGTGTGATCGTGTACGAAGCACTCCATCGGTGCGATCGAGCCCTCGAGCGCCTGGACGACGTCGTCCATCGCGATCTCCTCGGCTGGCCGTGCAAGCCAGTAGCCGCCGTGCGCTCCACGGGCGCTCATCACGAGTCCCGCCTTACGCAGCCTTGCGACGACCTGCTCGAGATACGCCAGCGGCAGCCCCTCGGCGTCTGCGATCGCCTTCAGGCTCGTGGGGTGCTCGGGTGTCTGGCGCCCGAGCTCGACCATCAGCCGCACGCCGTACTCCGCCTTGGAGGAGAAGATCATGGGCCATATCCTACCAGGAAGGTCGGCTTTTATTTCTACAGGGCTGGCTGGCCTTGCGGAGCCGGACGATTCGAGCGCCGCCCATTAGGCGAGGCTGGATGCCGAGCGGGCGGCAAAGCTCGAAAGCCCTGTTTTTGCCCTGGCCTCCCCAGGTAGGGTCTACAAATGCAGGAGTGGCGGCTCGCCGCGTCAGCGGACGTGAGGGCGGCGGCGGAGACCGCCCGCCGGCGCGGCAGGCTGGGCATCGACACCGAGTTCATGTCCGAGGGCAGGTACCGGGCGCTCCTGTGCCTGGTCCAAGTCGCCGTCGACGATCCCGACGGCGGCCCGGAGCCGCGGATCATCCTGATCGACGCGCTCGATGACGCCGATAGCGAGCCGCTCGCGCAGCTGCTGGCCCACCCCGAGATCGAGGTTGTCCTCCACGCCGGGCGCCAGGACGTCGCGATCCTGCGTCGAGCCTGGCGCACGGAGATCAACAACATCTTCGACACCCAGATCGCGGCCGGCTTTGCCGGCGCGAGCGCGCAGGCGGGCTACGGCAATCTCCTCGGCCAGATCCTCGGCCGCCGCGTCGGCAAGACCGCAAGTTACACGCGCTGGGACGCGCGTCCTCTCACGCCCGAGCAACTGAGCTACGCCGCCGAGGACGTCGCGCACTTGCTCGAGCTGGCCGACGAGCTCCAGCGCCGGTTGCGCGGGACGGGCCGGCTCGGCTGGGCCAGGGAGGAGTGCGTGCGGCTCGAGGCCGCAACGGATGAGCGAGACCCCGAGACCGCCTGGGAACGGCTGCCGCGCGCGGGTCAGCTCGATCCCAGAGCCCGAGCCGTGGCCAAGGAGCTGGCCGCTTGGCGCGAGCGCACGGCATCGGCCGAGGATCGCCCGGTCGGGTCGGTGCTCGCCGATCCCGCTCTCGTTGAGATCGCCAAGCGCCAGCCCTCGAAGCTCGGGGCCTTGGAGCACATCCGGGGCATCCATCCCTCTGGGATCAGGCGCCGCGGCCAGGCGATCCTGGACGCGATCGAGGCCGGCCGCGAGGCCGCGCCGATTCCGCGCGAACCGGCGCGCGAGCGCTTCGACCCCGCCGACGCGCCGCTGATCGCGCTCGCCGAGGCCCTGCTCCGCGCGCGGGCCGCGGAGGCCGGGCTCGCCTATGAGCTGATCGCCTCGCGCAGCGAGCTCGAGGTGATCATCGGCGCTGCGCGCCGATCCGATCCCGAGCCGGAGGTCCGGACGCTCGAGGGGTGGCGCTCGGAGCTCGTTGGTGCCGACCTGCGCGATCTTCTAGCGGGGCGGGACGCGCTCGCGGTTGGTCCCGACGGGCGTCTGGTGCTCACGCCGGGCCCGTCTCGAGCATGACCGACATCGCGGGCGTCCGCGCGAACATCGCGCGCGACAACGACCACTTGATCGGCCACGGTCGGTTGATCCAGCCGAGGTCGATGCCGATGAGGTCGCCCTGCGCGGTCGAATAGGTAACCCTCAGCCTACGGCCCGGCGAGTTGGCCGCACGCTCGTCGCCGTTGTCTCCCGCCGCGCCTGTCCACCCGCGCGCCCGCAGCTGGTGGTACTCGCTCGTCACCAGCGCGCCTGAGCTCGAGGCCCGTGGATCCACGATCACCGCCTCGATCGCGCAGTATGCGTTCGCACCATGGTCGCATTGTCGGGCCTGCGTCAACACGCTCGCGCCGCTCACGAGCGGCAGTCGAGCGAGGCTGGGCGAACCCGAGGAGGAAGAGCTCTGTCCGCAACCGGAGAGCGCAAGCCCGCATCCCGCCAGCACGACTACGAGCGCCGGCCGCGCCAGCCTTAGTCTTCGGGTCCTCATGGGTTGCAGCGCAAGCGTACCCGAGCTCCCTGCTTGGGCTCGCGAGCTGCTCGAGGTCTCACGCGTCGGCAGGCTGGGCCTGCTCGACGACGCCGGCGCTCCGCGCGTGTTGCCGGTCACGTATGCGATCAGCGGCGATGCGCTCGTCAGCGCCGTTGACGACAAACCAAAGCGCGTCGCGGGCGATCGCATAGCCCGCGTACGCTGGCTGCGAGCAGATCCGCGCGCCGCCCTGACCGTGGACCACTACGAGGACGACTGGACGAAGCTCGCGTGGGTGCAGGCCATCGGCACGGTGCGAATCGTCGACGTCGCCAACGCCGCGGACGCGATCGAGGCGCTCGCCGGCCGCTACCCGCGCTACGCCGAGCGGCGACCGGCGGGTCCGCTGCTGGCGCTCCGGCCCGAGCGGCTGCTGTGGTGGCGCGCGTCCGTCTAGCCAGCCACCGCGGCGTGGCGTAGGTTCGCTGGGCCGTCGGCGCCGGGACTCGAGGCCGGCCGGTTGGCGCCCGTGAGCACGACTGGAGCCTCGCCCCCGTAGACCATCGCGCAGAGCACGGCCAGCTCCTCGAGCGTATCGGTCCCGGTGGTGATGACAACGCCGTCGCCCGCGTCGGCGGCGCTGCACACCCGCTGCGCAACCTCAAGCGCCTGGAGCAGGCTGAGGTGAGTCCCCGGGACGCTTGCCGCCGTCTCGGCCTCGAGCTTGGGCACGGCGGCGAGCTGCGGCAGCGCATCGAGGAGCGCGGCGGCGTCAAGCGTGGGCACGGCCCGCTCCCCGCGCATCGAGATCGTTCCACCGACGGCGATCAGCCGGACGGGCCGGCTCAGCTCTCCCAAGGTGCCCATTTCGGGGGCGACCCTAGGGGGTAATCTCATCCATCCGTGTCGACGCTCGCAGAGAACCTCGCCGACCCCGAACTGCTCGAGACCGAGTGGGATCTTGAGCCGCTCGTCGGCGGCCAGGGTCTGGCCGGCGTGGAGCCGATGCTCGACGAGGCGGTCGCCCGTGCCTCGCGGTTCGCGGACTCATACGCGGGGCGGATCGCGGAGCTCGACGCGCAGGAGCTCGAAGCGGCAATGCGGGAGCTCAGCGAGCTGGAGGACCTGGTTGGTCACGCGGGGTCCTACGCTGCGCTTCGCTTCGCCACGGACACCGCCGATCCCGAGCGGGGCGCCCTGCTTCAGCGCGTCCAGGAGCGTGCCACCGAGGTCGAGACGAAGGTTCTGTTCTTCGAGCTTGAATGGGCCGCGGTCGACGACCAGCGCGCGGAGGAACTGCTGCGCGCGCCAGGACTCGATTTCTGCCGGCACCACCTCTGGCGCGCTCGTCGCTACCGGCCGCATCTGCTCTCCGAGCCCGAGGAGAAGATCTTCGCTGAGAAGGCGATCTCCAGCGAGAGCGCCTGGAGCCGGCTTTTCGGCGAGCTGGTGTCCGCGCTCAGGGTGGAGCTCGACGGCCAGGAGCTGACGCTCGACGTGGCCCTCAGCCGCCTGCAATCGCCGGATCGAGATACCCGGCGTGAGGCCGCAGAAGCCGTTTCTGCGGCTCTCGAGCCCGGCGTTCGTACCCGGGCATTCATCTACAACACGCTCGTCTTCGACAAGTCGGTCGAGGATCGGCTTCGCTCCTATCCCAACTGGCTGGCGAGCCGAAATCTGGCCAACGAGGCCTCCGACGAGTCGGTGATGGCTCTTATCGAGGCGGTCCGCGCGCGGTACGACATTCCGCAGCGCTGGTACGCGCTCAAGGCGAGGCTGCTCGGCATCGACCGCATCGCCGATTACGACAGGGTGGCGCCGGTCCTATCCGAGGACGTGACGTTCTCCTTCGGCGAGGCACGCGAGCTGGTGGTCGACACCTACTCGTCGTTTGCCCCTGCTGCGGGCGCCATTGCGCGCCGCTTCTTCGACGAGCGTTGGATCGATGCCCCACCGCGTCCCAACAAGCGAGGCGGAGCGTTCTGCTCCTACACCGTCCCGAGTGTTCACCCTTACGTGCTGTTGAACTTCACCGCGCTGCGACGGGACGTCCTGACGATGGCCCACGAGCTGGGACATGGCCTGCACGCGGCCCTCGCTCAGCCACAGGGCATCTTCCACCAGTCGACGCCGTTGACGCTGGCCGAGACCGCCTCGGTGTTCGGCGAGACGCTCGTGTTCGAGCGGCTCCTGGCAGCGGCGGATGATCCCGAGCAGCGCCTCAGCCTGCTGGCGGACCGGATCGACGGCGCGATCGCGACGGTCTTTCGCCAGATGGCCATGAACCGCTTCGAGCACCTCGTGCACACCCGCCGTCGCAGCGAGGGCGAGCTGTCGGTCGATCGGTTCGACGAGCTGTGGGTCCAGACGCAGGCCGAGCTGTTCGGCGAGTCCGTTGAAATCATTGACGGCTACCGAATCTGGTGGTCCTACATCCCCCACTTCATCAACACTCCCGGGTACGTCTACGCGTACGCCTACGGGCAGCTGCTCGCCCTTTCGGCCTACGGCCGCTACCGGGAGGAGGGCGAGTCGTTCGTCCCCCGGTACCTCGAGCTGCTCGCGGCAGGGGGCTCGCGCAGCCCGTCAGAGCTGGCGGAGATAGTGGGCATCGACCTCAGCGATCCGGGGTTCTGGGACTCGGGCCTCGCCTTGATCGAGGGGCAGCTGGCAGAAGCCGAGCAGCTCGTGGCCGGGCGCTGACTCCCGCGGCCAGTGGGCCTACAGCCGCGCCTTGCGCGTCCGCGCGCGCTCCTCCTGGCGGTCCACGACGCTGACGATCAGCTTCATCATCTGCTCGATTCCCGTCGCGTTGGCCTCTCCCTTGGCGAATGCCGTGCGCCAGTCGCTGACGCGTCCCTTGGTCGCGAGTGTGTTGAAGTTCGAGCGAGGCAGCGCGATCCGCACCTTGGCGTCCGCGGCGATGTCCTTCGTCACCTTCGGCCCCGGAAGCTCGACCCGATACATCTGAACATCCCCGCGAGCTCGCAGCTCGAGACCCGCCACGATCTTCAGCTGCTGGAGTGCGGGCACCTCCTCGAGGAATCGCTTGACCGCGGTCTCGATCAGCGCCCTGGTGTCAGACGGGGAGGCCAGGGGCCGGAGTCTAGTGAGGCTCAGCTCAGCCGATGATCCGGAAGGAGGCGCTGACGGTCTTTCCCACCTCGCCGTTGATCCGCGGAGTCGCCTGCAGCATATAGCTGCCGACCCGCAGCCTGCGCCCGTCGAGACGACCGCTGAATCGCAGTTGATTGTGCCCGGACCCAACTCGTCGCTTTCCGTCCCCTCGACGCCCCGGGCGCCTTCGATCCGCGGTTTGCCACGCCCAGCGCGGTCAGCTGCAACCGAGAGGCTTGGCAAGGCTCGCGGGGCGGGTTTTCGGCGCGCGCGCGTCGCGCCCCGCGTCGAGCCATGGTCGCGCTCTGTCGATGGCGCTCAGATCTTGTGGCGCTGCAGCAGCTTGCGGCCGATCACCATCCGCTGGATCTCGGAGGTCCCCTCTCCGATCAGCAGCAGCGGAGCGTCGCGGTAGATGCGCTCGATCTCGTACTCCTTGGAGTACCCGTACCCTCCGTGGATCCGCAGGCTCTCCTCGGCGCAGAAGCGACCCGCCTCGGAAGCGAATAGCTTCGCCATCCCCGCCTCGATGTCGCTGCGCTCGCCCGCATCCTTCATGCGTGCGGCGCGGTGGGTGAGGAGCCGGGCCGCCTCGACCTGTGTGGCCATGTCGGCGAGCTTGAACTGGATCGCCTGGTGCTCCGCGATCGGCTTGCCGAACGTTCGGCGCTCCTGGGAGTAGCGAAGCGCAAGCTCCAGGGCTCGCTGGGCCAGGCCGACCCCGCGGGCGGCGACGTTGACGCGGCCGAGCTCCAGCGCATCCATCATCTGGGGAAAGCCCTTGTTCAGCCCGGCGTCCTCCCCGCCCAGGATGTTCTCGGCCGGGCACCGGTAGCCGTCGAAGACGAGCTCGGTGGATTCGACGCCCTTGTAGCCCATCTTCTTGATCTGCGGCGGAACGTTGAAGCCCTTATACGGACCTGTGTTTTCGGCCACGCCCGGCTCCTTCTCGGCGATGAAGCACGTGAGGCCACGGTGCTTGGGCTCGGCATTCGGATCGGTTCGCACGAGCACGAAGACCAGCCCGGCGCGGAGACCGTTCGTGACCCACATCTTCGTCCCGTTGATCTCGTAGTTCTCTTCGTCGACCTTCTTCGCCGAGGTCTTGATCGCCGCGACGTCGGACCCCAGCTCCGGCTCGGAGAGGCTGAAGGCGGCCCGGAGCTCGCCGGTGGCCATCTTTGGCAGGTACTTCTGCTTCTGCTCGTCGGTCCCGAACTTCATCAGCAGGTAGGAGCCGATGAAGTGGGTGTTGACGATCCCGCTGATGCTGATCCACCCTCGGGAGAGCTCCTCGACGATCATCGCGTAGGTCGTGAGGTCCAGCCCCATCCCGCCGTACTCCTCGGGGATCGTGACCCCGAACAGCCCCAGCTCCTTCATCTGGTCGACGATCGGCTCGGGGAACTCGTCCTCGTGGTCGTAGTGCTCGGCCTTGGGGATGATCTGCTCGTCGGCGAACTGCCGGACCATCTCGCAGATCGCCTTCTGCTCGTCGGTCCTGTCGGTTTGGGTGGTCGTGGTGGCCATGCTGGTGCGTGCTCCTCAATGGGTTGGCCGCCGAGGATACCTGCGCAAAAAGAGGGGCGGCGCCGGTGTGGGTGCCGCCCCTCGGTGCGAGTTTGTGAGGAGGTCTTGGGGTGCGGCTCGTAGCCGCGCCCCGAGATCCGCATTGCAGCTGCCTTGCGAACGCGTCGCCCCATACAGGGTCTCGCCCGCCGGCAGCTGATCAACCATCGTCGTACCCGTCGAGGGCCCAGGGCCCGTCGCGGAGACGGTCACGCCATAGTTGAACGCTTGCCCGGTGTCCGCCGTCGATGGCGCGGACTTGCTCATCGACAGGCCGGGCGCGGCCGCCTCCGACGCACCGATGTAATAGATCCCACCGCGGCGAGGACCAGCGGCACTCTCGCGAAAGCATCGCTTTGATGCCTTGCATTCTCTTTATCTCCCCTTCTATACAGGCACCGCCCCGGCCAAGCGGTGCCTGATTCCCCCAGCGGTCTCGCAGCCGCGGTCGGGCTTATACGCCGATGACTTTGGCCCCCACACTAGGGCTGATTCGCGCGGCACAGTAACAACGGCAGAGGAGCATGTCAAAGGTTCTGGTGTGCCTGCGGCGCACCAGAAATCTGGCCTTAGCCCCGCGTCTGCGCGGGAGCCGCGTTCTGTGCCTCTGACTTCACCCCGTGGCTCCAGGGCGAGGCGGGGCGCTGCTCGAGCTCGCCGTCGAACTCCAGGTCGACCTGCTCGTTGAAGAAGCACAGGAGGCCTGCGATCCGGGCCACCTCGTCGAGCGGGTCCTCGTAGTACCACACCAGATCCTTGGCCGTCTCTCCATTCTCGAGCTTCACCGAGTAGTAGCCGGCCTGGCCCTTGTACGGGCAGCGAGTGACGGTGTCAGTGGGCCGGAGCTCGGCGAGGACGTCCACCCGCGGCAGATACCAGCGAGTGGGCAGGTTGGACTCGAACAACGCCGTCGCGGCGTGGCTGTCGGCGAGGAGCTGCCCGTTCAGCGAAACCCGCACGTGCCGGTCGCTGCGCCGCAGGTCGATCCGGTGATACGGATCGCGGGGGTGCACGAGCACCTCCTCGTCCTCCTCCAGCCAGCGGTCCATCCGGTTCCAGTAGAACGCGATCAGGTCCTTGATCGGCGGCGCGCTCTCCAGGGGATCGGAGTAGTACCACGCCCCCGCCTCCACCACGTGGTCGCCGACGCGGATCGTGTGGTAGGAGGCCTCTCCCTTCTTGGGGCACCTGGTGTGCCGCTCGCTCGGCTCGAGGAACTCAGCGCGAATATCCTCGGGCGGGAAGTAGTAGACGGGCTGTTGGCCGGATTCGTGGAGCATCATCGCCCGCCGGCTGTCCGCGATCGTCTCCCCGCCCACCACCACCCGGACCCGCTTCGGCGTCGGCTCCAGATACAGAGCCGTGCCCGGGGCGGGTGGATCGAAGTTAAAGGTGCCAGCCGGCTCGCGTCCGAGCGGCCCGGTGCCAGTCATGAGTCCCACCGGGTCTTGAGCTTACCGGGCGCCATTGCCCTCCACATCGGGGTTCCACTCCCCGGGCTACGGGTTATGCGGGGCATACGACAAGGGGCGGCGCCTGCCGGCGCCGCCCCCCCAGGGCCGCGACAAGGCATCCGTAGCCGGCCCCCCGCCACCTGTGCGAGCAGCGACGCCAACAAGCTGGTCGGACGGAGTCAAGCGGCGCGCCGATCGGGTCAACAGCACGACTGAGTTGCTCCAGGCCGTCTCAACCCGCCACAACGATCCCCAGCCAGACGATCGCGACCGACACCAGGAAGATCGCGGCGTCGAGCGCGTGAAGCGTGGGCCGGCGGAGATGGGCGTAGATCAAAATCAGCACCAGCACCACGAGCCCCAGCTTGACCTGCAGCGTCGAATCGCCCCAGCGGTGGTGGTGGGTCGCCAACGCCACTCCGGTGAGCACCAATACGCCGATCGCGATCAGCGTCCCGATGCCGTACCGCCGGGCGGCGGCGCGCATCGGAGCTCTGTCCTCGCTGCCGCGAAGCACCGGCACGACGACCGTGGCCAGCATCAACTGGCCGCCGACGAAGAACGCCATGGCGATCAGGTGAAGCCACAGGACGCCGTTCCAGAAGGTCATCGCGGCGATCCTGGCAGACTGGCCGGCGCTGTGAACTTCGCCCGTGAGATCGTCGACGCCGCCCCGGCGGGTGAGCGGGCGCTGGTCGAGCTTGCGCGCGACGGGCGCCGGCGAGAATGGTCCTTCGGCGAGGTCTCCGATCGCAGCACGCGGCTGGCGGGGACGATGCGCACGCGGGGGGTGGCGCGAGGCGACGTCGTCCTCACCCTGGTGGGCAATCGGCCGGAATGGGTGCTGGCGATGGTGGCGTGCTTTCGGATCGGCGCCGTCGCTCTCGCCTGCAACGAGCAACTGCGCGCGGGCGACCTCCGAATGCGCCTCCAGGCGGCGGATCCCAGGTTGATCGTCGTCGACGAGCGCAACCTCGAGGAGCTCTCGGCCGCCGGCCCCGACTGCGCGATCCTGACGGTCCCCGACGAGACGGTGTTCGCCGGCGACCCGGTCCCTGCAGACGAGCTGGAGGCCGGCGACCCCTGCCTGATCACGTTCACCAGCGGGACCACCGGCGAGGCCAAGGGGATCGTCCACGGCCAGCGCTATCTCGCGGGGCAGCGTCTGCAGTCAGAGCACTGGCTCGACGCCCGCGCCGGGGATCTCGTCTTATGCACCGCCGCCACCGGCTGGTCGAAATCGGCCCGCAACGTGTTCATCGCACCATGGCTTCGTGGCGCGGCAGCCCTCCTTCACGACGCGCGCTTCGATCCGAATGAGCGTCTGGAGATCATCGGGCGCGAGCGCGTGAACGTGCTGTGCATGGCGCCCACGGAGTACCGGGTGATCGCCAAGCGCGCGACGCTCGCGCCGTTCCCGTCCCTGCGCAGCCTCGTGGCCGCGGGCGAGGCGCTTAACCCCGAGGTCATCCGCACCTTCAAGGAGACCACGGGGCTCGAGATCCGCGACGGGTACGGGCAGACCGAGACGGGGCAGCTGACCGCAAATCCACCCGGCCGGCCCGTAAGACCGGGCTCCATGGGCCTCCCGCTTCCGGGCGTGGCGCTGGAGGTGCGGGACGGCGAGCTCGTGCTCTCCGATCCGCGAAGCGACCCCACGTTCTTCATCGGCGGGCTCGACGGGACGCCGGCCCCGATGGACAGCCCCTGGCACACGGGCGACCGCGTCCGCCGCGACGAGGACGGATACCTGTACTTCGAGGGCCGCTCCGACGATTTGATCATCTCCGCGGGCTACCGGATCGGCCCGTTCGAGGTCGAGTCGGCGCTCGTCTCCCACGCTGCCGTCGCGGAGGCCGCCGTGGTCGCCGCCCCCGACGAGGAGCGAGGATCGGTGGTCAGGGCGGTGGTGGTCCTGCGGGAGGGCTTCGAGCCGGGCGAGCGGCTCGCGAGCGAGCTCCAGGAGCACGTGCGTCGGCAGACCGCCCCGTACAAGTACCCGCGGATCGTCGAGTTCGCCGACGAGCTGCCAAAGACGGCCAGCGGCAAGGTTCAGCGGGCGCTGCTGCGGTCTGGCTAGCCTCAGGGACATGAGCGACCGACCGGTGATCGGGATCTGTACCAAGCTCACGCAGGCCCGCTGGAGCGTGTGGGATCGGCCGGCCGCGCTCCTTCCCTGGAACTACATCACCGCGGTGCAGCGGGTCGGCGCGCTGGCCCTGATGATCCCGCCAGACGAGGTGCTGGAACGCGAGCCGGACGAAGTGCTCGATTTGATCGATGGGCTGATCCTGGCCGGCGGAGCGGACATCGACCCGTCCGCCTACGGCGCCGAGCGCCACCCCAAGACGGGCACCACCGAGCCCGAGCGCGACCGGACCGAGATCGCCCTGACGCGCAGGGCGGTGCAGCGGGGCATGCCGGTGCTTGGTATCTGTCGGGGGATGCAGCTGATAAACGTCGCCTTCGGGGGCACCCTCCGCCAGCACCTCCCCGACGAGCTCGGGCACGAGGAGCATCGCCGTGTGCCGGGGAGCTTCGACGGCGCGGACCACGACGTCAGGCTAAGGCCAGGCTCTTTCGCCGCACTGGCCGCCGGCGAGCAGGTGCACGGCACCAAGTCCCACCACCACCAGGGGGTGGACGTGATCGGAGATGGCCTCGAAGTCACCGGGATCTCGACACTCGACGAACTGCCCGAGGCGATCGAGGCGCCCGGGCACGGATTCGTGCTCGGGGTGCAGTGGCACCCGGAGGCCGACGAGCAGAGCCGGGTGATCGCGGCGCTGGTCGACGAGGCTCGCGGTTACCGCAACGGGCGCGGCTCGTCGTAGCCGGCTTTGCGGACCGCTTCAGCTACCGCCTGGGCGTGCGCCGCACCCCGTGTCTCCAGGACGAGCTGGACCGCGGTCTCCCTCACATGCAGGTCGAGCCCCTCACGGATGTGGATCACATCGAGCAGGTTCGCCCCTTCGTCGGCGACCAGCGCCAGGAGCCGGGCCAGCGATCCGGGAAGATCGGGTATCCGCGCAAGCAGCACAAGTCGTCTTCCCACCTGGCTCTCGTGTCGGCGAACGATCTCGGCAAGGAGGCCGGCGTCGACGTTCCCTCCCGACAGGATCACCACGGTCGTGCCCTCACGTGCCGGCTTCACCACGCCCGAGAGCAACGCGGCGACACCTACGGCGCCGGCGCCCTCGACGACGAGCTTGGCCCGCTCGAGCAGGAACACCATGGCCTCTCCCACGTCGTCTTCCCCGACCACGACGATCTCGTCGACCCACCGCTCGATCAGGGGGAGAGTGAGCTCTCCGGGCTGCTTGACGGCGATCCCGTCGGCGATCGTGAGGGCCGAATCAACCGCCACCGGCCTGCCTGCCTTGATTGACGCGGGGAATGGGGCGCACGTCGCCACCTGCACCCCGACGACCCTGATGTCGGGGCGCTGCGACTTGAGCGCGATCGCCACTCCGCTGGCAAGCCCCCCACCCCCGACCGGGACGATGACCGTGGAGACGTCCGGCACCTGCGCGAGCAGCTCCAGCCCGACCCCTCCCTGTCCCGCGATGACGTCCGGGTCGTCGAAGGGATGCACCAGCGCGAGGTGCTCGCGATCAGCGCGTTCGCGGGCCGCCGCCAGCGACTCTTGAATCGTGGCCCCCAGCAGCTCTACCGTGGCGCCCAGTCCGACCGCGGCGTCGAGCTTTCCGATCGAGGCCCGCTCCGGCATGACCACCTCGCAGCGAACCCCGCGGACCCGCGCGGCGTAGGCAAGCGCCTGGCCATGATTGCCGGCGCTCGCCGTGATCACCCCCTGCGCGCAGCCGTCGCCGAGCGCGGCGAGCTTGGCGAGCGCCCCGCGGATCTTGAACGAGCCAGTCCGCTGCAGGTTTTCGGCCTTGAGCACGACGGTGCCCCCAGCTCGTTCGCTGAGCGTCCTCGAGCTTAGGACCGGCGTCTCGCGCACGATGCCGGATCCCGCGTCGGCGGCGCTCGTGATGTCCCGCAGCGTGACGGCGGTCCGAGCACCCTCGCCGGGGAGCGTCTCGGTCAGGGGATTGCCACCACCGCGTCGATCTCGACCTTCGCCCCGCGCGGCAGTGCTGCCACTCCGATCGCGACTCGCGCGGGAGGATCGGATTCGAAGAACGATTCGTAGACCTCGTTGATCTCCCCGAACAGGTCCATGTCGGTCGTGTACACCGTCAGACGCACCGCGTCCCCGAGCGTTGCGCCAACCGACTGACAGACGGCCGCGAGGTTCTCCAGGCACCGGCCCGTCTGGTCGGCGACCGTCCCATCGACCAGCTGCCCGGTTCGCGGATCCAGCGGGATCTGCCCCGAGCAGAACAGGAGGTCTCCTACCCGCACCGCGTGCGTGTACGGGCCGATCGCCTCCGGGGCGTCCGGCGCGTGTACCGACTGGCGCTGCGCTGCCATGCTCGGAAGCGTATTCCCCGCGCGCCCCCGGGGGTACCCTGGAGCCGTGCCGAACCGCTTGGCGGCCGAGAGCTCGCCGTACCTGCTCCAGCACAAGGACAACCCGGTCGATTGGTATCCGTGGGGCGAGGAGGCGCTCTCGGCGGCTCGGGAGCGCGACGTCCCGCTGCTGGTATCGGTGGGGTACTCGGCGTGTCATTGGTGCCACGTGATGGCACACGAGTCCTTCGAGGACCCCGAGATCGCCGGGCTGATGAACGAACGGTTCGTGTGCGTCAAGGTCGACCGCGAGGAGAGGCCCGATGTCGACGCGGTCTGCATGGAGGCATGCCAGGCGATGACCGGACATGGTGGGTGGCCGCTGAACGCCTTCCTCGGCTCGGACCTCGTCCCGTTCTACGCCGGGACGTACTTCCCGCCGCAGCCCCGTCACGGCCTGCCCAGCTGGAGGATGGTGCTGACGGCCGTGGCCGACGCGTGGCGCGAGCGGCGCGAACAGATTCGCCGGCAGGGAGAGGAGATCGCAAGGGCACTCGGCGCGACCGCACGCCTCGAGCCTTCCGCTGAGCCCATCCGCGAGGAGCTCGTCGCAAGCGCGGTCGACTCGCTGCAAGCCTCTTACGACGCGGCCAACGGCGGCTTCGGTGGTGCCCCCAAGTTTCCCCAAGCTTCGGTGATCGGCTTTCTGCTGGCGCGTGGAGAGACCGAGATGTCGCTGCACACGCTTGACGCGATGTCGCGCGGCGGCATCTACGACCAGGTTGGCGGGGGGTTTGCACGCTACGCGGTCGACGAGAAATGGACCGTCCCGCATTTCGAGAAGATGCTCTACGACAACGCCCTGCTGGCCCGCACATTCCTGCACGGGTGGCAGGTCTCCGGACAGGAGCGCTTCCGCCGTGTCACCCGGGAGACGCTCGACTGGGCCCTACGGGAGATGCGGGGTCCGGAGGGAGCGTTCTGCTCGGCGCTGGACGCTGATTCCGAAGGTGTCGAGGGCAAGTTCTACGTCTGGACCTTCGAGGAGCTGGAGAACGTGCTGGGCCCGCTGGCACCCGAGGCCATCTTGTATTTCGGGGCGACCGAACAGGGCAACTTCGAGCACGGTCAGAACGTCCTGCAGGCGCGGGGGCCAGAGCCGGAGGCGCTCGAGGAGATCCGCGCAAAGCTCTTCGACGCCCGATCGAGACGGGTCCGCCCGGGCCTCGATGACAAGCGCCTTACCTCGTGGAACGCGCTGATGATCTCCGCGCTGGCCGAGTCGGGGGCCGTCCTCGGGGACGAGAGCTACCTTGATGCGGCGAGGGAATGCGGATCCTTCCTGCTCTCCGAGCTGCGCGACCGCGAGGGCCGACTGCTTCGCAGCTGGAAGAACGAGCGGGCGCGTCTGGACGCATACCTGGAGGATCACGCGTATCTGCTCGACGCCTTGATCACGCTCTACGAGTCGACGTTCGAGGTTCGCTGGTACCAGGAGGCGCGGGGCGTCGCGGACGAGATGATCGACCGCTTCGAGGACCGCGAGCGCGGCGGCTTCTTCACGACCGCGGCCGACCGGCAGGAACTGCCCGTGCGGCGGAAGGACCTGGAGGACTCGCCGATCCCCTCGGGCAACTCGGCCGCCACGTTGGGGCTGCTGCGGCTCTCGCTGCTTTCGGGCGAGCGAAAGTACGAGCGCCACGCGCTCGGCGCGCTGCGGCTCCTGTTCCCGCTGGCCGCTCGCCACGCGCTCGCGTTCGGGCACCTGCTCCAAGCCGCGGATTTCTACGTCTCGCCCGTGCGCGAGGTGGCGATCATCGGCCCCGAGCATGAGGCAGGCCCGCTGCTGCGGGTGGTCCGCGGTCGCTTCCGCCCCCATCTCGTGCTGGCAGGGCGCGCTACGCCGCTGCGGGCCAGTGAGGATGCTGCGCCGGTGGACGTGCCGCTGCTGGAGGGTCGGGACCTCGTTGACGGCCGGGCCGCTGCGTACGTGTGCGAGCACTTCGTGTGCCAGGCGCCGGTGACCACAGCCGAGCAGCTCGCCGCGGCGCTGTAGCCGCGCGCTACGCGGGGCTGGCTGAGGCGGGTTGGGCCTCGAGCCGCTGCTTGAGGCGCTCCAGCGCGTCGGCGTTGCCCCTGCGCATGCCGGCGGCAATCAACGGAGCGAGCAGCTTGAACATGCCGCCCGGCCAGGGCGCCGCTGGATGGTTACCTCCGAATCGATCTGCATCAGAGCACCGGTAGGTATCGCTCGAGCTCCCAGGGGGTCACCTGGACGCGGTACTCGTCCCACTCCTGCCGCTTGATCTCGATGTAGCGGTTGAACACGTGCTCTCCGAGCGTGCGCAGGACGAGCTCCGACTCGGCTGTCAGCTCGATCGCCTCGCCGAGCGTCTCCGGCAGCTGCTCGATTCCGAGCCTGCGCCGCTCGTCGGGGGACAAGTGGTACAGGTTGGTCTCCATCGGTTCTGGCAGCTCGTACCCGTGCTCGATACCCTCCAGGCCCGCCTGGAGCAGCGCCGAGAACGTGAGGTATGGGTTGCACGCCGGGTCGGGGCAGCGCAGCTCCATCCGTGTGGCGCGTTCATTCCCCGGGTGGTAAAGCGGCACGCGGACTAGCGCGGAGCGATTGCGCCGGGACCACGCCACGTACACCGGTGCCTCGTACCCGGGCACGAGCCGCTTGTACGAGTTCACCCACTGCGCGAAGATCGAGCATATCTCCCGGGCGTGGCGCAGCTGCCCAGCGATGAAGGCCTTGCCCACGTCGGACAGGTAGTACTGGTCGTCGGGATCGAAGAACGCGTTCGTCTCGCCGCGGAACAGCGACTGGTGGGTGTGCATCCCCGAGCCGTTCTTTCCGAACAGCGGCTTGGGCATAAACGTCGCGTGCAGCCCGTGCTTCAACGCGTATTCCTTCACGGTGATCCGGTAGGTCATGCAGTCGTCGGCCATCTTCAGGGCGCCCGCGTAGCGCATGTCGATTTCGTGCTGGCTCGGGCCGACTTCGTGATGGGCGTACTCGGTGTGGATGCCGAGCTGGTCGAGCGCGAGGACGGTCTCCCGGCGGAGGTCCGAGCCGGCGTCAAGCGTGGTCAGGTCGAAGTAGCCACCCTCGTCCAGGACCTCGGTGGAGCGCGAATCCCGGAAGTAGAAGTACTCCAGCTCGGGCCCCACGTAGTAGTGATCGAAGCCCATCTCCTGCGCACGCCGGAGCGCGCGTCGCAGCACGTATCGCGGATCGCCCTCGTACGATGTGCGCTCGGGGGTAAGGATGTCGCAGAACATCCGCGCGACACCCTGCTCGGCGGGGCGCCACGGGAGGATCGCGAACGTCCCCGGGTCGGGCATTGCGATCATGTCCGACTCCTCGATCGGGTTGAAGCCCGTGATCGAGGACCCGTCGAAGCCCATCCCTCCCTCGAAAGCGTCTCCCAGCTCGGTGGCGTTGATCGAGAACGCCTTGAGCTGGCCGAGGATGTCGGTGAACCACAACCGGATGAAGCGAATGTCCCGCTCCTGCACCAGGGAGGTCACGTCTTCGGCGCTGAGGGGAGTGGCGATGCCCGTCATGGCGCCGCGAACGTTACTTGCTCGCCTTCAGGCCGGTGAATAACCTCGCCGAGGTGCTTGTGCGGTCGGGATTGCTCGCCCTGGTCGTTGCGATCGCCGCCTGTGCCTCCTCAGCCGCAGCTCACTCCCCGTCGGCCGGGTGTCCCGGAGGGGCTCTCAGACCTCGGCTGAGACGCGCTGTCCGAGCCAGCGCTCGGCCCAGCGCTGAAGCTCGGACAGAGCCGGCTCCAGCTCACGACCCATCTTGGAGAGCGAGTACTCGACTCGAAGCGGTGGTCCGGGGATGACGGTGCGCTCGACGATGTGCCGGGCCTCCAGCTCCTTCATCCGCTCCGAGAGGAGGCGATCGGAGAGCTCCGGGACCGCCTGCCCGATCTCCGAGAACCGCAGCGGGCCGTCCATCAGCACACGGAGGATCGCGCCTGTCCAACGCCTGCCGACGAGCTCCACCGCCTCGTGGTACAGAGGACAGCATCCAGCGGGGCGAGCCGCCCCATTGCCCTCCGTCTGCACGCGAGCACCCATCTCCGGAAGCGAAGCTTACGCGGCTTGAAGCGCGCGCGAGGCCTCGCTGGACCCGTCGACCGGAACCTCTCCGGCGACGTTCACCATCGCGGTGAACCCCTCGAGCGCCACGGCCGCGATCGCCTCGAGGATCTGCTCGTCGTCCCAGCCCGCCTCGCGGGCCTCCTCGTGCAGGTGCATCGGGACCCGGCCGCGCTCCTCGAGCAGCGCCTGGAGGTAGCGCAGGAGCGCCGCCTCGTGCGCGTCCTTGGAGCTCCACTGCCGGGCCAGCGCGACCTCGTCGATCGCCAGTCCTGCGGCGCGGGCCGCGCGCGAGTGAATGGCGATCTCCGGCTCCGACTGATAGTGCTCCGCGACGGCAAGCGCGATCCGCTCGAGCGTCGCCAGCGTCAGCTTTCCGCGCCGCAACTCCGAGCGAAAGCGTGCATAAGCACGGAGCGCGGCCGGCGAGCCCGCTAGGACGCCGAGGAAGTTGGGGAGCTGGCCGCCCGTCGCGAGCGCACCCCGGAGCACGGGCATCGAGCCCTCGGGCGCCGTCAGGTCGTCATGGATCTGGAACCTACTCATTGAGTTCTTCATTGCGATCACCGAGAGGAAAGCTAGGTCTTCCCTATATTTTGTGGACCTGCTTACCGTTGATAAGTTTAGCTGTGGTGGGCCTGCGACGCAAGGGCCCGGGGCGTCCGACACAAACCCTTAGCGGCCCCGCGCAACTGCGCTCGACGGACAACATTCCGCCTCTTGTCCTTATACGTGCGCGGATAAACGAAGGATCAGTGCCCCCTTGGAGGTGTGTAAGAGGGCGAACGACTCGGGGGCTCGGCGCGCCCGCGGCGAGCTTCAGCTGTGGGGGCTGGCGATGGCCACCGCGGCCAGGAGCATTCCCAGGAACACGGCCCACAGCGCAACGCGGTCGGGCCTGAACCCGGTCCGCTCGTGCGGCCGCCGGGCGGGCCGGCGCCGCGCCTCGCCCGGCCAGGGAAGGTGGCGCTCCGCGCCACGACCTCGGATCGTCACCGTCCGGCGGCCGGACGGGGGCGTGGGCGCGGCGACACGAGGAGTCGCCGCCCTGGAAGGCGTGCTCGGAGGACCGGACTCGATCCACGCCGTCGGCGCCTCCACCCTGGGGGCGCTAGGTGTACGTGCCGGTGACGCCGGTGCGGACGCCCTCAGGGGCGCGGCCGCCCGGGGGCGCGGGGCAGCGGCCTCGCGGGGGCGCAGGTGAGCGGCCGCCTGGAGGGGCGGGGCCGCGGCCGCTCGTGGGCGCGGAGCCGCCTGCGGACGCACGGGAGCCGACGCGCGACGGGGGCGCCTCGACTCGGCGACCTCCCGGCGCGTGAAGGCCTCGTTCCAGACCTCGTCTTCGATCCGGATCGCATCCGGCGCCACCGGCACAGCTGGGCTGGGCATAAGACTGTCCTCTTTCTCGTGCTTACGGGGTTAGCTGACGGGCTCGCGCCGAAAGAGTGGCGCTACGCGGTGGCGATTCGCCCCAACAGTTGGGTCCCCCGCTTCCAGCGCCCGCCTAGCTGGACAGGCGCTTGGGGAATTCAGCTTTACGGGCGCGGCATGCTAACAGCGCCGCGGGACGGAAGCTCCGCTTTTGGCGCAAGCTCCGAACTATTCGCGCCCAGCAACCTTGGCCACGAACTCGGCCACGTCCTGGGCATCCCTTCCCTGAAGGATGCCAGACGGCATCGTGCCCTCGCCGAGGCACGTCTGGGGCGAGGTCGGTAAGGGCGGGCTCTGCAGGCATCCGTTCGCGATCGTGTGCAGCACGAGCGACTCAGCGGGCCTGATCGTGTCGAGGTTGGGTCCCACCTTGCCGATGGCGTTGGCCGCGGCAAGCGTGTGGCAGACGGCGCAATGCTGCCCGAACAGCTCGCGTCCGCGCTTCTCGGCCGCGTTCAGCTTGATGCCGCCAACCTGACTGTTGGCGTTGGCGTGGTTGCCGATCAGGAGCACCAGCGGGAGCGCCACGCCGAAGCCTACGTAGATGATGGTGAAGATCACGCCGGCAGCCCTGCGGGCCGAATAGGACTGCGCCTGAAACGGTGGGCGTGCGCCCCCCAGCCCACCGCGAATCGCGATGAAGAACACGCCGAGCCCGAGCAGGACCCAGAAGGCGATGAACAGAGTGACGCCTAACACGTGGGCGCGCACCATATCGTGCGCGCGGGGCGGATGAGTGGCTAGCGACGGCGGCCCGAGGCGAAGCTCATGACCGGCGGCGCGACGGCGCGAAAGTCCTCGGCAGCGGCATCCGCCGCGGCCTCGCCTGACTTGCCGGAGCGCGCGGCGTCCTCCTCCCGGGAGGCCTGCCCGGCACGCGCACGGGCGTAGGCGGCGTCCTGCTCCGCCCGTCCCCTGCGCACCTGCTCGTCGAGCATCGAGAAGTCCTTGATCTCGGCCAGGATCTGGTCCGGTGCTGTGATCGATCCGACGCGATCTACGAGCACGCTGATCGCACCGCCCGCCGCCGCAAGCCGCTCGAGCTTGCCCTCCGCGAGCATCAACGGCTCGGTCCTCACCGTCAGGCGGTGGCGCTCGTACACATGCGAGGGGACGATCAGGTTGATCGTGCCGTGCTCGTCCTCGAGCAGGATGAAGACGATGCCATTCGCGGTCCCGGGGCGCTGCCGTGCGACGACGAGCCCTCCCACCTTCACCCGGTTGCCGTGGGGAAGGGTTGCGAGGTCGATGCTCGTGACCGCGTCAGCGGGCATGCGTGCTCGGAGCAGCGCCATCGGATGGGCGTGGGTCGTGAGCCCGGTCGAGGAGTAGTCGGCGAGCATCGACTCCCACTTCGAGAGCGCTCGCAGCTTCGGCGGCGCCGGCAGGTCCAGCGGGAGCGCCAGCTGGGTGCCGCCGGGAACGTCGCGTCCAGGCGTCGCAACACCGAGCTGCCACAGGGCGATCCTCCGGGCCGAGCCCGCGCCGTTCGCATGCGTGCCTTCGACCAGCGAGTCACACGCCCCCGACCAGGCAAGCAGCTCGAGCGCGGGCGAGCCCGCCCCCGCCCGCGAGGCCAGATCGGAGAGGCTCCGGAAGCGCCCGCCCGCAGCGCGGGCTGCGACCAGCTCTCTGACCTCCTGCTCTCCGACGCCGCGGACGTAGCCCAGGCCGATCCGGACCCGACTGCCCTCCCCGCGCGCCGAGGTGGCCTCGGGGTCGGGCTCCATGTCGCACTCGGCCTCGCTTTCGTTGACGTCGGGTGCCAGCACCTCGATCCCTCGCCGCTGCGCCTCGTGCACGAGCGCGTCGGGCGGATAGAAGCCCATCGGCTGCTCGTTCAGCAACGAGCACAGGAGCTCGGGGCCGTAGTGGACGCGCAGCCACGTCGACTGGTAGGCAAGCAGGCCGAACGCGGCGCCGTGCGCCTTGGGGAACCCGAAGCCCGAGAATCCCTGGACCATCGAGAACACCCGCTCGGCGGTCTCCTCGTCCACGCCGTGCTTGCGACAGGCGCCGGCGACGAACCGCCGGTGGTATGCCTCTATCGCCGCCTCCGATCGCTTGCGGCTCATCGCCCGCCGCAGCCCTTCGGCCTCACCGACGGAGAAGCCGGCGAAGGCGATCGCCACCTCCAGCACCTGGTCCTGGAAGATGATCGTGCCAAGCGTCTCGCGCAGCACTGGCTCGAGCGAGGGATGCTCGTAGGGAACCTGGTAGTCGGGATCCACCCGCATGCGCTGCCGTCGGGCGATGTACGGGTTGACCGCGCCGCCCTGAATCGGTCCCGGGCGCACGATCGCAACCTGGATCGTGAGGTCTTGGAGGGTTTCGGGACGGGTGCGGTACAGCGACTGCATCTGTGCCCGGCTCTCGATCTGAAAGACGCCGGTGGTGTCCGCGTTCTGGATGCACTCGTACGTCGCCGGGTCGTCGTAGGGAATCGTCGAGAGATCGATCCGTTCGCCGCGGGTGCACGCGATCATCTCGACGCACCGCTCGACCGCCGAGAGCATCCCCAGCCCTAGCAGGTCGATCTTCAAAAAGCCCGCATCCGAGCAGGAGTCCTTGTCCCACTGCACGATCTGTCGGCCCTCCATCGCGGCGGGCACGATCGGACAGCAATCGATCAGCGGGCGGGTGGCGACGATCATCCCTCCCGAGTGCTGACTGAGGTGGCGCGGGAGGCCGTGCGCCTCGGCGGCGAGCCTCGCCAGCCAGGCCCAGCGGCCGGTGCGCCCCCTCTCCCCCGAAGATGATCCGAACGCCGACTCGATGTCGCTCGCAACCTCACGGGCATCCCACCCCTCGCTGCCGCGCGCCACCCGCTCGATCTCCGATTGCGGCAGCCCCAGCGCCTTGCCCAGCTCACGGATCGCCCCCCGCGCGCGGTACGTGGGGAAGGCCGCGACCAGCGCCGAGCGGTCATGTCCATAGCGCTCGTGGACGCGAGGAATCAGCTGCTCTCGGATGTCACGTGGGAAGTCGAGGTCGATGTCTGGCAGCGCGGTCAGCTCCTTGTTGAGGAAGCGCCCGATCAACAGCTCGTTGGCGATCGGGTCCACGTGCGAGAGGCCGGTCAGGTAGCAGACGATCGAGGAGACGCTCGACCCCCGGCCCCGGCCGGGGGGCAGCAGCGCTCGAGCTGTATCGGGTCCCCGGACCTCCACGGCCACCTCGCGGGCGAGCTCGAGCAGGTCGTGGTGCAGCAGGAAGAAGCCGGGCAGCCCCAGTGCCTCGATGATCCGCAACTCCTCCTCGAGGCGAGTCGCCGCAGAGTCGCAAATGCTCGCCGGCTCATCCGCGTACCGCCGGCGCAGCCGAGCGTCGCACAGCCCTGCGAGCTTGCGCATCGCGTCGCTGTCTTCCGCACCCGGATAGCGGTAGCCGAGGTCGCTGCGCAGATCGAAGCGCAGGCGCTCGGCCAACCGCGCCGTCTCCGCCACCGCCTCGGGATGATCGGGAAAACGAGCCGCCATCGCCTCGGGGGAGGCGAGCACGTGGCTGAAGTTTCCGCGCCGCTGCGGCTCTGAGGCATCGAGCGTGGTGTGCAGGCGCACCGCCACAAGCGCGTCCTGAAGCGGCGCGCGCGAGCGTGCGTGCGCGTGCACGTCACCGCTCGCGACGCATGGCACCCCGAGTCGCTGCGCGAGCCGGGAGAGCCGCTGGTTGCGGGCGCGATCGCCCTGGAGGAACGGCCGCTGAAGCTCCACACGCAGCCGGTCGGAGCCGAACGCCCCCAACAGGCACCTCAGCGTGGGCTCGTCGTGCACGCCCCGCAGCGCGCATCCGCTCAGACAGACCAGGCCCTCCGCGTGGTCGAGCACGGCGCCCAGCGGCACGTATGCTTCTCGAGCTTGCCGCCGGCTCGGCCGCGGCTTGGCCGCCCACTCGCCATCCGGGCTCGTTCCATTGGGCGGCCGCCGCGTCATCCGGCTGCCTCGCTCATCTCGGCAGCGCTCGAGTCGTCCAGCTGGCGGGCCTGGCTTCTCCCGCGTGTGCGCGTGTGCGCGGGTCAATATCCGGCAGAGGTTGGACCAACCCCGGGCGTCCTTCACGAGCAGCGTCAGGTGACGGCCGTCGTCGAGGTCCACCTCCGCGCCGTGGATCGCCCGCAGGCCGAGCGCCCGCGCGGCGACGGCGAACTCCATCGATCCGGAGACCGAGTTGTGGTCGGTCAGTGCGAGCGCCTCGTGGCCCAGCTCGAGCGCGGCCGCCACCAGCTCATCGGGCAGCGACGCTCCGTCCAGGAACGAGAAGGCCGAGTGGCAGTGGAGCTCGACGTAGGACATAGCTTGTCGAACATATGTTCGCAAGCCGAGCGGACGGTATGACTCCGAACCCGCGGGGGCTCAGTCCGGCGGCCGCTGCTCCGGATAGCGGGGTAGTCCGTCGTCGGGGATCGGCTCCCAGGGAGCGGCGTAGGCGACGAACTGGCGCACGCTCGGACGGACGCCCGGATCGCCGTCGATGGCGCCCAGACGTACTCCAACCCGATCCGGATCCGCCCGGTCACGGGTGAAGAGCGCGGAACCGCAGTCGCCGCAGAACCACTTCTCGGCACCGCCCTCTGGCTTCCACGCGCGGATGCGCTCCTCTCCCTGGACGATCCGGAACGACCCGGGCACGGTCGCCGCGCTCGCCGACGCAGCGGTGCCCGTCCTGCGCTGGCAGCGCGTGCAGTGGCAGTAGCGCGCGGAGACGAGCGGCTCGGTCACCTCGAAGCGGACCGCGCCGCAATTGCAGCCTCCTGTCAGGGGAGCGTTCACGCGGCGATCCTCTGCACCAAGTCGCGGTCGGGCTTGATCCCCCAGCGCTCGGCGAGCTCCAGGAGCCGCTGATCCAGAGGCCAGCGATCGGGGCGCGCGGCGCCGGTGTGGTCCGGGCTGGCGCCCTTCAGCGCCATGCAGCCGGTGTTGTCGCCGAGCCCGCGGATCTCCTCGACATCCTCGTCCGACAACCGCATCTCTTCGGGCAGCGCGGCGAGCTCGGCGCGCTTGTCCTCGACGAGGCGCGCGTCAGGGCCGATCTCCTGGATCAGCGTGGGCACCGCGCAGGACACGGGTCCGTGGCTGAGGTTCCACTGGCAGGCGAGCTGGATCGGCGTCAGGCCTGCGCGCTCGGCGATCGGTCGCATCGACTCGATCCGCTCACGGCCGGCCTCGATCCACCCAGGCGGGCGGAAGCCGCGGTGATCCTGCGGCGTGAATTCCTGGTCGGGAAGCACGTCATCGAAGAACAGGCCTCCGTAGTCCACGACCCGTGTAATCACCTTCACGTCCGCGTCCGCAGCGGCTCGCAGGCACAGCTCGCCGGGCCAGGGCTCGAGCGGATTGAGGATGATCATTGCCCAGTCGATCAGCTGGCCGAAGCGCTCCAGGCAGTCGATCACGTCGAGCGTGAAGCCGTTGGCAGGCCCGGGTGCGACCCCGATCATGCGGGTCAGACCCGCGTCGCGCAGCGCCGTCATCCCCTCCCAGACCGTCTCGCTGGTGTAGCCAGTTCGGTCGGGGTTGTGCAGCAGCAGGAGATCAAAGCTGTCGATACCGCAGCGCTCCAAGCTGGCCTCGGTGGCCATTCGCAGGTAGTCCGGGTAGCCCTCCTCATCGCGCAGTCGAGGATCGGTGAAGCGGGGGAACCCCCTGGGCCCGTCCCGTTCGCCGGTGTAGAAGTCGTGGCCGATCGCGCCGACCGCGCAGACCTGGTCGCGCCGGCGTCCCTCCAGCGCGCGTCCGAGCATCCGGTCGGCCTCACCCTCTCCGTACACGTCGGCCGTGATCACGGTCCAGATCGACTCGTCTGGCGCGATCAGCGAAAGGAACCGCTCGTCTTCAACGGGCTCGCCGAAACGCATGAAGCGGCCCCCGCTCCAGGTTCCTACCGCCGTCCGGCCGAGGTCGATCGAGCTGGGTGTCGTCATGGGCTTCGGAGTTTAGGTAGCGCCCTCAGGTTCCTCATCGCTGCCGCCACCACCTCCCGCTCTCCAAGTCGTGAAACACGACCTCGTCTCGGCCGCATGTCGTGACGACCTCCCAATAGCGACGGCGCAACGGCCGGTCGGTCCACCAGCGGTCCTCGACCAACCAGGATTCGCGCACGCTGTCGACGACGCGCTCCTCGACTGTCAGCGGATGTCCGTCCTCACCCGCGCTGACCGCGACGCGACGGGGGACGGCCAGACGGCGTGGACCACTCACCCGATTCCCTCTTTCATCCCTCGAACGGCGTCAGCACCGCGCGGCGCTCGGGAAAGCGGGAGTCCGGATCGACTGGAAGCACGTGCAGGGCGGCGTCGGGCCCGGCGACAGCGCGGGTCTGGCGGATCGCCTCGCGCAGCCGCGCCGCCCGAGCCGAGGCGGGATCCTCGAGTAGCCCGCGCTGATCGCTCGCCGGAGGACCGAACCGCTCGACCGCCAATCGCAGCTCCTCAGCGGGAGCTGGGATCAGCGCAAGGCGCGGAGTCAGCGCAAGTCGCATCCGCACCGGATCGGCGAGCGCCTCGCGAAACACAACCCGCTCGCGCCAGGTTCCACCGCGTTCGACCAGCACCGCCGACAGCACCACCGCTCGCACCGTCCGCCCCCGGCGCTCGCGCCGCGCGAGCAGGCGATCGATCAGCAGTCCCAGGCCGCGCTCGAACTGGACGCCCGATGCCGGCTCGGGCAGCTCGAGCGACTCGCGCACCAGCTCACTGGCAGAACGTGGGCTGAGCGCGCCGTCGCCGCCGGCCGCGAGCTCATATGCGAGAAGTCCCGTCCTCCCGAAGCGATCGGCGAGCGCCGCCGCCGGCAGCGCGGCCAGCTCCCCCAGCGTG
>Ga0187814_10000007_pt1 | contig 43749 bp, 41 predicted proteins | sample NC_S_4_FD_132450 | JGI IMG/M metagenome (GOLD analysis project Ga0187814, IMG submission 132450) | Wetland sediment microbial communities from Neuse River Estuary, North Carolina, USA - ASW-S_4 | ecosystem: Environmental > Aquatic > Freshwater > Wetlands > Sediment | place: USA: North Carolina... | reverse complement strand
GTGACCTTGTCGAGGCGGCCGTTCTTGTACTCGTAGTTTTCGGTCCAGAGGGGCTTGTCCTGCGAGGATTCGGACCATTCGCTCTCGCGGAGCACTTCGCCGTCGGCACCGTACTCGATCTCGTCGACTTTGGCCTTGCCGTGCCAGGTGCTTTCCAAGCGGTGGCCCGGGGTCGACGCCGGACCCGTGACGATGCGCTGGCGTTCGTCCTCGCCCCGAAAGAGCCTTCGCGTTTCCTTGTCGTCGGACTTGTCGACTTCGAGCCACCAATAATCATCGGCGGGGCTCACGGGGGGGCCGGCGAGGGCTTCGATGGGAAAACCGGCCTGGTCCGACTTCCAATAGGCGGATTCGGCGGCGGCGGAAAGAACGGCCGCAAGCGCGAGCAAGGCGAGAAAGGAGCCGCGGAGGACTCGGCCCCCGCTCGGGCGGCTCGGGGTCATAGGTCCTTGCCGATGAAATCATCGAGGAAATCGGCCAATTCGAAGGGGCGGAGATCCTGGTATCGCTCTCCGGTGCCGATCCAGGCGGTCGGTATGCCGAGTTGCCGGGCTATCGCGAGGACAAGGCCGCCCTTGGCCGAAGAATCGAATTTCGTGAGCACGAGAGCGTCGACCGGCACGGCGGCGGCGAAGGTTTCGGCCTGTCTGAGGCCGTTCTGTCCCGTCGTCGCGTCGATGACGAGGAGGCGCTTGAGATTCGCGCCCGGAACGCGCGTGGCGACGATGCGGTCGATCTTGCCGAGCTCGCGGACGAGATCGCTCCGGGTGTGCATACGGCCCGCCGTGTCCGCCACCACCGTGGAAGCGCCCGAGGCGAGGGCCGCGGAAATGGCGTCGTAGATGACGGCGGCCGGGTCCGAGCCCTGTACCTGGGCGATCACCTTGAGTCCGAGCCGCTGCCCGTGCAACTTGAGCTGGTCGATGGCCGCGGCCCTGAAGGTGTCGCCGGCCGCGAGCAGAATGCCCCCGTCATCGCCCGAGCCGCGGAATCTCGCGGCGAGCTTGGCCGCGGTCGTCGTCTTGCCCACGCCGTTGACGCCGAGGAGAAGGAAGACGTTGAACCGGTCGGGTTCCGGCTCGATGGTTGCTTCGCGGCCGAGGCGGGAGAGGATGGCCCTGAGCTCTCTCTTGATCGGAGCCTCGCCCGAGAGGCCCTTGGCGAGGCAGTTCTTTCTCAGTTCCTCGGTCGTTGCCATGGCCAGGGTCGCCCCGAGGTCGCCCTCGACCAGAAGGTCGGCCAGTTCGTCGAAGAATTCGGCGTCGCCCGGTTTCACGAGGCCGAAAAGCGCCCTCAGTCTGTCCGCGAAAGCCATCCTGTCTCCTGGTTAATTCATGCCGCCGAGCATCGCGACGAGTTGGGTGATCGTGTAGACCGCGGCTCCCGCGGTCAGGACTACGGCGGTCCAATAGGCTGTTTCCGCCACGGAATACTCGGTGTCGAATACGAAGCCTTGCAGATAGTTCGCGTCGTAATACATGTTCTGGTAGCCTTGGGCGATGCTCGCGAGCGGCACCCCTATGGCGACCAGCCCGAGGGCGACGTAGAAATGGTCCTTGGCCTTGTCGGTCCTCTTTCCGGGGCCGAGGCCGTCCGAGGGTCGGAGCGCTATGGAGATCGCGGAATCGCCCGAGGCGGGCAGGACGGCCATTTTCGTTTCGTACTTGGGGGCGCTCGCGATGGCTATGTCCTGGATTCCTTCGAGGTCGAAGGGATGGGAGGGATCGGCTTCAACTCCGCCGAGGAGAAGGTCCGCTCCGGAGGGTTCCAGCGAAATCCGGGCCTTTCCATAGGATTGGGGCGCGAGGTCGAGGACGAGCCCCTTGTCCTGGCCCGGCACGAGGAGGATGTCGCGATCTTCCTCCTTGGAGCCCGGCGCCCAGGCGGCGATGGTGACCGCGCGTTCTTCGGGGCTGAAAAGCACCACCTCGGAGGAGTCGATGGGCTTCCCGTCCACGATGACGCGCGCCGAAGCCGGCTTCACCGAAAGGTCGAATCGGGCCATCGGCTCCGCGGCGAGCCAAGCGGAGAGCTTGCCGGCGAACTCCGTCGCCAGCGGCTCGGGATCGTCGGGCGACGCGAAGCCCGTCCAGGAAAAGACCTTTTTCCCGAGATCGACATCGTATCCTTCGAGCGATACCCGGACATAGGAACCGACCGGGCTCGCCGTGCCCGTCACGACCAGATCGACGGATTGCTTCCTGCCGGCGCGAAATGGCGTATCCGTGCCGGGATCGAAGAGAAGTCCCTTGCCGTTCCAGGCCGAAATGTCGCGGGGAAGGGACCACGGTTGCGTCGTGGCCGACGGCGATCCCGAGTCGGCCACGAGGTCGGACAGGGCGTCATCGGCCTTGGCGACGGCTCCGTCAGCGGAGCTTATTCGGGCGAAGCGGTCATAGCCGGACAGGGACGGGTCGAGTCTCGCCGTCGCGGCGGCGTCCAGCTTCTTGTAGAGGTCGTCGCCCTTGTCGAAGAGGGCCGCCACCGTCGCCCTTTTTTCAACCGCGCTTCGATACGCTTCGTCCTCGTAGCGCGGAGGAAGCGCGTCGAGGTCGTCGAGGACGAGGGTGGGAAGCTTCGAAAGGAAGGGCCTGTCCGCGGGCGCGAGACCTCCGTCGTCGAGGACCGTCAGGGCGAAGACATAGGGCTTCGGTTGATCGGAGCTCCCGGTCGTCGATGTCGCGGACGCGGTGGTCTGCGAAGCCGTCGCGGACGACGACGCGCCCGACGCGGGAGTCTGCGAGGCTGCGGGCGTCGACGATGCTTGGGCGGAGAGCAATCCGCAGAGCGTTGCGAGGCAGACGGAAAGGGGCGCACTCCGCGCGAAACTGCCGCTCATGATTAAAGCTCTTCGTCGTCCTCGGCGGTCGGGGAGACGGTGCCGCCATGCCAACGCCATCGGAGAAAGGCTTCGATAAAGGCGTCGATATCGCCGTCCATGACAGCCTGGACGTTGCCGACGAAGAATTTGTTCCGGTGGTCCTTCACCATCGTATAGGGCTGGAACACATAGGATCGGATTTGGCTGCCCCAGGCGATCTCCTTTTTTTCGGAGGCGAAGCGGGCGTTTTCCTTTTCGCGTTCCAGCCGATAGTGCTCGTAGAGCCGGGACCGGAGGACGCTCATCGCGACATCCTTGTTCTTGTACTGGCTCCTCTCGTTCTGGCAGGTCACGACGATGCCGGTGGGAAGGTGGGTGAGTCTCACCGCGGAGTCGGTCTTGTTGACCTTCTGCCCGCCGGCCCCTCCGGAACGATAGGTGTCTATCCTGAGATCTTCTGGCCTGATTTCTACTTCGATCGTGTCGTCGAGGACGGGAAGGATATAGACCGAGGCGAAGGAAGTGTGGCGCCGGGCGTTGGCGTCGAAGGGGGAGATCCGGACCAGCCTATGGACGCCCGATTCTCCGCGAAGGTAGCCGTAGGCGAATTCGCCGTCGATTTCCACCGTGGCGCTTTTTATCCCGCCCTCGGACTCGAGGATGTCCACGATTTCATACTCGAATCCCCTCCGTTCCGCCCAGCGTGTATACATTCTGAGAAGCATCGAAGCCCAATCGCAGGCCTCGGTGCCGCCCGATCCCGCGTGTATGGTGAGGAAGGCGCTGGAGCGATCGGCCTCGCCGGCGAGAAGTTCGAGCACCACGGCCTTGTCGAAACGCGCGCGCAGGCTGTCGTGGCTGGACTTGATGTCCGATTCCAGCGAGACGTCGCCTTCTTCCCGCGCCATCGCGAAGACCTCGTCCAGGGCCTCCACCTCGGATTTGAGCGACATCCAGGTCTCGATCCTGTCCTTGAGGAATTTGATTTCGGTCATCAGCTTGCCGGCCTTGGCCGAATCCGACCAGAAGCCCGGCTCCGCCGAAGCCGCCTCGTTTTCCTCTATCCTTCTCCTTATCGACGCGACGTCAAAGACGCCCCCATATGTCGAGGATTTCGGCGTGAAGTTCGTTCACGGGGGATTGGAGTTCTTCGAGCATCGTGACTTCTCCTTGGCGAATCGGAAATGGCGGGGTCTACTCGCGCGTCCGTCCGGGATCGCGGATCAGCACCCTTCTCCATTTGTTGTCTTTGAGAACCGTGATGGCCAGCGTCCCATCCACCGGGTATTGGTAGATCCTCACCTTGTCGTAGGCGTCGGTCGCACGGTCTATCTCGCGCTTGAGCGCGACGAGATCGCGTTCCTTGATCGAGGCGCATTCGAAACAGGCTTTCTGGATCCGCTCGAAACCGTATTGGGGGAGCAGGTTGTACACCGCGGCCCGCGAATCCTCTCCGCCCATGTCGAGGACGATTGAGACGAACATCCGCTGAATGCTACCGGAACGCGCACTTTGCGTCAATTCGATGCGACTTGAAGCCGGCGCCCGTGCCGATATTATTATCGTATGCGTCACGCACTGGCCGCGCTGGCCCTCGTCGCCATGATCCCGCTCGCCGCGCGGGGGGATTCTCCGCAATCGGCGATTCCCCTGCGGTTCAGGACCGCCATCGTCGGTTCCACCCTTCGCATGACTTGGGAGGCCACGTCCGATCCGGCCGGCGGCTGGGAGATCCTGCGTTCCTCCGCGCCCTTTTCCGACTCGAGCTTTTCGAAGGCGGAAGTCATCCAAAAGATTCCGGCCTCGCAGCGCGATTTCACCTATTCGCCGACGGACGCCCTGCCTTGGTATTACGCGATCCTCCCTCTCGACACGAAGGGAGCCGCGCAGGCGATCTTCGTTCCGGGCAAGACCACGACCGCGGAGGCTCTTTCCCTCCCCGCCGTAGCTGCTTCTGCCGCCGCGGCTTCCACCGCTGCCGCAGCTGCGCCGGCCGCCGCAGCGCCGGCCGCTGCCGTCAGCGGCGGCGCCGCCACGGCGCCTCGGGCCGGCGGGGCGTCGACCTCCCCGCCTGCGTCCGGAGCGGCCGCCCAAACGCCGACCGCGGCCCCGTCCGGGGCCCAAGCGGCCGCCGCCTCGGCCGCCGCCGCCATGCCCCCGGGCATCCACGATCTGACCGCCTCGAGCGGAAAGACTTCCCTGACGCTCTCCTTCGCCATCGGCGCCGGAACGGGCAACGTCCTCGTCTACCGCTCCCAATCGCCCTTCGTGGACGCGACGAGCCTGCTGTCAGCGAGCCTGATCGCGACCATTCCGGAGGCGACCACGAGCTTCGCGGACTTTCCCATTCCCGGGGTCTCGAATTATTATGCCTTGGTAAGCGAATCCGACCTCAGGAACGGGCAGGTCTCGTTCGGCGGAACCGCCGCCACTTCGGCGAGCCTCGGACCCGTCGGCATCGCGGCCGCTCCCGAGAGCGTTTCGCTTCCGCAAACCGGGGCTCTCGCCCGCTCCTATCCCCTTCCCTCCTGGCTGTTCGCCAAGCCCGGCGATCCGGGCATAGGCAGCGACAGGTTCGATGTTTCGGAGCAGGCTGAAAAGGCGATCGCCGCGATCCTCGCGCCCTATCCCAAGACCACTCCCGCCGCGCCCGCCTTTACGGTGCTCCAAGAAGACCGGGAACAGGCCCGGGGCGGGGAGCAATACGCCCTGTCGCTCATCGTGCAGGGCTCCCTTCGGGACGCGGACTGGAAATCGGCGATCTACCAGCTCCAGAGCTATCTTTCCCTCAACCGGAGCCCCTCGGTGGCTTCGCGGGCCCACTTCTATCTCGGCCAGGCCTACGCGATGACGGGCCTCTATCGGGACGCTTTCTTCGAGTTTCTCCTCGCCCGCGATTTCCACGCGCCGGAGACGCGGCCCTGGCTCCTTTGGCTGGTCTCGGTCCTGAGGAGCTGAAGCCCGCCCTCAGAAATCGAAGCGATAGCGCGTCTCTTCCTCCCACGACCGGCCGGGGCGCAGGATCGACGAGGGAAAGTCGGGACGATGCACCGCGTCCGGAAAGTACTGCGCTTCGAGACAGAAGGCGGAATGGCGCTCGTACCGGACTCCGTGCTTTCCCGCCTCGCCCTCCAGAAAATTGCCCGTATAGAACTGCAGGCCCGGACAGGTCGTGGCGACTCGCATCGCGCGCCTGCTGATCGGCTCGAAAACGCGCGCGCATTCGACGAGTCCGGGGCCTTCCCGGTCGAGGGCGAAACAGACATCGTAGCCGCCCAGCGCCTCGAGCCCGTCGCCGATGCGCCGCGCCGTTCGGAGATCGAAGGCGCCGCCCTCGACGCCGAGGCGGCGGCCGGTCGGCACGAGACGGGCGTTCGCTTCGAGATAAGTCGAAGCGGCGACGGCGATCTCGTGGTCGGCCACGCTTCCCCTGCCGTTGCCCCGCAGATTGAAATAGGAGTGGTTGGTGAGATTGACGACGGTCGGCGCGTCGGTGGTCGCGGAATAGCGGATGAGGAATTCGCCGGAGCCGCTCAGGCCGAATTCGACGCCGACTTCGAGATTTCCGGGATAGCCCTCTTCTCCGTCGGGGCTCCTCCTCGTCATCCTGATCCGGGGCTCGCCCGAAACCTCATAGGTCTCGGTTTTCCAGACATGGCGCTCGAAGCCTCTGATCCCTCCGTGGATGTGATTGGGGCCGTCGTTGGCCGCGAGGACGCATTCGACGCCGTCGAGGACGAAGCGCGCTCCGGCGATGCGTCCCGCGTGGCGGCCCACGGTGGCGCCGAAATAGGGATGCCTGCCGACGTAGCCCGCGAGGGTCGAGAAGCCGAGCGCGACGTCGTCGCCGCAGTTCCGGGCGGGCGGGAGGCAGAGCGACACCAGGGTCGCCCCGTAGTCGCTCAGGCTCGCCCTAAGAGGGCCGAGCTTCATGATGTAGAGAGAAACCCTTTCTCCCGTTTCGAGGACGCCGAAATCGCAGCGCTCCGTTTTCACCGGCGGCTCCGGTCGAGATGATAGGTCATCCGGAGCAGGGACTCGTAGAATCGCGAGGGGACGTAATGCTTGAGCCGCACGCCGAAGCGCTGGAAGAGCGAACCCGTGCCGTAGCGCACGCCGAGCTTCCGCTTTTCCAGGAGCTTCTCGACGAGGCGGGCGATCAGGATGGGATCGGAACCCGCCCTCTCGTCGTGCTCCATCTGGCCGACGGCCGCCTCGTGCCCCTTGCGATACGGGCTCGCCTCGCCGTTCTGGAGGTAGGCGGCGACCTCGATCCTCGAATCCGTGAAGCCCGTCCTGAAGTCCCCGGGCTGGATGAGGCAGACATCGATGCCGAAGGGGGCGACTTCCAGCCTGAGAGCCTCGACGAGGCCCTCCAGGGCGAATTTCGATGAGGAATAGAAGGCTTGGAAGGGAATGCCGACGTCGCCCGCGAGCGAGGAAACGACGACGATCCGCCCCTTGCCCGCCTGGCGGAAACGGGGCAGCACAGCCTTGACGGTCCTGAGCGTCCCGAAAAAGTTCGTCTCCATCTGGAGCCTGGCCTCTTCGACCGTTGTCTCCTCCACGGAGCCCGCGATTCCCATTCCGGCGCAGCAGACAACAGCGTCGACGCATTTGGCGTTCTCGAAGATCGTCGAGAAGGCCGCCTGCACGGAAGCGTCGCGCGTCACGTCCAGCGGCACGAGGTCGAAGAATTCGTCCGCCTTCCTCGTCCTCGTCGCGGGGTTCCGGCATGTGCCGACCACCCTCGCCCCCCGCTTCGCGAGATAGGTCGCGATCGCGTTGCCGATTCCCGACGAGGCGCCGGTGACCACCACGGTCCTCTTTTCTCCCATTGTCAACCTCCGACGGAAGGCTTCGTCCGCCCGTCCCTCAGGCGCCAGGCGCCCACGATGATCGCGGCTATGGCGTCGGGCGCGAAGCGCTCCGTGTTGATGACGAGATCCGCGTCGGCGAAGTCGTCGTTGTCGTATCCGTACAGTCTGAGATAGCGATCGTGATCCGATTCGTCCCGCGCCTTCGTGAAGGCCGGGTCGGCGTGCGAGGCCGAGCCCTCGCGCGCGCGGATCCTCGCCGCCCTGACTTCCGGGCTCGCCCAGAGAAACACGCGGAGACCGGCTTCCTTCCGGAGCAGCCAGATGGCGAGCCGCGAGCCCACGACGCTGCTTCCCGCCCCGGCGAGCTCGACTTGGCGGCGGTCCACTTCGCGATCGAATGAATCGTCGGAACGGGCTCTTTCGATGACTTCCTCGAAGGTCATCCCCCGGTCCGAGGCGAGATTCTTGAACGTGTAGTTGACGAGGCCGAAACCCAGAGCCTTGGCGACAAGCCCGCTCACCGTGCTGTTGCCGCAGCCGGATTTCCCCGATATCGCCACGATTTCAGACATTCGACGCCTTCCCCTTATTCCACGTTCCGAAGCTGTTCCCTGATGTTCTCGAGGGCGTCCTTCAATTCGACGACCGATTCGGAGACGGCAAGGAGGGTGCTTTTCGAGCCGATGGTGTTGACTTCGCGGTTCATCTCCTGGCAGACGAAATCGAGCTTCTTCGCCGGTGTGCTCTGGTCCGCGAGGGTCTTCCGAAAAGAGACGAGGTGGGCGCCGAGACGCACGACCTCTTCGTTGATTGTGTACTTCATCAGGAGACCCGCCACCTCGGCGAGAATCCGCGATTCGTCGACCGAGGAGCCGACGATTTCTTCGAAGCGCTCCCGCACCTGGCGGCGGAGGTTCTCCTCCAGGACGGGAGCCAGGGCGATAATCGAGGCGAGGCCCGTCTCGATTCTTGCAACGCTCGCGAGAATGTCGCGCTCGAGGGCCGCGCCTTCGATCTTGCGCGAGCCGTCGTAGGCGTTGAAAACCTTTTCGAGCTCGGCGGAAACCTCGGCCCAGGCGGCTTCGGCGTCGAGTTCCCGCTCGAAGCCGAGTATCCCTTCCACCGCCACGATGTCGGAAAGCCGCGGGCCCTCGACGATGCCAGACGCTCTCGCTATCTCGCCGAGGGCGGCCGACACGGCCTTCGCCGCCTCGAGGTCCACCACGGCCCGCACGGGCACGTCGAGGCTGCGGACCCTGAGGCCGATTTCGATCTTGCCGTGAGTGACTCGGGCGGCCACGAAATCGCGGATCTTCGGCTCGAGCACCGAGAGCCATGCAGGCACCGAGACCGAGACGTCGAGATAGCGGTTGTTCCACGACTTGATTTCCAGGCTTCCCTGGAACAGGGACGACGAGAATTCCCCGTGCCCGAATCCCGTCATCGAGCGGATCATCGGGCCTTCTCCCGCGCGTCGAAGCGCTCGAGGAGGGCCCCGCCGAGTTTCCAGTTGTCGCCGGCCCCCATCGTCAGGAACAGGTCCCCGGGGCCGAGCTTCGCTGCCAGGGCGTCGACTGCGTCGAGGGGTTTCTCGAAGTACGACACTCTGCCCTCGTGTCGCGCGACCGCGGCCCGCGCGCGGATTCGGGCCGCCAGCGACTCGCCGCTCACGTCCGGATCGACTGTCTCCCGGGCCGAGGCGTAGATGCCGTGGACGACCACTTCGTCCGCCGAATCGAGACTCCGGGCGAAATCGTCGAGGAGCGCCTTCGTCCTCGAGTAGGTGTGGGACATGAAGTCGACGACGATGCGCCTGGATGGCCTGAAGTCCCTGATGCCCTCGATGGTTTTCGCGATGGCCGTGGGATGGTGACCGTAGTCGTCCATGAATACGACGCCTCCCGCTTCGCCGAGGAATTCCGAGCGGCGCTTCGAGCCGGAGAATGCCGCGATCGCCCCCGCCGCCAGGTCTATGAGACGGTCCTCGGCGCCGCGGTCCCCGGCCTCGGCGATGTCGAGACAAAGGGCGAGGGCGGCGACGGCGTCCAGGGCGATATGCCGCCCCGGAACGCGGAGCTCGAAGGGCCTGTCGGAACGGGCGATCCTGAATTCGGCCCGTCCCTCGGAAGCGACGTAGGAAAGGAGTCGGAAAGCTCCCGGGGCCCTTTCGCCGTAGGGGATGGACCGGATGTCGGGCCGGGCGGCGAAGGCGCGGTGGGCGACATCGTCGGCCCCCGGATCATCGGCGCACCAGACGAGTCCCCCGCCCTTCGGGAGGCGGCGGAGATACTCCTCGAATGCCTTGGCTATGTCGGAATAGGTCGGATAGTAGTCCTGGTGATCGGGCTCGACGCTCGTGAGCACGATCCGGTCCGGGGAGAAATTGAGAAAGTGTCGGCGATACTCGCAGGTTTCGGCGATCAGCACCCGGTGGCCCGCTATCATCGTGGACCTGCCGCCGAAGCTCGATACCGCGGAGCCCGCGAGCACCGTCGCCTCGAGGCCGATTCCCCGCGCGATCGCACCGGCGATCGCGGTCGTCGTGGTCTTTCCGTGGACGCCGGCTATGCCGGCCGAGGGTTGGAGGGTCGAAAGGGCGCCGAGCGCCTCCGGATAGCTCAGCACCGGGAGTCCTCGCCGGGACGCTTCGAGCAATTGGGCGTTGCCGTCGCGCGAATAGGCGGCCGAATGGACGACGAGTTCGCAGTCGCCGGGCAGGAGGTCGGCATCGAAGCCGATGTGCAGCCCGACGCCGATGGAAGACAGTATGGCGTCCGTGTAGAAGGTGTCGGCGACGTCCGATCCCTCGAGCAGCGCCCCGCGCGCGGCGAGGATTTCCGCGAGCGCCGTCATCCCCGTCCCCTTCGCTCCGACGAGAAATATTTTTTTCCCCTTCAAGTCGTCGATGATCGGCGCTGGAATCATGCCGCGATACTACCCCGCCGTCGAGATCGGGAGCAAGACTGGTCGTCATGACGACGAGTCGCCATAGTGACTAGGGATTCGAGACTTCGAGCGTGAGCGAGAAGGTTTCCGCGGCGCCCGCTTCCAGCGAAAGATCCCAACCGAGGCGGATGCGTGTCCCTTGCCAATCCTCATCCAAGGGCGCCCTCAGATACAGCGGCTCCGCCGCGAAGGCGAAAGGACGATCCGACCTGAAATCGAGCCGCTCCTGGGTGCAGGCATTTTCGATGGAAAAGGCCGTGAGACCGTCGGACGCCGAGCTGCCGTCGGCCTTGACGGCACCGTCCCCGACGAGGAGCGTGACGTCGGATTTCGAGCGCCCTGCAGAGAGGTTGAGCTCAGTCACGAAGCGGAAAGCCGAAATCGCCGAGGCTTGGTTGCACAGGGTCCAGGTGAGGCCGAGATTCTCCCTTCTGAACGAGTAGATCTTCCCCATGGCGAGGCTCGTGGCGACCTCGCCTGAAGCGTCCGCGACCGAGCCGGAGAACGAGGCGGTCATCGACGGCTTGCCTCCGTCCAGCAGGTCGTAGGTGGCGGCGCTCCTCTCCCGCGGTTTCGGCGGAAATGAACCGGCGGAGCAGAGCCGATCCACGAAGCATTCGAGCGGCTCCGTGCGTCGCTCCCCATCCATCGCGTTTACGTAGTTCGTAAGGCTTCGGAACGAATCGAATTCCGCCAGCGCCGCTTTTCCGAGTCTGACATGGGCGTTGTAGTTGATGCCTTGAAAAAGGATCTCCTTCTGCCCGTCGAGATCGATGTCCGCGCGGATGATGCCCGGGACGAATGAGCCCTTGTGTCGCGCGGAGCGTTCGGCCTCGATGAGGGCCGACCAGGCGGCCGACCGCACCGGCAACGAAAGTATGCCGCCGGCCGCCCCCTGCCAGTAGGCGTCGCCGCATTGGGCCCGCCAGATTTCCTCCTGGGCGCTCTTCTTTCTGGACTTGTCCCCTCGAAGCTGGCCGACGAGAATTCGGACGAACTGCATCTTCACGTACAGCGCGTGGCTCTCGGGATGTCGGAGCAGCAGTCGGCGCGGGGAAATGAGGGTGCTTTCCTCGCGCCAGACGGTTTTCGGCGGACCTTCCAGGCTTGCCAGGGCGAGTCTCGGCGAACAGGAGCAGGGGAAATAGCCGCGCGCCAGCGTCTTCATCCCCCTCATCCAGCGTGAGGGAAGCACGGTTTCCCAGGTTTGATCGTCCCTGTGCATGGATGCGAACATGGCCTCGAACATGACATCCGGCGATTCGAAATCGCTCTGGCGCCACAATCCGACGAGGGAGGAGTCGGAAAACATGAGGGCTCCGATTTCGGAGTCTCGACATTCCTCGAAATGCCGCCCGAGGATCGCGCCGAGATCGACGGAGTCCGGACCGTTCGAAGGCGCGTCGAAGGCCGGGATGATGCAGAGATTCTTGCCCTGATCCTCGGTCATGACCGGATAGGCGGGATCGAGGCCGCTCAGACGGAAAAGCGCCGCGGGAAGGAACGAATAGTCGAAGCCGCATGCGTTGTACGTGGAAACGAGTGAAGGCTCCCAGGCGAATTCCTGGACCCAGACGCCCCTCGGACGCCTGCCGAGGAATTTCCGGATGAGGGTGGAAAGGAACTCCAGTTGGCCCACCCTGTCCGGGGCCGGGATTATCGGCATTATCGGGGCGAAATAGCCTCCACCCAGCACTTCGACCTGCTTTCTCGAGGACATCTCCTCCAGCAGCATGATGAATTCCGGGTGATGCGCCTGAAGCCAGGAGAGAACCGTGCCGGAGTAATGGATGGCCGAGTACAGCTCGGGGAACCGGTAGAGCGTCGAAAGCCAGGGCCTCCAGCATACCTGATATGTCTCTTCGAACAGGGACTGGGGGCTTCCCTCGGGGAGGTGGTTGGAGGTCCCAATGACGACCGCGTGTTTCCGCATCCAGGATGCTTCCTTGCCAGGCACGTAGAAAGACGTCCGTAAGTATTCGATTCAGGAAAAAAGGCCGCTCTTGGCCGCCGAGCGCGGCTCGCGAATGACACCCGTCGGACAGGATCGCACGAAATCGACAGTCTCCGCAATCTTCCATGAACTCCGCGACGCCAATCCGTTTCCGACGACGAAGGAGGGTGCGCCATAGGGTCGCTCGCAGGCGCGGCAGCCGTTGCATGCCGCCGCGCAGAGCTCCATCCGCCGGGACGCGTCGAGTTTCGAGTTGCAAGCCACGTAGAGAGGGTCGTCGGCCGGTACCAGCGCGATGACTTTGGTCGGACATGCGTCGACGCAAGCCCCGCAGCCGGTGCAGAGGGCGGGATCGACGACGGCGAGCCCCTCGGAAAGGCCGATCGCGCCCACGGGGCAACGGGGGACGCAGGTGCCATAGCCGAGACAGGATTCTCGGCAGGCCCGGGGCCCGTCGAAGATCGATTTGGCGACCGCGCAGTCGCCGATGCCGGAATATTCGAAGAGATCGGCCGAAGCCTCCCGAGTCGCTCCGCATCGGACGACGGCTTTTTTCCCCGCCGCCTCCGGCCCTTCGAAAAGTCGCCTGAGTCGACGTTCCACTTCGGATCCGCCGGGAGGACATCGTCCGAGGTCTCCCCCTCCTCCTTCGACGAGAGCCGCGAAGGCCCTGCAGCTCTCTTCGCCGCAGAGCCCGCAATCGTAGCCGGGCAATATCGACCTCGCCTCGAGTTCTCGAGCGCCGACGGAGACCTTTCGCGTCAAGAACCTCGCCAGGAGCCCGCTGGCGACCCCCGCGACGAGGAAGAACAGGAAGGCTGCGGGATAGGCGAGCCAGTCGCTCATTTGCCGACTCCCTGTCCGAGGGCGACACCGGCGAGCGAGAGAGTCATGGCGATCAGGGCCGCCGACAGAAGCAGGGAGGGAGATCCCTTGATCGCGGTAGAGGCCGAACCCGCCTCCGTCCGCCGCTCTATGGCGCCGAGCAGTCCCGCCGCGCACCACCAGCCGAAGACTGAAGCCATGGCTGCGACGATGCATTCGACGAGGCTGGACGCACCCCGGACCGAAACGAGGGAAATGCCGAACACGAGGTTGGAAAGACTGAGCTCGTCCAGGACCGCGAGGGATGGCGATGTCGGCGCCGCCGCCGCCGAGCCGATTCCCCGCGAAATGAGGCGAAGCAGCGGCACTATGAGCAGGGAGTACACGATGACGACGAGATGTCCGATCCCGAGAGGAACGAGCACGAAGGTCGAGACGAGCCACAGAAGGACCGACGCGACGAGATTGAGGCCGAGAAGATAGACGATCCAATACCGCGGTCGGCCCCGCTCCGATCCGAAACCCGATTTGAGACCGAAACCCCAGCTGAGGAGGGCGTTCGACGCGAACATCGCGAGGAAGACGGTGCCGATCCAATTCATCGAGTCACATCCTTGAAGCGATGAGGGGAAAAGAGAAAACGATCGAGGATAGCGAGGAAGGCCAGCGTGAAGAATGCCCCGGCGGGGGAAAGGAAGATCGGCAGGGGAGCCTTGTCAAACAGCGAGTAGGAGGAAGGGACGTAGCCCGGAAACGGCAGGGTCAGAGTGCCGCCTCCCGCTATTTCCCGTATAGCCGATACCAGGATGGCCACCGCCAGGTATTGCAGCGCCGAAACCAGACTCGCCTTCCACCATGAATCGCCCGTTTTGCCCACCCTTTTCATCTCGTGCACCACGAGGCTGCTGACCGCGATGAGTGGAAGGTATATCCCGATGTCCGCCGCGAGGGCCGGGGACCATGCCTCCAAGAGCAGCCAGCAGAGCGACGCGTAGAGCGCCATCAGCGCGAGCTGCGCGGCGAAGGCCAGTCGACCGCCGATGCCGCTGCGGGGAAAGGACGAGGAGCCCGAAGCCACGAGAGCTCCGACGCCCATCACGATCCCGACGACGCAGCCGGAGGCGAAGTTCGTCGTCGCCCCGACGAGAGGGGCAAGGCCCAGAAGCGATACCAGCGCCGGGTTCGGCACGAAGGAGGCTGTCTTCATCGCCCCTGCCCCTTCCCGCCCGTCGCCGCGATCGCCCTTGATACCGACGAAAGCGAGCGGAGCAGATCGAAGGCCGCGGGCGCCAGGGGCCCGGCGAGGATGGACGCCTCGGCCTCGCCGCCGGGCGCGACGTTCGCTTCGCCCGCTCGGGCCAAGGGGAAAACCCCCGAGGGATTGCCCGTGGACCGGAGCGAGGCCGCTTCCTTTATGGTATCCACCCTGCCGTCCGGGGAAAAGAAAGCGGCCACGAGGCCGGTATAATCCGGTGAGCTGATCGAAAGAATCGTAGCGTATTCGAGCCCCTTGGCATCCTGGATCGCGAAGACCCCGCGGGGGCCGGTTTTCGGAAGATCGGGGCGTATCGAAGTGGCGTCGATCGACGTGGCGCCCGAGAGGCTCGAAAGGATTTTCGCGTCCCTCGACCGATCGAATCTTGCGAGCGTGTGGGCGCCGAATGTAGCCAGGAGTCCGGCGAGAGCCACGACGGCTCCGAAGAGCAGGCTTTCCCGCCCTTCCCGCGAAGGTGCTCCGGGCATATCAGCTCCTCCCGCCCCGCGCGATGCGATGCCCGGCCTCGTCCACGAATGGCATGACGATGTTCATGAACAGCACGGCGAGTATCGGCGCCGGCGCCGGCGCGCCCGAATAGGCGAACGCGAAGGCGATGAGACCGCTGCCCGAGCCGAAAATGACCATCTTCGCCGTGCGCGAGGGGGAGGTGACCGGGTCTGTCGCCATGAAAAAGGCTACGAACAGGAATATCCCCGCCAGGGAATGGCCGAGGACATCGCCGGAAAATGGCCCTCCCGACCCGCGATCGCCGAAAATCCAGATCGGCAGGGCGAAAAATGCGAACATGGCCGCAGGAATTTGCCATCGGATGACGCGCATGCCTATCAGGATCGTGGAGGCCAACAGCACAAGGCCCACGGGCATGCCGGGCACCGAGCCCTGGTGGACGCCGAGGAGGGAGGCGAAGTAGCCGGAGGGCAGATTGGCTCCGAGCGGCTGGAACAGCAGGGAATTGAGAGCCGCGCTGAGGCGATCGTCGAAGGTCTGCACGAATGCGGACAATCCCGGCACGAGAGGGGCGCGGCCGCCCGTGGGAGATCCCGGAAGGGCCGCCGAGAACAACGAGGGCCAATCCAGCCAGGCGAAGGCGAGACCGCCGAGCGCGGGGTTCATCCAATTGCTTCCGAGGCCGCCGAAGGCACCCTTGACCACGAGCACCGCGAAGGCCGCCGCGGCCGGGGGAATCCACAAGGGCAGACCGGCCGGCAACAATAGGGCGATAAGAAGGCCGGTGAGGAATGCCGAGCCGTCGTCGATTTCGAACCGACGCCTCAGACCCGATTGGACGATGTCCGCGACGAGCGCGGTCACGATCGCCAAACCCGCGGTCTCGACGATCCCCGGGCCCGAGAGCAGCGCTTCCCAGCAAAGCACAGGCACCAGCAGGGCCGATACCAGCCAGGCGTCCCGGGCCGTCGTCCGTTCGTCGTGGATGAAAGGGGCTCCGCTGACGAGAACCCTGCGCGCCGATTTCATCGAGCCGCTCCGAACTGCGCCGCGAAACTCTGCGAAAGCTCTATCCGGGAAGGGCATATATAGGAGCAGAGTCCGCAGGAGATACAGGAACCGAGTCCCTCCACCCGCGCCTCGGCGAGCCTCCCGCCCGACAGACTCCGGAATATCGTCTCGGGGTCGATGCCCACGGGGCAAATCTCCCTGCACCTGCCGCATCTGATACAGGGGCGCACTTTGCCGCGCCTCGTCTCCGGTGGGGTGAGCGCGAGCACGGCTCCCATGGTCTTCGTGACGGGCATGTCGAGGTCTCTCGCGGGCAGGCCGGTCAGCGGCCCCCCCAGAACGAGACGCTCGGGCGACTCCAGAAAGCCGCCGCATTCCTCGACGAGATCGCCGATGGGAGTGCCGATCCTCGCCTTGAGGACCGAAGGGTGCCTGATCGCGCCTCCGGCGACGGTGAGATAACGTTCCACGAAGGCCTTGGCCTCCACCACCGCGTCATAGACGGCCACGAGGCTCGAAGGGGTCAGGCGCAACTGATTTCCGTTCTTCATCCCCTCGCGGCCGGCGGCCTTGCCCCTCGTTGCCGCCGGCCGCGCGCCGTCGGTGTGGACGAATTCGACGGGAAGCCCGTCGGTATCTTTTTGTCGGGAGGAGCTTTCGCGGTCACTCTCGGAAGCTTCGAAACCATGCCCCACGAGGACTCTGATCCCGCTCGCGTCGATCACGGACGCGACGATTCGAGCGGCTTCGATCGTATCTTCCGCCCGGCTCGCGAAAACCGCCGCTTCGGTTCTGAGATAGGGTTCCGTATCTATCGCGTATATGAGAATTTCCCGGCGCCGCGCCGATGATTCGAGGAGCGAATCGAGGGGCATGCCCCTGCCGCCGGTTTCGACGACACCTTTCGACTTGAGGGCCTGCAGGATGTCGAATTTTCGCATCCCTTTCCACACATAGCGTTCCGGACGCTTGCCCAGGCGGTCGAAGCCGCCGCGAAGGAGGATCTCGACCGCTTCGCACTCCGCTCCGCCGGGCAGTCTTATCGTGGAAATCGACCTCACGGTGCCGGGTATGGGCGAATGGACAAAGGCGGAGCCCTCGCCGTCCGGAACTCCGAGCACCATGCCCTCGCGGATCGTGTCTCCCCGACCGACGACGCAGCGCGCCGGGCGACCGGCATGCTGTTTGAGCAGTACCATCGCCGTGGCGGGCAAAAAGGCGTTCGGCACCGGGCTCTTCGATTCCCAATCGCGATGGGGATCGAGCCTCGTGCCATCGATATCGGCTCTCGTTTCGTTTCTCATGGATGTCGACCGGTCCTTCTCCGAAAGGCGCCCCGTACGTCGCCCATTGCGGCGAAGGCGATGATCGGGCCGATTATATACAGGAGGAGGCGCCAGAGGGCAAGCGGTTCGGGTCTTTCGTCCGACGGGTCACCCATCGTGAACTCGTGCGCCCCTCCCTGATCGGCGAGGACGGACTCGATGCAGCCCTTCGACGGGACGAAGCGCGTCGTCGACATCGGCCGTTCTTCCGGGGTGTCGGCAACGACCCTGCGCGGAGCCGTCATCCCGGTGCCCCGCAGGGCTCCGTCGAAAAAGGCGAGTTCGTTGTCCAAGTGCTTCCGCCATGCGTCGAGTCCGGGGAGGGACGGCGGGCCACCCCCGCCGAGCACGGTCCCCGCCGGCACAGGAACCGAGATAGCCGGCTCCGCTCCGTCAGCACGGAGCGCGCTTCGCCTGGATTCCATGGAAATCGGGGCGACGACGAGGAGGCCGAGTATCAGGGCCACGATCGACAGGCGCGGGGGAATGGGCCGGATGGGGAAATGTCTCCCGGCCCGGATCGGAACGGCGATGAAACGACGGGGACGGGTATCGCCCTCGCGCCTGCATGCCGCCCGCCGCGCGAAGGCCGACGAAAGAGAAACCGCGATCATGGAAGGAATCGAGACGGCGGACAGAAGAAGGGCCGCGTACAGCGGCAGGGCGAGCTGGAGGAAAAGGCCGCGCAGCCGTGAAGAGCGCCGCGCCGCGGGAAGAGCATCGTCGGGAGCTGCGGCGGAAGCGATCTCCTCGATCGCGAAGAGTCCGCCCGCCGACGCGGCGAGGGCGAATATTCCATGTCGGGCTCCGACGGCGGCACAATAGACCGCCCAGGGCAGACTCATGGCGAGGAACGATCGCTTCTTCGAGCCGCGGAGGAAGAGAGTCGGGAGGCAGACTATCGCGGCGAAAGCGAGCGCCCAGGTCGGAGCGCCGGGGAATTCTCGGCCCCTCCCGCCGGATGCTTCGGCGATGCCGAGGGCCGCCAGGCTCTTCGCGAAGGCCCGCGGCGCGAGTTCTGCGGGAAGACTTGAACGAGCGTACCAAATCTCGAGCGTTTTCCCTCCCATCGCGCCTGAGAACCAGTCGCCCAGCGATTCCGTCCACGAGTCCCTGCGCGGATCGCCGGCGGGAATTCGCGCGGCCAATTCGTCCAGGGGCATCCTCACTATCCTGTCCGTGTAGTCGGCTATTTCCGTCGTCTGCGTGTCCTTCGAGACGAGTCGCGTGATCTTCCATCGTCCGAGTTCGAGCCGGGCCGCGGAGCGGTCGGTATGCGGAGACAGGAGGAGGATGCGCCATCCCCCCTCCAAGGGTCCGGCGCCGGATTTCGGCGAAAGGAAAATCCCCGCGCCCAGCGCGGCGACCGAAGCCAGGACGAGCGCCGCGAAGGAGGAAGGCCTGGCCAGTTCGAAATCCTACAAGGTGCAAAAAGCCAGCGCGATGAAGAAGCCAAGGAGGCTTCCCACGAACACCTGCGAGGGCGTGTGCCCCATGACTTCCTTGACGGGCGTCCAGGCTTCGCCGAACCTCGCGGCATATTTTTTCCCGAGCGCGTTGAGGGCACGGGCTTGGACGCCCGAAGAGTGACGCACACCGAGCGCGTCCCGTATCACGACGAGGGCGAAGAAAACGGATAGGATGAACACTTTCGAATTGAGTCCGTCCGTGAGGGCGATGGCCGTCGAGATGGAAACGGCGAGGGCGCTGTGGCTCGAGGGCATTCCTCCGGTCTTCCACGCGAAGGCGAGGAAGGCGTCTCCGAGGGAATGCCGGGGCAGACGGAGCAGGTTCACGATCGCCTTCACGAACTGCGCGAGCACGAGGCTGCAGACCGCCGAAAGGAAAACGGGATTGGAAAAAAGCGTCGTTCCGGCCTGATGCAAAGTGACAGCCATCCGCGAAATCCTCCCCGAATGCCATCGCCTTGTCAATATGCGGTGGCACGGCTACAGTGGCGCGGTGCGGCGATACAGGGAATTCTCGGCCGGTCCCGACGATGGCGAAAGACGGTTCGATCGGCTGGTCAGGCGTCTGCTCCCCGCGATCTCGCTGCCCGAAATCTACAAGGCGATCAGGACCGGCGCCGTGCGCATGGGGGGCAGGAAGGCTTCGCCCTCGACGAGGGTTTCGATCGCCGACACGATCGAGATCGCCGAAGAGCTGCTCGGCGCGGAGTCCGTCTTCTCCCGTCCCGCTCCCGATTCGCGGGGCCTGGCGAATCCCGATCCGGGCCTCTTCCTCCTCGAAACGGAAAACCTCCTCTTCGCCGCGAAGCCCCGCGGCATGCTCACCCATGGCGCCGGAGGTCTGGATGGCCTGGTCAGGGAGCGCTATCGCGATTCGATCGCGGCGTCGCTTTCGTTCGTTCCGGGTCCTTTGCACCGGCTCGATCGGAATACGAGCGGTGTCGTGGCTTGCTCCCGCACCATCGAAGGGGCGCGGGTGTTTTCCGCGATGTTGCGCGAAGGCCGTCTCGGCAAGCGTTATCTCGCCTTGCTCCGGGGGGCGCTGGAGGAACCGGGAGAATGGATAGACCTTCTCGGCAGAGACCGCGAGAATCGCTTGTCTTCCGTGGTCTCCGCGGAAAAGGCCGTTCGGGGCCGGCCCGCCGAAACCCGGTTCATCCCCCTCGTCGCGGCGAAGGACGCGACGCTGGCGCTGGTCACGATCGGAACCGGACAAACCCACCAGATCCGCGCGCAGGCCGCATGGCACGGCCATCCCCTCGTCGGCGACGCCAAGTACGGGGGCGGCGCCTCGTCCGCGGGATACCTGCTCCACGCGTGGCGCCTCGAATTTCCCGAACCGCCATTTCGAGACGTTCCGGCCCGGGTCGAGGCCCCCCTGCCCATCGAGGCGTCCCCCCTTCTCGACGGTTTTTTCGGGGGCGCCTGGCGGGACGCTCTCGTCGCGGAATAGCCCGGCCGGCCTCCGATCGCTAATCGCTGCCGCCGCGGGAAGGCCGTCGTTCGAAGGATTCGAGCGTCACGCGTGGCGGCTCGCCCTCGAGGATGTCGGCGACGGCGAAATATCCTTCGTGGACGGAGCCCGGATTTACGAGAACGCTCGCACCGGTCGTCCACAGGGAACGTCCTTCGTGGATGTGACCGGAAACCCAGAGCGATGGCACCCTTTCGCCCAAAATGGTCCTGAAGGCATGGGAGCCGAAATGGGACGATCCGCGGCGGTCCAGGGGCGTTCCGTTCGGCGGCGTGTGCGTGACGACGACCAGCGAGCGCCCGCCTTTGCGGCCCCTATCTTCCCCATCGAGCGCGGAAAGGAGGAGAGCTTCGAGTTCGTCCTCGGTCGATTCGTAGGGCGTCATGCCGTGGCGGCGGAGTCCGCCCCCCGCGCCCGCGAAGGTGAAACCGGCCAGCTCCGCGCATCTCCCCTCGATGGACACGCCGGCGGATTCGAGCGCCGTTCGCACCCCGTCCCCGTCGCAGTTTCCGCTCACCGCGACTATGGGCCTGAGTCTGTCGAACAGCGGCGCCAGGATCGCGCGCGCCTCGACCGCGTCGCCGAAGTTCGTGATATCGCCGGCGATTATCGCGAGGTCGTAGCTTCCCGCCTCGTCGAGCGCCCGCGTGAGGGCGTCCAGATCGCCGTGAATATCCGACAGCACGATCCATCGCATGGAAACAGGATACAGAGGTCGGTTTTCCTCCGCAACAAGGGACCTGACGAGCCGATCGCATCGAGGCGGCATCCGATCGGATTCCCGCGTGTCAGGACGAGCTTTTCCGGAAGAGCATGGTGACGCAGTCCTCCACGAGGGCCGTGTAGCCCCTGTCGCGGTCTCGCAGTGGGGCGGTCATCCGCTTGCCGCATGGGACGGGGCAATGACCGTCGCCGAGATGGTGCCGGATCAGGCATGCCTTGGAAAGGAAGAGCGGCGCGTTGAAGCCCCTGCCGACCTGCGCGACGGGAATGGGACTGCGATCCATGAATCGGGCGGCCGACTCGGCCAGTCCCGCACGGTCCGCCTCGATCCAGGCATAGGCGAAGGCGATGCCTTCGAGCTTCGAGGCGAAATAGGCGAGGGTCGCGGGATTGGCGGCGTAGAGATGGATGTCGAGCCAGAACGCGAGGCGGTCGACGCGCCCGGCGGCGCCTGCCGACGCGGAAAGGGCGCGCGCGAAAGCGACGTGATGCACCGCGTCGAGGCCCACGGCGACGCGGCCGCCTGAATCGAGTTCGGCGAGGATCCGTTCACTGGCGCTTCGCATGTATGACCCGGTCGATGCCGCGAGGGGAGCGAGGGGCAGCCAGCGCCAACCGGCGATCTCGGGAAGGGGGCGGGCCGCGTCGAGCAGGGCGGGAGTGGCGTAGGGCATCCCCCCTTCGATGCGCGGATCGGCAAACACGATGGCGGCCCGGTCCGGCCTCGGCAGGTTCGGCGCAGCATAATCTCCTGGCGCTGTCGTCGCCCTATCCACGGCCCTTTTCGCCCTTTCGGCGCCGACGGCCCCAATGAGCTCGGCGACGCATCGGTACGCCTCGTTCTTGAAGCGCTTGAGCGCCGAGGGAGGGACGAACAAGTCGGCCACGGCCGGGCCTTCGTAGCCGGCGCCCGTGCGCGCGGCGCCGGGCCCATTCGGCAAGCGGATTCTGAAGTCGAAATCGGCCGATTCCGAAAAAACGTCGAGGGCGCGATAGAAACCGTCCGGGCGTCGCGCTTGTTCGACCCGGAATCCCTCGCTTACGCGGAGGTCGAAGCTTCCCGCGGGCATGCTGCCCGCGACGGGCGCGACGTCCGAAACTCCCGGATAATCGAGCTCCAGGATTCCCACCGCGCAGCCCTCGCCTCCCCCATCGAGTCTGAGCCGCGCGTCGAGTTCCTGGATCGCGGGCGGAAATTCTTCCGGGCTCGCCTTTCTCCGGTCGAGAGCCCGCGAGGATATCTTTTCGATCGGACTCCCGGGCGTCAGCAGGGCGCGCGCCTCGGCGCCGATCCCTTCGGCGGGAATGGTCACCCGCATGCCCGGAGCCGCCTCGAAAATCCTCCCTCCGTTTCGCGCGTCTCTCATGTCCTGGACTGAAAGCTGGACCGAGGGGGCGAGAGTCCCCGGGGGCGGGCTTCCCACCGCCTGCACACCGTCGCGGAGGGCGAGCCCGGACTCGAGCTCGAGGGTCAGGCTGTCGTCGCCCGACGCGACCACTCTGCCGAGCCTCGCTCCCCTATGGCCCGGAAAGGCGGCGTCGACGATGGCCTGTCCGCCGTGGTGCGCCGCCCATCCGCTCGTCGTCCCCCGCGAGAAGGCGACGCGCGCGGCTTCCTTCAGTCCCGCCATCACCGCGTCGTCGGGTCCCGATCCGGCTAGGCGGTCGAGGGCTCCGCGATAGAGCGCCGCGACGGCATGGACGTACTCGGGCGACTTCATCCTGCCCTCGACCTTGAAGCTCGCGGCCCCGGCCGCGACGAGGTCGCCGAGCCGGTCTACGAGAGAAAGGTCGCGGCCGCTGAACCAGTATCCTTCGCCTCGAAGGGCGCTGCCGCCCGGAGCTCCGCCGCCCGTGCCGCCGGCCCCCGAGTACCACGACCGGCATAATTGCGCGCATTCGCCCCGATTGCCGGATCGTCCGAGTTCGAGCCCCGAGGCCAGACAGATTCCGGAAAAGGAATAGCAAAGCGCCCCGTGGACGAAGACCTCGAATTCCATGTCGGGCTCGGCGGCGGCGCGCTCCGACAGCTCGAGGATCGTCGTCTCTCTCGGCAGCACGATCCGCCTCGCCCCCGTTTCGCGAGCCAGGCGGACGGCCTCGTCGGTCTGAATGGCCGTCTGAGTCGAGGCGTGGAGGGGGATTTCGGGGAAGCTTTCGGCCGCCAGGCGGGCGATGCCCCAGTCCTGGAAGATGAGGGCGTCGGGCGTGAAACGCGAGAGGAAGACCAGGGTCTCGGCCGCCTTCTCGAGTTCCCCGCCGGTCACCACCGTGTTCATCGCGACGTAGATCCGGTGTCCGCCTTCGTGGGCCAGTCTGAGCACGCGCCGATATTCGAGCTCGTCGAAATTCCGCGCCTGCCTGCGGGCGGAAAAATCCCCGAGCCCCAGGTACACCGCGTCGGCTCCCCCTTCGAAGGCCGCTATGGCGGAGTCGAAGCCGCCCGCGGGAAGGAGAAGCTCGGGGAGCCGGGGCGATCCGGACCGGGGAAAAGTGTCGGGATTTCGAATCATCATCTCCTTGACCTGTGGCGTTCCGCCCATCCTTCCGCGCGCGGGCGCAGGGATTGGGGCTATATTGCAATGTTTATCCTTCTTTGCAATACTCCGCGCGTGATAACCGTTACCGACCTCGCACTCGGCTTCGGCGACCGGAGCCTCTTCAAGGACGTCAATCTCAAGTTCACTCCCGGCAACTGCTACGGCATTATAGGCGCCAACGGCGCCGGGAAGTCCACCCTTCTCCGAATCCTCTCGGGAGAGCTCAGGCAGGACAGGGGAGAGATCGTCATACCCAACGGCAAACGCCTGACGGCGCTCAACCAGGACCATTTCGCCTTCGAGGACCAGGGGGTCGTCGAGACGGTGATCATGGGCTGGCCCAAGCTCCACGATGTCAAGATCGAGCGGGAAGCCCTTTACGCCAAGGAAGACTTCACCGAGGCGGACGGCATCAGGGCGAGCGAGCTCGAGGCCGAGTTCGCCGAGCTCGGCGGCTGGGAGGCCGAAGCCCAGGCGGCCATCCTCCTCTCGGGCCTCGGCGTAGCGGAAGCCCACCACGAAAAACGCATGGGAGATGTCGACGAAGGCATCAAGGTCCGCGTCCTCCTCGCCCAGGCGCTCTTCGGCAATCCGGACATCCTCCTCCTCGACGAGCCGACCAACGGCCTCGACCTCGACTCGATATCCTGGCTCGAAGAGTTCTTGATCGATTTTCCGAACATCGTCATCGTGGTCTCCCACGATCGTCACTTCCTCAACGCGGTCTGCACCCACACCTGCGACATCGACTACGGCAAGGTGCGCATGTACTCCGGCAACTACGATTTCTGGCATCGGATGAACCAGATCCTCGTGCAGCAGCAGAAGGACCTCAAGAAGAAGAACGAGGAAAAGGCGAAGGATCTGAAGGAGTTCATTCAGCGATTCTCGTCGAACGCCTCGAAGAGCCGTCAGGCGACATCCCGCAAGAAAGTACTGGAAAAGCTTGATCTCGAAGGCATCGTGCCCTCGAGCCGCCGTTTTCCCTACGTGGCATTCAAGCCCCAGCGCGAGGTCGGCAACAACATTCTCCGGATCGACGGCCTCTCGAAGTCGATCGACGGAGCGCGCTATCTGGACGGCTTTACCATCAACCTCAACCGCGACGACAAGATCGCCCTCGTGGGACGGGAGCACCTCGCGAAAACCCTGCTCTTCCAGCTCCTGGCCGGAGAGGAGGAGCCCGATTCGGGGGATATCGCCTGGGGCCAGACGATATCCAGGTCCTATTTCCCCAGGGACAACACGAGGCTCTTCGATTCGGATCTCTCGATCGCCGACTGGCTCAAGCAGGAGGCGGGATCGGACGACGACACCTACATCCGATCCTTCCTCGGCCGCATGCTCTTCTCCGGCGACGAGGCGCTCAAGCCGGTGCGCGTGCTTTCGGGGGGCGAGAGGGTGCGCTGCCTCCTTTCGAGGATGATGCTTTCCGGAGCCAACTGTCTCATGATGGACGAGCCTACGAACCACCTCGACCTCGAGGCGATAACCGCCCTCAACGACGGGCTCATCGAATTCGGCGGCGTGCTCATCTTCACGAGCCACGATCACGAATTCATAACATCGATCGCCAACCGGATCGTCGAGATTTGTCCCGGCGGCGTCATCGACCGCTACGCGAGTTTTGACGATTATCTCAGGGACAAGCAGATTTCGTCGCTTCGCGATGAGTATTATCAAGGTCATGTCGCGGCCGAGATGTGAGGCATCGGCAACGCGCCGACTTTCGATTCCGACGGGAATCTTCGGCAAGGGGAGCTTCGAGATGAAGAAATCATTGCTGGCCGCCCTCGGGCTGGCCTTGCTCGCGTTTTCGCAGGTTTGGGCCGCCGACCCCACCGTCAGGCTTCTCACCGACGCTTCGGGCATCGACGACAAGTCCTTCAATGCCGCCGCCTGGCGCGGCATCCTTTCTTTCTACGGCGACACATGGGACAAGCAGACGAAGCGGGGCACGCTCTATGACGTCGTCAGCGCGCAGACCCAGGACATGTACGTGCCCGTCCTCAAGCAGACGGCGGACGAAGGTTACGATCTCATAATCGTCACGGGGTTCACCTGGGCCGACGCCCTCTCCGAAGTGGCGCCCCTCTATCCCAAGCAGAGGTTCATGATCGTCGACGTCGACACGGTCAAGGCGCCCAACGTGATGCAGGTCACGTTTTCCGAGCACGAAGGCTCTTATCTCGTCGGCGTCGCGGCGGCGCTCAAGGCCGAGGCCGACCATGTCCGCGATCCGAAATTCGGCTTCATAGGCGGAATTCCCGGCCCGGTCATAACCAAATTCGAAATCGGCTACGTGATGGGCGTTCTCTCCGTGCTGCCCAAGGCGAAGATCCTCGACTACTACGCGGACGACTGGGGGCGGCCCGAGCTTGCCAAGGCACAGGCCAAGAACTGGTTCGATTCCGGCGTATACGCCATCTTCTCCGCGGCCGGCGGCACGGGCAACGGAACGATCGCCCAGGCCAAGGAATACAGGGCCGAGGGCAAGAACGTCTGGGCCATCGGCGTGGACAGCGACCAGTACGTTGACGGCCTGTACAGCGGCACCAAGTCCGCGGTCCTGACTTCGATGATCAAACGGGTGGAAACCGCGTCGCTCACCGCCCTCCGAGAGGTCGAGGACGGGACGTTCAAGGCTCAGGTTCTCGTCCTGGACACCAAGGCCGGCGGCGTGGACTTCTCGACGGCCAATCCCGAGCTTTCGAAATCCATCGTCGACCAAGTGGACAAGGTGCGCGACGAAATCATAGCCGGCACGGTGAAGGTCTATGCCACCTACGCCGAGGCGAAGGCCGCCGGCAAGGTTCCCGACGGTCTCCAAGCGAGCGACAAGTAGGAAGCTCGGGGGGACGGCGCCGACAGTCGCCCCGTCCCGGAGGCGCGATGCAGTCCGCCAAGGTTCCCGCCGGGGCTCAGGCCGAAGCGCCCTGGGCGGTGGAAATGCTCGGAATCCGAAAAGTTTTTCCGGGCGTCGTCGCCAACGACGACGTCAGCCTGCGGGTCCGAAGCCGCGAAATCCACGCGATCCTCGGGGAGAACGGAGCCGGCAAGTCGACTCTCATGTCCATTCTCTTCGGTCTCTATACCCCCGACGCCGGCACTATCCGGTTGCGCGGCAAGGAGGTGAGGATCCGCGATCCGAACGACGCGACCGCCTTGGGCATAGGCATGGTCCATCAGCATTTCAAGCTCGTCCGCAATTACACGGTCAGCGAAAACATCATACTCGGCAGGGAGCCCCGCAACGCCTTGGGCGAAGTGGACTTTCGCGGCGCGCGGCGGCGCGTCGCGGCCCTGTCGGATCGCTACGGCCTTTCCGTCGACCCGAGGGCCAGGATCGACTCCATCGGCGTCGGGATGCAGCAGCGGGCCGAGATTCTCAAGCTCCTGTATCGGGATGCCGAGGTGCTCATCTTCGACGAGCCCACTGCCGTCCTCGCACCGAGGGAAATCGACGAGCTCATGTCGATACTGGGCAGGCTCCGCGCCGAGGGGAAAACCGTCATTCTCATAACCCACAAGCTTCGCGAGATCAAGGAGGCGGCCGAGCGCTGCACTATCTTGAGGCGCGGCAGGCTCGTCGGGACTGTGGACGTCGCGGCGACCGACGAATCGACCCTCGCCGAGATGATGGTCGGCAGGGCGGTCGAGTTCGGCGTCGCGAAGCGGGAGTCCGCGCCGGGAGAAATCGTCCTTTCCATCCGCGACCTCGATGTCAGGGACGCCCGCGGCCACCTGTGTATCCGCAATCTCTCTCTCGACGTTCGAGCGGGGGAGATTCTCGGGATCGCGGGCGTCGACGGCAACGGCCAGACCGAACTGATCGAAGCCGTCACCGGGCTCAGGCCGGTCGAGAGAGGTTCCATTTTCATGGATGGCGGCGATGTCGCGAGGTGGTCCATCCGCGAGCGGGGACGGGCCGGCATCGGTCACATCCCCGAGGATCGCCATCGGCACGGACTCGTGCTCGGCTTCAGGCTCGACGAAAACTTGGCGCTGCGGATCTACGACCGGCCTCCCCTGCTCCGTCGCCTTTTCTTCCTGGACTTCCGTGCCATGGCGAAGCACGCCCGGGATCTCATCGCGGAGTACGACATCAGGGCCGGCCGGGGCCCCGCGACGAAGGCCGGGAGCATGTCCGGAGGAAATCAGCAGAAGGCCGTCATCGCCCGCGAAATCGACATTTCCCCGCGCCTCCTCGTCGTGGCCCAGCCCACGCGCGGACTCGACGTCGGGGCGATCGAGAACATCCACCGCCGGATCGTCGCCGAGAGGGACAAGGGGCGGGCTATCCTCCTCGTGTCCTACGAACTCGATGAAGTCCTGGCCCTGTGCGACAGGATCGCGGCCATTTCCCGCGGCGAGATCGTGGGCGTGGTGGAGGGGCGGGGAGTCGACGAAAGGGTCATAGGCGCCATGATGGCGGGCAGGGCGGGATGAGACGCGACGCGCCGAAGGCGCTTTCCATGGGCGGACGGTCGGCGTTGGACGCCTTTATCGGCTCGAACGGAGCCCTCTCGATCCTGGTCGTCCTCCTCGGCTTCGCCTGCGGCACGGCGATAATCCTGGCCGTCGGCCGCGATCCTGCGGGAATGTACCTCGCCCTGCTCCAGACCCTGACCGGCTACAACGCCGCGAGCGGCGTATGGAACCCGCGCTACGTGGGCGAATGGATCACCGACTCCATGCCTCTCATTCTCTGCGGAATGTCCATGGGCTTCGCGGCGAGGGCCGGCCTCTTCAACATCGGCGCCGAGGGTCAGTACATCGCCGGCCTCACGGCGGCCCAATTCGTCGCTCTCTATTTCCCTCCGATAGCGGGACTCCATTGGGCGCTCGCCCTCATCGCGGGGGCCCTTGCCGCCGCCTTCGGGGGAGGCCTGGTGGGTTGGCTCCGCGCGCGCTATTCGGTCTCCCAGGTCGTCGCGACCATCATGCTCAATTACGTGGCCTTTTTCCTGTCGAGGTACCTCACGAGGCTCATACCGGACGCAAACACTTACAGGACGCCGTTTTTTCCGGCAACCGCTGTCCTGCCCCACGCATTCCTCGACGGGCTCACGAACCACTCGCGCCTGAGCATTGGCATTTTCGTCGTGCTCGCCTGCGTCGCCGCGTACTGGCTCGTGCTCGAGCGCACGAAGCTCGGCTTCGAGCTGCGCGCGACGGGGCTCAATCGCGACGCCGCCCGCTATGCGGGCATAGGCGTCGACAGGGCTTTCACCGTCTCGATGGCGATCGCCGGCGCCTTCGCCGGCGTCGCGGGAGCCATCGTCGCCCTGGGCTCCTTTCCCTATGGCAGAATTCTGTCGGGCTACGACAACTACGGTTTCAACGGCATAGCGGTGGCCCTCGTCGGCAATTCGAGGGCGGGAGGAACCCTCGTCGCGGGGCTCCTCTTCGGCATGCTCTCCTCGGCCCAGCCTCTGATGCAGTCGCGGCAGATACCCAAGGAGATCACCTGGATCATCTCCGGCCTCGTCGTCGTCTTCGTCTCGCTCCGCGCCGCTTTCGGCAGGCTCGTGGAATGGAGGGCCAAGGTCGCCGCGTCGAAGGAGCCGCAATCGGCCGCGGCACGGAGCTCCGATGAGTAAAGTCCTCGACATGGTGCCGTCGATTCTCATGATGGTGGCACCCATCCTCATCGCCGCCATGGGCGGTCTCGTGAGCGAGCGCTCCGGTGTCGTCAACATCGCCCTCGAAGGGCTCATGGGCATCGGCGCCTTTACGGCCGCCACGGTCCATGTCCTTCTCGAACCCGCGACCGGGCTTTCGGTATGGATAGCCCTCGTCGCCGCCGCGGGAGCCGGCCTCGCGGCATCGTCGGTTCACGCCCTGGCTTCGGTGACGCTCAACGCGGATCAGGTCATATCGGGGACGGGCATAAACCTGCTCGCAACCGGCGGCACCGTGTTTCTGAGCGAGATCATCTTCCATCAAGAAAGGACGGAACCCTTCGAACTCGGCATGATGCCCGGCCCCGGCGGGATCTATCCGACGGCATGGATCGCGGTCGTCGTGCTGCTCGTCGTCGGCTATGCGCTCTATCGGCGGCCCTGGGGCTTCCGCCTCAGGGCTTGCGGCGAACACCCCGAGGCCGCCGCCTCGGCGGGCATCGACGTCAGGCGGACACGGTGGATCGCCGTCCTCGTCTCGGGCGCCCTCGCCGGTCTCGCGGGCGCCTGCCTCGTTCTCACGGAGACGATCCAATACACGAGCTATACCGTCAACGGCGCCGGCTTCATCGCCCTCGCGGCGGTTTCGTTCGGCCGATGGACTCCCGCGGGCGTCGCCGGCGCGAGCCTGCTGTTCGGCACGGCCGTCGCGCTCTCGATTTACATGGTCAACATCGCGGGGCTCCGGGCGCTTCCGCCGGAATTTTTCTCGATCCTTCCCTACCTGATCACGCTCGTCACGCTCGTCGTGTTTTCCGGCAGGGACTATGCGCCGGCGGCCGCGGGCAGACCCTACGAAAAAGGGGGCAGCTGAGGCCGGGTGCCGAGGCCCGCACTCCGGCCGATCGCCGATCGTGATGCGGGGGACGCCCATCGCCGCGGCGCCCCCCGATCGTCTACTCGATGACGACCCTGAAGACCCGTTTCTTGCCGGCTCGGAGCATGAGGGCGCCATCGACCGCCCAGGACGCGTCGACGACCGTTTTTTCGCCCTCGACCTTCCGATCGTTCACCGTCGCGCCGCCCTGCTGCACCAGGCGGCGGGCCTCGCTCTTCGAGGGCACGAGACCCGCGAAAACGAACAGATCGAGGACGCCGAGACCCGCGGCGAGGTCGGCGCTTTTCATCGCCCGCGAGGGTATCTTTTCGAGATCGCCCGAGCCGCCGAATGCCGCCTTCGCCGCGTCTCGAACTTCGTCGGCCTTCGCGGCGCCGTGGACGATCGCCGTCACCTCCCAGGCGAGCCGCGCTTTCGCTTCGTTTATGTCGCCCCGGGCGACGCTCCGACATTCGTCCGCGGGGAGAAACGTGAAGAGGAGAAGGAAGCGCTCGACGTCGGCGTCCATCACGTTCCGCCAGTATTGAAAGAAATCCCAGGGGCTCGTCATGGCGGGATCGAGAAAGAGGGCGCCCTTTTCGGTCTTGCCCATCTTCTTGCCGTCGGCTGTCGCGATCAGAGGAAAGGTGAGGCCGAAGCACTCCGCGCCCTCGATGCGCCTGATCAGGTCGATGCCGGCGACGATGTTGCCCCACTGGTCGTCCCCCCCGATCTGGAGGCGGCAGCCGTGCCGCCTCCAGAGTTCTAGGTAGTCATAACTCTGAAGAAGCTGGTAGTTGAATTCGACGAAGGAGAGACCGGTCTCCATGCGCAGCTTGTACGCCTCGTAGGAGAGCATCCGGTTCACGGAAAAATGGCTGCCGATTTCGCGGAGAAAATCGATGTAATTGAGGCCGGCGAGCCAATCCTTGTTGTTCGCGGCGAAGGACGTCTTTCCGTCGAAGCCGACGAAGCCGTCGATCTGTTTCCTGAAAAGTTCGGTGTTCGCGTCGATGGCATCGTAGGAGATCATCCGGCGCGTCTCGGATTTGCCGCTCGGATCCCCGATCCTCGCGGTGCCCCCGCCGAGCAGCGCGATGCCCACGTGGCCGGCTTCGCGCATGTGGCGGAGCGCGAAAAACGGCACCATGTGGCCGATATGGAGCGAGGGTCCCGTGGGATCGACTCCGACATAGAAGACGACCGGGCCGGCATCCATGACCGCCGAGAGACCTTCTTCGTCGGTGCATTGCTGGACGAATCCCCGTTCCTTGAGGACTGCGAGCGCCCTGTTCATCCTGACCTCCATCGTCGTGCCCGCCGCGCGCGGCCGTCGCCCCGCTCAGGGTGGAGGGAGTATAGAAGTTCGCTCGGGCCTTCAACAAGGCCCATACTCGGGGCTATCCGTCGTCGATGCCCGCCTGCTGCGTTTTTCCCTTGCGAATGCGCGTTCGGAGCGGTAAGATAGCGATTATTTTCGAAGGAGATAGTCTATGCCGACCCCCGCTCTGAAAAGTCTCACCAAAGCGCAGATCGTCGCTCAGCTCGCGGAGAAGAACGGCCTGACGAAAAAGCAGGTCGTCGTCTTTCTCGACTCCTACGTCGAACTCGCCTACAAGGAAGCGAAGAAGAACAAGAAATTCACCCTTCCGGGCCTCGGGATTCTCAAGCTCAGCAAGCGCAAGGCGCGCGTGGGCCGCAACCCCGCGACCGGCGAGAGCATTAAGATCCCCGCGCGCACCGCGGTGAAGATCAGCGTTTCGAAGGCTTGCAAAGAAGCGATTCTCGGCGCCACCAAGTGAAAGAGCGACATCCGCCGGCCCTCCAGCCGGCGGGTGCGCGTCAATAGCGATACCTTATCGATCTCAGCGCCGCCATCAAGGGTTCGCCTTCCGCGTCGAATCCCGCCACCGCAACCGATTCCCCCTCCTCGTCGTCCTTCATGAAGAGATATCTCGGCAACTCCAGCCTCAACTCCGCCCCCGGCCCGTAATACTCCGAAAGGAAGATGCCCGCCGACACGTTCAAGAGTTCCAGAAAGGCGTCATCCCTGTTCCATTCGCTGTCCTCGCCGTAGAGTATGTCGGCGATCCTTCCGCGCAGCACGGGTCCGGCGGACACTTCGAGCCTCAGCGAGATGGGCTTCAATATGTCGATGGCAGCCCTGTTCTCCTGCGCGAGCGCGGGTAGATCGGGCGTTCGCGTCGTGTCGATGAACACCATTTCGGCCAGGGCGGTCTGCACCGCGGCCACGAGGGCCGTCTCCGCCTTCGCCGCGTCGAGGTTGTCCATCATGCGATACCTCCGATGGCTTCGAGCATCTTCGCCGGAGACACGGGTTTCTTGATCACCGCCGCGACTCCCAGCTTCAACAGCCCCTCGACGAAGGCGCTGTCCGCGATGCTCGAAACGACGATCACGGGCAGCTCTCTCGTCAGCTTGTCGTTCTTCACGAGCTTGACGAAGGTCTGACCGTCCATCTTGGGCATGTTGATGTCGGTGAGTATCAGGTCGTAGCCCTGGTCCTCGCGAAGCATGGCGAGGGCTTCCATCCCGTTTTCCGCATGCGCGAAATCTCCGTACCGCGGCGCCGACATTTCGACGCAACGCTGAATGATCATGCGCGACGTCGATGAATCGTCGACGATGAGAACTCGCTTCGTTTCCGCCATAAGCTCCGCTCCTAGATAGTCCATTGACGCTGGCCCGCCGTGAGCGCGACCGTCCCGTCAGCCACTGCCATCGACACAGTCCGGGAGGTGCCGCCGCCCGTATCCTCGGCTATCGGGCCGAGAGAGCTCCGCCACAGCGCCCTCTTGATCGCGAGGACATTGCGCTTGCCGATGTCGAAAATGCCCTTCGGATCCATGACCGTCGCCCCTCCCGCCAATTTCACCCAGACATGGGCCCTCGTGGCTCCACGACGCTTCATCTCCTCGATCATCACCGCCACGCCGATATCCGCGAAATAGCCGGGCTGGGTCGCCGCCTTCTCCGGATCGACGGCCGAATCGGGCAAGGCTATATGGACCATGCCCGCGATCCGTACCGAAACATCGTAGATGATCACCGCGACGCAGGAGCCCAGGGCGTAGGTCTTGATGACGTCCATCGCGTCGTCGGATACGGCCCAATCCCCGACTCCGAGCACTATCGTCGCCATTGGGTCTCCCGGACGGGTTCGCGCAGCAGCGCGGATATGGCCTCGGGCATGTTCTCGAGGGACACCAGATTCTCGGCCGCGCCATTGTTCCACGCTTCCCTGGGCATGCCGAAGACGACCGAGCTTTCCTCGTCCTGGGCGATGCAGCGGCCACCCGCCTTCCTCATTTCCAGGAGACCGTCGGCCCCGTCCCGTCCCATCCCCGTCAAGACCGCACCGACGGCCCTGCTTCCGAAGACCTGCGCCACGCTGGAAAGGAGAACGTCCACGGAGGGACGGTGCCCGGAAACCTTCGGTCCGTCGTCGAGGCGGACACGCATGAGTCCGCCTTCCGAGACCGCCCGCATGTGGAAATCCCCCGGCGCCACGAGGACCAGTCCCCGCTCGAGCGCGTCGCCGTCCTTGGCCTCCCTGACGCGCATCGGGGAAATGCGCTGAAGGGCTTCGGCGAACATCCTCGTGAACACGGGCGGCATGTGCTGGACGATAAGCGTTGGCGGAAAATCGGAGGGGAGACAGGAGACCAAGGTATTGAGCGCGGTGGTGCCCCCCGTCGACGCCCCGATGGCGACGACTCTGTTCGTCCGGTTCGTGGCCGTCGGAGCGGGTTTCGCGGAAAGCGGCGCGGCGGAGCGCCGCACCTGCGATCGGAGTTTCGCCTTCGACGCCTCAACGACCGCATCCGAGAGGTCGTCGAGCATGACCTGGAGGCCCTGTCGGTTGTCGGCCCTGGGTTTCCCGACGACGGCGACCGCGCCGGCGGCCAAGGCTTCGAGGGCGCGGTTGGAACCCTCCGAGGTCACCGCGGAGACGACGACGACGGGAATCGGGTATTGGGGAAGCAGTCGCTTGAGGAATTCGATGCCGTCCATCTTCGGCATTTCCACGTCGAGCGTCACGACATCGGGCCTCCGGAGAACTATCCGGTCGCGGGCCGAAAAGGCGTCGGAGGCCTTTCCGACGATTTCGATGTCGGGGTTGCGCGAAAGCCCCCGTTCGATGAGATCCCTCGCGATCGCGGAGTCGTCGACTATCAGTACTTTTATCCTGTCGCTCACGGGCGGACCTTTCGAAGCAATTTCCTGTCCTCCCCCTCCTCGAGCACGAGATCCTTCCCCTCGTACCTCCAGGAAAGACACTGCTCCTCACCCGAGGTCGGCAGGTCTTTGCAGGCCGCGGGCTTGCCGTCGAGCATCGACATCTGATAGCCGATCTCGGGTGTCACGATAAGGCTCTTGCCACGGCCCGGACGCCACGAAAGGGCCACGGCGAGACGGTATTCGTAGACGATCTCGCCCTCGGACGAGGGAAGCAGGCCGTCGATCGACACTTTCTTGATGCAGATGTTCTCGCGGAACTCGTAGCTCGCCGCGTACAGCCCGTCGACGAGCCCGGCGCCCTTGAGCTGCTGGGAGACGAAAAGCTCGAGGAAGGGCCGCCCGCCGACGAGGTGCTCCTGCACCTCCCATCTTCCCATCAGCCTGCGTCTCGACGGCATCGCGAGAGCCGTCGAGATTTCGTAATCACTCTTCCCCGCCGCCTCCGGTCTCGACCGGAGCGACGCAGCCGCCCGCGACAGATCCTCGGACCCGTCGATCCTCGATGACATGTTCATTCCTTCCCGACCCCGGCTCCGCCGACGAACGCTTTTTCCAGGATGGCGGCGTAATCCTTGGCCGCATAGCTCCCCGGCGCGCTTTCCCAGATGGTTCTGCCCCTTTCGAGGCCCTTGGGGACATATTCGGACTTGCAGACTTCGAACACAGGCACGCCGAAACCGGAAAAGGCGTCGCGATACGACTCCACCCTCGCCAGGTTGTTTTCGGCCTTCGTGAACACGAGCGCGTGGATCCTCACGGGCCTGCCCGATTCGGCGGAGCACTCCGCCACTTCCGCGACGAGACTTTCGAGGCCCGCCACCGAGAAGCGCTGGAATTCCAGGGGCACGATCAGGGCTTCGCTCGCCGCGATGAGCACCCGCTCGAGGGCACCGTGGGCGGGAGAGGTGTCGATGACTATCCAACGATACCGGGCCCGTGCCGACGAGAGAAGCCCCGCGAAGGGGGACGACAGTCTCGCCATGACGGCTTCGTCGAGACGGGCGGCGGCATTCCTTTCGCCGGCGGGGAGGAGATCGAGATTTCGGCGCACTCCCTTCCGGAGACAGTCATCCAGACTCGGATTCATTCCGGAAGCCAGGTCGCCGAGCAGGGAGGCGAGACCCCGCCGATCCCTCGAGGCTCCCATAAAGAAAAGGCTCATGTTCGCCTGGGGGTCGCCGTCGACGGCGAGAACCTTGTAGCCCGCCTTGGCGAGACCCGAGGCCAGACTGATCGCGCTGACGGTCTTGCCGACACCGCCCTTCCTGTTGGCCACGGCGACGATGCCGAGCCCCAGCTCGGAGAGACTGGTCATGTGTCGCCGTCCTTCCGGTAAATGGCGGGCTTGACGTAGGCGAAAGGCGACTCGCCGCGCTGGATCGTCTCGGAATGGCCGACGAACAGATAGCCGCCGGGCTTTATGAAGTCGAACAGAGCGGCCACGAGCTTCTTTCTCGCGTCGTTGTCGAAGTAGATCATGACATTTCTGCAGAAGACCACGTCGAAACGGCTCTTGAACGGATAGGGAAAGGACATGAGGTTCAGGCGCTTGAAGAGGATCGGGTCGTGGATGGAAGGGAGGGCCTGCCAGTGCTCCCGGTCGCATCGCGAAAAATACCGTGACAGATAGACCTTCGGCATCTCGCCGAACCGGTTGTCCGGATAGATGCCCGCGCTCGCGTCCTTCAGCGCGCTCAAGGAGATATCGGTGGCGAGGATCGCCGGATCGAGAAGCTGAAAACTCTCGCCGAGCCCCTCCCTGAGCGCGATAGCTATGGAGTGGGCCTCCTCGCCGGCGGCGCAGCCGGCGCTCCATATCCTGAGAGAATCGGCGACCGTTTTCGCGGCCCCCTGGACGAGGGGCGGGAACACGACGGTCCTGAGGAAATCGAAGTGCTCGATTTCCCGGAAAAAATAGGAATGGTTCGTGGTCAGTCGGTTGACGAACTCGACGAGCTCGGCGCCCGAACCATCCGATCGCAGGAGCTTGATGTAGTCGGCGAAGCTCGAGAGTCCGAGCTCCCGCAGCCGCTTGGCCAGTCTCCCGGCGACGAGGATCTTCTTCCTGTCGCCGAATTGGATGCCGAAACGCCGGTAGAGCAGGTCCGCGACGAATCGATAATCCGCCTCGCGGATCTCCGGAAGCCCTTCCATGGCCCTCAGCGCGCCGATTGCAGTTCCGCGTCCAGCGAACGGAGCGACTGGTCGTCGATGATCCTCTCGATGTCGAGGAGGATCTTGACCGCGTTCCCGACTTTTCCGAGGCCGGAGATATAGCGGTCCTGTCCGCTCGAGCCCTTGAATCGGGGAGGCGGTTCGACCTTGCTTTCGGGGATCTCTATGACCTCCTCGACGGTGTCCACGACGAAGCCGATCAGCACGCCGGCTATTTCGGTCACGACGATGCAGGTGCGGTCGTCGTAGGCGCGGGCTTCCATCCTGAATCGCAGCCTGAGGTCGATTATCGGGATCACCTTGCCGCGCAGATTGATCACGCCCTTGACGTAAACGGGCATGTCGGGCACCTGGGAAATTCTTTGCAGCTCGATGATCTCGATGATGTGCTTGATCCCGATGCCGTAGGACTCCGTGCCGATCCTGAAAAAGAGAAATTTATTCGCCTGGGTGTCCTCGTCTTCGTCGTCGAGCCCCATCGCTTCGTCGAGAGCGTCGCGCTTTCCCGCTTCCATGGCGGTCTCCTCAGAACTTGCCGAAGTCGTCGTCGTCCAGGGAGATGACGTCGGCCGGGTTGATCTTTCTCACCGGGTTCTTTATGCCCGCGCCGGGGACGGGAGCGGCCGTTTTCGCCGAGGCGGCCGCGAGGGCGGCATGGCCGCCCCCGTGCTGTTGGCGGGCGATTTCCGCCTTGAGCATGCGGATCACGTCGGCGTCGGTCATCTTGGATTCCCTGGCGCTCAACTTGAAGCGCGAGAGCATCGACTTCACCTGCTGTGCCTGCGAGGAGAGTTCCTCTGAGGCCGAGGCGCTTTCCTCGGCGCTCGCCGTGTTGGATTGGGTCACCTGATCGATCTGGCTCAGGCCCTGGGTGATCTGCTCCAGGCCGAGCGACTGCTCCTTGCTCGCCTTGGAAACCTCTTCGGCGAGATCGGCCACCTGGGCAGCCCCCGACACGATCTCGGAAAGCTGCTGCGCGGTCACGCCGACGAGGTTGTTGCCCCGCTCGATGTTGGCGATCGCCTCGTCGACCATCCGCGTCGTCTCCTTGACCGAATCGGCCGAGCGGACCGCGAGGTTGCGCACCTCTTCGGCGACGACGGCGAAACCCTTGCCGTACTTGCCAGCCCGCGCCGCCTCGACGTTGGCGTTGAGGGCGAGAAGGTTGATCTGGAAGGATATGTCGTCGATCGCCTTCGTGACCTTCCTGATCTCCTCCGCGCTCGTGTTGATGTCGCTCATGGCCGACACGAGGTTCTTCATCTGCTCGTTGCCCTTCTCGGCGTTCGATTTGGCCGTGCTCGCCAGACCGTTCACCTGGAGGGCGTTCTCGGTGTTCGTCCTCGTCTGGCTGGCTATCTGGGTCACCGAGCTCGTGATTTCCTCGAGCGACGCCGCCTGCTCCGTGGCCCCCTGCGAGAGGGATTGGCTGGCCTGGGAAACCTGGCTCGAGCCTTCGGCCACCTGGTCGACGGCCGTGTTCACCTGGGCGAGCGTATCGTTGATCGCGTCGAGGGAGCTGTTGAGCGACAGTTTGAGGGCGTCGAAATCTCCCTTGTAGTCTCTCGCGATGCGCTGGGTGAGGTCGCCTTCGGCGAGCAGTTTGAGTATCGCGTTCGTTTCGTTGATGGGCGTGACGACGAGGTCGAGGGTGCGGTTGACCCCCTCGACGATCTTCCGGTAGTCGCCCTGGTGTTTGGCGGCGTCGGCCCTCGTCTGGAGACGTCCTTCGACGGCGGCCTGGGCCAAGGTGTCGGCGTCTTTCACCAGGGAGGCGATGGCTTCGGTGGACTGTTCGAGGGCGTGGATCATGGTCTCGAAACGCTGCTTCGTCTCGCGCGTGTCCTCGTCGCCTTCGGCGATGGAAAAATCGCACTGAAGATCGCCCATGGAAATCTTCTGGAGGTTGCCGTTGATGCGCGAGATCTCCGTCTCCTGGAAGGCGGCGATTTTTCTCATCCGCCGGTCGGCGGTCTTGATATCGGTCTGATCGGAGATGACCTCGAAGGCTCCCACCACCTTGCCGGACCGCTCGACGATCGGGATGCCCGTATAGGCGATGTCGTAGCTCTTGTCCAAGGGCGTCGCGGTCGTCTCCGACTTGGCCTGTCCCCTGATCTGCATGGCCTGGGCGCAGGCGCAGCGCTGGGTTTTGCAGTCGCCGGTCTTGAAGAAATCGTAACATTTCCTTCGGCTTTTCACGAGCTGTTCCGAAGTCGTGTTCCCGAGCGAGGCTCCGGCCTTGTTCATGTAGAGGATGTCGAAGTCGGAGTTGATGAGCATCGCCGGGGTGGGCATGGTGTCGATGAAGCCGACGAGCGAGTCCACCAGGAGATTGAGTCCCGAAAGGAGTCCGCCGTAGGAGCCCTTGAACTGATCGGCGTTCGCGCGCAAGGTCAGCTTGCCCGCCGAGATGTCCTCGGTGAGCCTTCCGGTCTCTTCGATGAGGCGGCCCAGATTGTCGGCGACGTTGTTCAAGGAGGCCGCGATCTGCTTGAATTCGTCGTTGGTCTTCACCGTCATTTTTTCGGTGATGTCTCCTGCGGCGAGCCTGTCCATGATCGCGACGCTCTTGCGGAGCGGCGCGGAGATGGCCCGTCCGAGGAAGAGCCCGAGAATCACCGCGACGATGAAGGCGAGGACGGTGACGACCGTGAGGATGGCTTCGCTTTGGGCGGCCAGATCCGTCGCGGCCTTGACCTCGTCGACGCCGTAATGCTGGTTGATGTAGGAGACGAGATTCTCGATCGCCGTCACCGCGTCGTCGAATTCGGTGCGGCGATTTCCGTTGATGAGGTTGAATATCTGGCCGAAGTAATTGTCCCTCGCCGTGCCGGGGTTGGTCTGGATTGCCTTGGTGGCGAGGTTGACGACCTCGTCGTTGAAACTCTTCGCGATGTCGAGCTTCGCCTGGGTGGTCTTCCAGAGCGCGTCCTCGTCTTTGGTCCGGGGCAGGGGGTCGTATTTCGCGATGTCCTTCTCGTACGCGATCTCGGCGGCGTCGATGTTGTCCGTCTGGCGCTTGACGTAGGTCGCGTCGTCGGCTCCGCGCTCGACGGCGAGGCTCCGGATGCCGGCTTTGGTTTTCTGTAATTGGATTTCGAGATCCAGCATCGAGTCGATCGAAGGAATCGCGTTGTCCCGCATCTCCACCAGGCTGGAACTCGCGGAACCCAGCCGGCTGACGCCGATGATGCCGACGATGGCGCAAATCAACGCCACCGCGACGAAGGCGATGATCAACTTGGCGAGAATCTTCATGCATATCCTCCAGGTCGAGAGTTCAAGCGAATATCCGGCGCGAAACGAGCCGCGCCGTGTCGACGATGAAACTGACCATTCCGTCGCCGAGAATGGTACAGCCCGAAATGCCTTCGATCTTACCGAGATATTCGGATATCGACTTGACGACGATCTGCTGATTGCCGACGACCTCGTCGATGAGAAGGCAGGCCCGCTGCCCTCCCGCCTCGACGACGATGACGATGGCCTTTTCGGGTTCGAGGATGGCGTCCTCCACGGCGAAAACCTCCCCCACCTTGATGAGGGGCAGGATCGAGCCGCGGAGATTGACGGTGTATTCCTCTCCCTCCGCCTTGGTCAGCTGCCCGGGCGAAACCTTGAAGAATTCTATGATGTCCCCGAGGGGTATCGAATAGCAGCCCGATCCGACCTTGACCGTGATTCCGTCGATGATGGCCATGGTGAGGGGGATCTTGAGAATGAACTCGGTGCCGAGCCCCGGCTCGGTGCGGATTTCGATCGCGCCGCGTATTCGCTCGAGATTCTTGCGCACGACGTCCAGGCCGACCCCCCGGCCCGAGATCTCGGTGACCTTGTCGGCCGTCGAGAACCCCGGCTCGAAGATGAAATTCCAGACTGTCTCGTCCGGCAGCGTCGAGGGGTCGCCGACGAAGAGCCCCTTTTCGACGGCCTTCGCGACGATCTTTGCCCGATCGAGGCCGGCCCCGTCGTCGCGGACGCCGATCCATATCTCGGATCCCTCGTAACGCGCGTCGAGCCAGAGATTGCCCACGGGGGCCTTCCCCGCCGCCGCCCGGCGCTGCCTGGGCTCGATGCCATGGTCGAGCGAGTTTCGGAGGATATGCACGAGGGGATCGGATATCTGCTCGATCACGTTCTTGTCCATCTCGGTATCCGCGCCCGAAATGTGGAACTCGACGGGCTTTTCCACCTTGCGCGAAAGGTCGCGGACGAGGCGCGTCATCTTCTGGAATAGACCCTCGAGAGGTATCATCCGGATCATCATCGTCGTTTCCTGGATTTCCCTGCTTATCTTGTTGAGATTGGCGAAGGATTTCTGGAAATCGTCGAGCCTCAGCCCCGCGAGGTCCCTGCTGTTGGCGACAATGGCCTCGGCGGTGATCAGCTCGCCGACGAGTTCGAAAAGCTTGTCCAGCTTCGTCGTGTCGACGCGGATCTCTTTTCTGACCACCTCTTCGGTCGGGCGCTCGGCGGCCTGGGCCCGGCGCTGTATTTCGAGGGCGAGGGCCACGTCGTCGGACTTCACGGCGCCCGTTTCGACGAGCATTTCGCCGAGCGGCTTGTTTTTCACTTCGAGCGCCTGCCGGACTTCGGATTCCGCCGCAGCTCCCATGTCGACGAGAATCTCGCCGATGGGCCGATAGGCTTCCGGCTCCTTGGCCGCGAGGTCCTTCGGGGCCGACGCGCGTTCGGCCGCCGAATCCGAGGGCGTGGGGGCCGCTCCGGAATTCGCGGCATCTTCCGGACCCAGCACCGAAACATGGGCGATGAACGCGCGCAGTTCGTCGATGAAGGAGATTATCGACGCGACGAAGGCGTCGTTCGCCGGCTGTCCGCCCTTCCTGACCCCCTCGAGCCTGGCCTCGAAATCCATGCAGCGCGCTTCGAGAAGTCCGTAGCCGAAAAATCCGGCATTGCCTTTGATCGTATGGATGGCCCGGAAAATATCGTTGACGGCCTCGCTCGCGTCGCCGCCCTTCTCGAGACCGAGGGCGTAGCGTTCCGCCCCGTCCACGAGGTCGGCGCATTCGGCGAGAAAGCGTTCGACCATGTCCGGTGTGATGAGATCGGAAAGGACTATCTCGTTGGGGCGCGCCTGAGCGTGGGCGGCCGGCTCCCGCGATTCCTGACCGGTCCGTGACTGCGGCCCGGAGAGCGGAGCCGGATCGAGCGTGGCCTTGAGGGCCTGGACATGCGCCTTGACCGACGCGGCCTGATCGCGCGCGACGGTCTCACCCTCCCTGTCTGACATCGTCCGCTCGACGATCCCTATCAGTGCCCGGAGCGTGTCGATAGTCTTGAATATCACGTCGAAGCTGAGGGCCGTCGGTTTGATTCCTCTTTTGATGAAGATCTCGAGAAGCGCCTCCGCCTCGTGCGTCAGAGCTTTTATATGCTCGAAGTTGAGGTAGCCGGCGCTGCCCTTTACCGAATGGAAAAGTCGGAAGACCGAATTGAAGCGCCGAATGGTTTCGGCTCTTTCGGCTCCATCGGAGCCGGCCGAGCCGCCGGCTCCGGCTGAGCCGCCGGCGGCGTCCATTTTCTCCAGCTCCGACTCCGCGTCATCGAGGCGCTCGTAGCCCTCCGAGATGAAGGACGCTATGATTTCCCGGGTTTCGTCGTCTATGTGTTCTGGCATCATACTGGTCCGATAGTCCAATCTTAAACCGCCGGGTGCGAACTGCAAGGGGGGAAAAGCGGTTTGCCAGTTTCCGGAACGAAAAGGCGCTCTTGATACCCGACGGCTTTGATACGAAACTTGCATTCGATCCGAAGAATAGACGAGGAGCCTACATGAAATCTCTCAAGATGCTTGTCGCGGAGGATGAATTCCTCTCCAGAAATCTCCTGACTCGCATGATTCAACCGTATGGGACGGTGGACGGGGCGGTGGACGGGGCCGAGGCGATCGCGGCGCTCAAGGCGGCGTACGAATTGGGAAAACCCTACGATCTCGTTTTTCTCGACATCATGATGCCGGTCAAGGACGGGCAGGCCACATTGCAGGAACTCAGAAACTACGAAGAGAACCTCGGCATCCCCTCGCCCGACGCCTGCAAAGTCATCATGGTGACGGCCCTGGGCGACGCCAAGAACGTGATGGCGGCCTTCAAGAGCCAATGCGAAGGCTATGTCACGAAGCCTTATTCGGCCGACGCGATCAGGGAGACGGTGGAAAAGATCGCAATGGCCTGAACCAATTCAAAGAATCGAACGTCGACCGGCCCCGTTGTCCAGGCTCTGCCCTTCGTGGCAGAGTCGGGCCGTGAAGAACGCGCAAAGCACGCTCGCCAAACTCGTGGAAGTGGCGATTCGCCGCTTTTCGATGATCGAGCCCGGCGACAGGATCCTGGTCGCCGTTTCCGGCGGCAAGGATTCCACATCCCTCGCCTGCGACCTCGCCACAAAGCAGAGATGGTGGCCCTTCCCCTTCGAGATCAAGGCCGTCCATATCGCCACCGATTTCTGCTCCTGCTGCAAAAAGTCCGACCTGCAAGACCGCCTGGCCGGATGGGGCGTCGAATACGCCGCGGTCGACGTGCCCGTCATCGGGCGCCTCAAGCCCGGCAGAAAGATGAATTGCTATTGGTGCTCCACCCAGCGCCGCGGCGAACTGATCCGTTACGCGATGGCCGAGGGCTTCAACAAGATCGCGCTCGGCCACCATCTCGACGACATCGTCGAGACCCTCCTCATGAACATGCTCTACAAGGGCGAGCTCTCGGGCATGATGCCGGTGGTCCGGTACAAGAAATATCCGATTTCGGTGATCCGCCCCCTAGCCCTCTGCGAGGAGCGCCAGGTCATAGACTTTGCCCAGGAGCTGGGCTTTCGTTCGGCCGTCTGCACCTGTCGCTTCGGTCTCGAATCCAAGCGCAAGGAAGTGCGCGCCCGCGTAAAGGACCTGACCGACGGCTCGTCGGCGCAAAAGAGAAATCTCTTCGAGTCGATGTTCAGGGTGAATGCGGAGTATTTGGGGAGCGAAGGAAAAGGTGCCGAGGCGGAGGGCGTGGTTTCGGAGAGATGACCTCCCCCGCCGCGATCCTGCCAGCTTCGCCTCTCATTCTTATCGATGCAGCGCGATATCCGTGAACTCCGGCGACGGAAGACGGGGAATCCCGACCTTCCGCTGCCGTGCCGATCGGAATTGATCAGAGCGCGAGGGTGTAG